>Ga0307505_10000924_pt1 | contig 27314 bp, 26 predicted proteins | sample 23_S_MG_FD_202183 | JGI IMG/M metagenome (GOLD analysis project Ga0307505, IMG submission 202183) | Soil microbial communities from Populus trichocarpa stands in riparian zone in the Pacific Northwest, United States - 23_S | ecosystem: Environmental > Terrestrial > Soil > Riparian zone > Trees... | reverse complement strand
CGATCCACCACCCGCGCCAGGTCCGCCACCAGCAGCAGATTGTGGCCGGCGGCGACGCGCGCCGATAGTCGCTGTTTGGCCGCTGGGGACCACGAGGGAAGCTTGGCAGGCGCCGCCGCGTGCGGCGCGGCAGCGGCAACAGGCGCGATGGCCGCGAGCGGCGCGGCTTCGGCGACACCTTCGAACCCCGACAACGGGGCGAACGGCGTTTGCCACGATGCCGCGCGCAGCGCGAACCAGCCAAGCACGAGGGCGCCGAGCATCAGCAGCGGCTGGCCGCGAAAGGCCGCGCCGGCGCTCATATGCCGAATCGTGCCGGCTCGAGCGCGACAGGGTGAGCGTGGTGGTAAGTCTTGTCCCACTGCGGCGCGGCGCCGAACAGCGTGCGGACGTAGGCGAACAGGGCCAGGCGCCCGGCCATTATCGCAACCACATTGGCGACCGGAATGCGCGCGACGGCCCACAATCCCTCGCGCCAGCCGTGTTCGCGCGCGGTGAAGGCGAAACGCATCGCCGCGCGCCATGCAAAGCTCGCCAGGTTGGCGAGCAACAGGATTGCCAGAAGCGGGTCGGACAACCACGGGCGGGCCAAACCGAAGTCGCCGGCGATCCACAGCACCACGCTGATCGCCAGCATCAGGTAGGCGGTGAACAGCACCAGCGCGGTCAGCGGTCCGCGCCGGTCGCGCAGCCGCATCCACCATTCGCCCGGGCCGCCGCTCCACCCAAGCCGGTCCCACCCCTGCAGCGCGATGCCGTGTATCCAGCGCGCCTTCTGCCGCACCGAGTGGTCGATCCGCGCCGGGAAGCAGGCGCGCGTCGCTACCAGCCGGCCATCCTCGCCGCGCACGCGCAGGAACCGCGCGCGTCCGCCGGCAGCCTTGATCCGCAGGCCGAGCTCGTAATCCTCGGTCAGCGATTCGATCGAGAACGGGCCGCCATCGCCGCGCAGGCGCGCGACCGTGGCGAGCATCGGGCGGGCAAATCCGCACCCTACCCCGGCCGCGGGAAGCGCCGCGGCGAGTGACCCGCGCACGACCATGGCCTTGCCGTGCGCCTCGGCAAATTCCTCGCAGTAATGGCTGCCGACCCAGCGCGAATAGCGTTGCGGCTCGGGCAGCACCGGCAACTGGACGAACTCGGCCTCGGCCACGGCGCGATCGAGCAGGGCAAGTGCCGCCGAATCGACCATGTCCTCGGCGTCCTGCAGCACCACCAGGCGGAAATCGCTGCCGCCGCGCGCCTCGTCCCCCTCGAGCGCGGCATAGAGCCGGTTCAGGCAATCGGCCTTGGTTGTCGGTCCTTCGCGGCCGTGGACCGCCAGTCGCACCCGCGGGTCGCCGCCCGATCCGCGCATCACCGCCTCGAGCGTGGCGGCATCGTTGACATAGCAGCCGACATAGAGCCGCAGCTCGGGCTGCGGCCACGCCGCCAGCGCGTGGGCAATCGTGAATTCGATGATTTGCGCTTCATGCCACGCCGGAATCAGCACCGCGACGGGGCCCGCCAATTGCGCGGCGCGCGCTTCGCTGCGATCGATCCGCCCGCATTTCGCGCGACCGGTCAGCTTGAGCCAGGCCCACGCGCCATCGACCGCCAGCTCGTCAAGCGAGCCTATCAGGAAGAACACCGCCGCAAACAACAGCAGCTCGTGCTCGACGAGCGCCAGCCACTCAAGCGGCGTCCACTGCCACAGGACCATCGACCCAACAGGCCCCCATCGCTAGATTCTAGGGTTAATCCTTAAGTTGGACAAGCCAACCGTCTCTGCGAATTACTTTCATTTCGCGACGATTTCTTCAAGAATGACATTAACATTTAGCAGGCGTCTCTTTTCTGCCGTCGGTTTCTTCATTCAAAGCCTTGTTCGTAACCGGTTGGGGCGCCGCAAGGTTGCGCGGCCGGGCGCATGAAGCAGCCTCGCCCTCCTCTCCTTGCTGTCGCGGCTCGCCCCTTCCGGGCGCTGTTCGATAGGGACGCGTTCGCCGGCGTGCTGCTGATCGCAGTCGCGGTGCTGGCGGTTGGCGCGGCCAGCTGAACGAGGGCTAACCGACGAGTTGGTACTGCGCGATGTAGACCAGCGCGCCGGCCAGGTAGCCGCCGATCGCCAGCAGACTGAAGCGCTTCATGTACCAGATGAAATCGATCCTCTCGATGCCCATGGCAGCGACTCCGGCGGCCGAGCCGATAATCAGGATCGAGCCGCCCGTTCCCGCGCAATAGGCCAGGAATTCCCACAGGAAGCTGTCGGTGGGATGCGTCTCCATCGAATACATGCCCATCGCACCGGCAACCATCGGCACATTATCGATGATCGCGCTGACAAAGCCGATCGCGATCACGATCAGATCGAGGCGGCCGATGACTTGGTCGAGCAAGTCGGCCAGGGTTTCGAGAATGCCGGCGTGCCCGAGCGTGGCGACCGCCAGCAGGATGCCGATGAAGAAGGTGATCGCGCTCATGTCGATGCGCGTCAGCGCATGGGCGATCGTGACCCGCTTGCGCTCCTCGTGCGGCTTGCCGCTGTGCATCCGGTCACCGATCGCCCACAGCACGCCGAGTCCAAGCAGGACGCCGAGGAACGGTGGCAGATGGGTGACGGTCTTGAACACCGGCACCGAGAGCAACGCCAGGAGCCCCGCGGTGAACATCAGATTGCGCTCAAACGGGGTGGATTGCATCGACTCCGAATCGAGCTCGGTCTTCTCGGGTGCCACGATCGGCTTGCCGCGCAAGCCGTAGCTGACGATCGCCAGCGGCACGGCCATATTGACCAGCGAGGGCAGGATCAGCTTGGTCACGATCGCCAACGTGGTCACCTGGCCGCCGATCCACAGCATCGTCGTCGTCACGTCGCCCATCGGCGACCAGGCGCCGCCGGCGTTGGCCGAAATCACGATCATGCCGGCGAACAGCAGGCGATCCGATCGCTCCTGGAGCAGCCGCTTGCAGAGCGAGACCATCACGATCGTCGTCGTCAGGTTGTCAAGGATGGCGCTGAGGAAGAATGTAACGATGCAGATGAACAGCAGCAGTGTCGCCATAGTCCGCGCCTTGAGCCGCGCCGTGATTACGTCGAACCCGTCGTGCGCGTCGATCACTTCGACGATGGTCATCGCGCCAAGCAGGAAGAAGGCAATCTGCGCCGTTTCGACAAGCGATTCGTTGAGTTGCTCGTCGACGATCTCGGGTGCGCCGGTGGCGAGAGCGTAGATCGTCCAGAGCACGCCGGCACCGATCAGCGCGGCGGCCGACTTGTTGGTCTTTAGCGGCTCCTCGAGTGCGATGGCGGCGTAGGCGAGGACGAAAACGAAAACGAGAATCTCAAACATGCCAGCCCGTTTGCCAGCGCTGTCCGCGCAATGCCACCGAAACCGGATCGGGCACACCGACGCGCCGGTCGCCCCGGCTGATCAGGCCTTCGCCACCGGAGCGTCGTCGCCCAGGTCTTCGTACCAGGCCTCGACCGGGCCGCTCAGCTTGATCGTCAGCGGCTTGCCGCGGCGGTCCATGGTCCGGCCCGCCTGCACGCGCACCCAGCCTTCGGAGATCGAGTACTCCTCGACGTTGGTGCGCACCACGCCCTTGAAGCGGATGCCGATCCCGCGTTGCAGCCGGTCGGCATCGAAATGCTCGCTCGCCGGGTCGATGGCGAGGCGGTCGGGCGGCACGTCGGGAGCTTGTGGCATTGTCTCGTCGGTCATGCCGCGCGCTTAGCCCGCTGGCAGCGAAAATCAATCGGGCGCCGGTGTTTCCACGGGAGCACTATCGGGCTGCGGCGGCATTTCTATCGGCGAGCTGTCGGGTTGGTCGAAGTCACCCTGGTCGGGCGCGACTTCGTCCGGTGCGGCGTCGGGCACCTCGTCGCCGCCCTGATCGGGCACGATCTCGTCGGGCTGCTCGCCGGGATTGTCTCGGTCGCCGCCGTTGTTGAAGTGGGCGGGCTGCGAGCCGGGGGCATGATCGTTGGCACTGCGGTCCATGGGGAAATCCTTTCGCGGGTGGAACGCCTCGCCGCACGAGCTCGTTCCGTCACCGCGATCGGCCTGCCGTGCCGCTTGCCCTTTCCGGCCTGCCCTTCTAAGGGCGCACCCTTGTTTCGCGGGCTTCCCGGCCTGCAGGAATACGTCGGGCCGCGGGCGTGGCGGAACTGGTAGACGCGCCAGGTTTAGGTCCTGGTATCGCAAGATGTGGGGGTTCGAGTCCCTTCGCCCGCACCAGTTTCGCCGGCGTTCTTTAGGCCGCGTCAGGTTTGTGTGAAAAGGCAGTGGAATGCAGATCGTCGAGAAGACCAACCAGGGCCTCAAGCGCGCCTACACGGTGAAGATCCCGGCCAAGGAGATCGAGGCGCGGATCGACGCCGAGGTCAAGAAAGTCGCCCCGCAAGTGCGCATGCCCGGCTTTCGGCCCGGCAAGGTGCCCGCCAACCTGATCAAGAAGATGCACGGCGCGGCGCTCCATTCGGACGCCTTCAGCGCGGCGTTGCGCGAATCGGTCGATGCGCTGATGCGCGAGAAGAAGCTGCGCCCGGCGCTGCAGCCCAAGGTCGACCTGAAGGACAACTACGAACAGGGCAAGGATGCCGAGCTGACCGTCGAGGTCGAAGTGCTGCCCGAGATCGAGGCGCCTTCGGTCGACGGGCTCAAGCTCGAAAAGCTGACCGTGCCGGTGTCCGACGTTGAACTCGACGAAGCGCTGCAGCGGCTGAGCGCGAACCAGAAGAGCTATGCCGACGCGCCGAAGAGCCGCAAGGCCGGCAATGGCGACCAGGTGCTCATCGACTTCGTGGGCCGGATAAACGGCGAAACCTTCGAGGGCGGGCGTGCCGACGACGCGCTGCTGGTGCTCGGCTCGGGCCAGATGATCCCTGGCTTCGAGGACGGCATCGTCGGCGCCAAGCAAGGCGAGACCCGCCTGGTCAAGGCGACATTCCCGGAGAACTACACGATCGCCGAATTCAGCGGCAAGAAGGCCGAATTCGACGTGACGGTGAAGAAAGTCAGGGTCGAAGGCGAAAGCAAGGTCGACGAAGAATTCGCCAAGTCGCTCGGGCTCGACGGCCTGGCCAAGCTCAAGGAGCTGGTGAAGGCCCAGCTCGAGCAGGAATCGGCTGGGCTGACCCGCACCCAGATGAAGCGCCAGCTGCTCGACAAGCTCGCCGCCGAGCACGATTTCGAAGTGCCGCAGACCATGGTCGAGGCCGAGTTCGAGCAGATCTGGCAGCAACTCCAGGCCGAGATCGCCAAGGAAGCCGATCCGGCCGCCGGCCTCAAGGAGATCGAAGCCGAGCGGGACGATTACCGGCATATCGCCGAGCGCCGCGTGCGGCTCGGCTTGCTCCTGTCGGAGATCGGCCAGAAGCACGGCATCGAGGTCAGTTCGCAGGAAATGGGCATGCTGATCCAGCAAGCGGCGCAGCAGTACAGCCCCGACAGCCGCGAGCGGTTCGTCGAGTTCGTGCGCAACGACGCCATGGCCCAGGCCCAGCTGCGCGCCCCACTCTACGAGGACAAAGTGGTCGATTTCCTGTTCGACAAGGCCGAGGTCAGCGAACGCCAGGTGACGCGCGAGGAACTCGAGGCCGCGATCGAGGCCGAGGAAACCGCCCCCGCCCCCAAGAAAACGGCGAATAAGCCGGCTAAGAAGGCAGCCGCAAAGGCAGCTCCGGCGAAGCCTGCCCCGAGCAAGGCCGAGGGGACCGAGACGCCGGCCGCCAAGGCAGACAAGGCCCCGGCGAAGAAGGCCGTTGCCAAGCCCGCCGAAAAGCCGGCCGCGAAAAAGGCCGCGCCCAAGCCCGAGGTCAAGAAAGCGCCGGCCAAGAAGCCCGCCGCCAAGAAGGCTCCAGCGAAGAAGTGACCTCGCCGAAAGGGCGGCTCAGAAGCTTCCCTTGACGGTGAAGTTGACCACTCTGCCAACATCGCGCCGGCGGTCCTCGTGGAACAGCAGCGGCGAACTGCCGCGCGGGCCGGTGAAGACGTAGCGGTCGAGCACCAGCGGGCGTTCGAGCAGGTTGTTGACGCGCATCTGCACGGTCAGCCCGAACACGTCCTTGTGCTCGATCAAGACGTAGGGATTGTGGTCGAAGGCGTGGTCGACGCCGAACTCGGCGAGGCGGTAGTAGGGATTGAAGCCGGAATGGCGGTAGCCCGCGCCAAACGCCCAGTCGCTGCTGGGCACGTCGTAACGGAAATCGATCTCGAAACTGTGCGGCTGGGCGAATTGCACCGGCAGGTTCCCGCCTTCCACCGGATCGGGATAAATCGAATCGCGCATCGCCGCGGCGAAGTCGATCTTGGCTCCCTCCAGGCCCAGCGGCCCGAGCCGCAAGGTGCCGTTCAGCTCGATGCCCATGACCCGCGCCCAGCCGATATTGCCGCGCGCCTCGCCGCCGCCGGCCGTGGGGATGAGAGTGATGTAATCCTCGAAGCGACGCATGAACGTGCGCAGGGTGGCGCTGCCCCAGGCGCCGAAATTGCGCGTCGCTTCGAGTTCAACCGCCCAGCTCTGGTCGGGCCGCAACTGGTTGTTGGCCCCGCTCTGGTTGTTGCTGCTGAGATTCACCGCCGCCAGGAAATCGCCGAAATTGAGCTGCCCCACGGTCCGCTCGATCCGCAGCGTTACGTCGAGCCCCACGTCCGGCGACCACGCCAGGCTGAAGGATCCCTTGGGCCGCATGAAAGTGCGCGAATTGGCGTTGCTGCCGATTACGCTGATGGTCGAATACTCGCCGCCGGCGATCAGCTGCATGGTCAGATTGTCGGCCAGCGGGCGACTGTATGAGAGCATCGATTCGTAGCGGTCCTCGCGCACGCCCCCCGTGCCGGAAGGGAACGGGATCGGGTTGAAGCTGCCGCCGGGCGCGAGCAGGAACAACGCGCCCTGCTGGTCGAGCTTGTTGAACGCGGCCTCGAACGACAATTGCCATTCGGCACCCAACATCGCCCAGCTGTATTCGCCGCGCCCGATGCGTTCGCCACGCTGGCTCGTCTGCTGGAAGCGGATGCCGAAGGCGGCAGCGCCGGTGGCCGGATCGATCACCGACTGGGTGCTCATGCTGATCGATTGAGAGCTGTCGAGCCCGATCAGCTTCAGCTGCCCCGGCCCGAACGCGAATTCGATATCGCCGCCGAATTCGAGGTCGTGCCCGCGATTGACCTGGTCGAAGCGATCGGTCAGCGGCGGCGCGCCTGCGGGCCCGATGGCGACCTCGTCCTCGAAGCTCTTGAACCGGCGGGACAGGTACGACCCGTTGAGATTGGCCACCAGCCCGCCCAGCGCGCGGTAGCGCAGCGCAGCCGAGATGCGCTTGTCGTCGCCGTGCGAATTGGTCTCGCTGAAGCGATCCTCGACACGCCCGTCGCCGTAGGTGATGCGATTGAGGCCGCCACTGCCGTTGCGGTTCGGACGGCCTTCCACCGCCACAGTGAAACCGAATTCGCCAAAGGTTCCGGAGACCGAGGCGATCCCCTCCAGCCAGCGCGCGTCGGCATATTCGGCCGCCAGCTGCGGGCGCCATTCGAACTGCGCCTGCATCCCGTCGCTGGATCGGGTGATGAAATTCGCCACGCGGCCCGAAAGGCCGGGGATGTTAAGCGTCGAGCCTTCCACCAGCTCGATGCGAATGACATTGCCCGCCTGGATCCGCGCCAGCTCGTCGGAGATCGAGCCCGATTTGGTGACGATCCGCTGGCCGTTCAGCAGCACATTTCCGCTGGCCTGCCCGAGCCCGCGACCCTGACCCTGACCACCACCGCCGCCATCGATATTGAAGCCGGGTATCTGCTGCAGCATGTCGAGCGCGCTGCGCGGCGCATACTGGGCGAAGTCGGCCGGGGTATAGAACAGCGGGCCCGGCACCAGCGCCACTTCCACATCCGTCGCCGACGGGGGCGGCTCGTCGTAAGGCTCGTGCGACGCCGGCGGCAGCTCGTCGTCGGTGTCCTGCGCGATGGCGGGCACGCCGGCGGCAGCGGCGGCAAGCGCCAGCACAGTGCAGCCATAACGGAACGCGATGCGCGGCACCTGCAGAACCCCAGATTGTAACGGAACGTTGACTTAGTCCGGAGCGCTAGGGTTTATCCGGGAACTAGACAACCCTAGTTAGTGTACCCGTTTGTATCGCCCCACCGGTCAAAGTCGGGGCGCGGCAATGGTTCCGTGCGGGCTCGTTCGTAGGCTGCGCCTGCGCGCAAGACCGCGGCATCGCCCCACTTTTCGCCCATGATCGACAGGCCGACGGGCAGGTCGTGTACGCCGCCCATCGGCACCGACAGGTGCGGATAGCCGGCGATCGCCGCCAGGCTGCCGGCGCCGATCGACCCGTCGTAATTGTCGCCGTTGACGAGGTCCGTCGGCCAGGCCGGCCCGACAGTCGGCGCGACCAGAAAGCTGACGCGATGGTCGGCGAGCAACTTGTCGATGCCCTCGGCGCCCGCCAGCCGCAGCGAGTTGGCCCGAGCTGCTTCGTACGCGGCCCGGTCGGTGACCTTGGCCGCCATCACGAAGATCTCCTGCCCGAACCAGCGCATCTCCTCGGCGGCGTGGGCTTCGTTGAAGGCGATGGCCTGATCCAGCGTGCGCACTGGAATCGTGGCCGGCGACCCGGCCAGATAGGTGCCGAGATCCTCGCGCAGCTCGTACTGCAGCACCAGAAACTCGTCCGCGCCCATCTTCGGGTCGGGCTCGTAGTCGATCTCGACCAGCTCCGCCCCGGCGCGCCTGAGATCGGCCAGCGCGCGTTCGAACAGCGCGGCGACGTCGGGATTGTTGCCGACCGCCTTGCGCAGCACGCCGATGCGAACGCCCGTAAGCGAGGCATCGGCCAGCCCCGCGGTGTAATCGACCTCGCGCGCGTCGGCTTCGGCCGTCGCCGTGTCGGCGGGGTCGCTGCCGGCAATGGCGTTGAGCAGCAGCGCCGCGTCAGCCACGCTTCGCGCCATCGGCCCGGCGGTGTCCTGGCTGTGGCTGATCGGCACGACGTTGGTACGGCTGACCAGCCCGACCGTCGGCTTGAAGCCGACCACGCCGTTGACGCTCGCCGGGCAAGTGATCGAACCGTCGGTCTCGGTGCCGATCGCCGCCCAGGCGAGGCCGGCGGCGATGGCCGCGCCGCTGCCCGAAGACGAGCCGCAGGAATTGCGGTCGATCGCGTGCGGGTTGCGGGTCAGGCCGCCGACGGCGCTCCAGCCGCTGGTCGAGCGGGTCGAGCGGATGTTGGCCCATTCGGAGAGGTTGGTCTTGCCCAGCACCACGCCCCCGGCTGCGCGCAGCCGCGCGATCAGCGGCGCATCGCGGCCTGTGCGGTTGTCCGCCAAGGCGAGGCTGCCGGCGGTGGTCGGCCATTCGCGGGTCTCGACGTTGTCCTTGACCAGCACCGTCCGCCCACCCAGCGGCAAGGCGGCCGCCGCCCGCGCCTCGGCGGGAGCGTTGGTATTCGTGACGATCACCGAATTGAGCTCAGGCCCGGCATCGTCGAGCTCGGCGATGCGGGCGAGATAGGCCGCGGCGTCGTCTCCCGGGTCGGCCAGGGCAGGTGACGACAGGGCGAGCAGCGCGGCGAACGCGGGAATTTTCCTCATGCCGCGCAGCTTGCCACCACGCGGCAGCGACGGGAAGCCTTAGAAGCTGCCCCTGACCTGGATGCGCCAGATCGACGAAACATGGAGCCGGCGGTGCTCGGTGAACGCAATCGGCGAGCGGTCGCGCAGCCCCGTGTAGACCGTGCGGTCGAAATAGCTCCCCCCGGTACCGATGTTGAAAACGTTGAGGTTCACCGTCAGTCCGAACACGTCCTTGTTCTCGATAAAGGCGTACGTGTAGACCGGCCCTTCGTATTCCCGCCCGGTTTCGAACAGGCGAACATAGGGCCTGTTGAGGCTCCACTGGAAGCCCCCGCCCATGGCCCAGTCGCTTTCCGGGATGTCATAGCGCAGGCTTACGTCCCCGCCGGTGTAGTTGTGATTGCTGAACGGGCGGTCGAGCGCGGTCAGCGGGTCGGCGAGCGACGAATCCTCGATCCTGCCGTTGGCGGTGATCCTGGCGCCTTTCCAGCCGAGCGGATCGAGGTTGATCGTGGCGTTCAGCGAGGCGCCGTAGAGCGTCGCACCGCCAACGATGTTGCCGCGCGATTCGCCGCCCGTGACCGGGATGATGTCGATGAAATCCTCGATCCAGCGGCCGTAGAGGCGCAGCGTGGCCGAGCCCCAGGCCCTGAGATTCTTCCTGACCTCGAAGTCGGCCTCCCAGGCCTGTTGCGGCACGAGCAGGGCATTGCCGGCGTTGCCGGTGTTCTGGTTGAGGTTCACGTTGGCGAGGAAGTCGCCGAACGAAAGCTGACCGACCGTGCGCGCGACCTTGAGTGACAGGTCGAGGCCCTGTGTCGGCGTCCAGGCCAGCGTTGCCGAGCCCTTTGGCCGCTGGAAGCTGCGCGTCAGGCCGCCTGCACCGGTCTGCACCAGGGTCGAAAACTCGCCGCCCGCGCTCAGCTGCACGCTCAGACCAGACGCGAGGGTGCGGTTGTGATTGAGGATCAATTCGTAACGGTCCTCGGTCACCCCGCCCGAGCCGCCGGGAAACGGAATCTCGACGAAAGCGCCGGCGGTATCGAGCGTGAACAGCTGCCCGACCTGGTCGAGCCGGTTGAACGCGGCCTCGGCGTCTATCTGCCAACTGCCGTCGAGCATGTCCCAGCGATACTCGGCGCGGCCGATCCGTTCGCCGCTGTCCGAAACGTTCACGAAGCGGCTACCGGTGGAAGGCACCGCGTTGTCGTAAATGAAGATCGAATTGACCCAGAACCGGTTGTGATTGAAGCGCTCGAGCCCGATCAGCTTCAACCGACCCGGCCCGAGCGCGAGGTCGACATCCCCGCCGATCTCGTAGGCGTAGCCGCGGTTGCGGTTCTCGAGGTCGCGAAGCACGTCGACGCCGGTGACCAGGTCGCGTTCCTCGGGGTTATTCAGGCCGTTGTAGTTGCGGCTGTAGTTGGCGTTGAAGTTGGCGACCAGGCTGCCCGGGCCGTCCCACCTGACCGTACCGGCCAGGCGCGGAAACTCGCCGACGAACTGGATCAGCACGTCGCGGTTCTCGAGCACGGTGCCGAGGCCATCGCTGATTACCGCGCCTGCGCCACCACCGGCGCCGCCGCGTCCCGTGCCGTGGCTGTATGCGGCCGTCCATTCCAGCCGCCGGGTCGAACCGCTCAGCGAAATCTCGCCGCCACCATAACTGGGCTTGGCAAAGTGCGGTCGCCACATCGCCCGGTATTCGAAGCGCCCGGTTACGCCGCCACCCTGGGTGATGACGTTGGCGACTTGTCCCGACAAGCCGGGCATGCCGAGCGTCGCGCCGTCGACGATCTCGATCCGCGCCACGCGGTTGGTAGTGATGCGGCTCAGCTGAGCGAACACGTCGTCGGACTTGCTGGAGATGCGCTCGCCGTTGACCAGCACGTTGTCGTTGGCTTGGCCCAGGCCGCGCCCCTGCTCCTGCGAGACGATGGTGAACCCGGGGATTTGCCGCAGCATGTCGAGCGCATTGCGCGGGGCGAAGCGCGCGAAGTCGGCCGGGGTATAGGAGCTGCGCGCCTGCAGGGTCTCGGTCGCGACAGGCGGCGGGGCGTCGCCGGTTTCGTCCTGCGCCAGCACGGGCGCGGGCAAGGCGGCCAGCAAGGCCAGCACGGCAGTCGTGGTTCGCAGTCCCGTCATCTCTCGCCACCGATTACGTTTGTAGTTACAACTGGTGCCCTACCCGATTAACACGCCAATGGCACTTTGCATCGACCGATGACTTTTGTCGTCCGACGAATGACTCTGTCCGGAAAGGACGACGAACGCCCTTGAACAAGCGCCAGGCACGCGCGACATAGGCGCACACATCAGGACGAGAGGTTTTTCCATGATCGACGTGTTCGGCACCAGCGGCGCCCAGGGCAAGTTTTACACCGATCCGGTCACCGGGGCACTGGTCCCGGTGGTGGTCGAGAGCACCAGTCGCGGCGAGCGCAGCTTCGACATTTTCAGCCGCCTGCTGCGCGAACGGATCGTGTTCATCACTGGCGAAATCGAGGACCACATGGCCTCGCTGATCGTCGCCCAGCTGCTGTTCCTCGAAAGCGAGAACGGCCAGGACATCTCGATGTACATCAACTCGCCGGGCGGGGTGATCACCGCCGGCATGGCGATCCACGACACCATGCAGTACATCAAGCCCAAGATCCGCACCGTGTGCGTGGGTCAGGCGGCCTCGATGGGCAGCTTCCTGCTCGCTGCCGGCGAGCCGGGCATGCGGGTGGCGCTGCCGAACGCACGGATCATGGTCCACCAACCCAGCGGCGGGGCGCGCGGCATGGCCACCGACATCGAGATCCAGGCCAAAGAAATCCTCCGCATCCGCGCCCGGATGAACGACCTTTACGCCAAGTACACCGGCCAGACCCTGACCCAGATCGAGAAGGCGATGGACCGCGACACTTTCCTCGAGGCCGACGAAGCGCTCAAGTTCGGTATCGTCGACAAGGTCTTCGCCCACCGGCCAAAGGACGAGGATGACGACGCCGAGAAGGGCTCGGGGGGCGCGCCGGAGTAGGATTCGCCCCTATTCCACTGCGGAACTTTCCGCTCCGATACTGTAGCATTTTGGCAACCTTGCCCCTTCAGCTGGGAGCAAGCAGGGGTGATTAAGGTTGACGCAATTGATATTGCACCCTTCCGGGTTACATTCGGAAGGCGAATCCCCCGACGCTCTCGTCAGGGGCCATGGACGAAAAGATGACCAAGTTGAGCGGATCGGACAGCAAGAGCACCCTTTACTGCAGCTTCTGCGGCAAGTCGCAGCACGAGGTGCGCAAGCTGATCGCCGGCCCGACGGTGTTCATCTGCGACGAATGCGTCGAGCTGTGCAACGACATCATCCGCGAGGAATCCAAGGGCGGCCTCGCCGGCAAGAAGGATGGCGGCATCGCCACCCCGCAGGAGATCTGCGGCACGCTCAACGACTATGTGATCGGCCAGGACCGCGCCAAGCGCGTGCTCTCGGTCGCGGTCCACAATCACTACAAGCGGCTCAAGCATTCCGGCAAATCGGGCGATGTCGAGCTGGCCAAGTCGAACATCCTGCTGGTCGGCCCGACCGGCAGCGGCAAGACGCTGCTCGCCCAGACGCTGGCGCGGACCTTCGACGTGCCGTTCACCATGGCCGACGCCACCACGCTGACCGAGGCCGGCTATGTCGGTGAGGATGTCGAGAACATTATCCTCAAGCTGCTGCAGTCGTCGGACTACAACGTCGAGAAGGCCCAGCACGGCATCGTCTACATCGACGAGATCGACAAGATCACCCGCAAGGCGGAAAACCCCTCGATCACCCGCGACGTGTCGGGCGAAGGCGTGCAGCAGGCGCTGCTCAAGCTGATGGAAGGCACCACCGCTTCGGTGCCGCCGCAGGGCGGCCGCAAGCATCCGCAGCAGGAATTCCTCCAGGTCGACACCACCAACATCCTGTTCATTTGCGGCGGCGCCTTTTCGGGCCTCGAGAAGATCATCGGCGACCGGCTGCAGAAGCGCTCGATCGGGTTCGGCGCCAACATCGCCGATCCGGAAAAGGGCCGCGTCGGCGAAATCCTCGAAAAGTGCGAGCCCGAGGACCTGCTCAAGTTCGGCCTCATTCCCGAATTCGTCGGCCGCCTGCCGGTGATCGCCACGCTGCACGACCTCGACGTCGGCGCGCTGGTCGAAATCCTCAAGGAGCCGAAGAACGCGCTGGTCAAGCAGTACGCCAAGCTGTTCGAACTCGAGGATGTCGAGCTGAGCTTCACCGACGACGCGCTCGAGGCGATCGCCAAGAAGGCGATCAAGCGCAAGACCGGCGCGCGGGGCTTGCGTTCGATCGTCGAGGCGATCCTGCTCGACACCATGTTCGACCTGCCCAGCATGGACGGGGTGACCGAAGTGGTGGTCGACAAGGACGTGGTCGACGGCCGCAAGGAGCCGGTCCGCGTCGTCACCAACGAAGGCAAGAAGAAGGAAGCGGCGGCTTAGTAAAGCCTGCGCTTCGGCCCGCCGTTTATCGGGATCGCCGCGCCGTTGACGAAGCTCGAGCTGCCCGAGAGCAGCCAGGCCACCACTTCGGCGACTTCGTCCGCTTCGCCGAGGCGGTTCATCGCTGAATTTCCCGCGATCACCTTTGCCAACAGGTCGGGCACCGCTTCCACTATCGGATCGACCATTTCCGAGTGGCAGAAGCCCGGGCACACGGCATTTATGCGCAGCCCCTGCTCGGCGTAGTCCATCGCGGCGGATTTCGTCAGGCCGATCACGCCATGCTTGCTGGCGGCATAGGCGGCGTGACCGAGCTCGCTTCCGCCGAGGCCATAAATCGAGGAATTGTTGACGATCGCACCGCCGCCACTCGCGAGAATCGCGGGTATCTCGGCTTTCATGCTGCGCCATACCGAGGTGAGATTGATGCCGATGACGAGATTCCAGTTTTCTTCGGTCATATCGGCCGCCGGAACCATCGCATCCCCGGCGACGCCGGCATTGTTGAACGCGCCGTCGAGGCGTCCGAAACGGTCGAGGGTCTTAGCCACCATCGCATCGACGGCCGCGCCATCCGTGACATCGGTTTGAACGAAATGGGCATCCCCGCCAGCCACCTCGATTTCACGAACGATGGCTTCGCATTGCTCCAGTCTGCGAGCAGCCAGCACGACCTTGGCGCCTCGAGCCGCCAACATCCGCACGGTTGCTTCGCCCAACCCCGAGCTGGCGCCGGTGACGATGATTACCTTGCCTTGCAGGTCGTCCATTCAGCTTTCCCTCGGTTCGAAAGCGATCAACCCGCCGCCTTCTTCTCCACCAACGCGATCAGCCGGGCAAAGTTCGCCTCGCTGACCAGTTCCTTCGGATTGTAGTACTGCTCGAACGCGGGAATGCCCTCGGGCAGCGGCACCCATGGCATCTTGCTCTCGGTGAAGACGATGGCCGTCGGCGTGAAACCATCGGGATTATCGAAGCTGCCGACGCGGATGCCGGTGCCGACCCGCCCGACACGCGGGTAATAGCTGAACACCGTCGTGCCGCACGTGGCGCAGCGGCAGATCGTGTGATCGCCACCGCTGCCGCCCTTGGTGGTAAATTCGGTCAGTGCGCCGCTCGTCACGGTCACCCGCTCGCTCTCGAAAAAGGCGTTGACCACCGAGGTCGAGCCGGTCTGCCGCTGGCACAGCCGGCAGTGGCAGTTGTTGACGAAGATCGGCTCGCCCTCGACCCGGTAGCGCAGGTGCCCGCAGCCGCAGCCGCCCTCGCGAGCCGCCTCAGTCATTGGCTTGCTCTCCGGTTCCGTGCGCCCCGTGCAAGCTGCAATCGTGCTCGTGCCCGGTCTCGACCTGCACCGTGGCGTGGCCGATGCGGAAACGGTGTTCGAGCTCGTGCGCCACCTCATGCAGGAAGGTGTCGCCCGGATAGCCGCCAGGCATGACCAGGTGCGCGGTGAGCGCGGTTTCGGTGGTGCTCATCGGCCAGATGTGCAGGTCGTGCACCGCGGCCACGCCGGGCAGGCCCGCCAGGTAACCGCGCACTTCGCTCTCGTCGATCGAATCGGGCACTGCCAGCAGCGCCAGCTTGACGCTGTCCTTGAGCAGCCCCCAGGTGCCCGCGGCAATGATCGCCACGATCACCAGGCTGGTGACGGGATCGATCCACCAGCTGCCCGTGAGGAGGATCGCCACGCCCGCGAGGACGACGCCGACCGAGACCAGCGCGTCGGCCGCCATGTGCAGGAAGGCGCCGCGGATGTTGAGATCGTGCTTGCGGCCGCGCATGAACATCAGCGCGGTGGCGCCGTTGACCGCGATGCCCACGCCCGCGACCACGATCATCGTCCAGCCCTCGACCGGTGCCGGGTCGAACAGCCGGTCGATGGTTTCGAACAGGATTGCGCCCAAGGCCACCAGCAGCAGCCCGGCGTTGGCCAGCGCGGCGAGGATCGAGCTCGACTTGTAGCCGTAGGTGTAACGCGAATTGGCCGGCCGCGCGGCCATGTAGGTCGCGCCCCAGGCGATCAGCAAGCTCATTACGTCACTAAGGTTGTGCCCGGCGTCGGCGACCAGCGCCATCGAGCCCGACCACAACCCGAACCCGGCCTCGATCAGTACGAACGCCGAATTGAGCACCACGCCGACCGCGAACGCCCGACCGAAATCGGCCGGAGCATGGTCGTGGTTATGGCTGTGATTGGCCCCCATCGGGCTCAGTCATAGATACAGGCGTCGAGCCCGTCACGCCGCACGACGCCGATGCGGGCCTGGATGGTGTTGCCATAGCGGCGGGTGAAGCCGCTGGGGCTGACCACCGGGCGTTCCTTGGGCAGCGGCAGGGCCGCGGCCATCCGCGCCGCCTCCGACTGGGTCAGCCGCGCCGCCGAGTGGTTGAAATAGCGCTGCGAGCCCGCTTCGACGCCGTAAGTGCCGATCCCGGTCTCGGCGACGTTGAGATAGACCTCCATGATCCGGCGCTTGCCCCAGATGTTCTCGATCAGCACCGTGAACCAGGCTTCCAGCCCCTTCCTGAAATAGCCGCCGCCCTGCCACAGGAACACGTTCTTGGCGGTCTGCTGGCTGATCGTGCTGCCGCCGCGGATGCGCCCGCCCTGCTGGTTGCGCTCCAGCGCCCGCAGGATTGCCTCGCGGTCGAAGCCGTCGTGAGTGCAGAACTTGCCGTCCTCACCGGCGATCACCGCCGAAACCATGTCGCGATCGATGCGCGAAAGCCGCGTCCAGTCCTTGGTGATCCCGTTGCCGTCCAGCACCATGGTCGCGGTCACCGGCACCGGCACGAAACGGAACAGGATCGTCAGCGCGAAGCTGATGCCCATGAACCAGACAATGGCCATGACGAGGAAGCGGAGCACACGCAGCATCTCGCGGCGATAACGGCTCGTCAAATGAGTGTCGACAGGCCCGCGCCCGGAGCGCAGACTTGCCCCCATCCAGCGAAAGGGGGCAGCGATTCCGCAAGAGGGGAAGTGGCGGCCGCGATGACCAATTGGACCGCTCTATTCTCGGCCCTGGGAGCCGATCCTGCGAATTGGGTTGGACCCGACGACGAGGAGAACCGCAAGCATCTCCCTCGCTACCTTTTCTTGCGGCAAGCTTGGCGGAATGTGGTCGCGGAAGGCGACAACGAGTGGATCGGGAACGAGATCGCGAACGCCCGCGAAAAACCCTGCGAACCTTACGCTGGCATTGGGCTGGCACTCGAACGCCTGCGCAGTAACGGCGCCAGCGACGCCGACATCGGCGAAGTAGTGCGCGGGATGCAGGGCCAACTGTTGTTTCGGTTCACCTACCTCCTGTCCGACCCCGAACTCGACGATCCCGCCCTAGAGGCGGCGGGATTCAGCGAGTTAGGCTGGACGCTGGTCGAGACTGACCCCGAGTTCCGACCCACAACGCGAGTGGTCGGAAATCTCCACGAATCAGTCCTGACCACGGAGCCGACGGGACGCGAAATGCGTCCCGCCTAGGCCCGATCAAGCCACCGGCAGCAGCCTCTCGCCCGCAATCCGCTGCATTGCCTTTTGCAGCTTCTCGAACGCGCGCACCTCGATCTGGCGGATGCGCTCGCGGCTGACGTCGTAGACCTGGCTCAGCTCCTCGAGCGTCTGCGGGTCGTCGGTCAGCCGGCGTTCGGTGAGGATGTGGCGCTCGCGCTCGTTCAAGCTGTCCATCGCTTCGGTCAGCATGGCGTGGCGCACATGGGCCTCTTCGGCGTCGGCGACGGTCTCGTCCTGCAGCGGACGGTCGTCGGTCAGCCAGTCCTGCCACTGGCCGGCGCCTTCCTCGTCGCCGCGCAGGCTGACGTTGAGCGACGCGTCGCCGCCCATCATCATCCGGCGGTTCATGTTGATCACTTCCTGCTCGGGCACGCCGAGGTCGGTCGCGATCTTAGTCACGTCGTCGGGATGCAGGTCGGTGTCGTCGTAGGCTTCGAGCTGCTTCTTCATCCGCCGCAGGTTGAAGAACAGCTTCTTCTGCGCCGCAGTGGTGCCCATCTTGACGAGGCTCCACGAGCGCAGGATGAATTCCTGGATCGAGGCCTTGATCCACCACATCGCGTAAGTGGCGAGGCGGAAGCCGCGATCGGGCTCGAACTTCTTGACGCCCTGCATCAGGCCGACGTTGCCCTCGGAGATGAGGTCGCTGACCGGCAGGCCGTAGCCGCGATAGCCCATGGCGATCTTGGCCACGAGCCGCAGGTGGCTGGTGACCAGCTGGGCCGCCGCCTCGGGATCCTCATGGTCCTGGTAGCGCTTGGCGAGCATGTATTCCTGCTCGGCCGTCAGCACCGGGAACTTCTTGATTTCGGCCAGGTAGCGGTTGAGGCTCTGCTCACCGCCGAGCGCCGGAACGCTCATTGTCCTGGATGTGCTCTTGCTGCTCACGCTTAGTCCCTCAACCTTTCCTGATCGCCGCTAAGTCGCGGCTACGCTTGCTTCTGTTATACACGACTAACTCACCTTGTGGGTGCATTTCATCGATTGGAATGACCGGTTTGGTCGATAAGTTCCGCCATGTCGGGCGGCAAATCGCTGCTGAAGCGCAGTTTGCCCCCACTGATAGGGTGTAGGAAACCTAAAACCGCCGCGTGCAGCGCCTGACGCTGGAAATTCAATCGCTTGAGGACCTCCCGTACCTGCGGATTTGGTCGTCCATAAAGCGGATCCCCCAATAACGCATGGCCGATGGACGAAAGGTGAACCCTGACCTGGTGGGTGCGCCCCGTCTCCAGCCTGCATTCTACCAGCGAACAGCCGTCGAGTTCCTGCAGCAGCTTATAGCGCGTCACAGCGTGTTTTCCGCGCGAGGAATTGTTGGGCAGCACCGCCATTTTCTTGCGGTTGGCGTCGGAACGTCCGATCCGGCCAGAAATAGCGCCCGTGGCGGGCACCGGATACCCGTTGCAGACCGCGAGATAGGCGCGCTCGAGATCGTGGGCCGCGAACTGGCGCGACAGGCCTTCGTGCGCCGCGTCGCTCTTGGCCACCACCAGCAGGCCCGAGGTGTCCTTGTCGATGCGGTGGACGATCCCCGGCCGGGCCACGCCGCCGATGCCCGAGAGCTTGCCCCGGCAGTGATGGAGCAATGCGTTGACCAGCGTGCCGTCGGGATTGCCCGCCGCCGGATGCACCACCAGCCCCGCGGGCTTGTCGACCACGATCAGGTGCTCGTCCTCGAACACGACGACCAGCGGGATGTCCTGCGCGACGGCTCTTGCGCGTGCGGCTTGCGGCACGTCGATGCGAAATAGGGCGCCGTCGGGTGCCTTGCCGCTCGGTTGCAGCACCGGCTTGCCGTCGAGGCTGACCCGGCCCTCGGCGATGAGTGCCTTGACCCGCTCGCGCGACAGCCCGCTCGCCTCGGCCAGCGCCTTGTCGAGCCTTTGGCCGCCCTCCAGGACGCCCGCGATGACTTCCCCGTCCCCCATGCTAGAGAAGATGGGAATGGATGTTCGCGTCACAAGACCGGCGCTGGATCGCCTGTTGACCGAGGCAGTCCGCGCCGCACCTGAGGAATGTTGCGGCCTGCTGCTTGGTCATGGGAGCCTGATCGAGGAGGCGCGGCCCGCCGCCAATGTTGCGGCCGATCCGCTTCGCCGGTTCGAGATCGACCCTCAGGCGCTGGTCGATGCACACCGCGCGGAGCGCAACGGCGGGCCGCAAGTGCTCGGCTATTACCACTCCCATCCGGCAAGCCCGGCGGAGCCCTCGGCGACCGATCGCGCCCAGGCCGCGCACGATGGCAGCGTGTGGGCCATTGCTGGTGAAGGCGGCGTGACATTCTGGCGCGACGGGGAAGCGGAGTTCGTGCCGCTTTCCTATGCCGTTGCGGACCGCTAAGGCCCGGCGCGATGACTTCCTCGACCGACCTCGCCGCGCTGCTCTGCTCGCGCTTGTGCCATGACCTGCTCAGCCCCGTGGGCGCGCTCAGCAACGGGCTCGAGCTGCTCGCCGACGAGAAGGACCCGGACATGCGCAAGCGCTGCTTCGAGCTGCTCGAGCAGAGCGCCAAGGTCAGCACCGACAAGCTCAAGTTCTTCCGCCTCGCCTACGGTGCCGCCGGCGGGTTCGGCGATGACGTTCCCGCGCAGGAGCCCAAGGAGCTGATTTCCGCGCTGGTCGCGGCCAACGAGCGGATCGAGCTCGAATGGGCGGTGGCGGGCGAGACCCTGCCCAAGCCGGCGGTCAAGGTGCTGCTCAACCTCGCCGCGATCGCGCTCGATGCGCTGGTGCGTGGCGGCACGCTGGCGGTCGGCGCCGAGCGCCGCGACGGCGGCACCGAGATCGCGGTTCGCGCGGCCGGGCCGCGGGTGGCCTTCGACGGCAACATCGGCAAGGCGCTCGAAGGCACCCTGCCCGACGACGAGCTGTCGGGGCGTACTGCTCCGGCGCACATGATCCGGCTTCTCGCAGAGGAACTCGGCGGCGGAGTGCAATACGCCCTCAGCGGCGAGGCGCTGGTGATGGGAGCGGTGCTGCCCGACCGCACCGGTTAATGCACCCGGAGCTGGTCCACCGCGAGCTCCCCTCGCCCAACTGGGACGAGCGGGCGCTGCCGGTGACCATGGCGGTGATCCACTACACCGAAATGGAGCGCGAGGCGGCGCTGCAACGGCTGACCGATCCCGAGGCCAAGGTCAGCGCGCATTACTTCATCTCCGAGCAGGGCGAAGTCGTGCGCCTGGTCGACGAGGACAAGCGCGCCTGGCACGCCGGAGCCAGCTTCTGGCGCGGGCACAAGGACGTCAATTCGGCCAGCGTGGGCATCGAGCTCGATCACCCGGGCCACGCGGGCGGTTATCGCGAATTCGCCGACGATCAGATCGAGGCCCTCATCCCGCTGCTCAACTCCATCGTCCGCCGCCACGACATCCCGCGCGCCAATGTAGTCGGCCATTCGGACGTCGCCCCGGCGCGCAAGACCGACCCGGGGGAGCTGTTCCCGTGGGACCGGCTGGCCGAATATCGCCTATGCCTGCCGCGCCCGGACAAGCTCGCGCTCGGCGATCCGTTCGATAACGACAGCGCGTTCTACCTCGCGCTCGAACGGTTCGGCTACGACATCACCGATGGGCGCAAGACGGTCGAGGCGTTCCAGCGGCGCTGGCGGCCGGAGCGCATCGACGGGGTGATCGACGGCGAGGTCCGCGCAATCCTGTTCCAGTTGCTCGTTGATCGCGACAGCGGAAAGACTAGATAGGCGTTCCTTTGTAAGGATATGCCATGCTATGCACGGCGGGCCAGGGGGCCGGGCAGCCGCGTCCTTCGACAAGCTCAGGATGAGCGGGTTGAAGGCCGAGGAAAGTCCGGGCTCCTAGAAACGAGGGTGGCGGGTAACGCCCGCCGGGCGAGGGGTTTCAGCCTTGAGCTCAGGGAAAGTGCCACAGAGAGTATACCGCCGATGGCGCCTAAAGCGCACAGGCATGGGTGAAAGGGTGCGGTAAGAGCGCACCGGGGCTCTGGTAACAGCGTCCGCATGGCAAACCCCACCCGGAGCAAGACCGAATAGGGGTCTCGCGCCAGAGCTTTTCGGAGCGACGGCAGGGGAGTTTCGACCCGAGAGGCCCGGGTTGGTTGCTGGAGCGGCCGGGCAACCGGTCGCCGAGATGAATGGCTGCCCCCGAGCGGCCGGTCCCTCACGGGATACCGCGCACGGGACAGAACCCGGCTTACAGGCCCCCTGGCACTTTTTACTAGGAGATCGCGAGCGGCGCGACGGTGATCGCTCCGTCTTCGCCTTCGACTGCCTCGAGATAGCGCCGCGAGGTGCCTTCGAGCACCAGCGCGGTCAGCCGCCCGGTCATGAACGCGCCGGTATCGATGCCGATGCGGTTGCCGCAGTCCTCGGGCCACTCGCTGATCGTATGGCCGTGAACCACCACCGGCCCGTGGGCTTCGGGATGCGACAGGAACGGCTCGCGAATCCAGCGCAAGTCATGCGGCCGCTGTTGATCGAGCGGCACCCGCGGATCGATCCCGGCATGGACGAACAGGTAATCGCCAACTGCAATCATCTCCTCGAAGTCAGTGAGGAAGGCGATGTCCTCCGGCGGGACCGCGACGCGCATCATGTCCTGCGCCTGTTCCAGCGTGGCGTGGGCGAACGCCGGCTTGTCGACGCCGTAGCTCAGCACCGTCTCGCGCCCGCCATGGCGCAGGAAGTGGCGAAAGGTCTCGATGTCGCGGAACCCGCGCAGGAACATCTCTTCGTGGTTGCCGGCGAGTATCCGCACGCGGCGGCGCTGCTGCCAATCGCGGGCCAGCGCGACCACGCCGGCGCTGTCGGGGCCGCGGTCGACCAGATCGCCGAGCAGAATGACCGTCGTTTCGGCCGGCGTGTTTGCTGCATCGTCGGCTTCGATCGCCTCGACCAGCGCCGCGAACAAGTCGAGCCGCCCGTGGATGTCGCCCATGGCATAGACGCGCTGCCCTGGCGGCATCGCCGGCAGTCCGGCGTCCTCGTCGCGCGCGAAAATCTGTCGCAATGTCTGAAACATCGAAGTCCCGTCGATCCTTTAAGCGCATCGCCCGACCACGCAAGATAGGGGCGCGCGTTGCCGAAAACACCCTGTCCGCGCGATGAATGTGACGGGAAAACCACACCGCCGCCGAACATTGTTGCGCCTTATGACAATTCCCTTGTGCGCTGCAACATATGGATGCACTTTGACCAGGCATCCAGGAAATCTCGCTCCGTCAACGAGAGCGGACCCAGGATGCGCAGGTGGGACGAGGCAACAGTTTTAAAAGGGAACTGCCCATGCTTACGTCCGTCCGCGGCCTTCTGGCTGCTACCGTGCTCGCCGGCTCCGCGCTGCTAGCCACTCCCGCCTTCGCCCAGGATGACGAGGAAGAATCCTCGGTCAGCATCTCGGGCAACGTTGCGGTCACCTCCGACTACCGGTTCCGGGGCGTCTCGCTCTCGGCCGGCGACTTCGCCGTCCAGGGCGGCATCGACCTGACCTCGACCAGCGGGTTCTACGTCGGCACCTGGGCCTCCTCGATCCAGGGCGGCACGCCCTATGGCGAGGTCGAGCTCGACATCTACGCCGGCTGGACCGGCCAGATCGGCGAAGCCGTGACCGTCGATGTCGGCCTGCTCTACTACCTCTACCCGACCGGCGACGTGCCCGGCTTCGATACCGATTACTTCGAGCCCTATGCCTCGATCGCCACCACCCTCGGCCCGGTCGGCGCGACGCTCGGCGTGGCCTATGCGTTCGATCAGGACGCGCTCGGCAGCAACGACAACCTCTACATCTACACCGACTTCAGCCTCGGTATCGCCGGCACGCCGCTGACCTTGACCGCGCACGCCGGCTACACCGATGGCGCGCTCGCGCCGCCGCTGCTCGCCGGCACCGGTGACGACAGCGGCTTCGACTGGTCGCTCGGCGCCACGGCGGCGGTGTACGGCGGCCTTTCGGTCGGCGTCACTTACACCGGCGTCGAAGGCCCGAGCATCGACGGCTTCACCGACGACACGGTGCTCTTCACGCTGTCGTTCGCCGGCTAAAGTCAGGCCGCCACACGGCCAAGCAGGAGGGGCCCGCGCCGGCGACGGCGCGGGCCTTTCTGATTCACTCCAGGTAGAAATCGATCGTGGTGACCACGCGCACCTGCTTGTAGGGCGTGTCGGCCACGCCCCAGCCGCCGCCGTCGCCATCGCGCCCGGTGATCTCGAAATAGCCCTGCGTCGCCGCCTTGATCCCGCCGACGTCGGTGTCGCTGTCCTCGGCAAATTGTTCGGCGGCGTTGCGGGCATCCTTGGTCGCGGCGGCGACCATCTCCGGCTTGATCGAGTTGAGCTTGGTAAAGGTGTAGGCCATGCCCGAGCCTTCCTCGAGCATGACGCCTCGGCGCACGAGGTCGAACTGGCGCCGCACGGCACGTTGCGCCCGGGCGATGTCAGTGCTGCGTAAGGTCATCCGCTGACGGACGGTGAAGCTGGGAATGCCGTTCTGGACGAAGCTCGAGACGTTTACGCCGGTCGGCTGCAGCGCCTCGTCGGGAAAGCCGAGCTCCGCGAAAAACGCGCGGATCGCGGCGGTGTCGCGGTCGACGCTGGCTTGCGCCGAGGCCATGTCCCCCGCCGTCGCCGAATAGGCGATCGTCCAGGTCGCAAGGTCGGCCGTCACGGCCTTTTCAGCCAGGCCGCGCACGGTCACCGAGCGGTCGGCGGCGCGGGCACGGGTCAGCCCGTCGCCGAGCAGGTAGCCGCCGGCAATCAGCCCGACAGCGAGGATGGCGGAAGCGGCGAGCGCGGCCTGGGCCGGCGGGCGGCGCCAGAAAGCGGTGGCGGGAACGGGTTCCTCTTGGCTAGTGTCGGACATTGAGCGGCTCCCAGGGTGGATCATCCCACCGATGCGCTAGTTGATCTTACTGCGATGAACCGTGCTTGAATAGAGACGAATGGAGTTTCCTGTGATTAAATACCTCCACAGCATGATCCGCATCAGCGATCCGGAGCCGACGCTCGATTTCTTCAGGCTGCTTGGGCTCGAGGAAGTGCGGCGGATGGAGCACGAAAAGGGTCGCTTTACGCTGTTCTTCCTCGCCGCGCCCGGCCAGGCGGACCTGGCCGAGGTCGAGCTGACCTGGAACTGGCCGCCCGAGGACGGCAGTGCGGCCGAGGAATACGGCGGCGGACGCAACTTCGGCCACCTGGCTTATCGGGTGGAGAATATCTACGACACCTGCCAGCGGCTGATGGATGCTGGCGTCACCATCAACCGCCCGCCGCGCGACGGCCACATGGCCTTCGTCAAGACGCCCGACGGCATTTCGGTCGAGCTGCTCCAGGACGGCCACCTGCCCCCGCAAGAGCCGTGGGCGAGCATGGAGAACACCGGCAGCTGGTAGGTTCCAATTCCTCCCCGAGCTTGTCTCGGGGAGGTGGCGCCGGCCGAGGGCCGGTGACGGAGGGGGCCGTCGCGCAAGCGGCGGCTGCGCCACCGCCCCCTCCACCACCCTTCGGGCGGTCCCCCTCCCCGAGCAAGCTCGGAGAGGATCTTCGCGCCCTTTAACTTGCCAACCGCCTCGCCAGCCGCCACGGGCGCGGGCATGGCGAAAAGCCCTCTCCCCCCCAAGCTTCCACAAGTCGTGATCCTCGGCCGGCCCAACGTCGGCAAGTCGACGCTGTTCAATCGCCTCGTCGGCAAGAAGCTGGCGCTGGTCGACGACCAGCCCGGGGTGACGCGCGACCGCCGGTTCGGCCATGCCGGGCTGCTCGGGATGGAATTCGAGGCGGTCGACACCGCCGGGTGGGAGGACGAAGAGCCCGAAACCCTGCCCGGCCGGATGCGGGCGCAGACCGAAGTCTCGTTGAAGGGCGCCGACGCCGCGCTGTTCGTGATCGACAGCCGCGCCGGGCTCACTCCGCTCGACGAGGAAATCGCCCGCTGGCTGCGCGAGCAGGACGTGCCGGTGGTGCTGATCGCCAACAAGGCCGAGGGCAATGCCGGGCAATCGGGCATTCTCGATGCCTGGTCGCTCGGTCTCGGCGAGCCGATCCCGGTCTCGGCCGAGCACGGCGAAGGCGTCGCCGACCTTTACGAAGCGCTGCTGCCGCTGATCGCCGACTTGCAGCCGGCGCCGCCCGTGGTCGACGAGGAAACCGGCGAGGAGGAGATCCGCCCGGATACTCCGCTGTCGCTGGCCATCGTCGGGCGGCCCAATGCGGGCAAGTCGACGCTGATCAACCGCATGCTTGGCGAGGAACGGCTGCTGGTCGGGCCCGAGGCGGGCATCACCCGCGATTCGATTGCGGTCGAATGGACCTGGACCAATCCCGCCAGTGGCGAAGTGCGACCGGTCAAGCTGATCGACACCGCGGGCATGCGCAAGAAGGCCAAGGTCGATGACAAGCTCGAGCGGCTGGCGGTCGCCGATGCGCGCCACGCGGTCGATTTCGCCGAGGTCGTGGTGCTGCTGCTCGACGCCACCCGCGGCCTTGAGGTGCAAGACCTCAAGATCGCCAACCTGGTGCTCGACGAAGGCCGTGCGCTGATGGTGGCGATCAACAAGTGGGATGTCGCCGAGGAGGCCAGCGGGCTTTTCAACGGCATTCGCGGCGCGCTCGACGAAGGCCTGGCGCAATTGAAGGGTGTGCCGCTGCTGACCGTCTCGGCGATGACCGGCAAGGGCCTCGATCAACTGGTCGCCGCCGCCTTCGAGCTGCGCGCGCAGTGGAGCCGCCGCGTGCCGACCGCGCTGCTCAACCGCTGGTTCGACAAGGCGATGGAAACCAACCCGCCGCCCGCGCCCGGCGGCCGCCGGATCAAGCTGCGCTACATCACCCAGATCAAGACCCGCCCGCCCAGCTTCGTGGTGTTCGGCACCCGGCTCGACGACCTGCCGGCGAGCTACGAACGCTACCTGGTCAACTCGATCCGCAAGGACCTCGGCTTCGGCGCGGTGCCGGTGCGGCTGACCATGCGCAGTTCGAAGAACCCGTTCGCCAAGGATTGAGCGGGCGGCATGGAATTCAGCTGCGGAGCGACCTTCGTGACGATCAGGGTGACACTGTGTAACCCTGCCACCTGATTGAACCCCATCAATAATTGCTTCCTTTGCAATTGCTTGAGCGCCGAAAGGCGCCTGGGCGACAGGGTTACACATTGCACAAAACAAAAAAAACGCAGGCCCGCGCGGCAAGCGGCGGCGCGGGTGGAAAATGGCGGGCGAGTCGTGGCTCATCCGCAGGATGAACCCGATTTGGGGTGCTGTAGGAAAGTGTTTTCTGTGGGCAGGCTCCCGCCCCATTGCGGACGCTCGGCTGACCTGAGATTATCGAGCAGACAGCACAGTCTCGCGGAGTGCTCGATGATTTTGGTCCGGCTCGGAATCTCTCTGCTCTTGATCGCGTGTTGTTTTGCGCCGGCGGCAGGTCAGAGGCAATTTCCGTTTCCCTCGCTCATTGTAAGAGACTTAGTGCGTGGAGAATTGGAAGATGGAAGGTCTATCCAGCTCGATGCATGGGTGCAGTTCTCGGGAGAGCTGAAGCTTTACGATAGCCAGGAAGCGGCCGACCTAGACCTCATCTATCCCTATTGCATCAGCGGTAGTTTCCCTGACTACGCCCTAAACCGAGATCCGAGGTGGCGTGACAAACGTGTGCGCGTCACGGGCACGGTCCTTCTTCCCGACGAGCCCAGCAGGGAGCCAAACACCATTCAAACAATGTCGGTCGCCGACGGCATCCTCTTCGCGAATGGCTGTTGGGGACGCTACGTGCTGAAAATAGAGAAGATCGAGGA
>Ga0307505_10000923_pt1 | contig 27328 bp, 27 predicted proteins | sample 23_S_MG_FD_202183 | JGI IMG/M metagenome (GOLD analysis project Ga0307505, IMG submission 202183) | Soil microbial communities from Populus trichocarpa stands in riparian zone in the Pacific Northwest, United States - 23_S | ecosystem: Environmental > Terrestrial > Soil > Riparian zone > Trees... | reverse complement strand
CTCAGCTCGAACAGGTTGCGCTCGTTGGCCTCGTCGGGCCAGGCGATCAGCACCTCGCGCGCCGGCTGCTCGCTGTGCCAGCGCGCCTCGATGGCCGCGAACTTGGCCGGCTGGTGCTGGTGCACGTAGTCGCCGGTGAGATGGCCCACCCACAGCTGCAGCGGGATCAGCAGTGCCACCAGCCCCAGTCCCCAGTTCAGCATCAGCTGCGCCTCGTCGCGGTGGATGCGGCGCAGCAGGTACCACGCGCCGGTGGCGATGATGCACATGCCGGTGGTGAGGAAGGCGCCCAGCAGCATGTGCGGCCAGCGCACCAGCATCACCGGCCCGGCGACGATGGCCCACCAGTCGTCGGGCACGATGCGGCCGTCGACGACGACGTGGCCCACCGGAACCTGCATCCAGCTGTTGTTGGCCATGATCCAGAAGGACGAGAACATCGTGCCCAGCGCCACCATGCAGCAGGCGAACAGGTACAAGCGCGGCGACACGCGGTCGCGGCCGAGCAGCATCACGCCGAAGAAGGTGGCCTCCAGCATGAAGGCGGTGAAGCCCTCGTAGCCGAGCAGCGGGCCCTGGATCGAGCCCATGCGTTCGGCCAGCACGCCCCAGTTGGTGCCGAACTGGAAGGCCATGACGATGCCGGTGACCACGCCCATGCCGAAGGACACGGCGAACACCTTCATCCAGAACTCGAAGACGCGGCGGTAGATCTCGCGCCCGCTGCGCAGGTGCGCCGCCTCCAGCACCGCCAGCCAGGCCGCCAGGCCGATGGTGAAGGCCGGGAAGATGATGTGGAAGCTGACGAGGAAAGCGAACTGGATTCGCGACAACAGGACGGGGTCGAGGTCCATGGTCGTTCTAAGTTGCGACTTCGATGCGCTTGATGGCGTCGGCCACAGGGACGATGTGGATGCCTTGCGCAGCAGCGGCTTCGATCAGCTTGAAGGGAGGGCTGCCCCAAATCAAGGCGGAAACGACGACGTTCGTGTCGAGAACGAGCCTCACGGCCTCTTGGCGCCCGGGTTTCGTGCCTTTCGCATGCGCCGCTCGGCACGCACGGCCTTGACTTCGGCAACGATCTCTTCTTCGCTGATGGGCGGCACGCCGGTCGCATGTAGCCGCTCGGCCACCTGCAGCAATCGGCGGCCGGCCTCGCGCCGCATCGCTTCTTCAAGCAGGCGCTGGATGGCGCTATCGGTCAGCAGCCCGGCGCTGCGTGCACGCCGAGCCAGATCGTCGGGCAGCTTCACCACCAGTTCGGTCATCGTCGAAACTCCTGGGCCTGCGCCGTACGAATGCACTTTGAAACTGCTGCTGCGCAGGCGCGGAGCAAAGATTAGCACGCGCCTCGCACGAGGATTCAACCCAGCGCTGCCCCATCCCCCAGCAGCCATGCGCGTTCTGACTGCACCCGGCCGGCGGGGATGTTCGCATCCCCGGCGCGCAGCCGCGCCACCATCTCGCGCTTCTCCGCGCCGGTGGCCAGCCACAGCACCGTGCGCGCGCGGTTCAGCACCGGGAAGGTCAGCGTCATGCGGCGGTGGCCCTGGTAGGGTGCGGTCAGCGCGACCTCGGCGTCGTCCACTGCCAGCACCGGATCGCCCGGCACCAGCGATGCCGTGTGGCCGTCGGTGCCCAGGCCCAGGTGCACCAGGTCCAGCACCGCGGGTATGCCGGCCACGCGCTGCAGCGTGGCCGCGTACTCGCGCGCGGCGGCTTGCAGATCAGCAGCCTCGACCGGCATCGCATGCACGTTTGCCGCCGGCAGCGGCGCGTGCGCCAGCAGGCTGGCCTGGATGTTCGTCAGGTTGCGCACCGCGTCGCCGGCCGGCGCGACGCGCTCGTCCACCTGGAACAGCTGCAGCGCGTGCCAGGGCAGGTCCAGCGTGGCCAGCGCGCGCAGCATCGCCCAGGGCGTGCGCCCGCCGCTGACCGCCAGCGTGAACAGGCCGCGTTCGCGCACCGCGGCGCGCGCCTGTTCGGCGACAAAGGCCGCGGCGCGCTGGGCGACGGCTCTGTCGTCGGCAAGGGTCTCGACCTGCATCGCCGGTTCTCAGAGTTGGGGGTCGTGCCAGCCGCCTGGCGGTGCCACACGCTGTGCCTCGGCCGGGCCCCAGCTCTGCGCGGCGTAGCGCTGCACCGGCGCCGGTGCGGCCAGCGCCGAGTCGACGATGCGCCAGGCTTCCTCGACATAGTCCTCGCGCGCGAACAGCGTCTGGTCGCCATGCATCGCGTCGCCGAGCACACGCTCGTAGGCGTCCATCTCGCCGGCGCCGGGGTGGCGGCTGGCCAGCATCTCCACCGGCCGGCTGATCGATTCGTCGTCGGGCGACAGCACGTTCGTGCCGACGGCCAGCGTGATGTCGGGGCTGATGCGCATGCGCACGTGGTTGGCTGCCGGGCTGCGCGCCGAATACACCGAGGGCGTGCGCTTCAGCCGCACCAGCAGTTCGGTGCAGCTGAGCGGCAGGTTCTTGCCGGCGCGGATGAAGAAGGGCACGTCCATCCAGCGCCAGTTGTCGATCCACAGCCGCAGCGCGGCGAAGGTTTCGGTGTCCGAGCCGCTGCGCACGCCGGGTTCGGCCAGGTAGCCGTCGAACTGGCCGCGCACCAGGTCGGCTGGCTGCAGCGCGCGCACCGCGCGCAGCAGCTTGATCTTCTCGTCGCGGATGGATTCGCTGTCGGTGCGCACGGGAGGCTCCATCGCCAGGTTGCCGAGCAGCTGGAACAGGTGGTTCTGCACCACGTCGCGCACCGTGCCGGTGGCGTCGTAGAAGGCGCCGCGGCCCATCACGCCGAAGTTCTCGGCCATCGTGATCTGCACGCTCTCGACATGGCTGCGGTTCCAGAAGGGCTCGAGAAAGCCGTTGGCGAAGCGGAAGTGCAGCATGTTGTGGACAGGCCCTTTGCCCAGGTAGTGATCGATGCGATAGATGTGGGCTTCATCGAAGCTGGCCAGCAACACCTGGTTCAGCGCGGTGGCCGAGGCTTGGTCATGTCCGAAAGGCTTCTCCACCACGACACGGGCGCCTTGGGTGCAGCCGGCTGCGACCAGCTGATCCACCACCTTGGGGAACAGCACCGGCGGAATCGCCAGGTAATGCATCGGCCGCTGTGCCGCACCCAGCGCCTGGCGCAACGCGGCGAAGGTCGCGTCATCGTCGTAGTCGCCGTCGACATAACTCAGCAGCGCCAGCAGCTTCGGCCCGGCCTGCGCGTCGAAGCCGCCGTGCTGGTCCAGGCTGTCGCGCGCTCGCTCGCGGAACTGTTCGAGGCCCCAGCCGGCCTTGGCCACGCCGATCACCGGCAGCGCCAGGTGGCCGCGCTTCACCATCGCCTGCAGCGACGGGAAGATCTTCTTGAAGGCCAGGTCGCCGGTGGCGCCGAAGAACACCAGCGCGTCGGCGGTGGTCGGGGCGGCTCGGCTCATTTCTCGGCCGGCTTTTCGTGGTGGCCGCCGAACTGGAAGCGCATCGCCGACAGCATCTTGTTCTGGAAATCGGCCTCGCCGCGGGAGTTGAAGCGGGCATTCAGCGCGCTGCTCAGCACCGGCGCCGGCACCGCCTCGTCGATGGCGGCCTTCAGCGTCCAGCGGCCTTCGCCGGAGTCGGACACGCGCCCGGCGAACTTCGCGAGCCCCGGGTCGCCCGCCAGTGCCGCGGCCGTCAGGTCCAGCAGCCAGGACGAGATCACGCTGCCGCGGCGCCAGACCTCGGCGATGTCGGGCAGGTTCAGCTCGAACTGGTAGTGCTCGGGGTCGCGCAGCGGCGTGGTCTCGGCATCGGCGGCGTGTTCGCGCTTGCCGACGTTGGCGCTCTTCAGGATGCCCAGGCCTTCGGCATAGGCGGCCATCAGCCCGTACTCGATGCCGTTGTGCACCATCTTCACGAAGTGGCCGGCGCCGTTGCCGCCACAGTGCAGGTAGCCCAGCTCGGCCGTGCCCTGGTCCGGCGCGCGCCCGGGTGTGCGCTCGATGTCGCCGATGCCCGGCGCCAGCGTGCGGAAGATCGGGTCCAGCCGCTGCACGGTGGGCTGCGGGCCGCCGATCATCATGCAGTAGCCGCGCTCCAGCCCCCACACGCCGCCGCTGGTGCCGACGTCGACATAGTCGATCTTCTTGGACGCCAGCTCCTTGGCGCGGCGGATGTCGTCGACGTAGTAGGAGTTGCCGCCGTCGATCAGCGCATCGCCGGGCTGCAGCAGCGGCAACAGTTCGGCGATGCTGCGGTCCACCACCGCGGCCGGCACCATCAGCCACAGTGCGCGCGGCTTCTCCAGCTGGGCCACCAGATCGGCCAGCGAGCTGGCGCCGGTTGCGCCTTCCTTGGCCAGCCCGGCCACCGCGTCGGCCGACATGTCGTAGACCACGCATTGGTGGCCATCCTTCATCAGCCGGCGCACCATGTTCGCGCCCATGCGGCCGAGGCCGATCATTCCGAGTTGCATCTTGGCTCCTTGCGATCTAGGTGAGCGAGGCTTCGTAGATGCTCTGGATGGCCTCGTCGAGCTCGGCGTCGAAGGCCTCGTCCGGCTGCGGCGCCGACAGCCCTTCGACCAGCGCGCGCGAGAAGCTGGCGATCACGCCGTGGTTGCGCGCCAGCAGCGCGTTGCCCTCGGCGCGGCTGTAGCCGCCGGACAGCGCCACCAGCTTCAGCACCCGCGGGTCGCGCACGAGATCGGCATAGAAGTCGTCCTGGCTCGGCAGCGTCAGCTTGAGCATCACCTGCTGCCCGGCGCTCAAGCCGGCCAGCGTCTGCTGCAGCGCGGCCTTCAGCAGCGCCTCGGCCTGCGGCTTGTCCGGGCAGTGGATGTCGACCTCGGGCTCGACGATCGGCATCAGCCCCGCGGCCAGGATCTGCGCCGCCACTTCGAACTGCTGCGCCACCACCGCCTGGATGCCGGCGGCGTCGGCATGTTTGATCACCGAGCGCATCTTCGTGCCGAAGATGCGCCTGGCGTTGGCCCGCTCCAGCAGCGCGGCCAACCCCGGCATCGGCTTCATCAGCTGTACGCCGTCGCGCTCGTCGGCCAGGCCCTTGTCGATCTTCAGAAAGGGCACCATGCGCTTGGCACCCCACAGGTAGTCGGCCGTCGGCCGGCCCTCGACCTCGCGGTCCATCGTGCCTTCGAACAGGATCGCCGCCAGGACGCGGTCGCCGCTGAAGCAGTGGCTGCTGACGATGCGCGTGCGCATCTGGTGCACCAGCGCGAACATCTCTTCGTCGGTCTTCCAGGCGGAGGCCGCCACGCCATAGGCGGCCAGCGCCTTGGGCGTGCTGCCGCCGCTCTGGTCGAGCGCGGCGATGAAGCCGCTCTGCGTGCGGATCTTGCGCGTCTGCTGCGCCTTGAGACTCAGTGGGTTCATGCGTCCTCCCTCCACCGGCGGTAGCGCCGGATCAACGTGTTGGTGGAACTGTCGTGCGCCAGCGCCGGCTCGATGGCGGCTTCCAGCTCGGGGATGATGCGCTGCGCCAGCGCCTTGCCCAGCTCCACGCCCCATTGGTCGAAGGCGTTGATGCGCCACAGCGCGCCCTGCGTGAACACGCTGTGCTCGTACAGCGCCACCAGCTTGCCCAAAGCGGCGGGCGTGAGTTCATCCAGCAGCAGCACGTTCGACGGCCGGTTGCCTTCGAACACGCGGTGCGGCACCAGCGCTTCGGCGGTGCCTTCGGCGCGCACCTCGTCGGCGGTCTTGCCGAAGGCCAGCGCCTCGGCCTGCGCGAAGACGTTGGCCAGCAGCATGTCGTGGTGCCGGCCCAGCGGATTGAGCGGCTTGCCGAAGGCGATGAAATCGCAGGGAATCAGCCGCGTGCCCTGGTGGATCAGCTGGTAGAAGGAATGCTGGCCGTTGGTGCCGGGCTCGCCCCAGTAGATCGGGCTGGTGTCGTAGTCGACACGCGTGCCGTCCAGCGTGACGTGCTTGCCGTTGCTTTCCATCGTCAGCTGCTGCAGGTAGGCCGGGAAGCGCTTCAGGTACTGCTCGTAGGGCAGCACGGCCTGCGTCTGCGCACCGAAGAAGTCGGCATACAACAGCGTCAGCAGGCCCATCAGCACCGGCATGTTCTGCGCGAAGGGCGCGGTGCGGAAATGTTCGTCCATCTGATGGAAGCCGGCGAGCATGCTGCGGAAGTGCTCAGGGCCGATGGCCAGCATGGTCGACAGGCCGATCGCCGAATCCATCGAATAGCGGCCGCCGACCCAGTCCCAGAAGCCGAACATGTTGTCGGTGTGTATGCCGAATCCGGACACCGCCTCGGCGTTGGTCGACACGGCGACGAAATGTTTGGCCACCGCCGCGGCGTCGCCGCCGAAGTGCGCCAGCGCCCAGTCGCGCGCGCTCAGCGCATTGGTCATCGTCTCCAGCGTGGTGAAGGTCTTGGACGACACGATGAACAGCGTCTCGGCCGCGTCCAGGTCCATCACGGCTTCGGCGAAGTCGGTGCCGTCGACGTTGGAGACGAAGCGGAACACCATGTCGCGTGCGCTGTAGTGGCGCAGCGCCTCGTAGGCCATCACCGGGCCCAGGTCCGAGCCGCCGATGCCGATGTTGACCACGTTGCGGATGCGCCGGCCGCTGTGCCCGAGCCAGGCGCCGCTGCGCACGCGGTTCGCAAAATCGGCCATGCGGTCCAGCACCTGCTGCACCTCGGGCACGACGTTGACGCCGGCGACGCGGATGTCGGCGCCGCGCGGTGCGCGCAGCGCCACGTGCAGCACCGCGCGGTTCTCGGTGCTGTTGATGCGCTCGCCGGCGAACATTGCGTCGATGCGCTGGCGCAGGCCGGCTTCGCCGGCCAGCGCCAGCAGCAGGCGCAGCGTCTCGTCGGTGACGCGCTGCTTCGAATAGTCCAGGTAGATGCCGGCGGCTTCGAGCGTCAGGCGTTCGCCGCGCGCCGGGTCGCTGGCGAAGAGCTCGCGCAGGTGCGTGGCGCGCAGCGTCGGCACGTGCGCCTGCAGATCGCGCCAAGCTGCTCCGGCGGTCAGCGGCGCAGGCGGGGTGTTGCTCATGGTTTTTCTTCTCCCTGAGATGTCCAGAGCCTGAAGCCGCCGGCAAAGGCATTTGCGTTGTCGCCGGCGCGGCACAGCGGCGGCAATTCCTTCAGCAGGCGCACGTTGCCGCCGCCCAGCACCACCTCATCGGGCAGCAGTGCCGCAACCAGGCGCGCCACCACGTCGAAGACATGCTTGGCCCACTTCTTCTCGCCGTCGCGCTGCAGCGCGTGTTCGCCCACATGGTCTTCGAAGCTGCTGTGCTTGTAGGGCAGGTGGCCCAGTTCCATCGGCACCACCACGCCGTCGACGATCAGCGTCGTGCCCAGGCCCGTGCCCAGGCCCAGGAACAGCATCTTGCCGGTGTCGTAGCTGCCCAGCGCCTGCATGGCCGCGTCGTTGATGATCTTCACCGGCTTGCCGAAGGCGCCGGCATAGTCGAAGCCGACCCAGCCCTTGCCCAGGTTCGGCGGCTCGCCGGAAGGTGCACCGTTGCGCACCGGGCCGGGGTAGCCGATGCTCACCACGTCGTAGTCCCAGCCTGCAGCCAGCCTGCGCGCCGCATCCACCATCCGCGTGGGGCTCATCGTCGGGCCGGATTCCACGCGGCGCGGCTCGGTCTGGCCGCTGGCCAGGATCTTGACGTGCGTGCCGCCGACGTCGACGACCAGGACCTTCATGCCAGCGCAGCCGATTTCGATGCGATCACGCCCAGCAGCTCGTGCCAGGACTTGACGAAGGACGCGGCGCCATCGGCCTGCAGCTTGGCGGCCAGCGCGTCCAGGTCGATGCCGGCCTTGCGCACCGCGGCCAGCACCGCCTCGCAGTCGCCGCCGTCGGCCGGCACCGCGGTGGCGGCCTGGCCGTGGTCGGCGAAGGCCTTCAGCGTGCCTTCGGGCATGGTGTTCACCGTGAAAGGCGCGGCCAGCGCCTCGACGTACAGTGTGTCCGAGGCCTTCGGGTCCTTGGTGCCGGTGCTGGCCAGCAGCAGCCGCTGCGGTGCAGCACCTTCGTTCATCACGCGCCTGACACGCGCCGAGGCGAGGAAATCGCCATAGGCCTTGTAGGCTTGCCGGCCGACGGCGATGCCCAGCTTCATGTGCAGCGCGTCCGGCAGCTTGCCGGCCACCGCCACGTCCCAGCGGCTGACGAACAGCGAGGCCACCGAGCCCACGTCGGGCGACAGCCCGGCAGCGAGCCGGCGCTCGATGCCGCGCAGCCAGGCCTCGGCCGCGGCCAGGTAGTGCGCGGTGGAAAAGAGCAGCGTCACGTTGATCGGCACGCCGGCGAAGGTGGCTTCTTCGATGGCCGGCAGCCCTTCGGCGGTGCCCGGGATCTTGATGAACAGGTTGGGCCGCGCGGCGCGCGCATGCAGCTCGCGTGCGGCGGCCAGCGTGCTTTGTGTGTCGTAGGCCAGCAGCGGCGAGACTTCCAGCGACACCCAGCCGTCGACGCCGCGCGTGCGCTGGTGCACCGGGCGGAACAGGTCGGCCGCGCGGGTCAGGTCCTGCAGCGCCAGGCCGAAGAACAGCGCCTCGCCGGACTCACCCTGCTTGAGCCGGTCGCGGATGGGGTCGTCGTAGTCGGCGCTGCCCTTCAGCGCCTGGTCGAAGATGGTCGGGTTGGAGGTCAGGCCGGTCACCGACAGTTCGTCGATGTAGCGCTGCAGCGTGCCGCTGTCGAGCAGCGCGCGGGTGATGTTGTCGAGCCACAGGCTCTGGCCCAGCGCATGCAGCGCGGCGGTGCGGGTGTTGATGATCATCGGGGGGGTCTCCTGGCGAGCGAGTGCGCATCATGCGTCAGAAGCTCGCCGATGTGCTCGACCTGCCTGTCCGGTGCCGGGCCGGCGGCCAGCACTGCGGCGTCGTTTGCATACTGGCCCTGGCGCGGCAGCACGGTGGTGACACGCTGCTGCCACTGCCGCTTGACGGCGGCCAGGATGCGCGGCTTGTCGTCGATCAGCACGTAGTGGCGGGCCGGGTGGCGGCACTGCACGTCGTCCAGCGACTGTTCCTTGTGGATGTAGATCAGCACGCGGCCGTCTACCGCATCGGCCAGGCCGGCGCGATGCACCTTGCGCGGCTGGAACACCACGTCGCCGTCGGACAGGATCACCACCGGCGCCGTGCGCCCCAGGTGCGCCAGCACGGCCAGCGCACCGGGATAGAGCCGCTCGGCGAAGGGGTAGTCCAGCAGCCACTGCGACATGGCCAGCAGCTCGACGTGCTGCGGGTGTTCGGCGCGGTAGCGCTGCAGCGCGCCCAGGTAGTCGCGGTAGCCCAGCGTGTCCCACAGCTGCTGCAGGATCTGCGCGTAGCGGTCGCGGCTGTCGGCGCCGTAGGCCTGTGCCAGGTGGGTGCGGATGTCGGCCTGGATGCGGTCGTTGTCCAGCAGCGTGTTGTCCACGTCGACCAGGAACACCAGTTCGGCTTCAGGCGTCGACATGGGCGGTGTCGTTCCACAGGTGGATCACCGGCTGCTGCAGCCGGTGTTCGTAGCCGAGCGCGCCCAGGCTGGCGGTGTCGATGCTCAGCAGCGCGCCGGCGCTGGGTGGCAGGCCCAGCCAGCGCACCGCCAGCATGCGCAGGAAATGCCCGCTGGAAAACAGCAGCACGTCGCCGTTGGCGCCGCGCAGCGTCTCGACCAGGCTGTCGGCGCGCGCCGCCACCTGCGCCACGCTTTCACCGCCGGGGCAGCCGTCGCGGAACAGCTGCCAGTCGGGCTGCTGCGCCAGGATCTGCGCGCTGGTCAGGCCTTCGTAGTCGCCGTAGTGCCATTCCACCAGCCGCGCATCGGCTTCAGCGCGGGTGCCGAAGCCGGCCAGCTCGCAGGTCTGCCAGGCGCGCTGCAGCGGGCTGCACAGCACGCGCACGAAGCGCTGCGGCTGCAAGCGCGACGCCAGGCATCGTGCCTCGGCCTGGCCAGTGGCGGTGAGCGGCAGGTCGGTCGCTCCGGTGTGCTGGCCCGACAGGCTCCAGGCCGTCTGGCCGTGGCGCGCCAGCAGCACACGCGGCAGGGCCGGGCTCATTCCATCGACCAGCCGTGGCTGACGATGATCGACTGGCCGGTCAGCGCGTTGGTGGGGAAGGCGGCGAAGAACAGCGCCGCGTCGGCCACGTCCTGCGCGGTCGTGAACTCGCCGTCCACCGTGTCCTTGAGCATCACCTTCTTGATCACGTCCTCCTCGCTGATGCCCAGCAGCTGCGCCTGCTCGGGGATCTGCTTGTCCACCAGCGGCGTGCGCACGAAGCCGGGGCAGATGACGTTGGCATGCACGCCATGGGGCGCGGCTTCCTTGGCCACGGTGCGGCACAGGCCGAGCAGGCCGTGCTTGGCGGTGACGTAGGGCGCCTTCAGCGGCGAGGCCAGCTTGGAATGCACCGAGCCCATGTAGATGATGCTGCCGCCCTTGCCCGCGGCATACATGTGCGGCAGGCAGGCCTTGGTGGTCAGGAAGGCGCCGTCCAGGTGGATGGCCAACATCTTCTTCCATTCGCTGTACGGAAACTCGTGCACCGGATGCACGATCTGGATGCCGGCGTTGCTGACCAGCACGTCCACGCCGCCCCAGGCGGCCACCACCGCGGCCACGCCCTGGTTGACCGCTTCCTCGTCGGTCACGTCCATCGCCACGCCCATGGCCTGGCCGCCGGCGGTGCGCAGTTCGGCGGCCGCGGCCTCGGCCGCGTGCGCGTTGAGGTCGGCGATGGCCACGCGAGCACCCTCGCGCGCATAGGTCCTGGCGATTTCCTTGCCGATGCCGCTGGCGGCGCCGGTGACGATGGCAACTTTGTCTTTCAGCTTCATGCGGGTGTTTCCGGTTCGTGGGGTTGTCGGTCGCACGCATTTTCCTTGCCCGGTGCGCCCGGCACAATTGAAGCATGCCGATGCCACCGTCTCGTGAAGGCCTGCGCCGCCGCAGCTGCGTGGTGGCGGCGCTGCCGTGGCTGGCCGGCCCGGCCTGGGCCTCCAGCGCGCTGCAGCAGGCGATGCGCCGTGCCGAGGCGCTGCGCGACGAGGCCGTGCGTGCCGGCGACCAGCCTTACGGCGCGGTGGTGCTGCGCGGCGAACTGATCGTCGGCGCCGCGCCCAGCCGCGTCGTCACGCACACCGACCCGACGGCGCATGCCGAGATGGAAGCGATCCGCGATGCCGCGCGCCGCTTGGGTACGCGCGACCTGTCGGGTTGTGTGCTCGTCTCCACCTCGCGGCCCTGCCGCATGTGCGAAGCGGCGGCCGGCTGGGCCGGCATCGAGCGCATGGTCCACGGCACCGCGCTCACCGATGCCGGGGCACCGCGGTGAAGCGGCGCACGCTGCTCGCGGCTTCGGCCTGGCCGGCGCTGGCGGCCGCCCAGGCCCAGGCGCTGGTGGCGGCGGCCGAGGCCGGCGACCTGGCCGCCATGCGCCGGCTGCTCGATGCCGGCACGCCGGTGGACGCGCGCGATGCGCGTGGCCGCACCGCGCTGCTGGCCGCCACCCACGCCAACCGTATCGACGCGGCGCGGCTGCTGATCGAACGCGGCGCCGATGTCAACGCCAAGGACGACATCCAGGACTCGCCCTTCCTCTATGCCGGCGCCCAAGGGCGGCTCGAGATCCTGCGCCTGGCACTGGCCGCCGGTGCCGACCTGAAGAGCAGCAACCGCTACGGCGGCACCGCGCTGATCCCGGCGGCGCACCACGGCCACGTCGAGACGGTGCGCGAGCTGTTGAAGACGAAGATCGACATCGACCATGTCAACCGCCTGGGCTGGACGGCGCTGCTCGAGGCCATCATCCTGGGCGACGGCGGCGCGGCCCACGCCGAGATCGTGCGCCTGCTGTTGGCCCGCGGCGCGTCGCCGAACCTGGCCGATGCGCAGGGCGTGACGCCGCTGGCCCATGCCGAACAGCGCGGCCAGCAGGCCATCGTCGAGATCCTGCGCCGCGCCGGCGCCACACGCTGATGTCATGGCCCTGCAACGGCGCGAGCTGCTGGCCAGCCTGGGGATCCTGCCGATGAGCACGGCGCTACCTGCGCGGGCCGATGCCAGTGGCCCGACGCTGGTCTCCTACTACGAGCGCCACATGGCGCTGCGCGGCGGTGTGGCCTATGGCTGGATCGGCCAGGGCAGCCCGGCAAGGCTGCTGGACGGCGTGCGCCAAGTCGGCGTCGGCCGGCAGGCCTGGTTTGCGCTGCTCGACGACGGCCGGCTGATCCGCTGGACCGAGGACCCGGCGCGCGCCACGCCGCTGATGACCGGCGTGGCCTGGTTCGCGGCCGGCCAGTCGGGATGGTTTGCCGCCGACGCCGGCCAAGGGTTGTGGTACGGCAGCGACGCACAGCCGGCGCCGCAGCGCGTCGCCGATGCGGTGATCGCCGCCTGCATCGGCGACAGTGCCGACTACTTCATCCGCAGCGACGGCCGTCTTCATGTCAAGGGGCTGGCGCACCGTGGCCAGTACGGCGACGGCCTGCTCAAGCAGACGCCGGAGTTCGTCGCCACCGCGGCCGATGCGGTGGCGGTGAAGGCCCACACCGGCCATGCGATCTACCTGCGCCGTGACGGCATGGTGCTGGGCACCGGCGGCAACCGCTTCGGCCCGCTGGGTGCGCACGGGCTGGGCGACAAGGCCGACCGCTGGGGACCGGTCTTCGACGGCGCGCGCGCCATCGCCACCGGCTCGCGCCATTCGCTGGCGATCCGCCACGACGGCAGCCTGTGGGGCTGGGGCGAGGGCTTCGGCATCGAACCGCGCAAGCTGCTCGACGGCGTGCTCGCCATCGCTGCCGGCGACACGGCGACGCTGGCCTTCGACGGCCACGGCGGCCTGTGGCAGTGGCAGGGCGGTGCCGCGCCGCAGCGTTGGCAGTTGGCCTGAGCGCAGCGCCGCCGCAGGGGGCCACGGTTAGACTGCGCCGGTCCACGAAACGCAGTCGATGCACCACGCCGTCCCCCTGATCACCACGCTCGCCGCCGGCTTCGGCTTGGCGTTGCTGCTCGGCTTCGTCGCCGTGCGCCTGGGGCTGCCGGCCTTGGTGGGCTACCTGATGGCCGGCGTGGCCATCGGGCCGGGCACGCCGGGCTTCGTGGCCGACATCGAGATCGCTTCGCAGCTGGCCGAAGTCGGCGTGATGCTGCTGATGTTCGGCGTCGGCCTGCACTTCTCGCTGGGCGACCTGATGGCCGTGCGCCGCATCGCGCTGCCCGGCGCGGTGGTGCAGATGGCCGTCGCCACGGCCTTGGGCACGGCCGTGGCCCTGGCCTGGGGCTGGTCGCTGGCGGCCGGCCTGGTCTTCGGCCTGGCGCTGTCGGTGGCCAGCACCGTGGTGCTGCTGAAGGCGCTGGAAAGCCAGGGCCTGGTGGATTCGGTCAACGGCCGCATCGCCATCGGCTGGCTGGTGGTCGAGGACCTGGCGATGGTCATCGTGCTGGTGCTGCTGCCGCCGGTCGCGTCGCTGCTGGGGCCGGGCGGCGGCAGCCTGGGGCCGCAGATCTGGAGCACGCTGGGAAGCACCATGCTGATGGTGGCGGTGTTCATCGCGCTGATGCTCGTCGCCGGCCGGCGGCTGTTCCCGTGGTTGCTGTGGCAGGTGGCGCGCACCGGCTCGCGCGAGCTGTTCACACTGTGCGTGGTGGCGGCGGCGGTGAGCATCGCCTGGGGTTCGGCCGAGCTCTTCGGCGTGAGCTTCGCGCTCGGCGCCTTCTTCGCCGGCATGGTGCTGCGCGAGTCGCAGTTCAGCCACCGCGCGGCCGAGGAGACGCTGCCGCTGCGCGACGCCTTCGCGGTGCTGTTCTTCGTCTCGGTGGGCATGCTCTTCGACCCGCGCGTGATGATCGACGAGCCGCTCAAGGTGCTGGCGGTGGTGGGCATCATCGTGTTCGGCAAGTCGCTGGCGGCGGCCGGGTTGGTGCTGCTGTTCCGCTACCCGCTGAACACCGCGCTGTCGGTGTCGGCCAGCCTGGCGCAGATCGGCGAGTTCTCCTTCATCCTGGCGGCGCTGGGCCTGTCGCTGGGCGTGCTGCCGCCGGAAGGCCAGAGCCTGATCGTCGCCGGCGCGCTGATCTCGATCGCGCTGAACCCGCTGCTGTTCGCGTCGATCCAGCCGGGGCTGCGCTGGATCCGCGAGCGTTCGGCGCTGGCGCGCAGCCTGGACCGCAGCGACGACCCGCTGGCCGAGCTGCCGATGAGCACCGACGCACGCTACCTGGCGAACCAGGTGGTCATCGTCGGCTACGGCCGCGTCGGGCGCGGCATCGCCGCGGCGCTGAGGCAGCAGGGCGTGCCCTTCGTCGTCGCCGACGAGGACCGCGAGATCGTCGAGCAGCTGCGCGGGCAGGGTCAGGCCGCCGTGCTGGGCGATGCCGCCGACCCGGCGACGCTGATCCAGGCCCACGTGGCGCAGGCGCGCATGATGGTCATCGCCACGCCGCAGACGCTGGGCGTGCGCCAGATGGTGGAGACGGCGCGTACGCTGAACCCGACCATCGAGGTGCTGATCCGCAGCCACAACGTCGAGGAAGCGGCGCTGCTCGAAGGCGAGAACTTCGGCAAGGTCTTCGTCGGCGAGCGCGAGCTGGCGCTGTCGATGACGCGGCACATGCTGTCGCTGCTGGCCGACAGCGCCACGCCGGCGCGTTAGCTCGCAGCCAGCCGCGTTTCGACGGCGCGCGCGAAGAAGGCCGCGCCCAGCGGCAGCGCCCGGTCGTTGAAGTCGTAGGCCGGGTTGTGCACCTCGCAGGCGCCGGTGCCCGCGCCATTGCCGATGTTCAGGTAGCAGCCTGGCACCCGTTCCAGCATGGCGGCGAAGTCTTCGGAGCCCATGATCAGCGGCGGGGTGCGGTCCACCTTGTCCTCGCCCACCAGCTCGCCGCAGATGCGTGCCGCGAAGTCGGCTTCGGCCGGGTGATTGATGGTCGGCGCGAACAGCGCACGGAAGTCCACCTCGGCACTGGCGCCGAAGGCGGCGGCGGTGTTTTCGGCGACGCGGCGCATCGAGCTTTCCACCAGCTGCATCACCTCGCGCGAGAAGGCGCGCACCGTGCCGCCCAGTTCGGCGCTCTGCGGAATGACGTTGTAGGCGTCGCCGCCGCGGATGCGCGTCACCGACAGCACGGCACTGTCCAGCGGTGCCACGTTGCGCGCCACGATGCTTTGCAGGCTGACGGCGATCTGCGCTGCCGCCAGCGCGGCATCGACGCCGGCTTCGGGCCGCGCGCCGTGCGCGCCCTTGCCGCTGACGCGGATGTCGAAGAAGGCCCCGCCGGCCATCATCGGCCCGGCGCGCACCGCGAAGCGGCCCACGTCCAGGCTGGGCCGGTTGTGCATGCCGAAGATGGCTTCACAAGGGAAGCGCTCGAACAGGCCGTCGTCGATCATCGCCTGGGCGCCGCCCAGGCCTTCTTCGGCCGGCTGGAAGATGAAGTTGACCACGCCGTCGAAACGCCGCGTCGCCGCCAGGTAGCGCGCCGCGCCGAGCAGCATCGCGGTGTGGCCGTCGTGGCCGCAGGCATGCATCACGCCCTTGTTGACCGAGCAGTGGCCGAAGCGGTTGACTTCCAGGATCGGCAGCGCATCCATATCGGCGCGCAGGCCTATCGATCGTGGGCTGCGCCCGGCGCGCAGCACGCCGACCACACCGGTGCGGCCGATGCCACGGTGCACCTCGTCGAAGCCGAAGGCCTCGAGCTTGGCCGCCACCAGGCCGGCGGTGCGGTTCTCCTGGAAACCCAGTTCCGGGTGGGCATGGATGTCCTGCCGCCAGGCGGTCATCTCGGCATGCAGCGGGGCGAGCAGTTCAATGGTGGCCATGGGGTGCGCTTTCTCTCAGTACGACTTGGGCAGTTCCAGCACCTTCTCGGCGATGAAGGACAGGATCATCTGCTCGCTGACCGGTGCCAGGCGCGTGATCATCACTTCGCGCAGCAGCCGCTCGACGTGGTATTCCTTGGCATAGCCGAAGCCGCCATGCGTCAGCATCGCCTGCTGGCAGGCTTCCCAGCCGGCGCGCGCGCCCAGGAACTTGGCGGCATTGGCCTCGGCGCCGCAGGGCTGGTGCTGGTCGTAGAGCCACGCGCCCTTCAGCACCATCGCCCAGGCGGCTTCCAGCGCCATCCAGCGTTCGGCCAGCGGATGCTGGATGCCCTGGTTCTGGCCGATCGGCCGGCCGAAGACCACGCGTTCGGCCGCGTACTTCGCCGCGCGGCGCAGTGCGTCCTGGCCGATGGCGATGGCCTCGGCGCCGATCAGCAGCCGCTCCGGGTTCAGGCTGTGCAGGATGTAGCTGAAACCCTTGCCCTCCTCGCCGATGCGGTCGGCCTCGGGGATGAACAGGCCGTCGATGAAGATGGCATTGCTGTCCACCGCCTTGCGCCCCATCTTGGCGATGCGGTGCACGTCGATCCTGCTGCGGTCCAGGTCGGTGTAGAAGATGCTGATGCCGTCGGTGGGGCGCGCGCAGTCCTCCAGCTTGGTGGTGCGCGTCAGCAGCATGATCTTGCCCGCCACCTGCGCGGTGCTGGTCCAGACCTTCTGGCCATGCACGACGTAGCCGCCGGGCACCTTCTGTGCGAAGGTCTTGATGGCGGTGGTGTTGAGCCCCGCGTCGGGCTCGGTGAAACCGAAGGCCACCTGGTCCTGGCCCTGCACCAGCCGCGGCAGCCAGCGCGCCTTCTGCTCGGGCGTGCCGAAGACCACGATCGGGTGCGGCCCGAACAGGTTGATGTGCACCGAAGAGGCCGCCGCCATGCCGCCGCCGTGGCTGGCCACCTCGTGCATCATGATCGCCGCCTCGGCCACGCCCAGCCCCGCGCCGCCGTAGTCGGGCGGCATCGTGATGCCCAGCCAGCCGGCCTCGGCCATCGCGCGGTGGAACTCGCGCGGGAATTCGCCATCCTCGTCGCGTGCCAGCCAGTAGTCGTCGCCGAAGGCGCGCACCACGGCACTGACGCCGTCGCGGATGGCGCGCTGGTCCTCGCTGAAGGAAAAGTCCATGGGGATATCCGGGTCGCGGTGTCGGTGCCCATCGTAGTCCGCCTGGCGCGCGGCAGCCAAGGGACGCCCAGGGGACGCGGGTTTTGGAGCATCCAGTCCTCACTCAACCGAAAGGACCCAACGATGAGCACCAAGGACTATCAGGACCACATGCTGAGCGGCGCCACTGCCCAGTCGGTCGACCATTTCGAAACCGCCTGCCACCAGCTGCGTTGTTATGTCGGCGACCCGCTGGCCAGCGCGCAAGCCGCGCTGCGCGCCAGCCCGGACATGACCATGGGCCATGTGCTGGTGGCCTACCTGAACCTGCTGGGCACCGAGTCGCTGGCGCTGCCCGCGGCGCGCGAGGCGCTGGCCGCGGCCCGTGCGCTGCCGGCCAACGAGCGCGAGGCGGCGCATTGCCAGGCCATCGAGCATCTGGTGCACGGCCACTGGCATGCGGCCGGATGGGTGCTCGAGGACCTGAGCATCCGCTACCCGCGCGATGCGCTGGCGCTGCAGGCCGGCCACAGCATCGACTTCTTCGTCGGTGATTCGCGCATGCTGCGCGACCGCATCGCCCGCGCCATCGGCCACTGGCAACCCGACATGAGCGGTTACCACGCGGTGCTCGGTATGTATGCCTTCGGCCTGGAGGAAACCGGTGCCTACGCGCGTGCCGAGACCGTCGGCCGCCGTGCGGTGGAACTGCAGCCGCAGGACGGCTGGGCCTGGCACGCGGTGGCGCATGTGCTGGAGATGCAGGGCCGCCGCCGTGACGGCGTGGCCTGGCTCGGCGAGCACAGTGCGAGCTGGAGCGAGGGCAGTTTCTTCGCCGTGCACAACTGGTGGCACCTGGCGCTGTTCCACCTGGGCCTCGACCACATCGACGAGGCGCTGGCGCTGGTCGACCGGCAGGTGCTCGCATCGGGGTCGCCGGTGGTGCTGAACATGATCGACGCTTCGTCGATCCTGTGGCGGCTGCAGCTTCGTGGCATCGACGTCGGCGATCGCTGGCAGGGGCTGGCCGAGCGCTGGGTGCCGCAGGCCGAAGCCGGCAACTATGCCTTCAACGACATGCACGCGATGATGGCCTTCGTCCATGCCGGCCGCGACGAGGATGCGGCGCGCCTGCTCGCCGCGCAGCGGCGTGCGCTGGTCGCCGGCGGCGACAACGTCGACTTCCTGAAGGACGTGGGTCATGCCGCCACCCGCGCGGTGCAGGCCTTCGGCCAGCAGCGCTACGGCGACGCGGTGCAACTGCTGCGGCCGGTGCGCAGCGGGGCGCACCGTTTCGGCGGCAGCCACGCGCAGCGCGACCTGATCGACCTGACGCTGATCGAGGCGGCCGAACGCGGCGGCGAGCACGATCTGGCCGATGCGCTGCGCCGCGAGCGCGAGATGCCGATGCCTTGAGCCTCGTCAGGGCGACGCGCTGCGCTGGACGAAGTCCTCCAGCGCGTCGAGCACGGCGCCGGTATCTCCGGCCCACAGCAGGTGGTCTTCGCCCGGCAGCAGGCGCAGTTCCGCGCCCGGAACGCGCGCCGCCAGATAGCGCGCGACACCATCGCGCACGATGTGGTCGCCCTCGCGCTGCACCACCAGCGTCGGCACGCGCAGCGTGCCCAGCCGGTCGCGCACGTCGACACTGGCGAAGGCGCGCAGGATCGCAGGCAGACTGTTGCGCGACGCCGCTTGGCGCAGCATGCGCGCCCACCAGTGGCGCGCTGCCTCGTCCTCGGCCAGCGAGGGCGCGAAGCGCTCCAGGCTGGTCGCAAGCCCCCAGGCCGACTGCAGCTGCGCCAGCCACGCGGCCCGCTGCTCGGGCTTCAGCGCCCAAGGGTAGTCGTCGGCCCAGGTACCGCGCGCGTGGGCGGCGTACAGCATCAGCCCCTGCACCCGCTGCGGGTGCACGCTGGCGTATTCGATGGCGATGGCGCCGCCCACCGAACTGCCCAGCAGCCAGACCTGCTCCACGCTCAGAGCGCGCCGCACCGCGTCCAGATCCTTCACGCCGGCGCTCATCGCCTGCGGCAACGCCAGGCGTTCGGACAGGCCGATGCCGCGCCGGTCCAGCAGCACCACCTGGAAGCGCTGCGCCAGCCGCTCCAGGACGGCGCGGATGCCGGCATGCTCCCACGCCACCTCCACATGCGACCACAGGCCGAACAGCACGATCAGCGTGCCGCATCGGGCCTGCGGACTGCCCAGCCGCAGATAGGCCAGCGTGCCGTCCTCGCTGTCGGCAAAGTGCAGCGGCGCTGCCGCATCGGCTGGCGGCAAGCGCTCGCCGGGCCGCAGCGCCAGCTGCCGCAGCGCCTGGGCATAGGCCGCCTCGATCTGCACCGACGGCCGGATGCCCAGCTCGGCGCGCAGCATCTCGGCGCAGGCAAAGTAGGCCGCCTCCACACCCGCCGCATCGCCGAGCTGCGCGCGCGCCGCCAGCAGCGCCGCATGGCCGGCATCGGCCAGCGGGTCGATGCGGATCAATGCACTCGCGGCCTCGGCCGCTTGCCCAGGCTGGCCGCTGTCGCTGGTCCACGCGGCGAGCTTCGTCAGCGCGCGCACCAGCAACTGCTGGTGTTCGACCCGGCGGCTGTCGCGCCAGGCCATGAAGCTTTCCGACTCCAGCTCGAAGCCGTCGAGCAGGCCCGATACCTGCGGCGCGCACAACATGTCCAGCGCCGCCTGCGCTGCGTCTGCGTAGGGTGCAGCCAGCACCTGAAGCGCCGCGCTACGCACGCCGGCAATATCGCTGGCCAGCGACATGCCGTCGCTGGCCAGCCACAGTGCATCGCCGTCGCCCACCAGGACGTCGTGCCCGAGCAGCGCATTGACCTCGTGGCTCAGGCGGCGCAGGCGGGCGCGGCCGATCTCCAGCGCCGCATCGGGCCATAGCAGTTCGGCCAGTTGGCTGCGCGCCGCCTTGCGCCCCCGCTCGCTCAGGACCACCAGCAAGGCCAGGCCGCGCTTGAGCTTCAGCGGTACGGGCTGGCCGTCGATCCGCAGTTCCGGGTAGCCGCTGGCGCGCAACTCGATCCGCGCCTGCGCTGGCGCGCCGGACAGCCGGTCGGACTCGGGCATCTCAAGTCAAGCCGGGGAAGGACGCGCGCAGGCTCGTCATCATCATGTCCACGGCAATCGCGGCCAGGATCATGCCCATCAGGCGCTGCGTGATCGCCGTCACCCTGGGCGACAGGTAGTGGCCGATGAAGGGCGCCGACAGCATCGACGCGGCCAGCAGCAGCAGGAAGGCAGCCAGCCCCGCCGCGAACGCCAGCTCCTGGCCGCTGCTGAAGGCGCTGTGCCCCAGCACGATCATCGTCGCGATGCTGCCCGGGCCCAGCAGCAGCGGAATCGCCAGCGGGTAGATCGCCACGTTGTCCGCATCGGCCAGGTCCTTGCGCTCCTGTGTCGTCGCCGCGTGCTGGGTGTTCGCCGAGCCATGCAGCATCGACAGCGCGATCAGCAGCACCAGCAGCCCGCCGGCCAGGCGGAAGTCGTCGATGCTGACGCCGAACATGCCGAGAATCGACGAGCCCGCCACGGCCGCGACGACGCAGCCGATCGACACCGCGATCAGCGCGGTCACCGCCACCTTGCGGCGCTCGGCGTCGGACGCGCCGCTGGTCAGCGACAGGAACACCGGCACGTTGGCGACCGGGTTCATGATCGCGAACAGCGCCGTGAACACCTTGATCGAAAAGGCCAGGTCGAAGGACATGCGGGCGACTCTAACAACAACGTAGGCTTGCGCCATGGATTCCCTCATCGCCGCCGCCGCCCGCGCCCTGGCCGCCGGTGACACGCTGGGTGCGCTGAAGCACGTGGCGCTGCGCGACGACCCGCCGGCGCTGGCGCTGCGTGGCATCGCGATGGCGCGGCTGGGCGAGCTGCAGCGTGCGCGCGAGCTGCTGCGCCGTGCGGGGCGGGCCTTTGGTGCGCACGAGGAACTGGCGCGCTCGCGCTGCGTCGTCGCCGAGGCCGAGGTGGCGCTGGCCCAGCGCGACCTGAGCGGCTCGCCGCGCACGCTGGCCGCGGCCGGTGCCGCGCTGGCCGCGCGCGGCGACCGCGCCAACGCAACGCAGGCGCGGCTGATCGCGGCGCGCCGCGCGCTGCTGCTGGGCCGGCTGATTGAGGCCGCCGCCGCGCTGCCGCAGCTGGATGCGCAGGCGCCGCCGGCGCTGCGGGCCGTGGCCGAGCTGACGGCCGCCGAGCTGGCGCTGCGCGCGCTGCACACCGCCGAGGCCGAAGCCGCACTGGCGCGTGCGCTGACGGCGGCCGAACGCGCCGGCCTGCCCGCACTGCAGGCCGAAGTGGCCGAAGCCCGCGCCGCGCTCGAACGCCCGGCCGCGCGCCGCGTGGCGGCCGGTGCCGAGCAGCCGCTGCGCCTGGCCGAAGTCGCCGCGCTGCGCGAGTCCGGCGCGCTGGTGGTCGACGCCTGCCGCCACGGCCTGGGCACCGGCGACGCCTGGCTGCCGCTGGCGCGGCGGCCGCTGCTCTTCGTGCTGGCGCGCGCGCTGGCCGAGGCCTGGCCGGGCGATGTGGCGCGCGAGGCGCTGATCGCCCAGGCCTTCCGCACCCGCCGCCCCGACGAGACGCACCGCGCGCGGCTGCGCGTGGAGATCGGCCGGCTGCGCGCGCTGGCCGCGCCGCTGGCCGCCGTCGAGGCCACCGCGCGCGGCTTCCGGCTGCGGCCGCACGAGGGACGCGATCTGGCCGTGCTGGCGCCGCCGGTGGACGGCGAGCAAGGCGCGCTGCTGGCGCTGCTGTCCGACGGCGCGGCCTGGTCCACGTCCGCCCTGGCGCTGGCGTTGGGCGAAAGCCAGCGCAACGTGCAGCGCGCGCTGGCCGATCTGCTGCAGACCGGCGCCGTGCGCAGCACCGGGCGCGCGCGCTCGCAGCGCTGGCTGGCGCCGCCGCTGGCCGGATTCACGACGATCTTGTTACTCCCTGCTTCGCTGCCGCCTGACTAGAGTTCCGTCACCGCGCCACTTTCAGGCGCTCGTGAAAGGAACCCGATGAACCGCAACACTCCCGCCGCCGAAGCGGCACTGCAGCCGGCCGAGATCGTGCGCGAATACGGCCCCTTCGGCGGCGACGGCCGCGTGCACGGCGTCAGCCACGACGGCCACAAGGTCTGGGCCGCGCTGGGTACGCAGCTGCTGGCCTTCGACCCCGCCAGCGGCGAGCCGGTGCATACGCTGGAGCGCGCCTGCGACGCCGGCACCGCCTTCGACGGCAAGCACCTGTACCAGATCGCCGAAGCGCGCATCGACAAGATCGACCCGGCCACCGGCCAGGTGCTGGCCTCGATCCCCGCACCCGGCAACGGCAACGATTCCGGCCTGGCCTGGGCCGAGGGCAGCCTGTGGGTGGGGCAATACCGCGACCGCAGGATCCACCAGATCGACCCGGCCACCGGGCGGATCATCCGCAGCATCGAATCGAACCGCTTCGTCACCGGCGTCAGCTGGGTCGACGGCGAGCTGTGGCACGGCACCTGGGAAGGCGACGAGAGCGAGCTGCGCCGCATCGACCCGGCCAGCGGCCAGGTGCTGCAGCGCCTGGCCATGCCCGAAGGCAGCGGCATCAGCGGGCTGGAGTCCGATGGCGCCGCGCTCTTCTACTGCGGCGGCGGTGGCAGCGGCAAGGTGCGTGCCGTGCGCCGGCCCAAGGCCTCGTGATGGCCGAGCGCCTGGCGCTTCAACCGCCGCTTCGATCTGCGCGGTCTGGTCGCACGCCGCATCGACGACGTCGCGCGAAGCAAGCCGTCGAAGAAGCGGTCGTCAGAGCGCATGCTGAGACAGCTTGCTGTGCTGATCAGGTAGGAGCTGCGTTGACGAAGCGGCGTCACCCGTTGCGCATCACGACACCCAACCCAAGCCATTCAACCGGACCGGGAACACTGCAGACATCTTGCAGAAGGCCATTCGCGCCAACAGCCGTTCGAGTCAGAACGGAAGGCAACACCAGCGATCAACCCCGGTGCCATCCGATCCGCGTGAAACCAGCAGTGCCTCAGTTCAACATCAATCGCCAGCCGCCACCCGCAGCACCAGCTTGCCGAGGTTTTCGCCGGCGAAGAGCTTGTTCAGCGTCTGCGGAAATACGGCCACGCCGCCCTCGACGATGTCTTCCTTGCTCTTCAGCCGGCCGTCCTGCAGGTAGCCGGCCAGTTCGGCGATGGCCTGCGGAAAGCGCTCGGTGTAGTCGAAGATGACGAAGCCCTCCATGCGCGCGCGGTTCACCAGCAGCGACAGGTAGTTCTTCGGGCCCTGGATGAGCGTGGTGTTGTTGTACTGGCTGATCGCGCCGCAGATGACGATGCGCGCCTTGGGCGCCAGTTTTGCCAGCACATGGTCGAGGATCTCGCCGCCGACGTTGTCGAAGTAGATGTCCACGCCCTTCGGGCAATGGGTCTTCAGGCCCTCGCGCACCGAACCGCCCTTGTAGTCGATGCAGGCGTCGAAGCCCAGCTCCTTGACCACCCAGTCGCACTTGGCGGCGCCACCGGCAATGCCGACCACGCGGCAGCCCTTGATCTTGGCCAGCTGGCCCACGGTCTGGCCGACGGCGCCGGCCGCGCCCGAGACCACCACCGTGTCGCCGGGCTTGGGCGCGCCCACGTCGAGCAGGCCGAAGTAGGCCGTCATGCCGGGCATGCCGAAGACGTTGAGCCATTGCGCCGGCGTGCCGAGCGTGAGGTCGATCTTCTGCAGGCTGCGGCTGCCGGGCAAGCCGGCCGCGGCCTGGCAGTATTCCTGCACGCCGAGCAACCCGCTGACCACGTCGCCGGGCGCGAAGGCCGGGTCCTTGGACGCGATGATCCGGCCGATGCCGCCGGCGCGCATCACCTCGCCGATGCCCACCGGCGCGATGTAGCTCCTGCCGTCGTTGAGCCAGCCGCGCATCGCCGGGTCCAGCGACAGCTGCAGCGTCTTCACCAGCACCGCGCCTTCGGCCGGCTCGGCCACCGGCTCGGTCGTGAACTGCCAGTTCTCGGTCTTGGCCATGCCCACCGGGCGCGAGGCCAGGCGCAGCTGGTGGTTGACGAGCGTGTTCAGCGTGGGCGCCATGGTGTTGTCTCCTGTAGGTTGAGGGCAACACCCATGGTATCGGCCCGGCACTCAGGGCGTCTTGCGGATGGCGGTGACGGTGTAGGCGCCGCCCACCTTGGTGGCGTCGAACCTGACGCGGTCGCCGACGGCCAGACTGTCGAGCTGCTTCGCATCCTGGACGCGGAAGATCATCGTCATCGGCGGCATGTCCAGGCCCTTGAGCTCACCGTGCTTCAGCGTGATCTTGGTCTGCGCCTTGTCGATCTTCATCACTTCACCGTCGTAGGCTTGCGCCTGCGCGGCGACCGAGGCACACAGCAGCGCGGCAGCGGTGATCCAGTTCTTCATCGTGACAGTTTCCTTTCAGGCCTTGTAGCTTGCATAAACGCGGCTGCTGCCGTCGCGGTGGACCAGCAGCACGTCGTAGGGGTCGTGCCGCCCACCGTACTCCGGCCCGTCCATGCCCGGCGAGCCGATCGGCATGCCCGGTACGGCGATGCCGATGGCGTCGGGTTTCTCCGCCAGCAGGCGGCGGATCTCGCGCGCCGGCACATGGCCTTCGACCACGTAGCCGCCGATGCGCGCGGTGTGACACGAGCCGTAGCGCGCGGGCAGGCCGAAGCGGGCGCGCGCCGCATTGTTGCCTTCGTCGAAGGTCTGGACCTCGAAGCCCTCGCGCTGCAGGAGGGCGATCCAGTCCTTGCAGCAGCCGCAGCTCGGCGACTTCCAGACCTGCATCGGCGGCAGCGGCGCGGCCCACGCCGGGCCGGCGGCTGCGGCGGCCAACGCCAGAGTGCTGCCTACGAAACGGCGGCGGGACAGGGTTCGAGTCCTCATGCCATCACTCCTTGACGTGCAGCGTGGCCTTCATGCCGGCGTCCCAGTGGCCGGCCACCAGGCAGCCGGCGAGGAACTCGCCAGCCTGGTTGAAGGCCCAGCTGATGCGTTGCGTCTTGCCCGGCGCCACATGCGCCATGTACGGCGCGTCGTGCTCCATGCCGGGGTGTTTCTTCATCATCTGCGCATGCTCGTCCAGCGTGGCCGGCGTGCCGATGACGAACTCGTGCATCAGCTTGCCGGCGTTGTGCACGACGAAGGTGACGGTCTCGCCGCGCTTGAGCGTCAGCTGCGACGGGTCGAAGCGCATCGCATCGCTCATCGTCACGTGCACCGTGCGCGTGGCCTTCTTCGGGTCGCCCTGGCGGCCCCAGGGATGCTGCTCGGAAGAGATCGGCGCGGCCGCCTTCGGATCGCCGTGGGCCTCGCCATGGGCCCAGGCGGCCGGCGGCAGCACCAGGCCGATCAGCAGCAGGCCGGGATGGATCTTCATTGTTTGTGCCCTCCGCGGGGTTTGACGGCGCGCCAGGGCGCGCCCGGGTGGTGGTGGACGTCCGAGCCGTCGCTGTTGGACGTCGGCGCGCGCTGCGGGTTCATCGACTCGCCGGTCCATTCGTAGGCCACGGTGCCGGTCGGGTGGCGGTACCAGCCGGGGTCGCGGTAGTCGCCGGCGCCCAGGCCCTCGCGCACCTTGATCATCGTGAACATGCCGCCCATCTCCAGCGGCCCCATCGGCCCCTGGCCGGTCATCATCGGCAGCGTGTTGTCGGGCAGCGGCATCTCCATCTCGCCCATGTCGGCCATGCCGCGCTCGCCCATCACCATGTAGTCCGGCACCAGCTGCTGGATCTTGCGCACCACCTCGCGCTGGTCGACGCCGATCATCGTCGGTACGTCGTGGCCCATCGCGTTCATCGTGTGGTGGCTCTTGTGGCAGTGGAAGGCCCAGTCGCCGGGCTCGGTGGCGCTGAACTCCAGCGCGCGCATCTGGCCCACCGCGATGTCGGCCGAGACCTCGGGCCAGCGCGAGGCCGGATGGGTCCAGCCGCCATCGGTGCCGGCGACCACGAATTCGTGGCCGTGCATGTGGATCGGGTGGTTGGTCATGGTCAGATTGCCCACGCGGATGCGCACCCGGTCGCCCAGCCGCACCGGCAGGCTGTCGATGCCGGGAAAGACACGCGAGTTCCAGCACCACAGGTTGAAGTCGAGCATGGTCATGATCTTCGGCGTGGCGCTGCCCGGCTCGATGTCGAAGGCGTTGAGCAGGAAGCAGAAGTCGCGGTCCACCTCGCTGTAGCCGGGTGTGCGCTTCGGCTCCCTGGGGTGGGTGATCCAGAACCCCATCATGCCCATCGCCATCTGCACCATCTCGTCGGCATGCGGGTGGTACATGAAGGTGCCGGAGCGCCGCGCCTCGAACTCGTAGACGAAGGTCTTGCCCGGCGGGATCTGCGGCTGCGTCAGCCCGCCCACGCCGTCCATGCCGTTGGGCAGGCGCTGGCCATGCCAGTGCACCGCCGTGTGCTCGGGCAGCTTGTTGGTGACGAACAGGCGCACGCGGTCGCCTTCCACCACCTCGATGGTCGGGCCGGGCGAACTGCCGTTGTAGCCCCACAGCTGTGCCGTCATGCCCGGCGCCAGCTCGCGCAGCACGGCTTCCGCGACCAGGTGGAACTCCTTCCAGCCGGCCTTCATGCGCCAGGGCAGCGTCCAGCCGTTGAGCGTGACCACCGGGCGGTAGGGCCGGCCGCTGTGCGGCTGCAGCGGCGGCGCCATCGTCGTGGGCGGCGGCGCGGTGGCGGCGTCGGGCAGTGCGGCCAGCGCGCCGCGGCCGACGGCGGCGGCGCTGGCCAGCGCGGCACCGCCCAGGAACAGTCTGCGCGAGTTCATCTCAATGCCCCTTGCGTCCGGCCGAGGGCGTCGCGGCAGCTGCAGCCATGCTCATGGCGGAGGACGGCGCGCCGACGATCGCGGCCTTCAGCGCCGCGTCGGCCAGCCAGAAGTCGCGCTGCGCCTCGATGGCGGCGATGACCGCGCCGACCTGCGCACGTGCGTCGGCCAGCAGCTCGAACACGCCGACCAGCATGCCGTTGTACTTGAGCAGCATCTCGTCGGTGATGCTGCGTTTCAGCGGCACCACCTCGTCGAGCTGGTGGCGGGCCAGGTCGTGCGCGCTGCGGTACAGCACGTAGCGCTCGCGCAGCACCGAGCCGGCCTCGATGCGCACTTGCTCGAAACGCTGCTGCGCCGCCAGCAGCTTGGCCGACGAAGACTGGCGCAAGGCGATGCCGGGGTCGAGCAGCGGCAGCCGGATGCCGGCTTCGACGCCACGGCCGCGTTCGTCGCCGGGGCCCAGCTCGCGCACTGCGGCCAGTTCCAGGTCGAACAACTGCACCGTCTCCAGTCCCAGCGCGTGCTGCGCCGCGCCGAGCTGCGCGCGGGCCAGCAGCAGGTCCAGCCGCTCGTCCATTGCGCGCT
>Ga0307505_10000922_pt1 | contig 27328 bp, 15 predicted proteins | sample 23_S_MG_FD_202183 | JGI IMG/M metagenome (GOLD analysis project Ga0307505, IMG submission 202183) | Soil microbial communities from Populus trichocarpa stands in riparian zone in the Pacific Northwest, United States - 23_S | ecosystem: Environmental > Terrestrial > Soil > Riparian zone > Trees... | reverse complement strand
GGCCACCCCTTCTGTAGGCGCAGGTCTTCAGCCTGCGACCGGGCGGCCAGCCGCGCAGGCTGAAGACCTGCGCCTACTGGCGGCCGGGCCATTCGAAGGCGGAGGCATAGGCAGACCCACAGGGTGGTTCGCGATTCATCCCATCGTTTCTCATCTGAACGATCCGGCGGCACGCCGGGGGCTTTGCTAGCTTGAAACGCGAGGTTAAGTTGCTGATTTCGTGAATGGGCCTCTTGCGTCAGAAATAGTCGAACCACGAAGATCACGAAGAGCACGAAGGTGAATCCGTTCTTGTCGGAATCGAGTGTATGCCCTCCGGTTCAGTCCGAGTGAATTCAGGAAGAGGAGGGCGTCGGTGTCCCTTCTTCGTGGCCTTCGTGATCTTCGTGGTGAACCTCATTTCTCTTCCAAGAATGGCTCATCACGCGTTTCTTGTCTCTGTGGTGAGGTTCGTATCTTACGGCGCGGGGATGACGCCGTCGTCTTCGTAGGCGAGGGAGCGCAGGAACTCTACGAACTGCGCCTGTGTCGTCGGGTTGTTGAAGACCGGGAAGTGGCCGTCGAGTTCGTAGAGGAGGGCGCCGCCGGTGGCGGTTTTGTTGCCTTCGCCGAGATTGGCGGATACCGGCGGGGTGAGCGTCGGCAGGGCGGCGAGGTCGAATGTCTCCTGGTATTCGTAGCCGGGCAGTATTGGGAAGGCGATCGGTGGGAAGGTCGGCGCGATCAGCGGATAGCCGCCGGCGGCTACCATTGAAAGCGTCATCGGTGTCGTGACGTAGCCGTCGAGCATCCCGTGGGTGAACATGACGTTGAGGGGGCCGCGCTTGCGCTCGACGCCGAAGCGGCGGGCGTAGACCAGCGGATCCGAGACGTCGCTGCCCATCTGCAGGAGGTGCAGGGCGGGGTGAAAAAGGTCGACGGGCATCTCGAGGAAGATCTCGACCAGGTCGCGCAACTTCAGCCCGGCGAAGAAGGCCTGCTCGCGGGTGAGGACGTTGAGGATGATGTGGCCGCCGCCGGCGGAGAGTACCGCGCCGCGCGCCTGCTTCACGACGCCGAGGAACAGGGGCAGCGTCGTGCCGCCCTGCGAGTGGCCCATCACCATGCGGCGGGCGCGGTCGAATCGGATCTTTTCGGTGGGCAGAACGTAGTCGACGCCGGCCGGACCGGGGATGATCGCGGGGTCGAGCTTCAGCCGCCGCACCGCTTGGTGAACGGTGAGCGAATCGGCGGCGGCCTGGCGCGGGTTGTCGCGCAGGGCGAATGGGTTGAGGGGGTTGTAGAAGTTGGTACCGTCAGGCGTCGCGCCGGGGCGGATGCCGTGCAGCGGTTGGTCGATGGCGATGACGGCGATGCCGGCGTCGGCGAGGTTGCCGGCGATGTCTTCGCCGACGAAGCTGAGGCGGCTGCCGCCGGTGCCGTGCATGTAGTGCACGATCGGCCAGCCGCGTTTCGGCATTTGTACCGTGGCGTCCTGGCGCTCCTTGGGCAGCGATAGATAGAACTGCAACGTGTCCTCGCGCAGGACGAGGGGACGACCCTTGGCGTCGAAGGTGAACTTGCCCGTCGTCGCGGCGAATGGCGGTGTTCCTGTCTGGAACTGCGGCGCAACGAGGTTTCCGCGCAACAGCCAGTAGTTGCCGTTGTCGCTGACGAACTCGACGTCGCTGATCACCTTCTTGTACTTGCGTGCGATCAGCTTCTCGGTCGCCACCATGCCGTCGGCCGGCGAGGTGGTGCGATAGATCGCCGCGCACACGACGCCGGCGCGCGACATTCCCTCGCGCTTCTCGAGTTGCGCCCAGAGTTCCTGGAACAGCGGCAGTGCCGCGAGTTCGAACGCGCCGACCGGTGTTTCGGCGGCCATGCGGGTCATCAGCGGCGGCGCGCTGAGGGGCGACAGGTCGGCGCCGAGAAGGGCGTCGGTGAGCACCAGGGCGTAGAGAGTGTCGGGGTCGAGCACGTGGCCGGGCACCGGCATGGCGCCGAGGACGTGTGGGTCGCGATAGGGATCGCCGGCGGAGCGGTACTCGATCCACAGCGGAATGCGCTGGCCGCGGCGCGCCGAGCGCTTGTCGATGTTGATGAGAAAGACCGACGCGCCGGGAGCGCGCGACGCGGCGGCGTCAGCCGGCAGCGAGGCGGGGTCGATGTCGCCGTCGAGTTTGACGAAGACACCCGAGTTCAGGCCGAAGCCGGGAACCTCCTCGAGCGCGGTGGCGAAGTTCTGGACGAGGGCGCTGGCGCCGAACGGAAACGTCGACAGGTCCACCGTACCGTCGAGGTCGCGCCGCAGGTCGAACGGCCACGGCATGTCGTAGAACGAAGATCCGGTCGGATCGAAGACCGGCTGTACCGCATGACCCGTACCGGCTCCCAGCAGCAGGACCAGCGCGAGCGCGGACGTTGCGAATCGGCGCATTGCGTTCCCCCCTCGAGAATCGCCTTAGTACATCTCTCGCGGGATTTCGACGGGAAAGGCGGGTTGCAGGAGTTCGCGAACCGCCCCTACGACAGCGGAATGGTGATGAACAGTCGGATTAAAGGCGTGACTGCCAGCAGGTGGTTTCGTCGTCTCTCCGCAGCAACTGTAGGACGAGATCCGTCGAGACGCCGATGAAGCTCGACGGGCCGCGGGCGACGAGGATGAATTTCGTGCTCGGTTTCGTCGTGGAGGCGATCGTTCGCATTGCCGAAACGCCGTCGTCGTTGATGTCGCGGAACTCGTAGCCCTTTCTCGTCTCGCGCCAGCAACCGAGGCTGGTACAGGTAGCGGGCGTCGCCACGTCGAGCGCGACTCGCAGGCCTTCGTCACCGTACACACAGAGTTGGTAGCTCGTCTCGCCGTCGAGCGGCGACCCCCAGGTGCCGAGGGCACTTGGCTGGCGGCTGATCCACTTCCACACCAGACGGTCGTTGTCGCTGGGACCGTCGGGCCGGCGGTCGGTGGCCCGCACGACCGACCGGTCGGCATCGAGGCAGCCAACCCGCGGGGTCGCGGGGCAGACGCTCGGTGTGGTCGCGGATTGCGCCACGATCACGCGCGCGGTTCGTGTTCGCGCGCCGTGGCCGTCCGAAACCGTGAGGCTGACGATGTGCTCTCCGGGTTGGCGAAAGGTATGCGCGGCCGACGGGCCGTTGGCCGTCGTGCCGTCGTCCGCGAAGTGCCAGGTCAATGTGATCGGGTCGCCGTCCGGGTCGAAGGATCCGTGCGATTGGAAGGTGATCCGTCCGCCGAAGACCACTTCGCGGTCGGGGCCCGGATCCGGCCACGGCAGTTGGTTCGTCACCGTCTCCGAGCTCTCGTGGGCGCCGCGGTCGATGGCGTTGCCGAGCGGGCGATTCGAACCGGCGAGGTCGGCGTCGATGGAACCGTTCGCGCTGCCGGTGTCGATCATCGGGCTGGTCGGATCGCAGCGATAGGCGCCGTCGCCGCTGAACAGGGGATCGATCGCCCAGGTCGCCGTGCCGCCGCCCGTGTGCGCCGCCCACGCGCCGGTGTTGATCTGCTGACCGGTGAACCGCAGCGCATCGCCGATCGCTTGGTGGACGACGATTACGCCGTCCGTCGTGCCCGGCCGATAGAAAATGTTGTGGTCCTCGACGAGATTCACGCCGGCCTCGACCTCGAGGGCCTTGCCACCGCCGGAGGCGACGACGTTGCGCAGAGTCACGTCGAACTCCGCGGTGCCCCCGGCCTCGGTCGACGGGTTGCGGAGAAGAATCTGGGTGCCGGAGTTGTCGGCGATGGTGGTGTTCATCACGGACAGGAATCGCGCCGCCCCGTCCCGCGACGTCGCCGTCAGGCCGGTCCGATTGCCGGCGATCAGCGAAGCGTGGATCGTGGCGTTGGTCGCGAGCTTCAGGCCGGCGCAGCCGTTGGAGAGGCTCTGCGACCCGAGGATCACGACGTCGTCGCCCTGCAGGTCGAAACCGTCCTCGCCGTTCGCTTCCGCGACACATCCCTCGAAGACCACGCCCGTGGCCGAATCTTCGACAGTGAATCCATCCGCGTCGCCGAGACAGCCTCGGCCGTCGTCGTTGCCCCGCGATGATGTGTTGCGCACGAGGATATCGGCGCTGGCGCCGGTGATGCGCACGCCGGAAGCGACGTTGTCGTGGATGTCGCAGCCGTCGACTTCAATGTCGCTGGCGCCGGCGATCCAGATGCCGGCCTGGTTGCCGTGGATTTCACAGTCGCGAATCGAGATGTGCCGCGCGCTGGGCCGCACGAATACCGCCTCGTGGTAGCCGCCGCGAGCCTCGAACCCGGAGATCACCAGATGCTCAGCGCCGGCGGCGAGGTTGAACGCCGACAGGCTGGCGGCGGGATCGGGGCTCTCGAGGACCACACCGGGTTCGCCGTGAATCGCGATCGGTTGGTCGGCGGTACCGGCGATCGACACCACCACCGACTCGGCATACACGCCGGGGTGAAGTACCAGTGTGTCGCCTGGCTCCAGATGGGAAACACCATGTTGGATGCTATGCCACGGCGCACCATCGCTGCCGTCGCCCGCGTCGCTGCCGAACTGGACATCGACATGGCGTGTGCTCGCGCTGGCTGCGACTGCGGTCAGCAGAATCAACGCGATAACTGGGATCCGGCTCGGCATGCCCGATGAACGATGCACGGTTCATGCCGAATGCTACGTCGTCGCCGGCCAGTTGGATTGGTGACCGATCGCCTCGAGGCGGCGTACCCTGAAGTGTCGCCCGCGGGGATATCGGTGAACTGAGACCGCTGGGAGGGAAGACCGGATCGATACCGATTCCGATCCCGACCCCGACCCCGAACCACGGGGCGACGGAGAACGAAGGTCTTCTCGTGTTGGCGGCGAAGCACACCCGGTTGCGCGTACTCGCCGTCACTGCTGGGCACAAAATCGGGGTCGGGGTCGGTATCGGTATCGGCGTCGAAAGAGATCGAAACGACGTCGTCGATTCCTCGATGGTCGCCGTGCGGTCGGTCCCGAGAGACCCTCGCTCTACGGCGCCGGGTTGGCGCTTCGTGCGACGCGGCCGATGCCGGCGACGGTCGCGCCGTGGTCGATCATGGGTTGCGGCGCGGGTAGGCTCACGACTTTGGCCGGTGGGTCCTGCCAGACGTCGTCGAACACCAGCCACTGCTCGGGGCACTCGCGCACGAGGACTTCGAAGGCGCGGACCGTGGCGGCGAACGCGGCCGCGGTGTCGGCAGGGGTGACGGGATCGAAGCGGCCGGGGCTGCGCATCTCGTAGCGACGTGGACCGGTGCGGACGGCGAACACGGGGACGATCGGCGCACGGGCGGCGCGCGCCATGGCGAACGGACCGAGTTTGAACGGTGCAGGGCGACCGCAGAAGTCGATCGCCCGCGTGCCGTGCGGCCGCCCCCAGGAATCGATCTGCATGCCGACGACCTCGTTGCGGCGGAGCGCATGCAGCACGGGCAGGCCGGCGAAGACCGAGAGGTCCGAGTAGATCACGTTGACGCCGTGGCGCGTGCGGAGGCGGTGAATGAAGTCGCGCGCCGTAGGGTTCGCCTCACGGGCCGTCACGATGTTCACCGGCCGACCGAGGTCCGACAGAAATCGCGCTCCGACCTCCCAGCCGCCAAAGTGCGCGGTGGGGACGACCAGACCCCGGCCCAGGGCCAGGGCCGACTGGAAGATCTCAGGATCTGCAACGTCCAGCGCGATGCGCGGTGGACGCGGGCCCCACTGCTCCAGGCTTTCCGTCATCGAGCGCGCACACTCGGCGAACACCTGGTAAGCGTCCCAGTGCTCGCGCAGCCAGCCTCGGGGCGCGCGCACCTGTCGCTGGTTGCGCAAGACCGCGGCGCGCTGCTGGCGCGCGATCGAGAAGATGACCGCGGCGACCAGATGCGGCAAGCCGCGCTTCGACCACTCCGGGCTGTAGACGGAGCCGAGTTCAGCGCATCGCCGCCACAAACCGCTGTCGAAGCGAACCGCTGCCCGGACGCGCGCCAGATCCATGGATGTCCTGTTCCGGTGAGCTGGATCGGGCGAGTGCCCGTTGAAGATCCGTGCTCTCGTCTTCGACGGACTGCTATTGTCCTCGCACCAGCGTGCACCACTCGCCGACGATGCCAAAGAAGTTTCTCGCCGAGTGATCGATAGTGGTCACCTTGGTGATTCCCCCGTTCGCCTTCGCGGCTCGTACGCTCGCGTCGCCGCGCGCGATCAGGCCGAGAATGGACTCGGCGCAGGCTTTTCCCTGTTTCTCCGTGCCGGGTACGGTGGCGTCGTCGGTCGCCACGTCACCCCAGATCACCTCCGTGCCCATGACACCTCGGATCGGTGAGTCGACGATCATGCACCCGCCGATACAGGCCATCAGAATCATCAGCCCAAACACTTCACGTGTTCCCATCATTTGCTGCTCCCTTCGCGAGTTCGGCGCACTGTGGCCGGGTCACTGATGCTCGAGCGTTAACAAACACCTACTGGCCCGGAAACCCCGATAAGCTACGCGCGTGGTATCACGTGCGTAGTCTTACGGTGATTATCCGACCACCCGGACCGGTTATGATTTGATCGTGGAGTTCCGCGATGCATTGCGATCCGTGGTTGAAGCGCCGGCGCGACTCGCGCTCCTCGCGTCGACGGCTGGTCTTGGCGGTGTTGCGGCGGAGGTCGCCATGCGGGGGGATCTCAGCCTTGCCGTGTTTGGCGCACTCGGCTGGGGCGTGGTTGCGACGTCCGGTGTCTGCCTGCCGCGTCTCGAAATGTACGGACGCATCGTGTGCCGCGGACCGCGCGGCGGCGCCCGCGTCGCGCTGACCTTCGACGACGGGCCCCATCCGGTGACGACGCGGCGCGTCCTCGCGGAGTTGGCGCGTACGCGTCACCGCGCGACGTTCTTCGTACTGGGCGACAAGGCGCGCCGTCATCCGGACGTCGTGCGCGAGATCCACGACGGAGGACATACCGTCGGAGTGCATGGGAACTTTCACGATCGATGGCACTCCTTTCGCATGCCGTGGCGCGTGCGTGACGACATCGTTCGCGCCGAGGACGCGGTCGAGGCCGCGACCGGCGCAAGGCCGAGGTTCTTTCGCCCGCCGTTGGGACACACCAGCCTCACGACCGTACCCGGAGTCGCGCTCGCGGGTGCCACGCTGGTCGGCTGGTCCTCGCGCGGCTTCGACGGCCTTCGCGGGCGAACTCCTGAGGCGGTCGTTGAGCGGGTCGCCCGTACCCTGACCGATGGTGCCATCGTCATGCTGCATGACGCAGCCGAGCACGACGACTTCGAGCCCGCGTCGCTGGTTGCTCTGCCGCGTCTCGTCGGGTTGTTGGAGAGCCGAGGACTCACCAGCGTCGGCCTCGACCAGTTTCTGCTCGACTGACGGGTGGGCGCCCGACATCCTCCGCGTCGGTGTTCCCGGCACCATCGGCCGTCATTCTCAGCGCCGCGGCGACTTCACCTCGATTTAGACGCCGCCTCGTGGCATAGCGCTCCCTAACGTCACACCTTCGTTGGGGGAGGATCCATGTTTCGTATATCGATTCGCGCCGTCGCATATGGCACCTGCTCCATCCTTCTCGCGTCGACGGCTCGTGCCGACGTGCTGATTACCGAGGTCATCCCGAACGTGACCACGACCGCGACTCGGGGGGACGTCGTCGAACTCTTCAATACGGGACCGGGCGCGGTCGATCTGACGGGGTGGATCCTGTCCGATCTCGACGCCGACCCGATCGCGGGCGTACCGCAGGACCCGACGTTCGCTCCGGGCGGCTTGGGCGTCGAGCCGCTCGCGCCGGGCGAGTTCGCCGTCATCGACTTCGTCGACGCCTCGGGCACGGCGTCCTGGCACTCGACCAACTACGGGCTGCGCATCGTTGCGCCGCTGCAGGTGGGGAGTTTTCTCGGCTCGGAGTTCGACGAGTTGCTGCTCACGGATGCCGCCGACGTGCCGGTCGACTTCGTCGCCTGGGCGGATGCGGGTACGATCGTCTCGGTTGATTCCTACGCCGATCTGTCGGCGGTCACCGGAGTTGTGTTCGACTACGGTCTGACGCCGGGCGCCGCGGCTTGGATCGGTGCGGAGACGATCGTGTCCGACGTCGACTACTACGCGTCCGCGGTGGATTTCACCGCGTTCGCCACGGTGTCGACGTGGGGCGGTGGCGCCATTCGCCGTCGCAGCGTGAACGGTGTGTTCGACGTCGCCAACCCGGACGGCGCCGGGCAGTGGGAGACGGTGCCGCGCCACCAGGCGACGCTCGGCAACGCGAGTGACGACGTGCCTTCCGGCATGGGCTTGCGGCCGATCCGCCTCACCGACGACCTCACCGACTGGCTCGGACAGATCGAGACGACGACCTTTCCCGATCGGCGAATCGCTCGCTTCGCGGATCAGAACCCGCCCGACTTTGTCGCGGCGCTCGCTCAGGAGATGAGCGATTTCGAGGGGCTGTTGGCGTTGGCGATGAGCGGCAGTTGGGAAGAGGCGTTCGCCGCGGCGGTTCCGCTCGGTTACGAGGTCGTCGAGTTCCTCGACACGGTGAGCGGCGAGACGTTTCATCTGCTGCGCGAGCGTTTCGTTCCCGGCGATGTTGGGTTCACCGGCCGCGGCATCTTCGCCTTCTTCTCGGGCAGCGGTGTGAGAGACAGCCTGGTGATCGAGATCCCGCACCCGATCTTCGATTCCAATACTCTGGAGCAAGGGGCTCTGGCGCTACCGGACGTGCGGCCGCGCGTGTTGGCGATCGCAGGCACCCACAGACACAACCATCCCGACTTCACGACGTGCGACGACGACGAGGGCATCTATCGCATCAGCGACGTCGCGCACCACCCGGACAACTTCTTCCACACCGCGCACGTTTGGCTCGAAGCCAACCTGGCGAACATGCGAACCGTCCAATTCCACGGATTCTGCTGTCCCGGCGTGCCGCCGTACGCGGATCTCACCGACGACTGCGTGATGACCAATGGCTTCGACGCCGTCCCAGGCCTGAATGATTTCGGCCGACTCTGGAACGATCGCATCGAGGCGCAAGGATTTCTCGCCGACGGGGTGGATCTGACGACCGCGGCGCTCTTCCCCGAGGACACCAGCCATCTGGGCGGTACCAACAATCTGCAAGGGCGCGTGACCAACGGCGTTCCGGTCGGCATGGAATGCAACACGCCGGCTGTATCCGCGAGCGGTCGCTTCCATCACCTCGAGCAAGATCCCGACGTGCGCGAGGAGCCGCAGCACATCCTCGACGCGCTGAAGGAGGCGCTCGATGCGGAGTCGACTTCCACCTGCGCCGCTCTCCCGGCGGTGGGCTGTCGAGTGGCCGGCGCGTCCCAGGCTCAGTTGCTCGACAAGGACGGCGGCGCGAAAGATCGATTCTTGTGGAAGTGGCTCAAGGGCGAGGCGACCGATCTCGCCGCGTTCTCCGACGCGGTAGGCGGTGCCGCCAGCTATCGCGTTTGTTTGTACGACGCCTCGGCCTCGCCGCAACCGCGGCTGGACGTCGGGGCGTCGGCCGGAGGGATGTGCGGCGAAGCGCCGTGTTGGCAAGCGACCGGGACGACTGGCTACCGCTACAAAGACAAGGCCGGCGTCAGCGACGGCCTGTCCGTGATGAAGCTCAAGAGCGGCGTGGCGGGCAAGGCAAAGGTGATCGCGAAGGCGAAGGGCGAGAGCCTCACGCTGCCGGGGTTGCCGCTGACGATCCCGGTGGTCGTGCAGCTGCTCGTCGACGACGGTCTCACGTCGGATTGCTGGCAGTCGACCTTCTCGGACCTCCCGAAGAAGAACGAGGCCACAAAGTTCAAGGCAAAGCAGTAACCGGGCGTACCCGCCACGAGCGCCTCACCCCAACCCTCTCCCCGCCGGCTTGCCCGCCAATTCGAGTCGGTGGGAAGCGCGAAGCCGAAAAGCACGTCATCCCGGCGAAAGCCGGGGGCGGCGGTGGGATACGGCCTGGACCCCGGCTTTCGCCGGGGTGACCAAGTGGGATGGCGATGGAATTGGCGGGCAAAGCCCTCCCCGCCGTGATGCGGGGGAGGGGGCTGGGCGGGTGGGCGAGCCGTCAGGGCTCGCCCACGCCGCTGCTTTGCACACGGTCTACTTTCGCAACGGACGGGTGACGCCGAAGCGCAACGCGGCGATCCCGAGCAACGCGGCGACGATCAGGAAGAGAGCCCGACCCGATGCCGCCGGCGCGGGGCTGAGCACCTGTTCACAAATGCCGTCGACGCAGGCCGCGCCGCTCACGCATTCACCGGTGTTGGTGCACGATCCGCCGAGCGGTACGCGCGTCGGTGTCGGCGAGGACGGAAGCGGCGTCTCTGTCGCTGTAGCCGTCGCTGTAGCCGTCGCTGTCGGCGTCACAAGAAGTCCGACGCACGATCCCATGCCGTCGCAGGCCGCGGCGGTGTCGGCGATGCCGTTGTCGCACTCGGAGCCCTCGGGCAGGGGAAAGCTCATGTCCGGGAACGGGTCCATGCCCGACAACTGGGCGGCGATCACCACCAGGGGGGCGCCTTCTCCCCCTCGCGCGCAATCGTTCTCCGACTCGATGCAGTCGTTGCCGACGCAAGTCGCGCAGACGCGCGGGGGTGCGCCGACACAATCTCCGGCCTGGCAGGTTCCGCTGCCTACCGTGCAGAACAGGCGGTCTGTACAAGCGGAGCCGTTTGCTTCGAGTTGGCAGGAGGAGTCGCAGCAGTCGCCGTCGAACATGTTGCCGTCGTCGCAGGTCTCGCCGTCGTCGATGACGCCGTTGCCGCAGCCGGTCTCGCAGACGTTCGCGCACTCGCGACGCGCCTGCGAAAACGGACCACAGCCGAGACACCGCTGCACCGCGGCATCCCAGAAGCAAGAGGCCGCGATCGGCGCGAAGTCGGTGCTGCCGGTGATGTGCCACGCATCCTCGCACGCCACCGCGGAGCCCGCTTCGTTGCAGGAAGGAACGAGGGTGCGCGCCGGGGCGCCGTCGCAGGTGACCTCGATGCACTCGTTGAATTCACAGCTCGTGTTGGACGAGGGTCGACCGGCGGATCGCCCGCAGCCGTCGCAGCTTCCGTCATTTACGTCGTAATGGCAGGCGACGGGCCGCAGGAGATCGTCGCCTGCGAGGTAATAGGCGTCGTTGCATGCCGCCTCTTCGTTGTTCAAGAGTCGGCAGGCCTGAGAGTTGTTCTGACCGAATCCGACCACCGTTTGGCGCTGGCCGCAGACGTCCGCCGGCGCACACGCGTTTTCGATACGCCGCTCTCCCCGCGCAGTGCCCAAACACGAAGCGCCGTTCCACCAACAGCCGATCGAGTGGTCGTCGTCGTTGACGTAGAAGGCATCCTCGCAAGTCTCCTCGCTGGTGCCGTCGAACTGACGGCAAGCGCCGCCATTCTGGCCGGCGCTTATATCGTCCTCGCCGCCCTTGCCGATGAAGGTGGATCGATCCGGATCGCCGGTGCACACGGGCGGGCCGGTCGCGATGCACGTGTTCAGCAGGTCCGTCCGCGCCGTACCTCGACACTGGTCGAGCACCGGGATCCAGGTGCACGCAACCGGACCGAAGTCGCTCGATCCGCCGGTATAGAAGGCATCCTCGCAGTCCGCCTGGCTGGTGCTGTCGAGCTGTCTGCAGACGCCGATGCCGATACTGCCGAAGCCGAGATTGGTGGTTCGGCCAGGACAGGTCGTCAGCGGCGGCAGCTGGCGTTGACAGCTATTGAGTTCGGAATTGTTGGAGCTCGAGCCCAGGCATTCACCCCCGTTCCACCAACAGGCCGTGGCGGTGCCGTCCGTGGCGTCGACGTAGAACGCGTTCTCGCACTGCGCCTGCCCGACGCCGTCGAGTTGACGGCACGCGCCGCCACTTTGCCCTAGCCCGGTTTCTGTGTTCCCGAAGCCGAGCCGGGTGCTGCGCTCGGGGTCGAGCGGGCATATGACGTCGTTCGGGCAATCGTTGTTGCTAGCGAACTCTCGGCTGGTACCGCGACAGCGCTCAGCGTCAGGGTCCCACCAACAGGCCACGGCGTACCCGTGGTCCGCATGTTGATAGAAGGCATTCTCACACATCGGTTCGTCGGTTTGGTCCAAGGAAGCGCAGGGTTGGCTGCCATTGCGGCCAATGCCAAGCAGGTTGGTGCGGCCTTCGCAGGTGACATCGGGCGGGCGCGGCGGTTCATCGTAGAAGCATTCGTTGAAGTCGAAGTGTTTCAGCGAACCGCGGCAATCGTCGTCGTTCCACCAGCACGCGACCGGCATTGGCGCGCCCGCCTTCAGGCTGGTGTAATACGCATCCTCGCATGTCGCCTGGTCGCCACCTTCCGAGGAGTCGAATTGGCGGCAAATATGAGCACCGTCCCGAACCACGCCGAGTGGGTTGGTGCGGGACGGGTCGAACGTGCACGGCTTCAGGCGCCTGTCGCAGGTGTTCTGCGCCGCGAACGCGTCGCTGGAACCGCGGCATTGGCTGGCCGACGAGTCCCACCAGCAGGCCACCGGCGCCTGGGAGCCCAGGCTCTGATAAAAGGCCGTTTCACAGATCGCTTCGCCGGCCGACGTCAGCGAGTTGCACGCTCCTCCATCCTCGCCGGAGTTCGTCGAACCGAAGCCGATCAGCAGCGTACGGCTGGGGTCGGCCGCGCACGTCGCGGACCCGGCCAGCGGTTCGCGCAGGCAGGCGTTCTGCAATTCGTTCCGTCTGCGAGACCCCAAACAGAGATCGCCGGGCGCCCACCAGCAGGCCACCGGTCGACCGTAGTCCTCGTCTTCGTAGTAGGCGTCCTCACACATTGTCTGATCCGTGGAGTCGAACTGCCGGCACGGCTGGGACTCGTTGCCGCCGAAACCCAAACGCGTCCGCCCCGGCTCGCGGTTGCATTCGGCGTCGACGCGACAGGCGTCGTTCGCGACGTCGAAACTCGCCCCTTCGCACACCGGGCCGATCCAAAGGCAGCCGACTACGCGTCGGTGCTCCAAACTGAAGTAGAACGCGTCCTCACACGACGCCTCGTCGGTGTTGTCGAGTTGACGGCAGACGTTGCCGTCTGGGCCGCCGTCGCCGCCTTCGCCGAGGTAGTTGGATCGCGTTGGGTCGCCCGGACACTCGTCGACACAGAGATTCGCGTCGCAGTCGGAATTTCTGCCGGCGCAGCCGCCGCACATACCGTCATCCCACGCGCAGCCGATGGGACTGCCGCTGCGCGCGTCCTCGTAATACGCGCTCTCGCACGTGGCTTGATCCGTGTTGTCCAATGAGCGGCAGATCGCGGAGTCGTTGCCGCCGAATCCGAGCAGGCTGGTGCGGCCGTCGGCGCAGACGGCCGCCGCGGGGATCACGTCGAGCTGACACGCGTTGAGCAGTCGGTGTTCGTCATCGGCGCCGCGACAGTCGTCGCCGTCCCACCAACACGCGACCCCTGAGCCGCTCGCCAGGTCCTCGAAGTAGGCGTCCTCGCAGGCCGTCTGGCCCGCCTCGTCGAGGCCGCGGCACGGGTCGATATTGCCCCCGAAGCCAAGGAGGCTGGTCCGATCCGGATCATTCGGGCAGGTCGCATCGGCGGCGGCGGGGGCGATCGACGACAAACATGAGTTGAAGCCCGCGTGAAACTGGCTGCCGCCGAAGCCGGAGCCGCGGCAATCGTCGCCGTCCCACCAGCAGGCGATCGCCAGGCCCGACGACGCGTCTTCGTAGTAGGCGTTCTCGCACGTCGCTCGATCGGTCTCGTCGAGCACGCGGCAGCGGCGTTCGTCGGACCCGCCGAATCCGAGCAGGTTGGTGCGCGATGGATCCTGCGCGCAGACGGCGTCGGGCGGAGTACGGGTGACGTCGCACTCGTTGAACGGGCAGATGTTCCCACTCCCACCACAGCCGACGCAGGAGCCGTTGGTCGAATGCCAGTAGCAGGATACGGGTTCACCAAAGTCACTGTTGCCGTCGTCATCGTGATAAAAAGCGTTCTCGCAGGTGGCCTGATCGGTATTGTCTAGACTGCGGCAGGCGCGTGAGTTGTTGTGGCCCTCGCCGAGGTTCGCCGTGCGGCCTGGATCGCCGTGACAGGTCAGGTGCGAAACCGTGTGGCTCGAACCGGTGCAGGTGTTGCTCCCGCAGGCCAGGTTGTTGCCGCCGCAACCGACGCAGGTACCCGACACGAACGCACAAGAGACGGCGTCGCCGTCGCGGTTCATGTAGTACGATTGAGTGCAGGCAGTAGGGTCGTTGTTGAACTTCTTGCAAGGAGCTTCGCCGGCGCCGGCGAAGATGACGCGCGCCGGGTCTTCGTCGCACGCTGGCGGTAGAAACGCCTGTGCCGTCGCTGCCATTGCAATCGCCAAGCTCGCCACGCGTGTCACCGCGCACACTCGTCTCACCATGACAGTGCCTCCTCCGAACAGGGCGGGATCCACCTGGAATCTCCCACGAGCCACGTAATTCTACGCATAGCCGCTCGGGTCAAGTGAATATTGCCGATTTTCTTCGCGGCGGAGCCGCTGCGGAGTCCGCGCATGGGGAAGGTGCGCCGGCGAATCGCATGCGCGCGGTTGCCTAGCGAGTTCGCACCGAGTCGGCCGGGCGCCTCGTTGAGGAACGCGGCGCTAGCGCTTCGGACGTTGGTGCGTCCGATGCGTGGCCGCTGGCATTTCGTGGTTGCCTGGTGTGATTCCTCCGCCGGACCGAGCAGATCAATACTGCCGTCATTCCAGCAAGGAGTTTCGTGCATCGCTTCTCGCCAAGCGCGACCCGTGTCGCACGTCGCCGCCGGCGGCGCGCGCGAACACGAGGGGCAATCCGTCGACGGGGTCGGCGACGACGCGGACGCCGATGCCGAAGACCGATTCGAGAACGGCTTCCCGCAGCACCTCGGCCGGCGTGCCTTGCGCAACGGCGCGGCCGTTGGCGATCAGCAGGACGCGGCGAGCGTGGCGCGCGGCGAGATTCAAGTCGTGCAGGATCACCAGAACCCCCGTGCCGGTCTCCGCCATGGCCCGCGCGACCTCGAGCGCGCCGTGCTGCTGGGCGAGGTCGAGGGCGGCGGTGGGCTCGTCGAGCAACAGGTAGCGGGCGCCGTGTGCGGGCGCTTCCCAGATCTGTGCGAGGGCGCGCGCCAGCATCACGCGCTGCCGCTCGCCGCCCGAGAGGGTGAGATAACTGCGCGACGCGAGATGATGGACGCGCGCGCGCCTCAGCGCGGCGCGCGCGATGCCGCGGTCGCGGCGCGCCGTGGTGGTACCCAGGTGCGGCGACCGGCCGAGCAGGGCGACCTGGAGCGCGGTGAATCCGAAGGTGAGTTCCGCGCCCTGCGCCAACACGGCGCGCCGGCGCGCTTGTTCGAGGATCGGTAGCCGCGCCAGCGCCACCCCGTCCATCGACACCGTACCCGCGCGCGGTGCCACATCGCCCGACAACACCCGCAACAGGGTCGACTTGCCGGCTCCGTTGGGACCGATTACCGCGACGACCTCGCCGGGACGAACGGCGACCGATACGCCGCGCAACAGCTCGGCGCCGCCCGCGTGGACGACGACGTCACGCGCCTCCAGCATCGCGTCACACCCACGCGGCGGCGCGGTTGCGCGTCAGCAACCACAGGAAGAACGGTCCGCCGATCAGACCGGTGAGAACGCCGATGGGCAGCTCCGCGGGCGCCACCGCGGTGCGCGACGCGAGGTCGGCGGCGAGCAGGAGCGCGGCGCCGAGGAGTGCGCTGGCGGGCAGGACGGTGCGGTGCGCCGGTCCCGCGATCAAGCGCACCACGTGTGGCACGACGAGTCCGACGAAGCCGATGATGCCCGTGATCGACACGGCGGCGCCGACGCCGAGGCCGACGAGCAAGACGATGCGGCGCTTCACCGCTTCGACGTCGACACCGAGATGGCGCGCCTCGCTCTCGCCGAGCAGCAGCAGGTCGAGAGCGGGCACGAGTGGCCGCGCCAGCAGCAACGCCGCGGCGAGCATCGGCGCCGCGACGGCCAGCGAAGGCCACGTCGCTCCGGCGAGACTGCCGAGAGTCCAGAAGGTGATGTCACGCAGCTGCGCGTCGGTCGCCAGGTGGGCGAGGAGGCCGGTTCCGGCGCCGGCGATGGCGTTGATGGCGATGCCGGCGAGCAGCACCGTCGCCACGGAGGTGTGGCCGTTGCGATTGGCGAGGCGGTGGACGATCGCCGTCGCGGCCACGGCGCCGGTGAAGGCGGTGACCGGAAGGAGCGTCCAAGCCGCCCAGCCCGCGATCGCGACCGGAAGCGCGGGTGCGCAGACGATCGTGGCGGCGGCGGCGAGGGCGGCACCGGCCGAGATACCGAGCAGCGCCGGGTCGGCAAGCGGGTTGCGCAGTAGCCCCTGCACGGCGGCGCCGGCGACCGCGAGGACGGCGCCGGTGAGTGCCCCGAGCAGTACGCGCGGCAGGCGGATGGCGAGCAGGACGGCCTCTTGTCGCGGCTCGAACGACCACGCGGGAGGGATGCCGAGTTGAGCGCCGAGGATGGCGGCGATTTGCGAGGGCGCGATCGGCACGGCGCCGTTGGCGAACGAAGCCGCGGCGGCGGACGCGGCCGCGACACCGCAGGCGAGCAGGAAGAACCGCCGCGCCGAGACGCCGTGCCGCGTCCGCCGTTGGATCCGTCGAGCGATACGGCGCACGGCGCCTCAGTTGCCCGGCGCGGGTGCGCGCACGGCGACGGCGAGTTCGCGCACGGCGCGCCCCATGCGCGGTCCGAAGCCGAGCAGGTAGAGGTCGTCCATCACCACCAGGCGCCGCGATGCGCCGGCCGGCGTGCGCATCACGCCGGGCAGATCGAGGGCGGCGTCGCGACCGCCGAGGCTGTCGACGCCGCGCGAAAGCATCAGGACCACCTCGGGCGCGGCGGCGACGACGCCCTCGGCGGACAAGGGCTTGAACCCGTCGAAGTCGGCGGCCGCGTTGGTCGCACCGGCGAGGCGGATCATTTCGTCGGCGCCGGTGTGGCGCCCCGCGACCGACAGTGTTCCCGGCCCGCGCGCGTAGATGAAAAGGACCCGCGGTCGGGGTCCGTCGGCGGCGACCGCCTCGCCGGCGCCGCGCAGATCCGCGGTGAGCTGGGCGACGAGTTCTTCGCCGCGAGCCGCGCGTCCGAGCGCGGCGGCGATGTCGCGGATGAGTCGCATCGCGCCGTCGGCGGACTCGGCCGCCTTGAAGACCGCGACCTCGACGCCGGCGTCGCGGATCTGGGTGATCGCCGCCGGCGGACCGGACTCGTCTGTGGCCAGCACGCGGGTCGGCGCGAGCGATAGGACGCCTTCGGCCGCCAGGCGTCGCTGGTAGCCGACGATCGGCAGTCCGGCGACTTCAGCGGGGTGCACGCTGGAGGAGTCGACGCCGACGACGCTCGCGCCGGCGCCGAGCGCGAAGACGATCTCGGTGACGGTGCCGCCGAGTGCGACGATACGCTCGGCGGCGGCGGCGCCGTGCGCCAACGCGGACTGGGTGATGAGGAAGACTGCGATGGCGAGTTGGCGGGGATGTTTCGAAAGCATGGTTGTCTCCTGTTCAGTTGGTTTGGTACTGCAGGCCGGCGAGCACCGAACGCCGCGCGGCGGCGCGGCCCATCGGGCCGGGGATGCCGACGTTCTCGTCGAACATGTTGTTGAGCTCGACGAACGCGGACAGTCCGTCGAGAAAGGCGAGGGCATCTCGCCAATGCGCGGGCAGGGATGCTGGAAACTCGGTGCTGAACTTCGCGTTCCACAGCCAGCGGCTGGCGACGATCGTAGCATTGGGGAGATCGGCGTAGGTGCGATCCTCCCACTGTCCCCAAAGGCGCAGCCGGGTTCCCCAACGTTCGTGCCAGTAGGTGGCGCCGGGCAGCGCGCGGTGCGGCGGACGAAACGGCAACTCGTCCCCTTCGAATCCGTCGCGGCCGCTGCGATCCTCGGAATCGAGGTAGGCGTAGCCGAGGTCGATCTCGAAGCGATGCGGCGCCAGTTGGCGCCCGAGGAGCGTCAGGGGATCGATCGTAAACGACACCTCCGCGCCGCGTGTCCGCGCTTTGGCGACGTTCTCGTACTGAAAGACGAGCGGCGGCAGCGCGCCGGGAAAGTCCGGAACGCACTCCGGGGGTTGACACAAAGCGATCTGGATCAGGTCGTCGAAGTCGTGCCAGAAGAGCGTGACGAAGCCACTGAAGCCGTCGCGGGGGCGGAAGTCGAACTGGAGGTTCCACGCGCGATCGGTCTCGGGATCGAGATCGGGGTTGCCGAAGATGACGTAGCCGGTCAAACCGCGGTCGGTCACCGCGATGTTGTTGAAGTCGGCGTCGAAGAGTTGCAGCAGGTCGGGCGCGCGGTAGCCGTGTCCGAAGATCGCGCTGAATCGGTAGCGCTCGCTCGGCCGCCACGACAGGCTGATACGCGGGTTCGCCGCCACGCCGAAGCGATCGTGGATGTCGATGCTGGTGCCGAGGACCGCGCTGACGGCTTCGGCGATCAGGATGTCGTCCTGGAGGAACGGGCTGTTGAGCAGCACCGACTCGCGCACGTCCGGCGTCTCGAGCACTTCGCCGGCTCCTATTCTCGTAATGCCCTGCGAGTCGATCGACTCGCTGCGCAATCGGTGCCCGAGAGTGAGGAGGTGTTGCTCGCCCCACAGCGAGGGCGTCGCGACGTGCGCCACGTGGCCATCCGCCGACCACTGGGTGTAGGCCAGATCCTCCTCGAAACCGTCGAGGTCGTTCTCGCGGTCGAAGTGGTAGCGGTTGGCACCCAAGGTCGCATCGGTGCCGGTGCCGAGCCTGCCGGCCCAGTCGCCGCCGAGGCTGAAACTCTCGCGATGGCTGGCCGGTCCTTCGCGGACAGGAGCCCAGTCGCCGCGTAGGGAGAACCGGTGATCGTCCGTCATCTGATAGCCGGCGTTGGCGTACACACTGCTGCGCGACTGCTTTGCGTCGGCCGCGTCGCCGCCGAACTGTTGACTGATATCGCCGAGCTGGCGGGCGATCTCGACCTCGCTATGCTGCGCGGCGAGAAAGTAATCCACCGGCCCGACCGCGCCTCCGTGGCTCGCCTTGAAGAGGAGAGCGCCGAAGTTCCCCGCGGCCGCCGTGGCGGCCGCGGTTGGCGCCGAACTGCCGCGTCGCGTGATGATGTTGATGACACCGCCCATGGCATCGCTGCCGTAGAGGCTCGACGCCGGTCCGCGGATGATCTCGATGCGCTCGATGTTCTCCACCGGGATGTCGCGCAGGTCGACGACGCCGTCGACACCGCCGCGGAAGCGACGGCCGTCGAGGACGATCGCGACCTTGTTCGCGTCGGCGCCCTGCATGCGGATGGTGCTGGCGCCCATGCGGAAATCGTCGTTCTGGCGAACGTAGAGTCCGGGGACCTGGTTGAGGACCTGGGTGATGTTCGCCGCATCCATCCCATCGATCTCGTCACGCTGGATCACCTGCACGGGGATCGGGGCATCCATGGCGGCGTATTCCGTCATCGTTCCGGTGACGACGATGACCTCGAGCGGATCCGAGACCTCCTCCGCGTTCTCGTCGGCGCCCAGATCGCTGGCCGTGATGAGAACCGCCAGGGCGGCCGCGGCGGCGGCCACCCTGGTCTTGATGGTGCGGTGTGATCTCACACGCACCCGCGCAAGCTGGCGTTCACCGCGAGGACCAGTTCGTTGATGGCCACCGAATCGCTCCCGTCGTGGTCGAACCCAGGACAACGCGACATTTCGGCGCGGCCGATCGCGATGTTCACCCCGGTGATGATCTCGGCGACCCGGATCTGCCCGTCGCCGTCGCAGTCGCCGACGCACGGACCGATGAAATGGGTGGCGGTGGGCGGCGCCGGCGTGTTGGTCGGCGACGGTGTCGGACTGGCCGCCGCGACGGTGTTCGTCGCCGGCGGCGTGGCGGACGGCACGGGCGTCGGCGCGACCAACTCGATCACAATGAAGGGAAGCGCGGCGCCGGCGACGCCGACCGGTCCGGCGCCACCGTCGCCCAAATCGTCGAGAGACGTGCCGGTGGGCGAGTCCTCGGTGCGCCAGACGATGCCGAGAGCCGTCGCGCCCGCGATCAGCGTCTCGCGCAGGTCTTGCGTGACGTCGACTTCGAACACCAGGGGTCCGTTCTGTCGCAGCCGGGCGTCGTCGATCGGGCCGAAGCCGGTCGTGTCGATGGTCGTCGGCGCGCGGCCGACGGCGAGGAAGTCGGCGACATCGACGGTGCCGTTGCCGCTGTAGGTGTGGACGAACATCCGGCTCGCCGCTCGGCCGGAGAAGGCCGTGCCTGGACCGAAGGTTGAGAGAACGTCGTCGATGTTGAAGACGAGGACGGCGTTGGCGATCTGCGCCGGCGCGATGCCGGCCAGAGGCGCGAGCGGGAACTCGCCGACGCCGCGTTCTTCCGTCACGCCTGCTTGCAGGGCGACGGCGAGCGCGTTGCCGCCGAAATCCGGTTGTCCATCGAGTGGGGCGAGCATGGGGAAGCCGTCGAGGATTCCATCGAAGACGGCGCCTTCGGCGAGGGTAATGGTCTGCGCTGCTGCCAACGACGTCGCGGCGGCGATGTACGCGATCACGCCGGCGGTGAGGTTTCGTAGTCTGCTCATGAGGGTCTCCTGGTCCCGTCGCCGGGACGGCTTGCCGAAGCGCCCCAGGCGCGGCGAGGGTTCCGCGGCCTGGGGCGCTTCGCTGCCGCGATCCGGTCGAGTTACGGACCGGTGCAGAGGTCGGGGTAGTCGCCCTCGAGACCGACGGCGGTGATCAGCGCGCAGCTGGCGGCGTACTCGGCAGCGGCGATCGACTGAGCGCGAGCGCGATGTTGCGCGGCGATGCAGTCCGCGACCGCGGCCATGTCGGTCGCCCCGGCGTCACAGGGGTTGCCGAGTTCGGCCGGCGTCGTCGTCGCGCACTTCGACGCCACCGCGCTCGACAGCTTGGCGATCGACTTGGCCACTTTCGACGTCGGATCGGCCGGATCGAGCGCTCGATGGCACTTGACGGTGGCCTTGGCGAGATCCTGCGCCTTGGCCGTCGCGGCGAGCACCGCGTCGAAGCAGCCGGCGACATTCTTCTGCACGACGGCGGCGAGCCCGCCGGCCGCCTTGCCGATCGCCTTCTGGCAGTTGAGCGCCTCTTTGCTGAGGACCGGCGGTGCGAGGACGGCGGTGGTGACCGTCAGGAACGGCATTGCCGCGCCGGCGACACCGAGGTCGTCGATGGAGGTGGCGGAGCCGGCGTCGGCTGTCGTCCAGACGATGCCGATGTGCGAGGCGCTGGCGTCGAGCAGCGCCGACAGCGCGTCGGTCACATCGACCTGGAAGACGAGCGGGCCGGAGACACCGAGCGAAGCGTCGGTGATCGTTCCATGGCTGGTGGTGCCCACCGTCGCCAGCGGCGCGCCGACGACATTGTTGAAGTCGGTGAGCGAAACCGTGCCGTCGCCGGAGAAACTGAAGAGGACGAAGCTGGCCGCGGCGGTGCCGTCGAACGCGGTCCCCGGCCCGAACGTCGAGATCACGTCGTCGATGTTGAAGGTGAGTGTGGCGACGGCGATGTCGGCCGAGGTCAGCCCGGCGAGAGAGGACAGGGGAAATTCGGCGATCGCGCGTTCCTCGGTGACGCCGGACTGCAGCGAGACGGCGAGGGTGTTGTTGCCGAAGTCCGGGGTGCCGTCCAACGGCGCTCCGGGTGGGGGAAAGGGGAAGCCGTCGAGGATGGCGTCGTAAACGGCGCCGGCGTTTTCATCGATGACGAATTCGTCGGCGATCGCCGGCCCGGCGAGTGCCAGGCCGAGCGCGAGCAGGCCGGCGAGAAGGTTTCGGGTGGTTGCGTTGCGCATGGGTCGAGTTCCTTTCAGTCCGCGCCGGACCCTCCGCTGCGTTCAGGAGGGATCCTGGCGGTGTGGGTGGAGGGCTCGGGGTGACTCGACCTCTGGCCTCGATGCGAGTTCCGGCGCTGGCAGTGCGCCGGTTCCTGCATCACTTGGGTGGGCCGCGCGAGCGGTCACCGGCGGGGGGCGGCGGTGGAAGATCGAAGACGACGCACCGCTTGCAGCGGCGGCACTTGAGTTCGAGCCCGCGGTCGGTCCAGCGCGCCAACAGGCTGCCGCACTCACATCGCGCGTCGCCCGCACCCTCCGTCACCGGTGCGATCCATCGTCCGGATCTGTGTTGAGCCGCCATCGGCACGAGGTGATAACGAAAATGATTTTCAATTTCAAGCGCGATCGTGTAGATCGTCGAAAAACCACTTTCGAGGAGGAAACGATGGAAGGATCAAACCATGTGGAATCGTCCGCAACGGAGTCGCTTTCGGTGATGCTGCGGGAAGGAACGGCGGAGGCGCACCGGTACGCCGAAGGAGCGCCGCTGGTGAAGGGGCTGTTCGGCGGAGAGCTCCGCCGCGAGGCGTTCGCCCAGCTACTGGCTCGTCTGTACGGTGTGTACGAAGCGATGGAAGAGGCGATGGAGGAGCGCCGCGACGACGCGGTATTGGCTCCGCTGTACTTCCCGGAGTTGCGCCGTTGCGCGCCGCTGCGGGACGACTTGCAGTTCCACTTCGGCGACGCGTGGGCCGAACAGGGCAAGTCGGCGGCCTCGGCGGCGTATGCGGACCGCATCCGCGAAGTCGGCGAGGGCGACGCCGTTCTGCTGGTGGCGCATCACTACACGCGATACCTCGGCGACCTGTCGGGGGGACAGACTCTGGCCGCGGCGGCGCGGCGCCGCTTTGGCTTGACCGATGGACGCGGACTCTCGTTCTTCGAGTTCCCCGAGATCGAGCGGCCGAACGAGTTCAAACAGCAGTACCGCGCGCGCCTCGACTCGCTGCCACTCGACGCCGAGGCGCGGCGGCGGGTGGTCGATGAGGCGGTGCGCGCCTTCCACTTCAACCGCGCGGTGGCCGACGAGCTTTGGAACGAGTACGCCGCATGACGTGACGAGCACGGAGGATCAGCGCACGCCGTACGCCTCGATGGTATCGGCACCGGCTGCCTGATTCTCCAGTGCCTCCATGCGGTAGTTCGAACGGGCGACCGCAAGGATCGAGCGAACGACGCGACTGCGCAGCAGCTTGCGGTAGAGATCGTCGCGCGGCGGAAACTGCCGCAGCGTGCGCAGACTGGGTTGCTCGGCGAGCCAGCGGCGGATCGCTGGTCGACGAGCCACGACGACCGCGCCCGCGGGGAGTGAGTCGACGGTTGCGCGATCACCGGTTGCGGCGTCGACGACGACAGGATGTTCGGGCGCGCCTCTGAGAACGCTTACGGGAACCGCGGGGGCGTATCCGGCTGAGAAGAGAAACGGCATGCGGATCTGCTGGTCGACGACGATCCGAACGGGCCGCTCGGCGGCGACGAAGGCTTGCAGCGACTCATACGGATACGATCGCGATCGGCTGCCGTCGGCGAGCACGCAGCTTACGGAACTGACGAACACGAAGCCGGCGACGATCGCGGCGTGCCGGGCCGAGAGACGCCGCAGCCACAGGGCGAGGATCAGCACCAGTGGGATCTGGACGATCGATAGATAGCGCGGCAGGCGGGCTAGTGGCGCATACGTCAGCGGCGACACCGACCCGTACGAGATCCACAGGAAGAGGACGACGATCCAAAGCGCCAGGGTGCGTTCGGATGCGGACTTCGAACGGACACAGCGCCACGCCGCCAACGGCAGGCCGAGGACGAAGAACAGGCCGAGTTCCTGTTCGGTGCAGGCGCGCAGCAGCGGAGCACTGAGCCAATCGAGCGTCCAGCCGGCCTCCGCGACGTCGGCGTTGACCGATCGCACCGTGCTGGCGCCAGCCAGACTGCGCAGGCGGGTCAGGGGATCGCCGACCCACCAACCGGTAGCCGCGGCTTCGCAAAACAGCACGGCGGCGAAGCCGGCGCCGACCGCGACGTGACGGCGATGTACGCCGCCGATGGCCAGCGCGTAGAACGGGTAGACGAGAAACGCGAACAGCGGAATCTCACCGAAGACGCAGGCGACGCCGAGGGCGACACCGGCGGCCGCCGACTCGTACAGGCCCCCGCCGCTCTCGCCGCGCAGGAACAACAGGACGGCGAGGCCTGCGAAGAGTCCGGTGGGCGCGGTCGGTGAGACGATGGTCGCGTAGATGACATCGAGGGGAAACACGGCGAGGAGGAATGCGGCAACGACGCCCGTTCGCGCGTCGAACAGCATCCGCCCGCCCCAATACGCGACGCCGACGCCGGCCACCGAACAGAGCAGGAAGAACAGGCTTGCCTGCCAGCGACCGACGCCGAAGACGGCGAACGACAAGGCGGTTGGCACGGCGATGCCCAGACGCGCTCCCTGATGTCCACCGCGTGGCGCCGGGTCGCCGATGGATAGATGATACGCCCGCTCGATGTAGGCTCGGTCGTCCTGATCGACAAAGCCGCTGGCGAAGAGGATGCGCAGTGCGACGGCGAGAGCCACGGCGACGAGCGCCATGCGTGTTGCGGACGCGTCGCTCACCGCAAACATCCCTGCATCACGCTGCGCGGGCTTTGCCCGCCAATTCGAATCGGTGGGAAACGCGAAACCGGGAAGCACGTCATCCCGGCGAAAGCCGGGATCCAGTTGGGGCGGCGGTGGCATGCGGCCTGGACCCCGGCTTTCGCCGGGGTGACCAAGTGGGATGGCGATCGAATTGGAGGGCAAAGCCCCGGGGTGACGGAGTGGGATGGCGATTGAACTTGAGGGCAAGTGCCGCTGCGCGCGACGCCCCGGATCGACCACGTGCTGTGTCCCAACGAGCCGTTCATCGGGTCTGGTCGTTGCCTGTGACCGCCGCGATTTGCAAACCACGCTCGCCGCCGCGACCGGTTGGTGACGGCCGGAATCTCATCGCGGTAGCGGGATCGAGACGGCGTGCCGCGGCGACCGATGGATCGCCTCTTGCTTCGGTGTCGCAACATGGGGATGAAGACGGGGATGCGTTCACATGGAAGGGGAACGGTGCGGTTGGCGGCGTTGGCCGCCGGGCTATTCACCGCACTGGTCGTCGGCCGTGCCGCAGCGCAGGACATCCTCTTCGTCACACAGCCACCGTTCGGCAGCGACTTCACGACGGTCAACTCGACCTTCGGTAACCATCGCGGGCACACCGGCGCGGCGCCTCGCGGTGGCGACCTGTACATTCGCTACGCGGACGGCACGCTGCGCAACCTGACCGCGGAGGCGGGCTTCGGTCTCGTCGCCGGTCAGGAGATCGCGGTGCGCGAGCCCAGCGTCCACTGGTCGGGCGGCAAGGCTCTGTTCTCGATGGTGGTCGGTGGAACGACCAAAAACGTTCTGACTCCGGTGTACTGGCAGATCTATGAGGTCACCGGTCTGGCGCGTGGTGCGACGGCGGTGATCACGCGGCTCTCTCAGCCGCCCGACTACAACAACGTCTCGCCGCTTTACGGTCGCGACGACGGCATCCTCTTCACCAGCGATCGACCGCGCAACGGCAACCGCATGCTGTATCCGCAACTCGACGAGTACGAGTCGGCGCCGACCAACACCGGGCTGTGGGCGATGGCGGCCGACGGAAGCGACCTGCGTTTGCTCGACCACGCCGTATCCGGGGTGTTCACGCCGATCGTCGCCAGCGACGGTCGCGTCGTGATGACGCGCTGGGATCATCTGCAGCGCGATCAACAGAACTACCCCGGCGCGACCTACGGCGCTTTCAACTACGTGTCCGAGGAAAGCACCGTCAGCACGGGCAACGCGGTGGAGATCTTTCCGGAGCCGCGCATCCGCGAGGCCGGTAGCTCGCTGCACGGTCACCGCATCAACATCTTCCTGCCCTGGCAGATCTTCGAGGACGGCACCGGACACGAGACGCTCAACCACGTCGGTCGTCACGAGCTGTCCCGCTACTTCGACTCGTCGCGCGACGGGTTGCCGGATTTCAGTCCGCCCGCCAATCGCCGCACGGCTGATCACATCTTTCATCTGAAGGAGGATCCGACCCGGCCCGGATACTTCCTCGCCACGGTCGCGCCGGAGTTCCAGACGCACGCGGCGGGCCAGGTCATCGGTCTCGCCGGCGGCGAATCCGTCAACGCCGACGACATGCAGATCGACCACGTCACCGATCCGATCTCCGCCTCGCCGTTGTCCGAGTCGACGACGACACCGCCGGGACATCCGGGCCTGTTCCGCAATCCGGTACCGCTTTCCGACGGCCGTGTGCTGGCCGTGCGCACGACCGAGGCACGCGCCGACCGCCGCACCGGGGGGTCGTTGAGCTCGCGCTACGATTTTCATCTAGCGTGGCTCGAACCCGGCACACCGTACCGAACACCGGGTTCCCGCCTCATCCCCGGCGGTATCACCAAGGCGATTTCCTACTTCGACAACTATGAGTACCGGCAGCACACGTACGACGGCGTTCTCTGGGAACTCGACCCGGTCGAGGTGCGACCGCGTCCGCGCCCTCCGGTACGCAGCGATCCGCTGCCGGCGATCGAAGCGACATTGCTCGCCGACGAGCTCGGTGCCGACGGTGTCGCGGCGTTGCGGCAGTTCCTGCGCGACAACGAGATGGCGCTCATCGTCAGTCGCAACGTCACTCGGCGCGCCGACCGCCAGCAGGACTTCAACCTCAAGGTCGCGGGCAGCACCACGCAGACGGCCGTTCCCGGCAGCACGCCGGTCGAGGTCGCGTTCATGCAGTTCTACCAAGCCGACCAGATCCGCGGTTACGCGACCTTCAATCAAGGGCGCCGGCCGATCGCCGCTCTGCTGCACGACGGGCTCCTTCCCGACCTGCCGGGCGCGCCGCCGAGTAGTGTGCGGGTCGCCGCCGACGGCAGTGTCGCGGCCTTCGTCCCGGCCAGTCGCGCGCTCACGTGGCAACTCGTCGGCAGCGGCGGACAGGCCGTGGTGCGCGAGCGCTATTGGGTGAGCTTCTCGAGTGGTGAGATCCGGGTCTGCGCCAATTGCCACGGTGTGAATCGCTCCGGCGATGTCGTCCTCGGCCAGTCGCAGCCGACCAACCCGCCGGAGGCGTTGCGCGAGTTGGTGTCGTGGTGGCAGGAGAACTTCGCTCCCGAGCCCACACCTACACCGATCGGAACCGCGCGCACCGTCAGCGGACGCGTTCGCTACGACGGCAGCGGCCTCGCGGTCGCCGACGTCGGTTTGCGGGCGACGGGTCCGTCGACGCTCGATCGGCAATCGGACGGCGGTGGCGAGTTCGCCTTCGCGGAACTCGCGGCCGCCAACTGGATGATCTCGCCGTCGAAGCTCGGCGCCGCCGGCGGGGCGGTTACCGCCTACGACGCCGCCATGGTTTTGCGTTCGACGCTCGGTCAGGAGACTCTCGAAGGGCTGGCCGCGGTGGCCTGCGACACCACCGGCAACGGCGAACTGAGCCCTCTCGACGCCGA
>Ga0307505_10000921_pt1 | contig 27338 bp, 30 predicted proteins | sample 23_S_MG_FD_202183 | JGI IMG/M metagenome (GOLD analysis project Ga0307505, IMG submission 202183) | Soil microbial communities from Populus trichocarpa stands in riparian zone in the Pacific Northwest, United States - 23_S | ecosystem: Environmental > Terrestrial > Soil > Riparian zone > Trees... | reverse complement strand
ATGGAGAGGGACCGGATAGCTCATGAGATCCGCGACCGAGCCTCATTCAAAGCATCGGCAAAGGGAATCGCCGAGCCCGCGTCCCACTCACGATCGCGGAGCTCCGCTTCGTCTGCCCAAAGGCGTGCAGTTTCTTCGCCGGATAGTTCATCCAGACTCTGTAGAAGTGTTGACGCCAGCCGCGCACGATCAACCGCACGCAGACCCAAAGCCTCTTTTTCGATTACGGGGAAGTCCATGCTAAGCAAGATAATAAAGCAAATCGCACCCGGCAGTCTATATACTGCCTGACTATCTCTCTCCCCCCACGGGCGTCGAAGTCGATAGACAATATTTCACGCGAACTCGCGTCCGACCGGGCGGCCCCAATCGACCTCCACCTGTCGATTCTCGTTCGAAATCTCGTTTACCCGTTCTTCAAGGTCGAATCTACTACACATATGGTTTACGTTGTTCTCAACGGTAGCGTCAGCCAAAGTACGTTGCTCGTCTTTCGATTCACCTGCGATTGTCTTAGGATTTCTCAATCTACTGTCCTCCAAACTCGCATGCGTGTATCTTAAATGATGCCATCTTCATCAAGATACAGAGACGGTAGAGCACTCGCTTCACACGCGATAGGTCAGAAGTTCAAACCCATTTTTTTGTAAAGCGAGTGCCCCGGTCTCGCCTAGTCCAGAATGAATCCCGGAATCTGACTGTTCCACAGGCTGGCGTAAACGCCGCCGAGGTCGATCAGCTTGTCGTGGCTTCCGTCCTCGACGATCCGCCCGCCACTACTAATTCAACCGGCGGCTCCGCCGCCTTTCGCTAGTTTGTCGGCATTCGACCGCCCAGTTCCAGCAGACGTTTCTTCGCCTCGCCGGCAAGTACGAAGTCAGGTTTAGAAGCTATCGTCTCGTAATACTCAATTGCTTTCCGCCGGTTGTCATCTTCATAACTTTGGGCGGCGAAGTATCGCACATAATCGGAGTAAACCGAATCAGGGAACTTCTCGATAAACGCAACACGGTTCGTTTGCAGAGCAAGTGTAAACACACCACCGTCGGGAAACGGATTTTTCGTTCTTTCGAGTATCTGCACAAATGCCAGCGACTCTTCTCCCGATGGGTTTTCGATGACAAGTTTCGCCCAATTCGTCGCAAGAATATCGTCGCCGTTCTCAAAGATCGCTTGGATCCGATATTTGCCAGGGGAACCGAGGTATTTGACCAGATTCCATTCCCACAACGCGTTCCAGGTATGATTTCCAGGAGCTACAGCAATCGGTTGACGAAAACGAGGACCGCTAAGCCCCTTTAGTTGATTCGCAACGTCGATGCTTCCACTTTCATTCATCACAGCGATCCTCAGTGAATGAAGATCAATACTCCGAGCCAATGTCACCGGCTTGTTCGAACGATTCTCGAGAGTGAACTTGAGATAGATCGGTTCGAGAGGCAGAACTTTATCTTTTATCGGCTTCAGCGAAAAGATAAGCTGCTCGGTGGGAGCCTCTTTTGCCTGAGCGAAGACTGTCGGCGAAGCGATCCAGACAAGAATTATCGCGGCGACAACGAATGGAAGTTTATGCATATGTCTGGGCTGTAAAGGTGAAAGGAACTCGGAATCAAAGGTCCTTCTCCTTCTTCGCTTCCTTGATCACGCGGATCAGCTTGTGTGAGTAGGCGGAGCCGTCGGCGGCGGGGTTTGCGGTCTTGGTGCGCTCGACCTCGATCGCGTAAAACTTACCTTTCTTGAATGCAAAGCCCTCGATCGGCCCGAAGAAGTTCTGATACGCGCCTTCCTTTGTATCCTTCACCTGCATGCACTTCGTCTTCACGACGCCGACGCAATCCTTCAGGTCTTTGTTTACGTACCATGTGTAGCGTTCGGGTTTAAGGATGCGCTGAAATCGAGCGAAGTGGCCGGTGCGTTTGTCCGAGAGTGTCAGGTAACCGGTCTCGAACGCGAACGAATCTACGTTCTGCAGAGCTTCTAGAAAAGTCGATTCGAACCGTCCGTCTATCCGCCCGCACGCCATCAGCGTTCCCGCGAACGGCCCCGACGTCAGCCGCCCGGAATCCTCGAATCTAAACGGTCCCATGAACCGGTTGCAGCCCGAATTTCCAGACACCCGCTGCTCGCGTGTATCGAGCGTGACCGTGATTTCCTTGTCCGAGATGTTGTAGTTATTCATCCGGGCAAAGTTGAACGCCACCAGTTTCCAATCGTCCAACTCCGACTGCGCCGCCGCCTCGCCAACCATCGCCATCGCAATGCAAAACAGTACCGCCCCTTTCAAGATCTTCATTTGTGACTCCTAAGATAGTGTTGGATCGAAACCGTACAAAACTACATCGGAACCACCCAAAAATCAACACGCATCTAGGGAATGAACCGTAAAAAAGTCACACGAATTGGAAAGGAAGTGAGACGACGGCGGTATGCTATGATTTAGCTGTTATGGCCGTGACGTTCGGTACAATTCCCAAGGTCGTTCGAAGTGTTGGAGGAGGCGGGTTGCGAGTCGGCAACACACGAGTGTCGCTCGACTCGGTCGTTTATGCGTTCAACCGGGGCGAATCTGCCGAAGAGATCCAGCACAATTTCGATACCCTGACCCTTGCAGAGATCCACGCCGCGATCGCCTATTACCTCCACAACAAGGAGAAGGTCGATAAATATCTCGCCAAACGGGCCTCCGAATACGAAAAAGGCCGGGACGATAACCGCAAGCAGTATCCCGGCGGTCCGACCCGCGAGATGCTTCTCGCCCGCAAAAACGGTACGGACCCGAACTGGAATAGATGATCCGGTTTCTGACTGACGAAGATCTCAATTGGGCGATCTTCGATGGCGTGCGTCGGCGCCTGCCAACCCTCGATATCGTACGTGTCCAGGACTGCGGCCTTCGCTCCTATCGTGATTCGGTGGTACTCGAGTTTGCCGCTTCTGAAGATCGCATCGTACTTAGCCATGATGTCAGCACAATGGAAGGCCATGCCTATGCGAGGATCGTTGCGGGCAGGCACATGCCCGGCCTGTTTCTGATCCGCCAGGATCAGCCGGTACGAGCGGCTATCGAAGAGATAGTAATGATAGCCGAATGCAGTACCGGCGCGGAGTGGCGTGACATCGTACGCTGGCTTCCGCCCTAGACGCGGATCACTCCGGCGAGACGGCGTCGAACACCGCCAACACCCTTGCTGAAAACCGGTCAAATCCTTCCTCGGTAAAGAGATCGTCACGATCCGCGAATTCGGCCAAAGCCTTTAGTTTGCTGAGGACATCCTTTGAAAGTTCGGGCGGGGAATTTGCCAGCATCTGCTTCATTACCTTGAGGCCCTTTTTGATTCGGCCCACGTCGATCTTAGAGACGTCCGGCTCCGTTTCAAACGCCATTAGCATTACGGGAGTTAGCACGTCACTGAAGCCCCGTCCCAGCTCGTAACTCCAGATCGTGTATTCGGCTTTCAGTTTCCCCGCCATCGACGCGAGCACGGATTCAAGCAATTCGACACGTTTTGCGGCTGGCGTGGATTCCAGTTTGGCGAGAGGCTCCAGCTCGGGAAAATCAGGGTCCGATGCGGCCTCTTTCAAGATCGACCTAAGCTCGGCATCATCCTCCTTAAGGGCACGAGCAAACTTTGCCGGATCGGCGACGAGGTCTTTGAAAAGAAAGAGAACGGTTGCCGCCATGAAAGCCTTCATCCCCTCGTCAAGATCATTTTCCGTCAGGATGAAATCGTATGTGATAACCCCGCTGACCTTAACCGGATTTCCGGAAAGCAGCGTTGGAGTGAACTTCGCCTGCAAGGCAGCAGATTCAGCCGCTGATCGGAGCGCGGCATTCTCGGGCCCGCTCACCGCTTTGGCAGAAACGACATTGCCTTCTTCGTCGATGAGCACCTGAACTCCGACCTTGCCGCTGGCCTTCTCCGCCCGTGCCGATGCAGGATACTCAGGCTTAGGTAAACTGGTCGCCTTTCCGTTCAAGATCCCGCCGGATATCTGCTTCGGCAATGGCTTTGGTGTCGCTTCCTGACCGGCAACAAACGCCACGCACACGAGTAGCACCAAAGCCGAACATCCGATTCCAGCAAACAGTTTGATAAGCGTTCTCATACGAGTTGTGAGAACGAGTTTAGCACGGGTGTCGTCGGCGTCGTCGGAGCAAATCGGCTGACCGGTGTTTTCGTCGGCGGTGCCGGAGTCGTCTGTCGGCGTCGGAGGTGTCGGAGATTTTCGCGTCGGGCGCCGCGGGAGGCTCAAAACCGCTCGGGGCTGGACGACAAAGCGCGTTCAAAAGATGACTTAAACATTGCTGAAAGCACATTTTGGTTGGCGAAGTTTCTCATAAGAACCGCTTTCTCAGCCATCTCGGTCATATCAACTACCTCTGCGAGCCGGAATTTCAGAATGTGGCACGTGCCACAAAGCTGTGGCCAGTGATCAGTGGCCAGAGCGTTGTATTTGCTAGTTTCTGACCACCGGCCACCGACGACGGACCACTGAATGTGGCACGTGCCACAATTTTCCTCGCAGTCTTTTCCGAGCTCGGGCAGATCGTCAGCCCCGCCCATCCCGGCCAATCCCGACAAGCGCACTTGTCAAAAGTTCAATTTTAAACTTTGTCACCGCGGGGATCGATCAAAGCAGTCCGCGTTCTTTCACTCGGAGATAGGTTTCCAGGAGCTGTGGGCCGAGGGTTTGGGTCGTTACGTCGAGGGCCAACCCGCCCAGCGATTCGACCAGCCGAAGGGCTGCTTCCCGCTGATGGATGATCTCCTCGGCGGCTGACTGGCGGAACACATTCTTAATATCTGTGGGAGCAGCACTGACCATCGAGTTGAGATCGCGGTCGCCGATCGTCACGACCAGAGGCAGGTGCCTCGGCCGCAGGAGCTTCAGTGAATTGATCAGCTCCTTTGAGCTTTCCTTATCGACCAGGTCCGTGAGAATGACGACGAAGGCCCGCTTCTTGAGATTGGACGAGATGAACTGAAAGGCCCTCGCGTACGAAGGCTCGACCATCTCCGGCTCAAGATCGTGGAGCGTTTCCAGCACCGAGTCGATGTGCTCAATACCGCGTTTCGGCGGCAAGTATTTCTTTACCCGACGGCCGAATACGGCGAGCCCGCAATTGTCACCCGCCTTGGCACATGCCGACATCAGGGCCAACGACCCATGAATAGCAGTGTCGAACTTCGTTTCGTTGTCGATGCGACCGGTCATCAGCCGCCCGCCATCGAGTGCGATCACGACCGTCTGATCACGCTCGATCTGATACTGGCGAGTCGTCAGCTTCGAACGCCGGGCGGTCGCTGTCCACGAGATATGCCGAAGTTCGTCGCCGCGGACGTAATCCCGCATCGACTCGAACTCGCGGCCCTCGCCGCGTCGAACCGCCCGTCGCTGAACAGCAAGAAACGATTGAGCCCCAAGCGCCTTTAACTCGATCTCCCGCGCCCGCCGCATATTCGGATAGACCTTAACCGATTCTGGTTCGGCCGATTCAGCCTGACACCATACTAATCCCAGCCGCGAAAGAAATCTGACCACGACCCTGCCGAAGCTATATCGTCCACGCCTCGACGGCGTCAGGTGATAGAAGAACTCAGCGGTCGATCGCGGCGATATAGAAAACTCGGCCTGACGCGATTCGTCGAGTGTCATCTCCGCCGGGTATTCGTCCTTGAGATCGAGGTGGTATGTGCGTGTTGTGTCGTTCTCGACCCGAAGGCTAACCTTTGCCGGATCGCCGATCGCAAACCGGCGGTCAAACTCTCGGTGGATGCGAAAACCTTTAGGAATACGGCGGGAAACAAAAAAATCGACTATCGCTGTGGCGATCAAAAGAAAGTCAAATGTAATGGTAGCCGTCCGCAGCAATGGCAAGTTCCACGAAAGCGAAAGTGGAATCAGCCCGATCGCGAGCAGGACGTAAAACCGGCGAGAGAAAACGAATCGCATACGATGGGCTAGATTGTAGCATCGACGAGGGAATTCGATTGCAAATAGGCCCGGAGTATGGTTCATTTAGTCAGCTAAGATGTCAGGAAACCCAAGCATCCATATCGAACGCCGAATCCCTACCCGACAGGAAGCCGCCGTTTTCCGATTCAAGACGTTGCTGCTGCAGGCGCGCAGGTCTTTTCAAGACAGTACGTCGCTAAAGGTCCGCCGTTTCGAGAAAGGTTCGAAGCTCGTAGGGTCGCCGGTAATAGCCAGATCGGTGACTCCGCTCTGGACCGAAAGCGAACCGCAGGAACGTCCGCTTGTCGCGGGCAAGATCCACAATCTTCGGATCGCGATCAGCCGTCTTAACGGTGTCGAAGTTCCGGCGGGCAAGGTATTCAGCTTCTGGAAACATCTCGGCCGGGCGACGAAGCGTCGCGGATATGTCGAAGGCCGCGAGCTTCGCGAAGGCTGCATCATTCCTAACGTCGGCGGCGGTCTGTGCCAGATCTCGAACGCCCTCTACGACGCCGCGCTTCAAGCGAATCTGGAGATCGTTGAACGCCACCGGCATACACAGGTCGTAGCCGGCTCGCTGGCTGAGCACGGCCGGGACGCGACCGTCTTCTGGAACTATGTCGATCTGCGTTTCCGCTCCTCGAAGCCGTTTCGCATCGAGGCGCATCTTGATTCCGACAACCTGATCGTCGAGTTTCGCGGTGACAAGGCCGAGCAGAAAACACTTCATCAGATAAACCCACGAAGTGCGAAGGCCGCTGAGATCGGATCATGCGCAACGTGCGAGGTCGGCGATTGTCACCGTGTCGTCCAAACTCCGGCAGAACGCAACTTCGGCAGTGCGGCGTGGCTTGCCGATGAGTTCACGCCGGAATTCGATACCCACATTCAGTCTGAACGCGAAGCTGGTGACAGGCTCGCGATCCCTCTTGATGGCACCAGGTTTCGAAAGGCGAACTACGCCTGGACGACGGACGGATTCAAGAATGTTCATCAGAGTCTTTACGTTGCCGCGCTTCGTTCATATCGGTCGCGAAAGCTTGCTGCTCAGGGAGCGGCCCGACAACTGAACCTGCTCGCGATGTATGAAGCGTTGGCGGCGAGCTACGCCAAACAACTGAGCTTCGACGTGTTGCACGTTACCGTACAGCAGAATCTGCTGCCTTATCTCTGGCGTAGCGGGCATCTGGGCGGCCGAACCTTTGACGTTCTAATGACTGCGCTGCCGATGACGGAACTGCAAAAGAAATTAGATCGGGCCGCGACGCTTCATCCTGAAAGTTCGACGCTAGGCGATTTCCGCGCCGATCCTGACCTGGTCAACGCCGAATCCGAAGCCCTGAAGAACGCTCGGCGGATCATCACACCGCACAGCGAGATCGCGTCGCTGTTTTCGCCGAAGTCCGTCCTTCTCAACTGGCAGATGCCGCCGGCATCCCGCACCGGCAAAACGCACAACGACAAACCCGTTATCGTTTTCCCCGCCTCGACCGTCGGCCGGAAAGGATGTTACGAACTCCGCGAAGCGATCCGCGGCCTTGATGTGAAACTCATCACGCTCGGGCCGTTCATCGAAGGCGGCGATTTCTGGCGCGGATTCGATGTCGAACGTGGTGCGTCGGACTGGCTCGAACGGGCCGATCTCGCCGTTCTGCCTGCATTCGTCGAGCATCGGCCGCGAAGATTGTTGTCCGCTGCCGCCGATGGCATTCCCGTGATCGCATCGCCCGAGTGCGGCGTCTCTAACGTCAGCGGCGTGACGACCGCCCCAGCGGGCGACCATGAACAACTCAGATCAGCCATCCTGAACATTATCAATCATGGTTGAAAGCGGTATTCTTGGCCGGCTGATACAACTATTCACGAAGTTGAACGCTCAAAGCACTAGTCATTACGACACTCGCGAGGTTTGCGATGCGAATTGCCCACATTTTCTGCGTACTTTTGCTTCTAGGGATTGCACTTGCGGCACAACCGCCCGCACCGATCGGTGACGGTGCCGGCTCGGCCGCGATCGAAGAACTTTATCTTGCACGCGATGACGGCGAAGGCAAGGCGGGCGAGGTTACGACCGTGTTCTCGCCGTCCGACATCCCGATCCACTGCATCGTGATGCTGAAGGACGCGGCACCGGCGACCGTCAAAATGAACTTTGTCGCCGTAAAGGTGAACGGTGTGAAGCCGGAATCGCGGGTCGTATCGGCCTCTTTTTCCACGGTGCAGGGGCAGGATCAGGTCTATTTTACAGGCAGGCCGCACGGCAAATGGGTCGCGGGCCGCTATCGTATCGACATCTTCGTCAATGAAAAGCTCGAAAAGAGTCTCGCGTTCGACGTGAAGGGCGGCGCGGTTCCCGCGGCGTCTAATTTTGTTCCCACAAAACCAAAGCCTCGCCCGACACGAAAAAAGAACTGAAAAAAGGCGGCCCGAAATGAGCCGCCTTTAATTCGTATATAACGATCAATTACCAGCGATTGCGTCCGCCGCCAAAGTCGCGATTGTTACGCGGGCCGCCGCCGCCGCCGCCGAATCCGCCGCGATCTTCGCGGGGCTTGGCTTCGTTGACCTTGATCTGACGGCCTTCGAATTCCGAACCATCAAGCTCCGAGATAGCCTTGTTGCCATCTTCTGCCGATGCCATTTCGACGAATCCGAAACCGCGTGAGCGGCCCGTTTCACGATCCTCGACAACGGTCGCCGATTCAACGGTCCCGATGCCTGAAAAAAGCTGTTCCAATGAACTGTTGTCCGTATTGAAGGACAAGTTTCCAACGTAGAGTTTCATTTTAAAAAATTTCCTGCGCCTCGTAACTATTCGAGGTAATCCAAAGGAAGCATAGATCGATGCGGAGAAACGGTCTGCTCTGCGTCGACGTGTCGGAAATGACGTGCTCGAGGGAAACTAGAGCCTTGCTTCCAAAACCAAAAAACTGCCTACCCTCGAACTTCCAAAAACACGCCGCCTGAATGAAACTTCTTCGGCTGGGCGCATCACCGTTGATGCGCGAGAGAAGGATTGACAGACGTTATGATGCACGTTTCGCGCACGGTAATCAAGCGGGTTTTGGCGATTCCCCTTGGCTCGTGTTGTAACCCCGAGACGCTCGCGTACGTCTTACTGCCGAACAGCCGTGACCAGAACCGTATTGTGGTCACACAAGGAGTTCCGGGATATATGAAGCCTCTTATCGCCATTATCTTGTTGATCTCAGCCGTCAATGGGATCGCACAGTCCACACCTGACCGAGCCGCACTCGTAGACAAGTATTTAACGATCCGATCGGAGATGGGCAATTTCAGCGGAGCGGTGCTCGTTGCGCGCGGTGATTCGATACTTATCGCAAAAGGCTACGGGTTTGCTGACATGAAAAAGCAGGTTCCGTTCACGCCCGATACGCGACACTCGATCGCCTCCGTTTCGAAGATGTTCACGGCGATGGCAGCGTTGAAAGCACGGGACGCGGGGCGGTTGAAACTCGACGACTCGGTCTGCAAGTTCATCGACAATTGTCCCGACGCATGGAAGCTGGTTCAGATCCAGCACCTGATGCGAAACACGTCGGGGATCCCCGATTACGAGGAAAAGCTCGACCTCGGTTCGGACGGGTACATCGACTACATGAGGCAGCCGCGGTCTGCTGCACGCATTGTCGAGAGTGCCCGATCCCAGCCACTCGACTTTCCTCCGGGCGCAAAGTTCAAGTACAGCAACACGGGCTTCGTCGTGCTCAGTATGGCCGTCGAGAAAGCGACGGGCCGGCCATTCGAAGAGTTCGTTGAAGAAGAATTGCTGAGGCCCGCCGGAATGAAGGACTCGGGCGTGTATCGCGAGGGCAAGCGTCCCGACGGGCACGCAATCGGATACACGTTTAAGGGAACCGACTGGGCGAAGATCCTCGGCGGCGTTGCGTACAAAGACGCGGGACTCGCCGAGATACCGTGGCTATCACTTGGGCCGCCCCACGGCGACGCGGGAATGTACTCGACTGTCAATGATCTGTTGAAATGGAGCATCGCAATGGACGGCAGCAAGGCCGTACCCGCATCGCGGGCAAGTGAGGTCTACACCGCCGGCGAGGGCGGCTACGGATACGGCTGGTTCGTTGGAAAGGGCTTCGACCGGGACCGGTATCGACACAACGGATTTGTTCCTGGCTTCGCGTCCGACTTCGTCAAGTTTCCTAAAGAGAAGATCACGATCATCCTCTTTTCAAACATCGATCGGACGCGTATGAGCAATGTGATGCGGGATATCTCATCGATCGTGCTCGGTCTGCCCTACGATATGCCGGTTCGCGGCAAGGTCGTCGAACGAGATCCGGCGGCGATGGCACGGCTCGAAGGCGAGTACAAGATGGCCGACGGAGCGATTCTCACCGTCAAGAGCGAACCCGATTTTCTCACGGCATCCATCAAGGGCCGCTTCACAGCCGGACTGATCCCGATGTCCGATACCGAATTCTACTTCCCGCTTGCCGACGGCCGCGCGACCTTCACCCTTGACTCGGATAAAAAGACGGCGGTGAAAGCGAATTTGCGATACAGCGGTGAGGACCACATTGCCGAGCGGATCAGCAAGTAGCCTAGCCCGAACAGTTCTCAGCGAGTGTGGAACTTCCCCGGGGCACCTGGTGTCTAATTTGGATATGTTCAGGTCGATCCTGGTTCTTGGCATGATCTTAGGCATTCAAGTCGCCGCTGGCGCACAACGACAGCGGCCGATGATATGCACGGGTGGTGTGGTCAACTCTAAGGCGATCTATCTTCCGATCCCGCTGTATCCGGTCGAAGCGCGCTCAAATCAAAGCGCTCACACGGTATCGGTGCGGATCACGATTAATGAGAAGGGATGGGTCTCTGAATCCAAAGCTTGCGCGGGCGATCCTAGTCTGCGACCCGCCGCAGAAAGGGCCGCGATGCGAGCCAAATTCAAACCAACACTCTTGTCTGGAAAGCCTGTCGTCGTGTCCGGCATTATTAGTTACCGTTTTGACCCGGCCACTTCGTTTGAAGAACCCTACGAACTTCCGTGCTTCCCGACGATGAACATCATCAAAATAATCAATGAATTTGCTATCGACCTGGTCCAGCCGACTTTCCCGTCGGTACGACCGCGGCTAGCCGGCCATGTTGCGGTGCAGGTTCTTATCGGCGAGGATGGTCGCGTTGAAACGGCGAGCGCGGTATCTGGTCCCGAGTTCGCCCGTGAAGCGGCAGTGAAAGCGGCTTACGAATCAAAGTTTCGACGATTTGTTGCGTGTGGCAAACCCACAAAGTTGTCGAGCATTCTTGGTTACAACATTAAGGAGCCGAGCCGATAACCTCAAGGATCTCTTCCAGCCTCCCTAATACTGATTCGTACCCAAGCTCGATCAGTTCATCGCGTTTGCCGATCTCGTCCGGGCGGATGTGGGCGATTGCGGGTTCGATCACGACATCGGCTCGGTAGTGCTGATGCTTCGATGTCGTGCGGAGCATGATCATCGCTGATTGGAAGAATGTCCCGACAAGTGTCGATGGAACTCCCGAATAGCTCATTCCGCAGGTGATAAGGTCGACGGCGATGATGATGTCGGCGCCCATTTTCTTCACCGCACGCGTCGGGATCGGCGAGACGACACCTCCGTCAACGAGATGTCGCCCATCGTCAGTGACCGGCACGAACACGCCCGGGATCGCGCAGCTGGCACGTATTCCGTGCGTCAGATCGCCCGATTCGGACAGGCAAACTTCCTCGCCTGTTTCCAGATCGCATGCAACGGCCGTAAAGGGAATTCGCAGGTCTTCGAACTTCGAGACAGGGAAGTTGCTTTCGATAAATCCTTTCATCGCTGCGTTCGACAGGAATCCCTTCGGCGAATAGGAAAACCCGGCGACGCCGAACCAACTGATCTTCTTCCCGACCTCGACGATCTCATCGACCGACATTCCCGCCGCGTAAGCTCCGCCGACGAACGAGCCCGCCGACGTTCCCGCGATCAAGTCGATCGGGATGTCGTTCTCTACCAACGCCTTCAACACGCCGACGTGGGCGAACCCGCGTGCCCCACCACCTGAAAGTGCTAACCCTACTTTTTTCATGAGCCAATTAGATTTTTAACGCAAAGACGCGAAGACGCAAAAGAAAGAACCGGCCCAGCAGCGATGTCGTCCGTGATCCTTAAAACGGCTTCCAAGATCCTCTTTGCGTCTTGGCTGCTTCGCGACTTTGCGTTGAAAACAGGCGCGTTGATTTTAGCCACCTGCTGTGAAAAACTAAACCGCTCCAATGTCCCTGCACGAATCCCAACAAATTGACCGTCCGTCGCTGATATCCGACACCGCCGCGGGCGAGCGTGCGTGTTCGGTCTGCAACAGGGAAACGAGCGACGAGTTCATTCCCACTTCTCACCTGTCTGACGATGTCAGAATGCTGTTGTTCGCGAACGCACCGGACAAGGGCGACTTCGACGAAGTATGCGGACGATGTGTGCGGATCTTCACGCGAGCTAAGGATCAGATCGTCAAAGACGCCGCGGTCCAGAAGGACGGATCGCACGTGCTCTCGACCCCGCTGCGGCTCGATGCGGATGAACGATTTACGGGCAAGGGCGTCACGATCGCGTTTCTCGATTCGGGCTTCTACCCGCACGTCGATCTCACATCGCCTCGAAACCGGATCGTCGCCTACCGCAGCCTGCTTGACCCCGACGGCAAGCTCGATTCGCTCTTTCAGCCGGATGTAGCAAGCTGGCACGGAATGATGACGTCGGTCGTGGCCGCCGGTAACGGATCGCTCTCAAACGGGTTCTATCGAGGGCTTGCACCGGACTCGGATGTGGTGCTAGTTAAGCTCGCACGTACGGGCCGGATCACAGACGACGACATCTTTGTCGGGCTCGAATGGGTGCTCGAAAACCGAGAAAGACATCGAATCCGGGTCGTCAATATTTCAGCCGGAGGCGATGACGAACAGAGTTACCTGACCGATCCGCTCTCGCAGATAGTCGAAGATTGCACGCGGGCCGGGATCGTGGTCGTGTGCGCGGTCGGGAACGCCGGACACCTGCCGAACCATCCCGTCGTTCCACCGGCGAGTGCTCCTTCGTGCATCGCGGTCGGTGGACTCGACGATAACAATTCGCTCGACCGTGCCCGACGCGGTATGTATCGCTCGTCGTACGGCCCGACGGTTGACGGCCTTCAGAAGCCTGAATTGATCGCACCCTCTATCTGGGTGCCGGCACCGATCCTGCCAAACACGCCGACTGCTCAGCAGGCTGCCTTGCTCAAGCTTCTGGACTCCGCCGAAGACGATCAACTTCATTCGATCATCGAAAAACACGCCGGTGTCGACGCCGAACTCGACGCCGCGCTCGACCGGCCCGTTCACAGCATTCGCCAGATCATCACGCTCAAGATCCGCCGCGAGAACGTCATCACGAAACATTATAAATACGTTGACGGCACATCCTTCTCCGCGCCGATCGTTTCGTCGCTCGTCGCTCAAATGCTCGAAGCAAACCCCTCGCTCTCACCGCAGGAGGTCAAGACCATCCTCATTAAGACCGCCGAACGCCTCCCGCACTACGAAGTCGACCGCCAGGGCTGGGGCGTCATCGATCCCCGCCGGGCGGTCGAGACCGCGATCTCCTTCGTGCAGTAATCCGTAAATCGCTTGACATCCGGATCGTGTTGGAATATTCCTTTTGGACAGTTCAAAAGAGTGGAGCGATACATGAAACTCCTGGTCGGATCATTTTTGATCGCTGTTGCCATGTTAGTCATTGCGACACCGAGCCTCGGACAACAAGAGGAGATCTGCGCCGACCGCGGCATCATTCCGAATATGGACATTCCCGCAAGGCGATTCAACGTCATCTTTGGCCGGGTATCGGTCAAACGGCCAAAAGGCGAGAAACCTCCGGCTGTTGTTGTATGGCTCCGCGAAGGCCGCTCGACCCAACGCCTGGCGCTCGACGGTTCGGGTTCATACTGTTTTGAGAAGTCCACGCAGGGCGGCGAGATCACGGTCGACATAAACGGACAACAGGCCGACCGCAGGACGATAATCACAAATCTTTCTGAACAGCGTGAAGACTTTGAGTTTAACCTGACCTCAAATCAGGCTCCCGTTCGGCCCGGCGTCATTTCAGCGAAGTTCGTTTACCAACGCAATGAAAAGAACGCGAAGCTCTTCGAAAAGGCGCTGAATGCGTCGGGCGAGAACAAGACTGAAAAAGCGATCGAGCATCTTACCGCCCTGGTCAAGACTGACCCCGCCGACTACATCGCTGCCGCAACACTGGCGTCGATTTACTATCGTCAGAAGAATTACCCTGATGCGGAGGTGTGGTTCAAACGATCGGTTCAGATCAATCAGGAATTCTCGCCTGCATGGCTTAGCCTTGCCCAATCGCAATACGGGCAAAAGAAATACGCCGACACGATCGAGTCTTGCCAGCGGCTGATCAAGCTCGAGCCCACCTCGGCAATGGGATTCTACATTCTCGGTGAAGCGTATCTGCGAACCGAAAAGGGCAACCAGGCGGTCGAGGCTCTGAACGATGCGATCAAACACGATCCTACCGGGATGGCAGAATGCCATCTCATCCTCGCTGACCTCTACGACATCAACGGCCTGAAAAAGCTGGCCACCAAAGAGTACAAAGCATTTCTAGCCAAGATGCCGGAACATTCCGATAAGAAAAGGATCGAGAAATATATCGCGGACAATCCCGAGTGATCCTCAAACTACTCTTCTTTCATACCGAACTCGGCTAGGTAGCGGAGATTTATCTGCGACGTGCGGTAAACGATGCACTCGTGGTTCAGCACGCCGCCTTGGCCGGGTTCGACCCAAGTCGTGTTCGTCCCGCGGACGGGAAAGCTGCCGCCGTAGGACTTCGGCTTGTGCATCTTTCCGAGAGCCGCCTCGCACAGGAACATAAACGTACGCTGATTCTTGCCTCCGCTGCGGTTCCAGAAGTCAGTCGCGTAGTTCAACGCTTTCGTGCTTTGCAGGCTGGTGTAGATACCGTTGCCGAACATTCGCCCGGTGCAGTGCGCCGCATTGGACGGCGGGATCACCAGCCCGTGCTTGAGAATGCTGAGGAGGTTCGACGCCCGCGTTCCGTGCCAAAGATCGTCGCGAACATTGCCAAGCTCCGCGGCCGTCGCGTCGAACCGCCGCTTCATCTCGACTATCTCGACCTCGTAAAGCCGCGTCATCTGCAAACCGCCCGCGGCGGGATGATGGCGCGTGTTGCGCGTCTTGAAATAGAGGTCGCGTGTTTTTTTGAATAGCTCGCGGCCCTCGTCTGTGTAGTGAGGAACCGTCACAAGCCGGCATTCGAACAGTCGCTTTTTCGGGGCGTCCGACTCGTCGGTCGAGATGGCTGATTCCAACGCATCGAGGATCGCGGCCTCTTCCTGAAACTGATCCTCGGTCGCGATCAGTTCGTCTACCGGCGGGATCTTCGCTCCGAAATCTTTCGGCACAAGCTGAAAATAATCGCGAACAACGGTGGCCCGTTTCGCCTTCTGCTTTCGCTTCAACCCGTCAAGTCTTCGAAGCTCCGCCAGCAGATCGCGCGCAGTGCTGATCGCGTCCGGCGTGAGTACGCCGAGCGGCGTAGAGAACGCTCCGGTCTTTGTGTTGTACTTGATGCTCGTCGAATGCGTGATGTGGTGAATGTTTACCTCGGCGAGATACTTGATCAGTTCGGCCGTTACCTTGTCTTCCGCCGCACCGGCGATCTGCTCCGCCGCGATCTGCGAAAGTTTGTTCTTCTGCCCTTTCTGAACGGCGAGATCGACATGATTGTCTACGACGACGGTGTCCTTGTAACCCTTCCTCAGCTTCTCTCGCCGCTTTCGCTCAAGCTCGTGCTCGGCGTCGGCCTGCGTCGCAAACTTCTTCTCCTTCGAGACTAGCGTCGCCTCGTCTCGCACCCGCCCGAACCGCGTCTCAAACTTCCCGTCGCTATACGCCATCCCGATCCAGACCTTGTTCGAATTCTCCCCCGGATCGAAATAGTTCATCCGATACTGCCGCGTAACGGCCGACGGCACGGATGTAGACGAACTTCCACCACCGTCTTTCTGCGGAAGAAGCGACTTAACGAAGCGAGTTATCGATGCGAGGATCCCGGCCATAGAATGGGAGGCGCAATTTCCCTACGGAGTGCGGCGAGGCGTGGGGGTAATGATCGTGCGAGGCGTCGGAGCGGGTGTCCGCAGCGGTGTCGGAGAAGTCCCTGGACGGATGACGATAGGCGTTGGCGTCGGGATCGGCGTACGCGACGGCGTGGGCGTCGGGTCGTCGTCGTCCGGCGTTGGCGAAGGTGATTCGGTTGGGCGCGGTGTGGCTGATGGCGAAGGCGTCGGGGTCGGACTTGACGCGTTCGCGTTGGCGTTTACATTCGAGTTCGACCGGTTCGTATTAAAGTTGAAATCGATGTTCGAGTTGGCCCCGAGGTTCGTGTTCGCGTTGATGTCCTGGTTCGTGTTGATGTTGCCGTCCGCGTTGGTGTTTGTATCGGAGCCGCTGATGACGAGGAAATATAACAATGCGGCGCCGAATCCGATCACGATGATCGTACCGAAAAGGGTTACGAGGATGACGAGGAAGATGTTGATACCGCTCCGACGCGGCTGCGCTGTCTGATACTGCGCGGCGACGCGTGCGCGTTCACGCTGCTGTTCCTCAGCCGTCGGCACCACGATCCGCTGCCCGCCCGAGTTTGGGCGCACATCGGAAAAATCCTCATCTACTGATGGCGGCGGCGGAGGGGCGGGCGGCTGCTCGATCTCGCTTGGCGGCGGAACAGGAATGTTGCGGCGGATCACCGTGTGCTCCGACGGATCGTCGTCGTCCGCTGCTTCGACCGCGGGTGCTTCGAGGCTGTCGCTCGGCATCTCGACAAAGTTCGGTTCCGCTTCATCGAGCAGCGGCGTACCGTCCTTCATACAAAAACGCAGAATTTCCTCGTCGTAGCGGGTCTCGCAGGTCGGGCAATATTTCATATCGTAAGCGGATAAACGAACCGAGGGGCTTGCCGGTCCTTGATTTAGGAAATATTAGCATCAAAGACGAAAATCGCCGATTTCGGACGCGGGTATACCTATTGCGCGACATCCGGCACGAAGTTGTAAGTTATCACGCCCGATACCTTTACCGGCTGACCGGAAAGTTTCGTAGGCGAAAACTTTGCCGAACGTGCGGCCTGTACCGCCGCCTGTCTCAAAAGCGGATGCCCGCTGACGGCTGACGCCGAGACTACGTTGCCGTCTTCATCAACCACCACCTGAACCGAGACCGCACCTGACGCTCGGACCGCACGAGCCGCCGGTGGATACGGCGGCTTTGGCAGGCTCGTTGCCTTTCCATTCAGCACGCCGCCCGAGATCTGTTTTGGAACCGGTTTCTTGTTGTTCTCATTCGATGATACGTCAACTGTGATGAGGTCGTCATCGTCTGGCTTTCCGTTCACACTGCCTGGCGGCTGCGGACGTCTCGGATTGGACGATGAAGTCGGGAACGGCGTTGGCTTGGTTGGGGTTGGGGTCGGTGTCCAGTTAGTCGGACGTGAGGCGTAGTAAAGGTATCCGCCGACGCCCGCCGCGGCGAGTACCAGGCCTGCCGCGAGGAACAGTCCGATGGCAACGACGATCGTGAGGGTGTTTGATCGTTTCGGCTGAGCTCCGAGCGGTCTGTGATCCGCAACCGTTCCCGGAACCTTCGCGAACTGTGTGTCGACATCGCGATCCTCGAGCGGAATGTCGGCAAGCGCCGAGCCGTCCTCCAGACAGAACGTCAGATCGTCGGTATATTGCCTATGGCATGTCGGGCACTGTCGCATGGCGTAATCCCTTTTGGTATGCCGAGATTCTAACATCAAAGCGAGAGGTGGAAACCCGCTTTCTTAGGATGTACTCTATTGCAATGCCGAAAACGGATAAGTACAAGGTAGGGCTCGTACAGATGTCGATGGGAACGGACCTCGACGCCAATCTGACAAAAGCGGTCGAGTTCGTGCGTGACGCCGCGGGAATGGGGGCGAAGATCGTCTGTCTGCCGGAGATGTTTCGATCGCAATATTTCTGCCAGAAAGAGGACTCAGACCTCTTCGACCTTGCCGAGCCGATCGACGGGCCGTCGGTCGCCGCACTGGCCAAGGTCGCGGACGAAAAGGCCGTGACGGTGATCGCACCGATCTTCGAGCAGCGTTCTCTCGGCCTGTATCACAACAGTCTCGTCATCGTTAAACCAGGCGAACCGGTCGCGGGTGTCTATCGAAAGATGCACATTCCGGATGATCCGGCTTATTACGAGAAATTCTACTTCACGCCCGGCGATATGGGTTTCAAGGCTTTCGACACTGAGGTCGGGCGGATCGGGACGCTGATCTGTTGGGACCAGTGGTATCCGGAAGGTGCGAGGTTAACCGCCCTCCGCGGAGCGGAGATACTCTTCTATCCGACCGCGATCGGCTGGCATCCTTATGAGAAGGACAAGTACGGTGATCAGCAGCGTGACGCCTGGCGGACGATCCAGCGCTCGCATTCGATCGCGAACGGCGTCTATGTGGCGGGCGTCAATCGCGTCGGGCACGAGATCTTTGTCGAGGACACCGCCGGGATCCAGTTCTGGGGCAGCACATTTCTGAGCGATCCGTTCGGCGTGATCGTCGCCGAGGGGTCTATCGAGAAAGAAGAGGTCGTGATCGGCGAGGTCGACACCGCCCGCATCGAAGAGGTCCGCCGCGGCTGGCCCTTCTTACGCGACCGCCGCATCGATGCTTATGGAGAGATCGAGAAGCGGTTTATAGACTAAATAGTTGATAGCACGGATACTGTGCTATTATGTTATTGGGATGATAGCTTCGTTTGCGGATCGGGCTACAGAAGACATCTTTGACGGCGTGAATTCGTCACAAGCACGCAAAAGCCTCCCTCGCGATCTGTGGGCACTCGCGGCGCGAAAACTTGATCAGCTTGATTCGGCGACCGAGCTACCGGATCTGCGAGTGCCGCCGGGGAATCGATTGGAATCATTGAAAGCTGACAGGACCGGTCAGCACAGTATTAGGATCAACGACCAGTATCGGATTTGCTTTGTCTGGAGGGATTCGGGTCCTGAGAATGTTGAGATTGTCGATTACCACTGAGGGTTGCAATATGGTTCGTACTCCAAAAAATAGGGTTCCAACCCATCCTGGTGAGATGCTTCTTGAGGAATTCCTTATTCCGATGAAGATGACACAGAAAGAGCTTGCCGATGCGATACAAGTGCCGTTTCAGCGCATCAATGAGATCGTCTCTGGGAAGCGAGGCCTCACTCCAAGTACTGCGCTGCGGCTTGCCAAATTCTTCGGAATGTCACCGGGCTTTTGGCTTAACCTTCAAATGCGTGTTGATCTGCAGAATGCTGAAATGAAAGAGGTTTTGGTCCTAAGTTCGATCAAGCCGCTCGCGAAGAACCGTATTCTGAAACACGCGTGACTCCAACGACCGAAAATCGAATGCCCGCCGAGTGGGAGCCGCACGAGGCCGTTTGGCTTGGGTGGCCGCACAATCCTGCCGACTGGCCGGGTAAGATCAGGGCGATACACTTCGTCTATGCCGAGATCGTTCGGCGGATAGCAGATAGCGAGATCGCCCGTATCGTTGTCAACGACGATCGGCACGAGCAGAAGGCGCGTTCGGTGCTGTCGAGATCGAATGTACCGCTTGACCGGATCGAGTTTTTTCGTGTTCGATCGAATCGCGGCTGGACTCGCGATACGGGCCCGATCTTCGTCAAGACCGCCAGCGGGGGCGGACGGCCGACTGCTGGATCTGAAACAGCAGTTGCCGGATTTAAGTTTAACGGCTGGGCCAAATACGGCGATCACGAACTCGACACGGGAATCGCAAAGACGCTCGCGAAAAGGATCAAAAAGCCGTATTTCAAAGTCGAGCACAACAAACGTCATTTCGTACTCGAAGGCGGTGCGATCGACGTCAATGGCCGGGGAACGCTTCTCACGACTGAGGAGTGCTTACTTGATCAGAAAGTGCAGGTCCGTAATCCCGGAGTTTCGCGAGAAGAATACGAAACGGTTTTGGCCGAAAACCTCGGCGCGACGAACGTGCTCTGGCTGAACAAAGGTATTGCCGGCGATGATACGCATGGACACGTGGATGACCTTTGCCGGTTTGTCGATCCCAAGACTGTCGTGCTTTGCCGCGAGACGAACTCGTCCGATGCGAATTACGCATTGCTTGAGGAGAATCGCGAACGCCTTGAAGGAATGCGGCTTGAGAGCGGATCGCGAGTTCAGGTCGAATTCCTGCCGATGCCCGAGCCCGTCATCTATCGCGGCCAGCGCCTGCCCGCCAGTTACGCGAATTTCCTGATCACGAATTCTTCTGTCCTCGTCCCAACGTTCAACGACCCCAACGACCGAATCGCGCTCGGCATCCTCGCCGACCTCTTCCCGAAACGAAAGGTCATCGGCATCCACGCCCTTGACCTTGTTTGGGGACTCGGCACACTTCACTGCCTATCGCAGCAGCAACCTTCCTAGAAACCGATTGCAGATTGGAGCTCCAAAAGCACGTCTTGCCACACAATTTTGCGCGCGCTGCACCGCAATCTGCGCACCCTGCACCGCTTTTATGGGCGGCGCCAGACCTTTTTTTTGAGCCGATTTGCCCGAAAACCGGAGGTGTCGGAGCTTCCGGAGGTTTGGCCCGGCGTCGGCCGGAGTTGCAACCGGAGTCGTGCGGCGTCACCGGTGTTGCAGTTGCTGTCGGGGCTCCCGGTGTCGGTCGGCGCGGTCGGAGTTGGTGTCAGTTCAGGTAGTCCTTCGGAGACGCGTCGAGGATCGGGTCAACATGCGTCGCAAACTGTGCGGGCTCTTCGTCCAGATGCCAGATCTCGAACATCGCGGGCGGGCATTCGGTGACGAAGCGGGACGGTTTTTGGAGTACGGTCTGTCGGTTGTAGTCGGTCATCAGCAGCGGATAGATGATATAGAGCTCGTCCTTCGCTCGGGTGAGCGAGACGTACCAGAGGCGGCGTTCTTCTTCTTCACTGTCGATCTCGCGAAGGGAGCGGGGCGAAGGGAATTTTCCTTCAGCGGCCCAGATGATGAAGACGGCTTTCCATTCGAGTCCCTTTGCCTGATGAACGCTAGTCAACGTCAGCAGCTCATCGTCTTCGCCGCCGGAAATGACCTCTTCGCCGACGAGCGGCTGCGGCTCCTTGAATTGTTCGGTCGAGAGCAATGCGAGTTCGGAAAGGAAAGTCTCGGTCGAATCGTACCGCTGCGCGTACAGCGATAATCCGCGAATGTCCTCGGCACGCGAATCGGCGTTCTCGTAATTTTCCTGCAAGTAGCTTTCGTATCCGTGTTCCAGGATCAGCGAGATCTGCTTGGACGGGTTGTTGCGGTTCTCTTGCGACGAAAGCAATTCGAGCAGGACAATGAAGTCCCGAAACGGCCCGCTTGTTCGCAGCCGCGGGACCGACTGTAATGAATGGACCGCACGCGTCCCTGCTTGCATGATCGCATGACTGGAGCCGTGAGCGTCCCGCTCACGATCGGCGCGAAGCGGGACGCTCCCCGCTTCAGTCGCTATGGCTTCAAACACTCTCGCAGCGGTTGCGGTGCCGATGCCCGGGATCATCTTAAGCACCCTTTTCCACGCTAACTCGTCGCGTGGATTCACGATGAGCCGAAGGTACGATGCGACGTCCTTGATGTGGGCCTGTTCAAAGAACCGCACGCCTGATTGGACGCGATAGGGGATGTTTCGCCGGGCGAGTTCGAGTTGCAACTCAACCGAATGATAATGCGAGCGATAGATGACGGCGATGTCCTCAAGCGAAGTTCCTTCATCGCGAAGCTCCAAAATCCGCGACGCAATGAACGCCGATTGCTGTTCGACGTCCGAGCAGGGAACCAATGCCGGTTTGAAGTCCAGCGAGCGTTTCACCGGCGTCAGCATCTTCGGAAACTGCTTCTTGTTGTTCGCTATCGAGACGTTCGCAAGGCCGAGTATCTCAGGCGTAGAGCGGTAATTCGTTTCGAGTTTGTACAGCTCCGCTTCCGGATACCGCTTTGGAAATTCGTAGATGTTCGTAAACTCCGCTCCGCGCCACGCGAAGATCGATTGAGCGTCGTCGCCCACGACCATCACGTTCCGGTGCTTTTTCGCGAGCAGGTCGATGATCTCCGCCTGTAGCCTGTTCGTGTCCTGATATTCATCGACCAGAATATGCTGAAACTGTTCGGCATAAACATTAGCGATCTCCGGCTTCTCGATCAGCAGCCGCTTCCAGTTCATCAGCAGGTCGTCGTAATCCATCACGTTGCGTTCCTGCTTTCGTGCCTGATAGATCGCATCGACGCCTTTGATCTGATGGATCAGCGTCTCGAAGTAGGGATACTTCTCGATCACGATCTCGTCGATCGGCGAGTCGGTATTGTTGGCGTAGGAGATGATGTCCTGGATGACCTCGGGTTTCGGGAAACGTTTTGCTTTGGTATCGATCGCGGCGTCTTCGATGCAGACGTTGATGAAATCCTTCGCGTCTTCGCTGTCGAGGATGGAGTAGGTAGAATCGAACCCGATCGAGACGGCGTGGCGCCGGAGTATGAGATTCCCGATCCGGTGAAACGTACCGCCCCAGACCTTGTGGACGTTTTGCGAACCGGTCAGCGACTCAACCCTCCGGAGCATCTCGCGCGAGGCCCGATTAGTGAATGTTGCGAGAAGTATTCTCTGCGGCGAAACGCCTTGTTCGATCAGACACGCGACGCGATATGTTATCGCCCGCGTTTTTCCGGTTCCCGCACCCGCTACGACCAGCGCGGCTTTGGGCGGAGATGTCACGACGCGAAACTGCTCCTCGTTCAGCTCGCTCTTGTATCGAGTGAGCCGCTCGGGAAGCGATCGCGAATCGCGCTTTAAAACATAGCGTGCCACAGTTTCATTTATAGCACGCTATTCCTTGAATTAATACCTCAAGCCGCCACACTCTTCGTCCAAACGGAGATCAGCCGCTTTCGGCTATCCATCTTCGAATCGAGATCGGGCAGAGACCGAACGAGATCTTCGAGATGAATGAGAAATTCCGGCTCGCGAAAGATCTCGCGAACCTCCGGGAGAAAGTCCGCGATCTTTGCGTAGACGAAAACGTGCTCGGTGTTCGCGTCGAGGAACATTTTCTGGTCGATGCCCCCGTTCAGCACGAGCGATGCGGCAGTGTCCCAAAAGGATGTGACCATGCGAAAGTTGGCACTGGCGCGTTCGCCGTCGCGATAGAGGCTTACGATGTCCATCGCGGACATGGGGGCGAAGTCCGAGAAATACCACTGCCGTGCGGCACGCATCTGCTCGTCACGCCGAAGCTCGTACAGCTTCAGGATCGCCATCGTATCTGCTTGTTTACTCATAAGCTGTCAGCGTCTGCGCGGCGGTATTTTGCTCGGCACCGCGAAGATCGGCGCCGTTCTTCAATGCCTTTGCGAACGCACGTTTCGCTTTATCAAGTTCATTCAACGCCAGGTAGGCTCGGCCGAGGTCGTACCACGCATCGCCATTCCGATTGTCCAGCACCACCGCACTCTTCAACGATTCCTCGGCCTTGTCCAGCTCGCTTCTTTCAAGCCGCACAAGTCCGAGCACGTAATGGGCCTTCGCGTATCGGCCCTTAGAATGCACTACCGCCCTCTCAAGGTGAACCGCGGATTCGGGCAGCATCCTCAGGTGATACAGCGTGACGCCGATGTTGTAGTGCACCTTCGACGTGAATTCTTCCGAAGCTGGATCGCGCTCGATTATCGCGAGCGTTCGCTTGAATCCGTCGAGGGCGTCGATGTGATCGCCGCCGCGCGAATCGGTGACTGCAGTTTCGAATACCTGAAGCGCTTCAGTACTTTGTGCGTTCGCAAAAACCGGGAGAAGAATGATAACAGCGATGAATAAGAAATTCCGCATTTTGATCTCCAAAAAAGGCAAGTGTGCCTATATTGAAGTTAGAGGATGCGGTCGGGGATATCTTTCGCATTCTTGCTAAGAATGTTCTGAAATTGCTGCCGAGTGCAGAAGCCCGCCCGTTAGCAAGGGCTTAACGCTCAAGCCCCCCGCTGCGAACGCGCTGGCTTGTGCATTGCTAGGCGAGCTTTAACTCCCGCCAGAGTTTCGGAGTGAAGTTGGTGTACTTGCGAAACCATGTCGTGAAGTGGCTCTGATTCTTAAAGCCGGAGCGAAGTGAGACTTCGACGATCGGCAGGTCGGGCCGCGCCAGAAGAACCTTCGCGCGTTCAAGCCGCTGCTGCATCACGTATTGCTGCGGCGTCTTGCCGGTCGACTTTCGGAACGCTCGTGAGAAATGGAATGGGCTCAGGTCCGCGACCGCGGCGAGATCGGCAAGCGAGATATCGCTTTCGAGATTCGCGTCGATAAACTCGATGACGCGGTTCAGCCTGTATCCAGACAATCCGCCCGACGCGACGGCCGGCACCTTGCTCGCGTACGTGTAATTCGACAGCAGATGCAGGGTGAGCGTTTGTATCAGCGAGTCCGCGAACATATTGCCGAGCGGGTCGCCTTTCGCCGAAGTTTCCAGCAGCGTCAGGCCAAGGTTCTGGATCAGCGGATCCTTCGATCGGTAAACTTCGACAAACTCGACGTTCGGCGAAAACCCGTTCTCGATCGCGGTCTGCGAAACGAATCCCGCATCGAGGACCATCATCAAATTGTCGATCTTCCCGCCCCACTCCGCTGAGATCGCCTGGCCTGCGGGCGTGATGCAGAGATTCGTTCCCCGATTGCTCGTCCAGACACGCCGCCCTGAAGCTCCGATCTTTCTCGTCGTCAGCGACCCCGAAAGCGTTACATTGACCTCATGAAAATCGTTGACATGCTCGACCATTTTTCCGGCACACACGTGCGCGCGATGAACCCGCAGCGAGCCGGGCCATTCCGCGATCTCCCGGGAGATGTACGGGTCGGTCGAGTCCGATTTCCATTCGATCTGCATATTCGCAATTACTAACCGCTGCGACGACAAATTGCAAGGGGAATTTTCACTAGGATGCGTAAACGTCGGACGCCGCTGACTTTAGCCATTCGACCATTTGCCGGTACGGCCCCGGCCCGTAACTGAGCCTTGCGACTCCGAGCGCTGCCATCTCCACGTTCGAGGGCGTATTCGGGAGCACCATGATGTTCACCGGAAGCGGCGAACGGTCGCAAAGTTCGCGGATCATTCCCGCATCGCTAAGCCCGGGAGCGAACAATCCGCGCGCGCCGGCATTCTTGTAAGCCGCGGCTCGCTTGAGAACTTCTTCAAGATGTTCCGCGGTAAACGGAGCAGGACGAGCTTTCAAAAACACATCGGTCCGCGCGTTAATGAACAGCGGAAAATCACCCGCCGCTTCCCGGATCGCAGCGATGCGCCGCGATTGCTCTTCGGTCGAATACAAACCCTCACCGCCGACAACCTGATCTTCGAAGTTGATCCCGACCGCACCTGTCCCGATCACGCGTCGGATGTTCGACTTCAGCGTGTCGAGATCGGTCGCGTAACCGCCTTCGAAATCGAGCGTCACCGGAATATCGACAGCGTTCGCGATGCGATCAATGTTCTCCAGAGCGACGTCGAGTGGAAGGTGCTGGCCGTCATTAAACCCATTCGCCTCGGCCACCGAATGGCTCCCGGTCGCGATCGCTTTCGCCCCCGCATCCGCCACCGCCTTCGCACTCCCCGCGTCCCAGATGTTGAAGAGGATGATCGGATCGCCCTTGAGGTGAAGTGAATGAAACGTCCTTGCTTTCTCTATTTGTGTCATTTCGGATCTCGCCGCGTTGCGGCGGAAAGAATTTAGCCGTGGACTTCAGTCCACGGATCGTTCGCGTCAATCGTTCGTCGCGTAGCGACGATTGAACTTCAACCGTCGCTACGCGACGAACAATCCTCGTTCATCATAACCGTGGGTTTAAACCCACGGCTAAACTCAATCGCCGCTATGCGGCGGATGCGGCAGACGCAGCCTCATGCTTCGCGATCGCTTCCTTTGCGCAATCGTCGCAGCAAACGAGTAACTGCTTATCTCCAACGGTAACGAGCACGCCGCCGTCCTTGATCTCCCAATCGCATTCCGGACACTTTTGTGCAGCCATGATAACTGACCTCCTGGTTTGAAATGTGCGAGGCATTGCCCCACGCAAACCAGATTAAGATGCACCAGAATTTCAGGCTATCAGATTCTTGCTCATTTCGTTCAGCGAAGAAATGCTGGCGGATTCGCGGATCTCAGACGGCGTCTTCCCGAACTCGCGGCGGAAAACATCGGTGAAATGGCTGTGGCTTGAGAAGCCTAGTTCGAGAGCGATCGAGGTAAGGTCGGCGCCGGGGTCGGCGATGCGTTCGAGCGACGTGCGAAGCCGCAGCCGTGTGACGTAGCGATGAACAGGCATGCCCGTTTGCTGCTGAAACAGGCGTGCGAAGTTGAACGGCGACGCGTTCGCGACCGCCGCGATATCCGCTAGCGAGATGTTCTCGCCGAGATGTTTGGCGATATACGCCTTCGCCGCCTCGGTCCGCTCGGCGTGATCTTTACTGGTCGAACCGCGCCGACGCGGCTTCGTTCCGGCGTGTTCATATGCCGCGACCAAGACATCTGCGATCAACTGCAACCCCGTCACATCCGCCCACAACGGCTCGAGCGGATCCGCCTCCGCTATCTCCAATCGTCGGACATAATCCCGATGCCGTAGAAAAAGAGCGGTATCTACCGGCCCCGACGAGAACGTGAACGGATCATCCGCACGGTCGTCGACCGACGGATCAAGCTCTCGGACGATGTCGGTCAATATCGATTCGGCCACGACCATCGACGTCCCGCGGTCTCCACAGCCGCTCGGGTGGCTAACGCGATAGACCGAACCCTTCGCAAAAAACAACGCCTGATTCACGTCCGACGTTACCTTCGCTTTTCCGAAATGCCGCGCAAACGCCCCGTGCCGCATCAGCGTGATGCTATTCGAATCCGACTCCTCCTCGGGCGACGCCTCCCGATGATCGTGCCGGCAAATGTAATCGCGCACCGCGATCATCGGGCTGTCGTAGAGCGTTCGAAATTGGAGCAGTGCCGTGTCGGACATAAGTTAAATTTACGCCTCGATCCCATGGGCCTGCAACAAACTCTTTGCGTATTCGCGGCTTTGCGGGATACAAACAGAGAAGTCCCGCAAAGACGCAAAGACGCAAAAGGAGAGCAAAAAGGAAGTACTCTGTAGCCGAGTACAGCGGTTGCACGATATTGTGATGAGAGGCTATAGTTTTGTCTGGAAGTTATGAGGTTTGTTCGAGCAAAACACCTTCTCGTCTCCGTCACCGC
>Ga0307505_10000920_pt1 | contig 27344 bp, 21 predicted proteins | sample 23_S_MG_FD_202183 | JGI IMG/M metagenome (GOLD analysis project Ga0307505, IMG submission 202183) | Soil microbial communities from Populus trichocarpa stands in riparian zone in the Pacific Northwest, United States - 23_S | ecosystem: Environmental > Terrestrial > Soil > Riparian zone > Trees... | reverse complement strand
ATCGTGCCGGGCGAGTACGGCACGGACGGCAAAGCCGATTTCGCGATCTGGCGTCCGAGCGACGGCGGATGGTATGTGAAAGGTTCTGATGGTACTTACAGTGCCACTGCCTGGGGCATCGCCTCGGACAAACCTGTCGCAGCCGATTACGATGGCGACGGCAAGTTTGACCTGACTATCTTCCGTGCTGACGGCAACTGGTGGACGATCAACTCGATCACGGGAGCGACGACCGTCAAGAACCTCGGCATCGCGACCGACAAACTCGTTCCTGCTGACTACACCGGCGACGGCAAAGCGGATGTCGCGATCTGGCGTCCGAGCGACGGCGGATGGTGGTATCTCGACTCGACGACCGGAGCAGCGGTCGTGCGTCAATGGGGAATCGCAACCGACATCCCGGCCCCAGCAGACTACAACGGCAACGGCAAGACCGACCTCGCTGTCTTCCGTCCTGCTGAAGGCAACTGGTGGATCTTCTACGACAACAACACCACAACCGCCATCAACTGGGGCACGAGCGGAGATATCCCAACCCCGAATGCGTTCGTGAGATAGCGAGGAGAAGTAGGCAGTAGGCAGTTGGCAGAAGGCGGTAGGCGGTGGCAGTAAGCAAAAGGCACGAACAGGAAATAATACTGTTCGTGCTTTTTTTCGTGAAAGTTCGTGGTTGTTCGTTTCGCCGTTACTGATGCGTATCTCTCAAGCCCTTACTATGCCACCCCGCTCGCAGATGCTGCGGCGGGGACCCCGGTCGTGCGTGCTACTGACACTGCGGGCTACTGACACTTTAGGCCGCAGGCGGCCTTGGGGACAGGAGTGTCCCCGCTCCGGCGGCGTTGGTGTTCATTTTTTCGACGATGGCTCGGGCGTATTCGTTTGTCCTGGAGGTGCCGCCGAGGTCTTTTGTGCGGACTTTGCCTTCGGCGAGAACTGCCATCATCGCATTCTCGACAATTTGAGCGGCGTCTTTTTCACCTATGTAACGAAGCATCATGATCGCCGACATCAGGATCGCGGTCGGGTTTGCGATACCTTGTCCGGCGATGTCGGGAGCTGAGCCGTGGACGGCTTCGAAGACCGCGCCAAGCTCGCCAATGTTCGAGCCCGGAGCGAGGCCGAGGCCGCCGATCAAACCGGCACATAGATCGGACACGATGTCGCCGTAGAGATTTTCCATCACCATCACGTCGAACTGTTCGGGCCGCATCACGAGCTGCATGCAGCAGTTGTCGATGATCTTATCGTCAGCTTCGATCTCGGGATAATCCTTCGCCACTTTGTAAAAGCATTCGAGGAAAAGCCCGTCGGAGAGCTTCATAATGTTCGCCTTGTGAACGGCGGTCACCTTTTTGCGTCCGTTGTCGCGGGCGAATTCGAATGCGTATTTCGCGATGCGCGTAGAGGCTTTTTCGGTGATGATCTTAAGGCTTTCGACAACGCCCGGAACGACAACGTGTTCGAGCCCGGCGTAGAGGTCTTCGGTATTTTCGCGGACGATGACGAGGTCGAGATTCGGATATCGGCACTCGACGTTCGGCAACGCTTTGATCGGGCGGACGTTCGCATAAAGATCGAGAGCCTTTCGCAAGCCGACATTTACCGACGTAAAGCCCTTTCCGACCGGCGTCATTATCGGGCCCTTGAGCGCAACCTTTGTGCGGCGCATTCCTTCGATCGCTTCTTCGGGCAAGGTCGATCCGTATTGCTCAAGTGCTTGGGCACCCAGAATCTGGTTTTCCCATGTGATATCCACGCCCGAAGCTTCTATGATGCGAACCGTTGCCGCGACGATCTCCGGTCCAATGCCGTCGCCGGGAATCAATGTAATGGTGTGTTTCATAACGCTTATCCTATAATAGACGCTTGCGGTGCCTTAATAAAACGAATGTCGGAAAAGTATGAAGTCTTAATAGTTGGCGGCGGCGTTATCGGGCTTTCGATTGCTCGTGAACTGCACAGGAACGGCGTCCGGCGGATCGCGGTCGTTGAGCGCGGGAGCGTCGGCCAGGAAGCATCTTGGGCGGCGGCGGGAATGCTTTCGCCGAACGTCGAAACGGATGTCGGCACGGTTTTTCACCGCTTTTGTCGTGAATCGCTGGAAATGTATCCGCGTTTTGCGGCTGAACTATTCGACGAAACCGGTGTCGATGTTGAGCTTGATCGTTCGGGCACGATGTTCGTCGCGTTTGGCGAAGATGATGGGAAGAAGCTGGTTGCCGAATATCAAAAGCTCCATGACGCGGGCATCGAGGTTGAGACGCTTTCAGGCGAAGATATTTTGAAAGCTGAGCCGGAGCTTTCGTCATTGGTTCAGACGGGACTGAGCTTTTCCAGCGATTGGCAGGTCGAGAATCGAAAACTGCTGGCTGCGTTGCGTCGATATGCTGAACTTAATGGTATCGAGATCATTGAGAATACTTCGATAGATGAACTGACGGTTGAAAGCGGAAGAGTTCGCGGTGCCCGATCCGAGAGCGCCGAATATCTTGCCAATGCAACTGTTCTAGCAACGGGTGCGTGGACTTCGCTCATCAAATTCGGGGGTTTTGCATCGCCTATCAGCATCAAGCCAATTCGCGGGCAGATGATCCGGTTCGACTGCGGCACGCGGTTTTTGGAAAAGGTGGTTTACGGGCCGGGCTGCTATCTGGTTCCGCGTGTCGATGGACGCATTCTCGCCGGATCGACAACCGAGGATGTCGGATTTGAAAAAGGTGTGACGGAGACGGCGGTCAAACATTTATCGGAAGCTGCGTATGCGATCTTGCCTGCTTTGCGGGAACTCGAGATCGCCGGGTCGTGGTCGGGTTTGCGGCCGCGTTCGGAGGACGCGATGCCTGTCATCGGTTCGGTGACGGGATTTGAAGATCTGGCCGTCGCGACCGGACACTACAGAAACGGCATCCTGGCGGCTCCGCATACTGCAAAGATCGTCGCCGAAAGAATTGTTTCAGGCGCGAAGTCAGCATACTTCGATGCGTTCGATCCGAATAGATTCGCGGCGGCTGTTTCGGCAAAAGCAAAATGAAGTTTTTTCTTTTACTAATAATATTGCTGGTCTCGCTTGGCGTGGGGGCACAGTCGCGTCGTGCGGTTCCGGGTGCTACGCCGACAAATATTGTTCCCGGGCAAGCCGAACTTACCGTCAAAGAAATGTTCGACGAGGCAAATGCTTACGCGCGGATCAAGTTTGCCGACTACGAGAAAAAGAAGATCAAGTATAGCGAGGGCCTGCGGCTGCAAACCGACCGTGAGAAAAGGCAGCTTGCGGCAAAGTATGCGGCAACCGCGTCACGACGAACTGAGCTAAAAGGCGACGATCATTATTTTCTGGGTTTGCTGCATTGGATAGCGGAAAATAACGACGGTACGGCGGAGAATCTGAAAAAATATCTTGCGGGAACCGAAAAAACTGACGAACGTGCGCAGAATTCTCGGGCGATTCTCGTGACCATTTTTGCAAAGCAGAAGAAGTTTGATGATGCAGCTTTATTTCTTGCCGAATATGAAAAGTCGCAACCCGTGAAAGCGAGCGACCGCTGGCGGATGAACAACGAGCTTGCGAAAGCCTACATCGCCACTAAAGATCTCGAAAAAGCGGCGGCCTCTGCAAAAGCTGGATTTGAAGCCTCGAAGCTGATGATAAAACTAGGTTCGGCGTCGGTAAACAGTTACGACGCTGCGCTCGACAGTGGAATGCTGCTTTTCGAAGCATATCGCGATCAAAACAAAACGACGGAGGCCGATGCGACTTTGCTTGAGATGCAGGGCCTGGCCGCATCTATCGGAGCGTCGGATTTTTTCTACTACGCTGCGGACAAGCTGATCACATATCAGATCGAAAGCGGACGAAAGGCGCTGGCGATGGAAACGTATCTCGATTCGCTTATCAAGGCAAGTAAAGATCTGCCGCTGAAAGGCCAGCAGGCGGATGCCATCGCGAAGCTGAAAATCCGCGAAAAGCAGTACAAATTGATCGGTGAACCGGCGCCGGAGATGTTGAGCATCGAGGGCTGGTTTCCGGGTGAGACCAAGTCGCTGGCTTCGTTGCGCGGCCGCGTCGTGCTGCTCGATTTTTGGGCGACGTGGTGCGGGCCGTGCTTTGACGCATTTCCGTCGCTTTCGGAATGGCATCAGGACCTGACGGCCGACGGGTTGACCGTTCTTGGTGTCACGCGGTTTTACGGACAGGCTGACGGTATGCCGGTCGATAAAGAAAGCGAGATCATTTCGCTGAAGAAATTTAAGACGAAATATAAACTCGAATACGACTTCGTGGTGATGGACGACCAGCAGACGCAAATGGCGTACGCGGCCACGGCCTTGCCGACCACCGTTCTAATCGACCGAAAGGGAAAAATCCGGTATATTGAGTCCGGCACGAGCCCAAGCCGTTTGGAAGATATGCGGCAAATGATCCTGAGACTTTTGGCAGAAAAATAGCCGATGGCAAAGAACGGCACTAAGCCGCCAAGAACAAAAACTCAAAGCTTTTACGACCGGATCGCCGAGGTCCATAATTTAACGCTGAAGGTAAACGGATATCGCGCTTCGGTGGCGAAATTCTTGCGCTCGCTTGATCTTGAGGTCGATAAAACCTCGCGGGTCCTTGATGCCGGATGCGGAACGGGCCTGGTCACGCTCGGGTTTTACGACGCTGGTTTCAAACCGGGTAAAACCGTCGCTCTCGATCTTTCGTCGGGATCACTGAAACTTGCGATGGAACAGTTTCAGAAAGAGAAAAAGGTCGATTCGAAAAACGTCGTTCCGGTTCAGGGCAACGTGCTGCATCTTCCGTTTGAAGACAATTCGTTCGATCTCGTTTTCAGTTGCGGCGTGCTTGAATACGTTCCGCTTGACGACGGTTTGCGTGAAATGTCGCGCGTGCTGAAACCAAACGGACGGCTTGTTTTTATTCCGGTCAAACCGTCGCTTGTCGGCACGGTGCTCGAATTTCTATACAGCTTCAAAACGCATTCGCTCGAAAGCGTTCGTACATCGGCGAAGCAATATTTCAACATTATCGGCAACTACAAATTTCCCTCCGTCGAACCGATCGCATGGTCAAAGGCGATCTTCCTTCTCGAAAAGAAATGATCTCTATGGAAACCGAACACGGCAATGCCAAATGAATTGACTAAAGTCAAAAGGGCGATTCGTGACCAGCGTTTCGCCTTTGGCACTCATTGTCTCGACGAGATCGCAGCCGACCTTTTATCACTCCGCGAGGTTGTTTTATCCGTACTTGCCGCAACCGATTTTGATGTCCTGACCGACGACCCCAGCCACGCTCGATATCGCATCTTTGGAATTTCAGATACAGGCCGGAATATCGTTTCGATTGTGATATACTCGAATCGACAGGTGTTTTTCAAGACTGTTTATGAAGCGTAGAACTGGTTCAGCAAGCTGCGAATGCGGAGGAACGAAAACACGTCGCCGCGTTTCGAAATCGATTCCGCTCGCCGGTCGAGTCGTGCGGGTTGAAAATGTTTTTGCTTCAGTTTGTGAAATGTGCGGCGAAGTTTTTCTGGATGGACCGACGTTGTTAAAACTCGAATCGAAACTGCTTAAGAAACCGGCAACTGCGCGAATCTAAGATTATTTGATATCTCCAAGTTGAACAAGAAGCCGCTGCTATTTAGCGGCTTTTCGCTTATAGAAACGCGAACTGGGTAATGTTCAAAATGATTGACCTTTCCCGACCGCTGATAATCGCGCATCGTGGCGACAGCGCTCACGCGCCTGAAAACACCCTTGCGGCTTTTCAAATGGCGATCGACGCGGGTGCTGAGGGCGTCGAGTTCGATGTACGGCTTGCTGCTGACGGCGTGCCGGTGGTTATTCACGATCACAACCTGCTGCGAACAGGATCGCTCTCAGCGAAAATTTCCCAAATGTCGTCTCAAGAGCTGTCTCAGGCCGATGTCGGATCGTGGTTCAACCGAGCGTTTCCGAGAAGAGCACGAAGGGAATTTGCGAAAGAGACAGTCCCCATATTAAAGGACGTCCTGGAATTTCTACGGGACTTTCGAGGCCTGATATACGTTGAATTAAAAGCCGGCGAAATGAACTTTCAGGAACTTTCGGCTGCGGTTTGCGATTGTGTCCGTGATTCGCCGCAACTCTCGCAGATGATCGTCGCTAGCTTTAAGGTCGGCGCGATAACGATGGTTCGACACCAACTTCCGAAGGTGCAAACTGCCGCACTTTTTGCTCCGGAAATAATGACCTACCTTCGCCGCCGCGAACACATCATCACACTCGCACGCGAATTCGGCGCGCATCAAATCTCGGTTCACTACACACTCGTAACTCCGACGCTCGCCCGGCTTGCCGCTGACGCCGGAATGCCGCTGACGGTCTGGACCGTCGATGATCCAAAATGGTTGGCTCGGCGGAAAGATCTTCATATAAAAACCCTTATAACCAACGATCCAAAGTCGTTTCTCAGGAATGTTTAACCAAAGTTGACGAGACGGTTCTGGCCAGGAAACGACAACGATCCGTGCTATACTTTCGCGTTTATTCCCATAAATATCCATATGAAGCGTTGCCCAGAATGCAGACGGGATTACTACGACGAGACGCTCTCTTACTGTCTCGACGACGGCAATGCGCTGCTCGAAGGGCCGGCGAGCGGCGGCAGGTCTGAACCGCCTTCGTCAGCGGGCGGCCAGTTCGTTGATGAACCCGCGACAGCAATCCTGTCAGAACCGGGAGCGGTAGCGACTGGGTTCCGGGATGGTGAGCCTAACCGCGCTCAGATCAACACGACCGATCCGACTGCTATTCTTCGTACCGGAGCGGAGGCGAAGCATCGGGAAAGTTTTGGTGGCTCGCTGGAAAAGCAAAGCTTTTCCGCAAATAGAGCGGCGAAGTCGCTGGCGGCTTTGGCTGTGGCAGTTGTCGTACTTGTTGGTGGGTTCTTTGGCTACCGATATTTCTCAAACGCCAATTCGAAACAGATCAATTCGATCGCCGTCATGCCGTTTGTTAATGAAAGCGGCAATGCGGATGTCGAGTATTTGTCGGACGGCATGACCGAGACGCTGATCAAGAGCTTGTCGCAGCTGCCCGGGCTGAATGTTAAGTCGCGGTCGTCCGTTTTTCGCTACAAAGGAAAAGATACGGATGCTAAGACCATTGGCAGGGAGTTGGAGGTCGAGGCTATCCTTAATGGAACGGTAGCCCAGCGTGGCGATGGGTTGACGGTGAATCTCGAGCTCATCGACGCGCTCACCGAGAATGTTATTTGGACGGACCAATACGATCGAAAATCTTCGGATCTCGTTTCGCTTCAGAACGCGGTCGCTCGCGACGTGGCCGGCAAGCTCAAGATACAATTGTCGGGAGCCGACCTTGCCAAGCTCGCGAAGAGCTACACCAATGATCCAGAGGCGTACCGGCTCTATCTTCAAGGGCGATTTTATTGGAACAAGCGCGTCGGCCCGGACTTTGAACGCGCCGAGAGCTATTTTCAGCAGGCTGTTGCCCGCGACCCTAATTTTGCGCTCGGTTACGTCGGTCTCGCCGACTTCAAAGAAGATATTGATCGTCCGAGAAAAAAGGAATATATCCGCCGCGCTCTTGCGATCGATGACAATCTTGCCGAGGCCCACGCATCGCTGGGCTATCAGTACATGATGGATTACAACTGGCCGGATTCGGAACACGAGCTTAAACGAGCCATCGAGCTCGCGCCAAATTATCCGCAGGCTCACCAATGGAACGGCATGCGGCTTTTGATGAACGGCAAATTCGATGAGGCCCGGGTCGAACTCACTCGCGCGCTGGAGCTTGACCCAACGTCGCCCGGCATAAACCTCTACTATGGCGTGCTGCTGGAGGTTACAGGCAGGATAGATGAGTGTATCGCGAACACTAAAAAGCTGATCGAAACGGAGCCGACGTTTTCATGGGCCTATACCCAGCTCGCTCGCCTCTATCGGCTAAAGGGCGATCACAAAGCCGCTGTCGAGGGATTGGCCCGTAACCAGGAACTTCTCGGCGACCAGGCGCGTGCCGATACGATCCGCGAGATTTTTGCGAAAGGCGGTTGGGAGGGATATTTACGCGAGAGTGTGAAGTTTCCGACTGGGAGCTTCGGCGGGAGTGGAAACTTCGGTGCGAGCGGACTGGCGGAACTTGGGCTCTACGAAAAGGCGATCCAGGCGATCCTCAAACAAGACGAACGGCCCACCAAGTTTTGGTTCTTCCTGAACCGGACCGATCCGTTCCTCGCGCCCGTCCGCAACGATCCGCGATTCAAAGAGGCGATGAAGAGACTCGATGCACCGCAATAGATATCTATGAAACGATGCCCTGAATGCAGGAAAGATTATTTGGACGACAGCTTGTTGTATTGTCTTGATGACGGCTCGCCGCTTGTGCAGGGCAGCGTTACAGACGAGCCGGCAACGGCGATATTGGCAGAACCGCCTGCGTCAGGGGGCGGCCAGTTCGCGAGCGAGAGTCCGACCCGGCCATTTATTCACGCGACGGGAGCGGGGGCGGAGCCTCAAGGAAATTTGGGCGGCTCGACGGAGAAGCAGAGCTTCTCCGCACATCGAGCGGCACAGCCGCAGGAAGATGCAGGGCCGAATGCGCTTTCCGCACGTCGAGCGGCAGGACCGACATGGAAACTGGTTGGAATTGTCGCGGCTGGTGTTCTCGCTCTCGTTGCCGCTTACGCGCTTGGGAACAGTTATTTCAACGCCGCGTCACAAAACGGACAGGCGGTCAGGCTTTCGTTCGAGCCGCCGTCCGGACTTTCGTTCAACGATGTCCAGCCGGATTGGGCTGTGATCTCGCCCGACGGGCAGAAAATTGCGTTTTCGGCGACGGCAGAGGGTAAGAATATGCTTTATGTCCGCGAGCTTGGCGGAAGCGAGGCCAAGCTTTTGCCCGGATCCGAAAACCCGCTTGAACCGTTCTGGTCGCCGGATAGCAAGGCGGTCGCGTATGGGTCGAACGGCAAGCTGAAGCGGTCTGATCTGACCGGCGGAAACGCACAGGTCATTTGTGATGCTGCCCGTATTGTAGGTGGAAGTTGGAGCAAGGACGGCGTGATCATCTTCGTCCCCGACTATCGCGCCAGGCTCGTCAGGGTGTCTGCAAATGGCGGTGAACCGCAGCTTGTGGCGATGAATATTCCGGAAGGTGAGATTCAGCGGCATCGATATCCATATTTTTTGCCCGACGGACAACATTTTCTCTATCTCAACGAGCAGAAGGGTATCTGGGCCGGGTCGCTCGACTCGCCTGAGATCAAACAGGTTGCACCCGATAGTTCGCCCGCCATTTATTCGCGTGACGGCTGGCTTATCTTTGTCCGAAACGACGCTCTTGTCGCCCAAAGTTTCGACACTTCGAAACTCACCTTGAGCGGCGAACCGGTGAACCTTGTCTCGGATCAAAAAAGTTGGGTCAATAACGCTCGATTTTCCGCGTCTGTTGACGGTGTTCTTGTATGGCAGGGCGTGTGGGAACGTGAATATCAACTCACTTGGTTCGACCGTGCGGGGAAGCCGGCCGGGATTGTCGAGGCTCCGGCAAAGGTCTCTGTCGGCATGGATCTTCGGATCTCGCCGGATGGACGACGCGTTGTCATAAAGCGAAACCCGCCGAACACGCTTTGGGTGGTCGATCTTGAACAATCGAACAGCGTTCGAATTACCTCAGATTTTGGCCAGATGCCGGTGTGGTCTCCGGATGGTTCCAGACTGGCGTACGCCGGTGTGGGCGGGCTTCTCACAAAATCGTCGAGTGGTTTAGGCGAGCCTGAGGTTGTTCTTCCGTCGGAACAGGCACAGGCAACTTTTCCAGCCGACTGGTCGCATGATGGAAAATACATTGTCTATACGAAGCGCGGCGTGAAGTCGCGCCTCGATCTCTATGCCGTTCCGCTGGAAGGCGAAAAGAAAGAAATTCCGCTTTTGAACTCGTTGTTCGAAGATCGAAGCCCGTCTGTCTCGCCGGATGGTAAATGGCTCGCATACGATGCCGACGATACAGGCAGCCCGGAGATCTACGTACAGGCTTTTTCACCGAACGGCAATGTCACCACGGACCGGAAGCGCATCTCCGCCACCGGCGGGAGAATGGCCGTTTGGAGCCGCGACGGAAGCGAATTGTTCTTTATAGCGACCGACGGCCAGCTTATGTCGGCCGCCGTCAACACAAAGAGCGGCGCGTTTGATTTCACCGCGCCAAAAGCGCTCTTCAAAACACGCATGATGGCAGCTTTTGGGAGCGTCCACGAATTCGACGTGTCGCCGGATGGCCAGCGGTTCCTCGTCGGCACGCTCATCGGCGACACAAAGGCTCCGCCGCCGACTGTAATCTTGAATTGGCCAGCTTTATTAAAACGGTAGCTATGAAACGATGCCCCAAATGCAGGCGGGATTATTACGACGACACGCTCTCTTATTGTCTCGATGACGGCAACGCGCTGCTCGAAGGGCCGGCGTCGATGGATGAACCGGCGACGGCGGTGTTCGGAGTTCCAGCTTTCGCCGGCTCTTCAGAGTCGGCAACGCGCCCGCAGATTCACACGACCGCAGCGGAGGCGGAGGCTCGGTTGAGTTTGGGTGATTCGACGGAAAAGCAGAGCTTTTCCGCTCGGCGAACGGCGGAGCCGCAGGGGAAAGTTGGCAGTAGGCAGAGGCGGAGGCAGTTTGCAGTTATCGGGATTGCCCTGGCCGTGATTATTTTCGGTGGCGGATTTTTTGGTTACCGGTATTTCAATGCAGCGTCTGGCGGTCAGATCAACTCGATCGCGGTGCTTCCATTTCAGAATCGCAGTGATGATCCCGACACCGAGTATCTGTCGGATGGACTTGCCGAGTCCCTGATCTTTCGGCTGACGCAACTTCCGGGATTGAAGGTCAGCCCGACAAGCTCGGTCATTCGATACAAAGGTAAAGACACGGACGTTTCGCGCATTGCGAGTGAGCTGGGCGTCGATGCCGTAATGACCGGCCGACTGATAAAGCGCGGCGACAATCTGAACATCACGGTCGAGTTAGTGGACGCCAGAAACAACCAATCACTCTGGGGCGAACAGTACGAACGCAAGATGTCGGACCTCCTCGCGACACAAAGGGAGATTGCCGGAGCAATAGTTCAAAAGCTGCAGTTGAAACTCGCGGGAAATGAGACAAAGGGCATTACAAAAAAATATACGGACAATAACGAGGCTTACCAGCTTTGGATGAAGGCGCGGTTTCATTTCGCCAAGCGGACTAAGGAAGACCTATTCAAGAGTATTGAGATCTTCGAAGACGCAGTGGAGCTTGATCCGAATTTTGCCCTCGCATATGTAGGGATCGCGGAATCCTGGACGGTTATCCCGTCCTTCCCTTACGACTCGCCTGCCAATTGCATTCCTAAGGCGAAAACTGCGGCATCGAAAGCACTCGAGCTTGACCCGGAACTAGCCGAAGCCCATACGGTCTCGGCGATGATCGCGGCGACTTACGACTGGGATTGGGCGCGGGCCGAAGCGGGTTTCAAACGAGCGCTCGAACTTGATCCGAATGTCTCAATCACGCATTACCGTTATTCATGGACTTTCTTGAGCCCGATGGGAAGGCACGACGAAGCCATCGCCGAGATGCAGATCGCGATGGAAATGGAACCGCTCTATCTGATACAAGGGGCAAACTACGCGGCTGTGCTGATATATGCACGGCGTTTCGACGAAGCGGTCGAACAGGCAAAGAAGACATACGACCTCGACCCGGATTTTTTAGGAAGTATAAATTGGCTTGGGCATGCATACGCAGCAAAAGGGATGTACACCGAGGCTCTGAGTATGGTTGGGAAGCGGTCCGAATCCGATATGCCTTTGCGCGCCGCAGCAGGATATGCTTACGCCAAAATGGGCCAGCGCGACAAAGCTCTCGCGAACATCGCTCAGTGGAAAGAAATCGAAAAGAAAAGGTACGTCCAGAATTATTGGGTCGCTATCGCTTATGCGGCAATGGGCGACAAGGATGGTGCGTTTGCCGAGCTCGAAAAGGCGTACCGGAACCGCGACTGGTTCTTGCAGCGGCTAAAGGTCGATCCTTTCATGGACCCGCTCCGCGACGACCCGCGCTACAAAGACCTGCTGAGACGGATGAATCTGCCGGAATAGAATTTTATGAAACGATGTCATTACACGCCCTCACGAAAATTAAAAATATGAATATGCAATTTGCAGCTGCACGATGCTTCCTACTGACCGCGATTTTGTCGGTCGGCCTTTACGCTCAAACTACCCAGCCAAGCAGCGTTGATGCGTTCGACAAATATGCCGAGGCTGCGCGTGTAACGTGGAATGTTCCCGGAATGTCGATCGCGATCGTCAAAGACGGTAAGGTCTTGATGTCGAAGGGCTACGGGTTGCGCGAACTTGGCAAAAGCGAAAAGGTTGATGCATCGACACTGTTTGGCGCGATGTCCACGACCAAGGCAATGACCGCCGTCGCGATGGGGATTCTTGTTGACGAAGGCAAAGTGAACTGGAACGACAAAGTGCTCAAACATCTGCCCGATTTTCGTGTGGCCGATCCTTATGTAACCAACGAACTGAAAGTACGCGATCTTTTGACGCATAACGCCGGGCTCGGCAATGCTGATTTTCTCTGGGCGTGGACGCCGGAATTATCGGCGGACGAGATCGCGCGGCGAATGCAGTATGCACCGCAGGCATATTCGTTTCGCGGCGGATATACATATCAGAACGTGATGTATCTTGTCGCCGGAAAGGTCATCGAGAAAGCGAGTGGAATGCCGTGGGAGAAATTCATGACGGAACGGGTTTTCGGCCCGCTTGGGATGAAGGCGACGTTTCCGAATCTATCGCTTTCGCTCGGCTATCAAAACCGTTCTACGGCTCATTACGAGATCGAGAAAAAAGTAGAAGTGATTCCCGAAATGGCAGCTGATCCGATCGCGGCCGCCGGTGCGGTTTGGTCAACGTCCGACGACATAGCCAGATGGATGAACTTCAACCTCGGCAATACGACGGTTAACGGAAAGGAAATTCTTAAACCGGCAACGCTCGCTGAAATTATGCGTCCGCAGATCGTGATCCCGCCCGGACAATTCTATCCGACGACGCAACTGACCAAACCGCACTGGACAACTTACGGCCTTGGCTGGTTTCAGCAGGACTACCGCGGCGAAATGGTGAATATGCACACCGGCAGCCTTGCGGGGAGAACGGCTATCGTCGGGCTGATCCCGGACAAAAAATTCGGCATTTATATCTTCGGCAATATCGACCATGCTGAAGTGCGGCACGCATTGATGCTTAAAGCTTTCGACGTTTTCGTTTTTGCTGATAACGCACGCGACTGGAGCACGGAAGCAAAGGTGTTGTACGACGGGATCGCAGCAAGCGGCGATAGGCAGCTCGAGGCGGTCAAGGCGATGCGGGTGCAGAACACCAAGCCGACCTTGCCGCTTGCCGCATACGCCGGGCGATATTCCGATCCGTTTTACGGTTCGATGGAAGTGACTTTCTTGAATGGAAAGTTGAGTTTGAAAGTGGCTAAAGATCTGACAGCTACGCTCGATCATTGGCAGCACGATACGTTCCAGGCCGTTTGGAGCAAACGCTGGTGGGGCGAAGACTTTATGGCATTTCAGCTTAATCCGATAACAAATCGCGTCGATTCGCTGACGCTCAGCGGAGCTGTCCTCAAACGCGAGGCCGCCCGGGGAAACTAACCATTTTTGGAGAGAAGAACATGAGATCACTAATCCTTACGGCCGCGATCCTTGCGGTGTCAATCGCGGCCGCAGCACAGGAAAGTTACGACGTCATCGTCAAAGGCGGAATGGTTTACGACGGAAGCGGCGGTAAACCCTTGAAAGCCGATGTCGGGATCATGGGCGACAAGGTCGTAAAGATCGGTGACCTGAGCCGTGCGAAAGCGGCGACGGTGATCGACGCGAAAGGAATGGCGGTTGCGCCGGGTTTCATCAACATGCTTTCGTGGTCCACCGAGTCGTTGATAGTCGATCCGCGTTCGCTTGGCGATCTAAAACAAGGTGTGACGACGCAGATCTTCGGCGAAGGCTGGTCAATGGGGCCGCTCAACGACCGGATGAAAAAGCAGATGAAGGACGACCAGGGCGATCTGAAGTTCGACATAGAATGGACGACGCTGGCCGACTACCTGAGCTATTTCGAGAAACGCGGCGTGTCACAAAATGTCGCCTCGTATATCGGGGCAACGACGATCAGAATGTACGTTCTCGGCGAAGCGGACGTTCAACCGAATGCGGAACAGATGCAGGAGATGCGCGACTTGGTCGAAAAAGAGATGCGTGCCGGAGCACTCGGCATCGGTTCGTCGCTGATCTACGCACCGGCATTCTATGCGAAAACTGAAGAGTTGATCGAGCTGTGCAAGGTCGCCGCCAAATACAAGGGCAAGTACATCTCGCATATGCGCAGCGAGGGCAACCGGCTCGAGGAAGCCGTAGATGAGCTGATACGCATTTCGCGCGAAGCAAATATTCCCGCCGAGATCTATCACTTAAAAGCGGCAGGCAGAACCAATTGGCCGAAGATGGACAAGGTGCTTGCCAAGGTTGAAGCTGCGCGTAAAAGCGGAATGAAAATAACGGCGGATATGTACAATTATCCTGCCGGAGCAACGGGCCTCGACGCTGCGATGCCGCCGTGGGTTTTGGATGGCGGATATCCGGCCTTGTTCAAACGAATTCAAGATCCGGCGACACGCAAGAAAATACTCGAAGAAATTCGCACGCCGACCGACAAGTGGGAAAACCTATATCTCGCAGCAGGTTCCGCCGACAAAGTTCTCTTGATCGGATTTAAGAATGACAAGCTCAAGCCGCTGACAGGCAAGTCGCTCGGCGAAGTGGCGCGTATGCGCGGGACCGATCCGGAGAACACGATCCTCGATCTCGTTCTCGAAGACCAGTCGCGTGTCGGAACAGTTTACTTTTTGATGGATGAAGAGAACATCAAAAAGCAGATCAAATATCCATGGGTCTCTTTCGGTTCGGATGCCGAATCAATGGCGCCCGAAGGTGCGTTCCTGAAATCAAATCCGCATCCGCGTGCATACGGAAACTTTGCACGCCTGCTGGGTAAATATGTGCGCGACGAAAAAGTGATCTCGTTGCAAGAGGCCATTCGTCGGCTTACAAGCCTGCCTGCGGAAAATCTAGGCCTCGACCGCCGCGGGCTGTTGAAAGATGGTTACTTTGCCGACGTCGTTATCTTTGATCCGAACACGATAGCCGACAAAGCGACCTTTGAAAAACCGCATCAGTTCGCCGTCGGCGTCCGCGACGTTTTCGTGAACGGAACGCACCTTTTAAAGAACGGCGAACACACCGGGAAATTTTCCGGACGAGCCCTTTGGGGGCCCGGCAAGGTGAAAGAATGAAACGATGCCCCAAGTGCAGGCGGGATTATTACGACGAGACGTTGCTCTACTGCCTCGACGATGGAAATGCGCTGCTTGATGGTCCGGCGTCCGTAGATGAACCGGCGACGGCGATCTTTTCGGAACCGTCTGCATCAGCGGGCGGCCAGTTGTCTGAGGCCCCGACGAGACCGCAGATTCACACCACTGCGGCGGAGGCGGAGCCTCGAGGATCGTTGGGTGACTACTCGAAGGAAAAGCAGCGCATTTCCGCACACCGGGCGGCAACGCCGCAGGGTAAAGTTGGCAGTAGCCGGAGGCTGTTTGCGGTAGCCGGAATTGTCGCCTTGGTTCTAGTTGGCGGATTCTTCGGCTATCGCTATTTCGCTCCAACTAAACAGATCGAATCCATCGCCGTGATGCCGTTTGTTAACGAAAGCGGCGATGCCGATGTCGAATATCTCTCGGATGGAATGACCGAGACCCTCATCAACAGTCTTTCGCAGATTCCGAACTTGAGTGTCAAAGCGCGGTCGTCAGTCTTTCGCTATAAAGGAAAAGAATTCGATCCGAAAAAGATCGCTGCGGAGTTGAATGTGCAGGCGATCTTGACGGGACGCATCGTCCAACACGGCGAGCAGATGACACTGAATCTCGAATTGATCGACGCGCAAACGGAAAACGTTCTTTGGGGGAATAAATATGATCGCAAATCATCCGATCTTGTTTCTCTGCAAAGAGAGATTGCCCGCGATGTATCGGGCAAATTAAAGGCAAATATTTCAGGGATCGAAGCAGCAAAGGTCGAGAAGAATTACACGACCAACCCGGAAGCCTATCAACTTTATTTGAAAGGAAAATTCTTTTGGAATAAGCGCACCGGAAACGATCTCAAAGAAGCGGCCGAGTTTTACCGGCAGGCGATCGAGAAAGACCCGAACTACGCTCTTGCCTTTTCGGGTTTGGCTGAAACTTACGTCCTCTTTGGGGGTCACGATGTCGCGCCGGCGGACGACAGTATGCCCTTGGCGAAGGCGGCTGCTTTGCGGGCGTTAGAGATTGACGATTCATTGGCTGCGCGCTGGGATATTATCTGATGCTTTATGAATTTGACCTGAATCGATCGGAAAAGGAGTTTCGCCGTGCCATTGAACTCAAACCGAATTACGCGACCGCGCATCAATGGTTTGCTGCAAATCTCACAGTGGTCAGACGTTTTGACGAGGCCCTTGCGGAAATACGACTTGCCGAGGAGCTCGATCCGCTTTCGCCCGACAGCGGCACGGATCTCGGAGCCGTGTTGGTCTTTGCCCGCAGATACGACGAAGCGGTCGCCCAACTCAAACGCACGCTTGTTCGAGACCCGAATTTCTCCCGAGCCCATAGTTATTTGGGCTGGGCATACGGATCAAAGGGAATGTATGCGGAAGCCGTCGCTGAGGCGCGCACCGCGCTCGAACTGAATAACAGTTTTTTCATAAAAGGATATTTGGCATTATGGCTGGCAAAATCCGGCAACCGCGATGAATCACTGGAAATTCTTACGGAGTTAAAAAAAGCAGCGAGCGAAGGTTATGTTCGTCCAAGCACATTGGCAGTTGTCTATATTGGACTTGGCGATAAAGTGGAAGCCTTGAACCAGCTTGAAAAGGAAGTGTCGAGCCGCTCATTGAACGCCATTTATCTGGCAGTCTTGCCGGATGTTGACGACCTGCGCTCCGAACCGCGATTCAAGGCTCTGCTGAAACGGATGGGTTTGCCGGAATAGAATTTTATGAAAATCGATTCACGACTTCGGTCAAAACTGTTCATCTTGCTGGTTGTCGGTTACGCATACGTCGGAAATCTACAAAGCACCTCCGCGCAGACCGTGCCCATCCCGAAGACGGACAAGTCCGGACCGAGTCTTAAATTCGATTTCCCGGATATGCGTGTCGGCGTTGCCGAATATGACGAGGGTCCGACCGGCACTACTGTTTTCTATTTTCCGAAAGGTGCGAAAGGCGCGGTTGATATGCGTGGCGGTGCGCCGGGCGAGGTTAACGCGGAGATCTTGCAGAACGCATACGAGCGGCCGATGGTTCAGGCGGTCGTATTCTCGGGCGGGTCATGGTACGGGCTGTCGGCGGCGACGGGAGTTGCGAACGAACTGAAACGAATGCGCTCCGCAGAGATCGACTATATTCCCGGCGTGGTCGGTGCGATCATTTTCGATGTCGGCGGGCGACGATTCAGCCGGGTCACGCCCGACGACACGCTCGGCGCGGCTGCTGTTCAAAATGCCGAGCCGAACTGGTTTCCGCTCGGTGCACGCGGTGCGGGCCGTTTTGCGATGCAGGGCGTTTACTTTCATCGCGGCGACGGCGCGGAGAACTACGCGGCCTGGCCGCACTCCGGACAGGGCGGTGCGTTTCGAACTATCGGGCCGACAAAGATCGGCGTATTTACGGTCGTAAATGCTCTCGGTTCGGTCGTTGATCGGAATGGCGTGACGGTGCGTTGCGGAAGAAACGATATCGGCCAAAACTGTCCGTCCATTGCAGACAAGCTAAAGAATTTCCCGCCGATCAAACAGGCTCCTGCTGAGACCAGCGGACCGACGCCGAATACTACCATCACGCTTGTTGTCACAAATCAAAAACTACCCTTCGCTGCCTTGCAGCGCTTGGCGGCCCAAGTTCATTCATCAATGAGCCGAGCGATTCAGCCTTTCGCAACATCACGGGACGGAGATATTCTCTACGCAATAACTACCGACGAAGTCGATAACCCAACTCTCGACCCGACGGATCTGGGCGTGATCGCGTCAGAAGTTGCATGGGACGCGATCCTCGCCAGCGTGCCGTCGCTTCCCGAACCTCCCAAACCCTTGAACGCCAAGCCGCGGCTCGACACTTTGCAAAAATTTGCGGGCAGTTATGAATTCTACGGCGGCGGGAGACTGGTTTTAAGCGTTCAGGCCGGTTCGCTAATTGCCAAATTCGAGGGAAACGGCCGAATGTATTTCGACAAGGATAAAACATACACGATCACACCAGCCGAGAACGGCCTTTTCATTATCGAATCTTCGGGTCGAGAGGTTTTACGGTTTGATGAAAGTGGCGGACAGCTCATCGGCCTAACTTTAAATCCGGGGCCGTGGGCCTTGAAGGCACTTAAGAAATTATGAAACGATGCCCCGAATGTAGACGAGATTACGCTGACGATACGCTGCTCTATTGTCTCGAGGACGGAGTAGCTCTCGTGCAAGGTTTGGTTGCGTCGAATGATGAGCCGCAAATCGCGATCTTGCACGATACGGCCGGCATGAATGAGGCTGCGACGCAAGCGCAAATTTACACAACGGATCAGACTGCAGTTCTTCCTTTGCGATCGGAGGCAGAGCCTCAACTTTCTTTCAACGGCGCGACGGAAAAGCAAAGCTTTTCCGCTCGGCGAACAAAACCGCTGATTGCTATGCTCGTCGCGGCTACCGTTTTGGTCGGCGGATTTTTCGGCTATCGATATTTCAATGCTTCTGACAGCGAGCAGGTCAATTCTATCGCTGTGCTTCCGTTTGAGAACCGCAGCGGCAGCGCGGACACGGATTATCTCTCTGACGGACTTGCGGATTCGCTTATTTACCGGCTTTCGCAGATACCGGAGATAAAGGTCAGCCCGCGAAGTTCCGTTTTTCGATACAAGGGCAAAGAGATCGACGCCGAGAAAATCGGTACCGAATTGGGTGTCGATGCCGTGATGTCGGGGCGAATGGTCCAGCGGGGCGATAATCTCACGATCAGCGTTGAACTTGTCGATGTGAGAAACAAGAAAACACTTTGGGGAGAGCAGTTCGAGCGGAAAATGTCCGACTTGTTGGCGACTCAACGCGAGATCGCGTCGGCAATTACCGAAAAACTGCAACTGAAACTAACCGGCGATGACACGAGAGGAATTAATAAACGCTATACGGACAATAACGAAGCCTATCAAGCGTATTTAAAGGGACGCTATTACTGGAATCGGCGAACGACGGAAAACATCCGACGAGCGATCGAGCAATTCAAATCGGCGACTGAAAGAGACCCGAATTTCGCACTCGCCTACGTCGGACTCGGCGATTGTTACGCAGTTTTAGGTGAATATGGAGGAACCCCGACCGCCGAAACGGCACCACAAGCAAAGGCCTACGCCGAGCGTGCAATTGCCCTTGATGACCGGTTGGCAGAACCGCATGCCACGTTAGGAATTGTCCATGACCAGTTGTGGGAATGGGCGGAAGCCGAACGGGAATACAAGCGGGCGATCGAACTCAATCCGAATTACGCGACAGCGTATCATTGGTATTCGATTTACCTGAAAGGCAAGGGAAGGAACGACGAAGCGGCAGTTGCGATCAAGAAGGCACAGGAGATCGATCCGTTGTCGAATGTGATCGGCATTAATATTACGCGACTGTATCAGTTACAGAATAATCACGATGCCGCCATTGAAAATACTCTCAAGATGATCGAGCTCGATCCTGGTTTTTCAGCGTCCTACGAATATCTCGGACTTTCATACTTAAAACTGGGACGAAATGCGGAAGCGCTAGCTTCATTGGAAAAAGGAGTGGAATCCAGCAACAGAGCAAGTGTAGCCCTTTGCGATCTGGGTTATGGATACGGTTTTGCCGGAAAACGGGCCGAGGCGGATGCCATTATTAAGGAACTCGAAGAAAAGTACGCAAGAAAGGAAGCAAACGGGCGATACATTGCCGGTGTTTACGCAGGACTGGGTGAGAAAGACAAAGCCTTTGAATGGCTGGAAAAAGACTTCCAGTCCCGTAACGGGGAATTGATAAATATCAGATGGGCAATCCCTTATGAATCTCTCCGCGACGATCCGCGATACAAGGATCTGCTGAAACGGATGGGTTTGCCGGAATGATATGTTGGATTTTGGAAGAGATTAAGAAGATATGGGCTTGAAATGTGCGAGGGACTGCCCAGGATGAAGAACGCGACATGGATGTGGTGGTCCGCGTGGCCGGTTTTAGTTTTGTAAAGATCACCTGCTCCGCATTTCCCCAATCTACATAATCGCTTGAATCCGACCTTCCCCAGAATTCACGCTCTTGGTCTTCACTTTCAAAAACCGGTATCTCTTTTAGCTTTTTCTTCATATCTAGCGAGGAGTCATATTCATTTCATTGTACAGACACAGCTAATGATTCTTGCCTCAAATCCGCTTTCGGCATAAACTCGTTATGAAATCATAATCCGTTATTTTACCGATGAAATTTTATAACGACATTCTTGGCCTGGTCGGTAATACGCCGATGGTCAGGGTCAACCACATCACCAAGAAGCACAAGATAAAGGCGCAGGTTTTCGCGAAGATGGAGAACCTTAATCCGGGTTATTCGGTTAAGGACCGCATCGGCATTTCGATGATCGACTGGGCCGAGAAAGAAGGCGTTCTTAAAAAAGGCGGCACGATAATCGAAGCGACAAGCGGCAATACGGGCATTGGCCTGGCGTTGGTCGCGGCGGTTCGCGGATATAAATGCATTTTTATTCTGACCGATAAGGTTTCGGTCGAAAAGATGCGTTACCTCAAGAGTCTCGGTGCCGACATCGTTGTGTGTCCATCCGCAGCAAAGCACGGGACGCCCGATCATTACGTTTCGACCGCCAAACGTATCTCGGAGGAAACGCCGAATTCGTTCTATCCCGATCAATATAATCATCCGGCAAATCCGGCGGCACATTACGCGACGACCGGGCCGGAGCTTTGGGCGGACACGGAAGGCAAGATCACTCATTTTGTTTCGGGCATTGGAACCGGCGGAACCATCAGTGGAACCGGTCGATACCTAAAGGAAAAGAATCCGAAGATAAAGATCATCGGTGCCGACCCGTACGGGTCTATCTTTAAGACCTACAAAGATTCGGGTCACGTTCCGGAGGCTACGCCTTACCTGGTCGAAGGTATAGGACAATCGCTGCCGGTCGGAAACGCCGATCTCAACATCATAGACGAGATAATTAACATCACCGACCGCGAATCGTTTGAATACGCACGCGAGCTTTCGCGGCGCGAGGGCATCTTCTGCGGCGGTTCCACCGGCACGAACTTCGCCGCCGCGTTAAAGATCGCCAAAGATCTGGACGAAACGGCGGTTGTTGTATTTATCGTTTGCGATACGGGTGAGCACTATTTGACGAAATTCCATTCGGACGAGTGGATGAAGGAAAAACTTTTGCTCGAACCGCAGCGGATAACCGCCGGTTTGATAAACGAGACGAAGAATTCCGGCGCGCCGGAATCGCTTATTTTTGCCGGACCGAACGATATTGTCAGCGACGCCCTTAAAATGATGGACGAAAGCGGTGTAACGCAGATACCGGTGATCGACGATAACCGTGCGGTTGGCAGCTTGCGTGAAAGCCATGTGCTTGCAAAATTGCTCAACGATCGGGAACTGCTCGACGCGAAAGTGGCCGACGTGATGGACAAGACGTTCCCGGTCGTCGATGTCGATACGAGCCTAAAAGAGATAAAAGCGAAGCTGCAAAAATCGCCGGCGGTTTTGATCGAAGATTTCAAACGAATTACGGGTATAATCACAAGATCGGATGTTCTCGAACTTGAAAAGTAACTTGTACGAGGTGAAAAGAAAGTGAGCGACGAACTCTTGAATACAGGCGAATCTAAACCGGAAGAAGACATGAACACGACGCCGCCAAATCCGACGCAAAGCGGAGCAACAGGCGGCTGGTCGATGCCCGAACCCGTTTTCCAAAAGACGAGCGGATATCTGCCGCAAGGCTTTGAAAAAAACTTCCCGCAAGACGAAGTGATGAATGAAGCTGCGGTCGATGCGGCGGTCACAGATGAGCCGACGACGAACGCGGCTGATGCGGAGGCCGATGTCGCCGCGACCCCGGCGGGTATTGAGGCAGCGGATGTTGAGCCGCAACCCGACATTAGTGACACGCACGACGTGGAAGTCAAAATTGAGCGGGATCCCGAACCATCGAAAAATGGCGGTGCCATGAAAGTCGTGTTCAGCCTGTTTGGGATTCTGGTGGCTCTTGGTTTGGTGCTTATTTTTATTGCGGTTATTTATTACCTTTTCCTGATGCCCCCACCGGGCAGTACGTTGTGAAAGGCAATTTTTCCTGCCGAAGATCGTCTAAAATATAGTGCTTTTGGTGTTATGGCGGATGTGAAGTTAAAAGTTGACGGCCGCGAGGTTTCGCTGTCAGCCGATATCACAACTATCGGCCGGACGCCGGACAACGACCTCTCTTTTCCCAACGACGCAAATGTTTCACGAAATCACGCCGAGATCGAATTTCGCGACGGCGAATACTGCCTGATCGATCTCGGAAGCAGCAACGGAACCACGGTCAATGGCTCGCGGGTTTACAGTGAGCAATACCTTGCGTCCGGTGACGTAATTCTACTCGGCGGCACATCGCGGTTCGAGTTTGTTTCGGGTCCGGTGGCCGAGAAAAAAGAAGTAAAGCCGGAAGGTGAGGTTTCGGCGGGCGACGGTCCTTCGGGTTCGGCGGACGCTCCCAATTTGGGCACACCTTCGATTCCTTCTGTAACGGCGCCCGATGCGCAGGGTGCGGCTGCTGCGGGAGGTTCGAACCTGATGCTGATCGTTGCCGGCATTGTCGCATGTGTTGCGATCCTTTTCGTTGGGATCGCAGCCGCTGTTTTCTTTTTAAGCGGCAGTTCTAGCGGCGGAAGCGGTTCCGGGAGCAGCTCGACCGGCGGGTCAAAACCCTGGTTCGGCGGAATTTTCGGCAGCTCGACGTGCGAGGCCAAGGCCGCGATCACCAAACCCGAAACCGGAGATACGATCGCCGCGTCAACTGAGATCGAACTTGATGTGCAGGAAGGTGACTGTGTAGCAAAAGCTGTCTTTTCCGTTGACGGAATCGAGTTTGCGTCCGCCGAAGCTCCTTTTTCTGCGTCTATTGATCCAAAAGAATTTCCCGAATTTTCAGATGGAGTCGATCACAGCCTTGGTGTCGAGCTCGTCGATGAGGAAGGAAATCCGATCGGTGAACAGGCAACAGTTCTGCTTGCCTTCGAAACGCGCGTCGTAACAAAGCCGAAAAACGATAAGCCATCCGGTCAACCGAACACGCAGCCCACCGGCCCTGTTGTGCCTACGACCGGCAAGGCGACGCTGCTTGAGGTTCAGGAAATGTCGAAGCGGCTCGTGCAGCAGTTTGCGGGCAAGCGCGAATACAATGTTTCGAATAAGGAATTTCTGACCGAGGTGCAGAAACGCACGGTCGAATACGCGCAGGAAGGCTACTTTGACCGGGCGGCCCGATATCGCGACGTAATAAATGTCGCGTTCGTTCATGAGCAAAATATTGATGCGCCGCTTGGTTTCCTGATCGCAATGAGCCGAAGCAAGTTCGATCCGGCCAAAGTCGGAGCGGAAGAAGGCATCTTTCGAATGAACACCGAGTTTGTGACGGCGAACGCATACAACGGGCAATGCGGCACCGAGACTATCGCCGATCCGTTGCAGAATTGCGCGTCAAAAGCTGCGGCCCTTTATATGAAGTCCATCCTTTTCGGTGTCTTTGACGGTGACCCGATCTATGGTGCAGCGGTTTTTGGAAAATCACCTCAGGATGCCGGCGTTTGGAAGGCGACGCTTCCACAGAATCGCGTTGATCTTTGGAACTCGATCAAGACACCGCAGGAACGCGAACAGCTTGTGCGGTTTTTTGCTGCCGGGATCGTCGGCGAGAATCCGCAGAAATTTGGGCTGAAAAAAGACAGGCCGCTGTCGGAATTGTATCGGCTTGCGATGTAAAATAAGAGTTTATGCTGGATGTACGGCTTACATATCCAACACCCGACGGTTCGCGGGAGATAGAGGTCGAAACTGGCAAGATCAGTTTTGGCCGCGGCGGCGACGTTACGGTTCGTTTTGATGACGACGGACTTTCACGGCTTCATGCCACGATCTATCGTGAAGGGGAGAGAATCTGGATCGTCGATGAAAATTCATCGAACGGTACATTCGTTAATGGCGTTCAGGTTTCCGGCGGCGGAACACCGCTTCGCAATGGCGACAGCATTAGGATCGGCAACTCCACGGTGCTGAATGTGCGGATCGCCGAACAACAACAAGCTGTGTCACCTATCTTTCAGCCCACGTCCGCATCCGTCGCGTCTCAATCGGTCGAATCCGCCGCACCACCGTTTTCCGTTGCCAGCATACTCCCGATCGCGTTGATCGCCTTTGCATTTCTGGTTATCAGCATTTCCGCAATGGTCATCGGATACAAGGTATTTCTCAGCGGTCCGACACAGGTGGCACAGACGAGCGACATCGAAGACGAGGATTTCGACACGCCTGAGAAAAAGCCCTCACCGACGACGAAACCGACTGGAACAAATACAAATGCGTCGCCTGGCGGCAACACGTCGATCACGGATTCGCCATCGGGCAATACTTCGACAACGACCGTTTCGCTTCCGGCGGGCAAGCAATACCTTTCGATGTCGGAGACTGAGCGGCGTCAGTATCTGGCGGACCGTTCAATGAAGATCGCGCAGATCATCGGCAACAACAGCAGTGAGGCGATACCGGAGGCGGCGATCGATAAGATCAAAGCATTCGCAGACGGCTATGCAAAACGCCTGAATGTGAAGGCCGGCGGCGGGTGCAAGTTCGGCGACAATCTCCAATCGACTTATGAACGCGCCAGCAAAAACTCTCCGTTTGTCGTGAAGGCGTTTAATGAAAAAGGTATCGATCCGCGGATTGGCCTTTATCTCGCAATGATCGAATCAGAACACTGCGTTTGTCTTCAAAGCCCGACCGGGCCGCTCGGGATGTTTCAGTTCACTTTCTCGACGGCTAAGCTGCATTTCACGCCGAGCGAGGGCGTAATTAAGGGTGCTTCGCCATCGAGTCCGGATGACCGATGCAAACCGGAACCGGCGGCACGCGCAGCCGCCTCGTATATGAAAGCATTGACCGGCCGTTACGGCACCGGGCCGTCGAGCGTTCCGCTTGCGATCGGCAGCTACAACAGCGGCGAAGGCGGGTTAAGTACGAATCTCGTGAAAGCTCTCGAATCCAACAGCGGCCTGCCGCGCGATTTTTGGACCCTGATCTCAAAAGGCGACATCCTCTCGAAACAGTTTCAATCGGAAAATTTCAAATACGTCCCCAAATTTTTTGCTGCCGCCATCATCGGTGAAAACCCGCAGGATTTCGGCCTCAAACTCCAGCCGCTTTCGACCTATAACCGATGACAAGCCTTTTTCTGAAATTTAAAACTGACTCGGGTGACGATCGTCGGTCGAGAGTTGACAATAAGAATAAGATTGATTTCATTTTCTCATAGGCGTATCGTGAGATTAGACACTCTAAAGTTACAAAGCGGAGAGATCGATGAAAAGGAACAGAGTCATGTGGGGCCTCGTATCGCTAGTCGTTTTGACAACATTAACGATTTCATTCGGGCGACTTGATAGCCGCAGCAAAGAAAAATATAAAAACCAACCCCATCCAACTTCTACACCCGATAAGGGTGGATTCGAAGACTTGAGCAAATACGCGATTGCAGAATACAATGCTCCTGAACCAGAAAATGCCCAGGAACGTGACAAAAGAAGGTTGGTCAGCCAGCGTTATGACAAGCAAGACTGGGTAAGAATCAATTTACATCCTGATACAGGCGGAGTTGGGCGTTATGACGAGGACGAAAAACCTCCACCTGAAATCATACCCAATGCTGAAAGCGATTTGATTTTCATTGGGAGAATTGTTGATGTTAAGGCGTATTTGTCTAATGACAAAGAGGGTGTGTACTCTGAGTTTACTATTCGTGCAGAGCAAATACTCAAAAATGACGCTTCCAAAAAAGTTGAGCAAGGCGGAACAATTACAACGGATCGAGCCGGAGGCTTTGTTAGTTATCCGAATGGCCAAAAAGTCCTTTATAGGCACAATGAACTCGGGCTGCCATTTGTTGGAAATGAATACCTCATGTTTCTTACTAATGACAAGAAAAGTCCGAATTATTCAATTTTAACTTTGTATGAACTAAAAGACGGGGCCGTCATTCAATTGGATTCCAAACGCCGGTTTGATGACTTTAAGAACATTAGCAGACTGCGGTTTTTAGATGTCGTAAAAAATAAGATTGTAGAATCTGCACACTTGAAAAAAAATCAGCCATGATGGATAAGGTAAGCAAAGAATTGCTTCTTCAAATTTCGATTATCTTAGCATGTGTGGTTATCCTAAGTTTTCGCTATTTTGGAACAGAAGCAGTTCATGCTCAGCCCATCTGCAACGGCGAGCCACCTAACCATGTTAATCCAACTCGAGAGGCTTGGCCGGCGGGAAAATCGATTTCGGTTTTGGTTTTCGACACTCCGAACGATGATGAATTTACTACAATTAGAGATGCGATCAGACTATGGAATGATCATCGCGTCGCAAATTGTTCAAATGTTACGTTTGGCGTAGCAACACGATCAAATCAACCCTACAATAACAATCCCATTCCCGACGATACTATTTTTGTTGCACGACCATCGAATAGCCAACTCGATGTAGAGTATCGCAACTTCGGATTGCCGACTCAGACTGCTCGAGCAGCAAGAATGAGAATTCAACATCCTTTCACGTCCAGTGTCCCCGGTGCGTTTAGGAAACTCGTTGCGCACGAAACTGGACATTCTTTTGGATTGCAAAATGAAACCTTCCCAGGGGTTCAAGGCAGATCAATTATGGGCTTGGCTTTCGATATAACTGCTTGTGACACTGAAGCAGTTAAAAGAACTTACTGCCCCGCACCCACTCCGACACCTACGCCGACGCCGACGCCTCCACCGACTTGTGGGCCGGCGGATGCGGGGTGGTGTGAGTTTCTCTGGCAAGATTATTGTGACTGCACTGCGACGGTCGGTGGGTATTGG
>Ga0307505_10000919_pt1 | contig 27354 bp, 21 predicted proteins | sample 23_S_MG_FD_202183 | JGI IMG/M metagenome (GOLD analysis project Ga0307505, IMG submission 202183) | Soil microbial communities from Populus trichocarpa stands in riparian zone in the Pacific Northwest, United States - 23_S | ecosystem: Environmental > Terrestrial > Soil > Riparian zone > Trees... | reverse complement strand
CGCGGCGCTGCCACCCTTCTGCTGCACGCTCGCCAGGACGACGTAGCCGTACGGGGCGAAGGGGTTCAGCTGGATCGCGCGGCGCGCCGTCACGCGCGCCGAATCCACGTCCTCGGCATTCATGCGCTCGATGGCGACGTTCACCAGGTCGACCCAGGACTTCTGGGCGCGCCACCGGGACGTCTCGGCGATGCACTCGGGGTGCGCGGCCTCGACCACCCGGAACGACGAATCGATCGCCACGACGAGGTCCACCGTCCCCTGCGGGTTGGTGGCGAAGCCCAGCGGGCCGCGCGCCGCCACGAGCGACACATTCGGCTGGACGGACCAGAGGACGAGCGCCTTGCCGAGCACGAAATGGCGGCCGACCTGGTTGCTCATCTGCTCGCCCTTGTCGGTCAGCAGCTTCACCGCCGACGACAGGTGCCTGGCCGTTGCGGCGGGATCATTGGCGCCGCTCGCCATCTGGACGGCGAGCGTCGCGCGGGCCACCTGGCTCGGCTTGCCCTCGTCCACTTCGCATTCCTGGGAGGCCTGCGCGGCGATCGCCACGGGCAGCGCCACGGTGAGCCCCAGCGCCCGGACGGCCGGGTGGAGGAAAACGCGCATTCCTTTCTTCTCCTGAACTTGAGTGCCTGAACGTTGGGGTCGCGGCCCCTGCTCGCCGCCGCTCCCGGACCCTCTACCCTGTTGGAACTATTGACGTTCCGCCTCCAGAGAGGCCAGCCAGAATATATCGTGCAGGCTCCGTCCTGTCGCGTGCGCCACGCGCTGGACGTCGTCGTATTCCGGCTTTCCCCGCTGGCGCCCGTCCGGGAGCACCACGACCTTCACGGCCACCCGGTGGCCGAGCACGCTGACGTGCCGCTCGTCACGCGGCAGCGCGCGCCGGCTCACCACCGAGCGACGCACTCCGATGCTCGTGGTCTCGGCGAGCAGGAGCGTTTCGAGCGCATCGGCCGTGTCCGGCGTCGCGAGCACTTCCACCCGCGTCCCGGACCGGCCTTTCTTCATGACGACGGGTTGGAGCACGACGTCGAGGGCGCCGCCGGCGCGCAGGCGATCGGCCGCGGCGGCGAGGTATTCGGGCGACATGTCGTCCACCTCGCAGGCCAGCAGGTGCAGCTCCTGGATCCCCGTCCCGTTGGTAGCCGGCTCCGCGAGCACGATCCGCAGCGCGTTGGCGCGATCCGGGAACTCCTTCGTCCCCGCGCCGAATCCACTGCGCAGGGGGACATACGCAGCGGGCTCGGGGCCCGCCGACAGCACGCGGACCAGCGCTGCTCCCGTTGGCGTTACCAGCTCCCCCGAGCCCGCGGGCCCCGGACGGATCACATGTCCCTCCAGGAGCTTCATTGTGGCCGGCGCCGGGACGGGCATCGTGCCGTGCGCGGCGGTCACGACCCCGTCACCCGTGGTGATCGCGCCGCAATACACGCGGGTCACCCCGAGCAGGTGAAATCCCCAGATCGAGCCAAGGATGTCGAGGATCGCGTCCACCGCGCCCACCTCGTGCAGGTGCACCCGCTCCACCGTCGTGCCATGAATCGCGGCTTCCTGCTCGGTGATCAGGGTGAACGCGGCATCCGCGCGCTCCTTCACCGGCTGCGGCGCGTCGGCACGGGCGAGGATTTCCCGGATGTGCTTGAGGTGGCGCCCGTGCGGCTGGGGCGGGATGCCGAAATCCACCTTCGTGCAGGCGATGCCGGCCCGCTGGACGGCGCGAATCTCCACGGTGACGCCGTCCAGGCCAAGGCGCGCCGGGAGCGCGCGCAGCCACTCGGCATCCATCCCCACCGAAATGAGGGCGCCCAGGGTCATGTCGCCGGAGATGCCACTGAAGGGATGAATGATCGCGATCGTCATGTCACGAACGATAAGAGGCGCCGCTGCCGGTGTTGAAGATCACGACCTCGGAGTCGCGCGGAACTCTCCCCGCCGCAACGAGCTCGCGCAGGACCGCAAGCGCGCATCCACCCTCCGGCGCCGCGTCTATTCCCGTCGCGCGCGCCAGGTGCTCGGTGTCGGCGCGGATGGCGGCTTCGGAGACGGCGTGCGCGTCGCCGCCGCTCTCGCGCACGGCGCGAAGGATGAGGCGGTCGCCCAGTGGCCCCGGCACCCTGAGCCCCGCCGCGTGCGTCACCGGGTTCTCCCAGGGCGTCGCGCGGTCGGCCCCCTCGCGGTGTGCGCGCACGATCGGAGCGCACCCGTCCGCCTGCGCCACGATCATCTTCGGCAGCGCGACGTCCGCCGGCATCCAACCCCATTCGATCATCTCGCGAAATGCCTTCCACATGCCGATGAGCCCCGTGCCGCCCCCGGTGGGGTAGATGATGTGGGTGGGCAACCGCGTCCATCCCAGCTCCTCGGCGATCTCCAGCCCCATCGTCTTCTTCCCCTCGATGCGGTAGGGCTCGCGCAGGGTGGAGACGTCGAACCATCCGCTCTCGGCGGCGAAGGCGCGCGACTGCTTGCCGGCGTCGCCGATGTGACCGTCCACCAGCACGAGCTCCGCGCCAAAGGTCCGGATCGTGTTCAGGATGTTCCCGGGTGTGGACCTCGGCGCATAGACGCGCACTGGCATGGCCGCAGCCGCGCCGTACGCCGCGAGCGCGGCGCCAGCGTTCCCCGCCGTCGGCACCGTGAAGCCGCTCACCCCCAGCGTCCTGGCACGCGTGACGGCTGCGCTCATCCCGCGCGCCTTGAACGACCCCGTGGGGTTCAACCCCTCCTCCTTGATCCACACCGCGCGCAGGCCAAGCTCAGTGGCGATCACGGGAGCCCTGAGCAGCGGTGTCGCGCCCTCTCCGAGACTCACCGGCAGCTCGCCGTCGTGGATCGGCAGCGCGGGACCGTAACGCCACATGTCCAGGCGCCGCGGCAGGTCACCACGCCCTGGTGCCGGACCCTCGTACTCCACGAGGAACGGCTGGCCGCACTTTCCACAGGTGGTCGCGAGCGCGTCGCCCCGCTGGCGATCGCCGCAGCCAGAACATTCCAGCCGCCAGGTCTTCACCGTTCAGGCTCCGACGGTGGTGGCTCAGGCGCCGCGGATGCTGCCGGCACCGCCCCGGAGCTCAGGAGCGAGTCGAGCAGCTTCTGCGCGGACTTGAGCGAGAAGCCGGGCAGCGCGGCAATCTGCTCGGCAGACGCCGCGCGCACTCCATCGAGGCTTCCGAACGCCTGCAGCAGCTGGCGGCGCTTGTTCGGCCCCACGCCCGGGATGGACAGCAGCTCCGACGTCACCGTGCGCTTCGCGCGACGCAGGCGCTGGAAGGTGAGCGCGAAGCGGTGCGCCTCGTCGCGTGCCTGTTGCAGCATGCGGAGCGCCGGGGAGCGGCGCGGCAGGCGCAGGGACTCGCTCAGCCCCGGCATGAAGATCTCCTCCTCGCGCTTGGCCAGGCTGATGAGCGACAGCTCACCGAGCTGCAGGCTCTGCAGCGCCGCGTGCGCGGCGCCGAGCTGGCCCTTCCCGCCGTCGATCACCACGAGGTCCGGCAGGCGCTTCCCTTCTTCCAGGCGGCGGCGGAAGTAGCGCTCCACCACTTCGCGCATGGACGCGAAGTCGTCCACCCCCTCCACGTGCTTCACCTTGAACTTGCGATATTCGCTCCGGTAGGGCCGCCCGTTCTGGAACCAGACGCACGACGCCACGGTGTCCGTGCCCTGCGCGTGCGAGATGTCGAAGCACACGAGCGAGCGCGGCACCGTCGTCATCCCGAGCTGGCGCTGCAGCTCGTACACCGGGTCGGCGGCTCGCTCCTCCGTTTCGTCCCCCTCCAGGAGCGCTTCTTCCAGCAGGTGCCTGGCGTTCTGCTCCGCGAGGTCGATGAGCTCGCGCTTCGGGCCTCGCTGGGGCACGAGCATCCGGGTGTCGCCGAGCGACTCCTGGAGCAGCTCCAGGTCCTCGAAGTCGAAGGGCAGGTACAGCTCGCGCGCCTTGTCCTCCAGCGCCATGTAGCTGCCGGCGAGGTACGCCTCGAGCACGTCCCCGTCGTGCTCCCCCGCGAGGTTGCCGAGCAGCTGGTGCTCGCGCGCCAGGAGCCGACCCGACCGGATGCGCATCAGCGCGACGCACGCGTCATCTCCGTCGCGCGCATACCCCACGACGTCCCGATCGCCTCCCTCCACCACCTGCACGACGGTGGGCTCCTCCATCCGCTGGAGGTGATTGAAGGCGTCGCGCAGCTCGGCGGCGCGCTCGAACTCGAGCGACTCGGCGGCGAGCTCCATCCGCTCGCGCACGCGACGCCGGACTTCCGCCGTGCGCCCCTCCAGGAAGAGCAGCACCTCATCGATCATCGCCTGGTATTCCACCTGCGTCTGGTACAGCACGCAGGGCGCCTTGCAGCGGCCGATGTGGAAGTCCAGGCACGGCCGCTCGGGGGGCGCATTCGGCAGGTCGTAGTTGCAGCTGCGCACGGTGAAGATGCGCTTCACCACGTTGAGCGCGCGGCGCATCTGGCTCACGTCGGTGTACGGGCCGAAGTAGCGTGACCCGTCGGCCACGATGCGGCGCGTGACGAACACCCGCGGAAACGGCTCGTGCACGGTGACCTTGATGTGCGGATAACTCTTGTCGTCGCGCAGCGAGATGTTGAACCGCGGCTTGTGCTCCTTGATGAGGTTGGCCTCGAGGATCAGGGCGTGCGCCTCGGAGGGCACCACGATCGTATCCACGGCCGCGACATGCCGCAGGAGCGCATGGGTCTTCGGGCTCGCGAGGCTGTCGGCGTTCGCGTAGCTGCGCACGCGCGAGCGCAGCCGCTTGGCCTTGCCCACGTACAGCACGGTGCCGTCGGCGTCCTTCCAGAGGTAGACGCCGGGTGACTCCGGAAGGTGCGGGATCTTGTCGAGAACGGCTGGGGGAAGCGGCATCAGGGCCCGGCTAACGAATTCGCTCCCTGCAATTTAGGCCTGCTGTCCACCCGCTAGCGCGCGAGGCGAAGTCGACGCGCCAGGTCCAGCGCTTCGGGCACCCGCTGCAGCAGCGTCCCGCCGAGATACACGGCACCGTACACAGGAAGCACGATCGCCGCGACGGCGAACCGGTGCACGTCGGGCAGCACGTGGTGCAGCCCGAATGCCGCGGTACCCGCGACTACCGCGGCCACGAGCAGCTTCAGCGTCAGCATCGCCGGCACTCCGGTGCTCCCGATGCGCGGATTGAGGCGGCTTCGCAGGAACAGCAGCTCGACCCACCCGGCGGTGCTCGATGCCACCGCGATCATGGCCGCGCCCCAGGCCGGATCAACGCCGATCCAGCGCGGCCCCTGGAGCGCCAGCACTGCGCCGAGGGCGCCCGCCGTGCCAACGCGCAGCAGCGCGATGCGGAACGGCGTGCGGGTGTCGTTCAGCGCGAAGAACGCGCTGGAGTACAGGCGGGCGAGCGTCGTGGCCAGCAGCCCGATCGCCGCGGCCATGAGGATGCCCCAGGTGTAGCGCGCGTCGAGCGCCGTGAACCGCCCGCTCTTGAAGAGCGCCGCGATCACGACATCCCCGACGAAGATGAACCCGATGGCGGACGGGATGACGAAGAAGGCAATCCGTCGCAGCCCGTTCTGCAGCCGCGCGCGGATGTGCGCCAGGCGCGCGCTCTCCTCCCCCGTCGCGCTGGACATCTCCGGCAGCTCGGCCGCCGAGATCGCGATGCCGAACAAGCTGATGGGCAGCATCGAGATGGTCTGCGTGTAGAACAGCAGGGAGACCGCGCCGGTGGGGAGGTAGCTCGCGATGACCTGGTCCACGTAGCCGCTGATCTGCACCGCGCCACGCGAGAAGAACGCCGGCACGAAGTTCCTCTTCACCTGGTCCACCGCGGGGTCACCGCGGCCGAACGTCAGGTGCAGCCCGCTGGTGAGCCGCAGCACCAGCGGGAGCTGCACGAGGAACTGCAGCGCCGCGCCGACGACCGACGCCCAGGCGATCCAGTACGCCAGCGCCGTGGGGCTGGCATCGCGCTGCCAGATCAGCGCGGCGATCATCACGGCGTTCCACGCCACGGGCGCGGCGTACGACAGGAAGAAGCGCCGGTGGCTGTTCAGGATGCCGAGACACCACGCGGAGAACACGAAGAGCGCGGCGCCCGGGAAGAGGATGCGCGTGAGCAGGACGGTGAGCTCGCGCTTCTCGCCCGTGAACCCCGGTGCGATCACCGACACCAGGACGTGCGAGAACGTCACCCCGAGCAGCACGATCCCCGCGGTGATCAGGGCGAGGAACGCACCCACCGCGCTCGCGATCCGGGCCGCCTGTTCGCGATCCCCGCGCGCCAGCGAGTTCGCGTACACGGGGATGAACGACGCCGACAGCGCGGCCTCGCCGAACAGGGCCTGCAGGAGGTTCGGGATCTTGAAGGCCGCGTGGAAGGCGTCGGCCGCGATGCTGCCGCTGGCGCCGAGATAGCGCGCCTTGAGCGACTCGCGCACCAGCCCCAGGATGCGCGACAGCAGGATGCCCGCGGCGACGAACGCGGCCTGCATCAGCGGGCCGGGACCGGAGCGTCGCGGCCGGACGGCACCAGCACCCCCGCATGCCGTCGGGCCTCCGCCAGCATGGCGTCGAGCAGGGCGTCGCCGCCGCGGGCCAGCATCGGCACGAAGCTCAGCACGCGCTCCTGGCGCTTGCCGAGCGGATACAGCGCCGACGTGACCGTGGCGATGTCCTGCCGCACCCGCTCGTCGCGCCGCTTTGCCGCGGCCAGCATCCTGCGCTCCGCGCGCGACAGCTTGTGCGCCAATGATCGCCGCAGCCCTTCGATGACGGGCGGAGGCATGAGCGCCGTCTCGCGCACCGTCGTGTCCAGCTCGTCGAGGGACGAGGTGAGCCGCTGCTGCAGCCGGCTCCAGGCCTCCACGACCGACGCGGGCATGGCCGCGCGCGCGAACCGCGCCTCGAGCGCGTGGGCGTCGGCAGCGTCGGATGGCGGGATGCCGAGCCGCGCGAGCGCCCGCTGCGCCGGCGGCTCCACCACGGTGCCGGACCACCGAGCCACCGCGACGGGGACGGCGGCCTCGAGCGCCTCGGCCACGGCGGTGACCTGCGCGAAGTACGCGAGCTCCCCCGGGCCCGCGACGTATGCCGCGGTCGGCAGGAGCGCCCGCTCCACCACGGGGCGCAGCAGCACGTTCGGCGAAAGCACGGCGTCGCCGGAAGCGGCGGCATCACGCGCCTCGTCCACCGGGATCCGGCGCTTCACGCCACGCTCGTGCGCGAAGACGAGGGACAGGCCGCGATCATCGTCCACCTGCGGCTCGAATCCCGACGCGCGGATGGCGTCGCCACGCGCCGAGAGCGCGTCGTGCACCCGGGCCGCGCGATCGAGGGCGCGTCGCAGCAGGGGCGCGGACGCGCCGCGGACCGCGGCGTGCGATGAATCCACCACCGCGATCCCCAGCGGCTGCAGCAGCGCGCGCAGGAGCTCGACATAGGCGCTTCCCACGGTGTGCGCGCCCGAGAACGCCGCGCGCGCCATCTCGAAGAAACGCGGGTGCGCGCCGGAGCCGCACGCGCGGTGCAGAAGGCGCAGCGCCGCGGCCGTGTCGCCCAGCGGAACGCGCGCCATCGGCGTGCCGGTCGCGGGAGCACCGTCGAGCACCAGCCGCTGGACACCTTCGTCGTGCGCGACATGGACGGACGCCGCCTCGTGGAAGTCGGCGTCGTCCGTCGCCGCCCAGAACACCGGGGCCACCGGGGCTCCGGTGGCGTCCTGAAGCGCGTCGGCGAGCGCGAGCGCCGAGACGGCCTTCGTCAGGGTGTACAGCGGTCCCCCGAACAGGCCCGCCTGCTGCCCGGTCGTGACCACGAACCCATCGCGTGCCGCGCGCTCCAGCCGGTCGCGCGCCGGCCCGGACGCCTCGAACGCCGGAGCCAGGTCCCGCCACCAGTCTCTCGCGGCCGACGCGCGAACGCGCGACGTGTGGGCCGACCAGTCGGCGGCCGTTCGCGGCCGCCACGGCTGGAGGCCGGCCGGCAGGCGTCCCTCCTGCGCGGCGCGCGAGAGCGCCGATCCACCGAGCGCCTCGGTGAGCACGCGCGCCATGGTCTCGCGCGGGGTCACTTGTGGTAGGGCTCCCCGCGCACGATGGTGCCCGCGCGGTACAGCTGTTCGGCGAGCACCAGCCGCGCGAGCTCGTGCGGAAGCGTCCACGGCGCGAGCGTGATGCGCCGCTGCGCCGCCGCGCGGATCGAGTCCGCGAGGCCGTACGCTCCGCCGATCACGAAGGCCACGTCGCGCGCGCGCTCCCGGGATGCCTGGAGGAATTCGGCAAATTGCGGCGACGTCATCGCCGAGCCGCGCTCGTCGCAGACCACGACGTCCGCGCCCGCGGTGCGAGCGCTGAGGCGCTCCGCCTCGCGGTCCTTCACGACGTCCGGTGACGCGCGGCCGCTCTCCTCCTTGACCTCACGCACCTCGATCGGCCAGTACCGCGCCGCGCGCTCCTCGTAGTGCTCAATCGCCGCCGCAAGCGCCGCGTTGCGCGGCTTGCCCACGGCGGCGATGACCACTTTCATCCGGGAGCGCCGGGTTCAGGCGTAGATCCCGCGAAGACGGTGCACCGTGGCCACGCGGCTGATGGCGAGCATGTAGGCGGCGGTGCGCATGTTGACCTTGTGCTGCTGCGACAGCTTGAGGACGTCCGCGAAGCTGTTGGTCATGATCTCGGTGAGGCGCATGTTGACCTCGTCCTCGCGCCAGAAGAACCCGCCCCGGTCCTGCACCCACTCGAAGTACGAGACCGTGACTCCGCCGGCGTTCGCGAGAATGTCGGGGATGACGAAGATGCCCTTCTCCTCGAGAATGCTGTCGGCGCCCGCGGTGGTCGGGCCGTTCGCGCCCTCGCAGATGATCTTCGCGCGCACCTTCCCCGCGTTCTTGCTCGTGATGACGTTCTCCATGGCCGCCGGCAGCAGGACGTCCACCTCGAGCGCGAGCAGCTCGTCGTTGGTGATTCGCTCGGCGCCCGCGAACCCCTCGAGGTGCTTCGTCTTGCGCACGTGCTCCAGCGCCGCCTGCACGTCGATGCCCTTCGCGTTGTAGTAGCCGCCGGTCTTGTCGCTGACGCCGACGATCCTGCAGCCCTCCTTCGCGAGCAGGTCGGCGGCCACCGAGCCCACGTTGCCGAACCCCTGCACCGCCACCGTGGTGCCCTCCACCTTCAGCCCCATGTGCCTGAGGGCTTCCTTCGTGACGAGCATGCAGCCGCGCCCCGTGGCCTCGCGCCGGCCGAGCGACCCGCCCATCTCCACCGGCTTGCCGGTGACCACGGCCGTGACCGTGTGTCCTACCCGCATCGAGTACGTGTCCATCACCCACGCCATGACACGCTCGTTCGTGTTGACGTCGGGTGCGGGCACGTCCGAGTCCGGACCGAGCGTCGGGAAGATGCCGTACGTGTACCGTCGAGTGAGCCGCTCCAGCTCGCCGACGCTCATCTTCGAGGGGTCGCACAGCACGCCACCCTTCGCGCCGCCGAACGGCAGGTTCACCACCGCGCATTTCCAGGTCATCCACGCAGCCAGGGCCTTCACTTCCTCGAGCGTCACCCCCATGTCGAAGCGGATGCCGCCCTTCGCGGGACCGCGCGACGTGTTGTAGAGGACGCGGTGGCCGATGAACACCTCCACCTCGCCACTGTCCATGAGCACCGGGCACGACACGGTGATCTCCTTTTCGGGGTGCCGCAGCACCTTGTAGAGGCCCGGCTCGAGATCCAGCAGCTCCGCCGCCTGGTCGAAGCGCGACATCATCGCCTCGAAGGGGTTCTCCTCATTCAGAAAACGATCTTTATCCGGCCGAACGATTCTTTCGGTGGGCAGTCTGAGATCGGTTGCCATGTGTTGTTGGGAGGCAGGCGCCGGCGCTATCCGGCGGTAGTCGCGGCTCCGGCTCGCGTCGCGAGCACGCGGTCCAGGAGGTGATTCAGGTGCTCGGCTCCTTCATCCACCACGAGGTGCTGGGAAACATACCACAGCGGGGACGAGGGCGGCCATAACGCGGCCAGCTTGACGGCGTCCTTGAGGGTGCAGACCACCAGGCCGCCGGCGGGCACTCGCGCCGCCAGCGCCGCGACGTCCGCGGCGGTGTAGCGATGGTGATCCCGGAACGCCGCGAGACGCACACCCGCGCCCAGCTGCCCGAGCTGCAACCGGAACGCGTCCGGTTCTCCCACCCCCGCCACCGCGAGCACGTCCCGCCCCCGCAGGGCGTCGAGCGTCATCACGGACTCATCCGCCACGTTCACCAGCGCGCCGGGCCCGATGTGAACGATCGCCGCCGGCCGCGCATGCTTCGTCGCGATGGCCGCCGCGTGCGCGCGCGCCTCGTCGAGCGACGCCGCCTTCCGCGTCAGCACCACGAGATCCGCCTGGGCCACGGCGTCGATCGACTCGCGCCACGGGCCCGCGGGCAGGACGCGCCGCGAGCGGCCGAGCTGCTCGACGCTGAGCAGCACGACGTCCGCGGTGCGGCGCATGCGGCGATGCTGGAACGCATCGTCCGCGACGACGACGTCCGCGCCGGCCTGCCGGGCCTGACGCACTCCCGCGAGCCGGTCGGCATTGACGATCACCGGCATTCCAGGATTGAGCCGCTCATGCACGCGAGGCTCGTCATCGCCATACCCGCGCAGCAGCACGGCGGGCCGGGCCCGGTCGCGCAGGCGGCCGGCGATCCACGCCGACACGGGTGTCTTTCCGGTGCCGCCCACGGTGAGGTTGCCAATGCTGATCACCGGCAGCTCCGCCGCCTCCGACGCGAGGATGCCCGCGTCGTAGAGGCGCCGCCGCGCGCGCATGGTGGCCGCGTAGGCGACGCTCAGCGGCGCGAGCGCGGCGCGCGCGATGCCCGCGAGCGGCTCCCGCGAGTGCCAGAGGCGGTCAACCATAGGTGAACGAGCGCGCCATGGCACCCGTTGCGCGGAGTTCAACCATAGGTGAACGAGCGCGCCATGGCACCCGTTGCGCGGAGTTCAACCATAGGTGAACGAGCGCGCCATGGCACCCGTTGCGCGGAGTTCACTTGGGTGCAACGACCTGCTCCTCGGCGGACGCGCACGCGGCCAGGAGCGCCACTCGCACGCGCTCGACATCTGCCGCGGCATCGCGCGCCGTGTCTGCCTCGACGTGGATCGGCTCGCCGTACGTCACCACGATGCGCGCGAAGGGCTTCGGGATCATGAAGCGGTCCCACGACTTGAGCCGCCACGCCCGGCTCGCCGACGCCACCGTCGGCACCAGCGGGGCGCCCGTGCGCTGCGAGATCACGAGCGCGCCCGGTGCCACGGATCCGGCCGGGCCGCGCGGACCATCCACCGTGATGGCGAGATCGTGACCGTCCTCGATCTCGCGGCACGCGCGCAGCAGTGCGCGCGCGGCCCCGCGGCTCGTGGACCCGCGCACGGTGCGGCAGCCCAGCTGGTGCGCGACGCGCGCGATCATCTCGCCATCGCGGTGCTCCGAGATGATCACCGAGATCCCCCGTGCGCGGTGCGTCCAGAGCAGGGGCAGCAGCTGGCCGTGCAGGAGCACATGCACGAATGGCTGCCGGCTGTGCCGCAGCGCGTTCACGATCTCGGGGTTCGTGTGACGTATGCGCCAGGTCGCCGCAAGCATCCGAAGCACCGCCGTGCCAGCGAGCACGAGCCACGTCAGTTGACGATCGGTCATCGGCTGCCCCGGTCCGCCAGCGCGCGCGCCATCGTGGCCACCCGGGACGCCGCTCCCGGGGTGCCGAGCTTCGCCCGCACACCCTCGAGCGCGCTCACCATCCCGGCGCGGCGCGGCGATGCATGGTCCAGCAACGGCGACAGCGCGGCCGCCACCCGCGCCGGCTGGAGATCGTGCTGGACGAACTCCGGCACCACCTCGCGACCGCCCACGATGTTGACGAGGCCGATATGCGGGACCTTCACGACGCGCGTGGCGACCCAGTACGTGAGCGGGTGCGTGCGATACGCCACGACGTGCGGGCACAGCGCCACCGTCGCCTCGAGGGTGGTCGTGCCACTCTTGCACATCGCGGCGTCGGCCGCGCGCAGGATCGGGAACGACGCGCCGCGCACGATCCGGTACGGGCAGCGCGACTCGTCAATGCGCACGTGGGGCGCGGCGCTCACCACCACCTCCAGCCGTGGATCCTCGCGTCGCAGGCGCTCGGCGGTGGCGACGAAGACATCCAGATGCCGCGCGATCTCCTGCTCGCGGCTCCCCGGGAAGAGCGCCAGCACGCGCGCATCCGGCGGCATGCCGAGCGACGCCCGGGCCTCGGTGCGTTCCGGCATGTTCGTCGCCCGGTCCAGCAGGGGGTGGCCCACGAAGGTCGCGTCGATGCCATGATCCCGCAGCAGCTGCTCCTCGAAGGGGAGGATCACCGCCGCCTGCGATACCCACCGCGCCAGCTTCCCCAGCCGCTTCGCGCCCCAAGCCCACACCTGCGGCGCGACATAGTACAGCACCGGCACACCCGCCTCCGCCGCTGCCTCGGCGACCCGCAGGTTGAACCCCGGGTAGTCCACCAGGATCACGAGCGCCACGTTTCCCGACCGCAGCCGTCGCCGCAGCGCCGCGAGCATCGCGCGGTGCTTCGGGAGGTGCTTCAGCACCTCGACCAGCCCCATCACCGCCAGGCCGCGAATGTGCTCGTCGAGCGCGACCCCCTGCTCCGCCATGAGATCGCCGCCGATGCCGCGCAGCGCGAAGGGCGCCCCGCTCGCGCGCAGCTCCCGCGCCACCCCCGACGCGTGCATGTCGCCGGACGTCTCGCCGGCGACGAAGAGGATTTCACGCACGACCGTCGGCCACCGTTGAGGAGGCGCCCTGCAATGCGGGCAGGTTGTGCTCGATCTCCTGGACGATGCGGAGCGCCACGGCGAGCGCGTCGCGGCCGTCCTCTCCGGTCACCACCACCGGCGACTTCCCCTGGATGGCCGCGATGAAGCTTTCGTGCTCCAGCCGAAGGGGCTCCCCCTCCGGCGCCTTCAGCTTCACCCGCTCGACGAACTTCTCGATCGACTGCGCGGCTTTCGCGAGCTCCACGAGGTCCACGTCGCGCCGGAGCCGGTAGAACTCGCCGGTGCCCGCGCCGAGGTCCAGGCTGAAATAGCCGTTGCGCTGGAAGATCCGCAGCTTGCGCGACCGATCGCGCGACACGCGGCTCGCCTTGATGTTCGCCACCGAGCCGTTGCCGAACTGGAGCCACGCATTCGTCATGTCCACCGCGGTGAGCACGCCAACGCCCACGGCGCGCACGTCCGTCACGCGGTCGCGCACCAGCGCGTGCACGAGGTCGATATCGTGGATCATCAGGTCCAGCACGACCGCCACGTCGCTGCCACGCGGGTTGAACGTGGCCAGTCGCTCGCTCTCGATGAAGCGCGGCGTGTCCAGGTAGGGCTGCGCGGCCCGGAGCGCCTGGTTGAATCGCTCCACGTGACCGATCTGCAGCATCGCCCCCTTGGCGCGCGCGACCGCGAGCAGGTCGTCGGCCTGGGCCAGCGTCGTGGTGATCGGCTTCTCGATCAGCAGGTGCAGGCCGCGCTCCAGCGCGCGACGCGCCACCTCGTGGTGGGCCGGCGTCGGCACCACGATGACCGCGGCATCCACGGCGTCCAGCAGCGCATCCAGCGTCGGGAAGGCCCGGACACCGAGATCCTTGCTGACGTGCGCCGCGCGCTCCGCGCTGGCTTCGTGGAAGCCGACGAGGGTTGCCCCGGTGGCCGCTCGCAGCAGGCGCACGTGATGGTAGCCGAGCGCGCCCGCGCCGATGACGCCGATCCGGATGCTCAGATGACCACCCCGCGATCGCTGCGCTCGAAGAACCGCAGGAACTCCTCCACCTCGGGAATGCGCTGGAGCTCGCCCTCGGCGCGCGCGCGCGCCTGCGACACGTTCAGCTCCGACTTGAAGAACAGCCGGTATGCGCGCTTCAGCTCCCGGATCGTTTCCTCGGAAAACCCGTTGCGCTGCAGCCCCACCGTGTTGAGCCCGTAGAGCTTCACCGGATTCCCCACCGCCTTCACGTACGGCGGGACGTCCTTCGCCACGCGCGAGCACCCGCCGATGAAGCTGTACCGCCCGATGAGCGCGAACTGGTGCACCGCGCTCACGCCGGACAGGATCGCCTTCTCCTCGACGGTGACGTGGCCGGCGAGCTGCGTGGCGTTCGAGATGATGACGCCGTCGCCCACGTGGCAGTCGTGCGCCAGGTGCACGTACGACATGATGAAGCAGTTGCGCCCCACGGTGGTCTTGTGGGAGTGCGCGGTGCCCCGGTTGATCGTGGCGTACTCCCGGATCGTGCTCCCCTCGCCGATCTCGACCGTCGTCTCCTCGCCCTTGAACTTCAGGTCCTGCGGGTCGCCGCCGAGCACCGAGCCCACGCCGACCTTCACGTTCCGCGCGAGCTTGACGTTCCGCTCGAGCACCGCGTGCGGCGCCACGCTGCACCCCGTGTCGAGCACGCACCCGTCCCCGACGATCGCGAACGCCCCGATGGTGACCCCGTCGGCGATCTCGGCCTTCGGCGACACGATCGCCGTCGGGTGGATCGTGGCGGTCATCGGTCGCGCACCATGGCACCCATCTCGGCTTCCGCGACGATCTCCCCATCCACCTTGGCCACTCCCTTCATCTTGGCCAGCGACCCGCGGACCTGCAGGAGGTCGAGCTCGAACCGCAGCTGGTCTCCGGGCTTCACCGGGCGGCGCCACTTCACGTTGTTGAGCGACGTGAAGTAGACCACCTTCGATTGTGGGTTCTCGATGGCGCCCATCAGGAGCATCCCGCCGGTCTGGGCCATGGCCTCGATGATGAGCACTCCCGGCATGATCGGGTGGCCGGGAAAATGTCCGGCGAAGAACGGCTCGTTGATGGTGACGTTCTTGATCCCGACGACGCGCTGCGCGCTGCGCTCCACGATCCGATCCACCAGCAGGAAGGGGTACCGGTGGGGCAGCACCTGCATGATCTCTTCGATTCCCAGCTCCGACACGGTCGCTCCTTTGGTCTGTTGGGCGCGCATCGCGCGCACCAGTTGCACGGTTCCCTTGTGGCTCGGCCGGCGCGCCACGATGCGGGCCCGCACGCGCGCGCCCGCAAGCGTGAGGTCCCCCACGCAGTCCAGCGCCTTGTGACGCACGAACTCGTCCGGCCAGCGCAGCGTGCTGTCCACCAGCCCGCGGTCGTCCAGGACCACGGCGTTCTTCGTGGAGGCCCCCTTGATGAGCCCCATGGCCCGCAGCGCTTCCACCTCGCTCACGAAGCCAAAGGTGCGCGCATCCGCCAGCTCGCGCTCGAACACCGACGGCGTGAGCCGGTAGCGACCCTCCTGGTGGCCGATCATGGCATGCGGGAAGTCGATCATGACGTCGAGCTCGAGCTCCCGCGCCGGATACGCCTCATACTCCGCGGCGCCGTCCGTGAAGCGCACCGGGCCCGCGAGATCCAGGTATGGCACGCGTCCCGGCTGCTGCACGAGCCCCGCGCCACGCAGGGCGTCGAAAAAGGGCCGCGCGCTGCCGTCACCGATGGGCGGCTCGGGCCCATCGAGCTCGATCAGCAGGTCGTCGATCTCCAGCGCCCCCACGGCCGCCAGCACGTGCTCCACCGTGTGCACCGACACCGGATCCCGGCCGATCTGGGTGCGCCGCTCCGTGAGCACGGCGGCGTCCACGTGGGCGGGAATCGTCGGGCCGTCGGGCAGATCCGTGCGACGGAACGCCAGCCCCGCCCCGCTCGGCGCCGGCCGAAAGGTCAGGGTGCACTCCACGCCGAGGTGCAGACCGACGCCTGCCACCGTCGCGGGCGCGCCGATCGTGTTCCTCACAACGGTCCGTTGTCCTCAGGCTGCCGGCCACCACCACCCAGCAACCGCTCGAGGCGCTTCATCATGCCCGCTAATCTGAACAGCGCGGCCTGCGCGCGCAGCGACTCGCGGTGGGGGCGCGCGGGGTAGCCGGACCAGGTCTCCCCCGCGGGCACGTCGCCGAACACTCCCGACTGGCCGCCGATGCGCGCCCCCTTGCCGATGGTATGGTGGCCCTGGAACCCCGCCTGGCCCCCGACCACGACCCCGTCCTCGAGGCGCGCGGAGCCGGAGATCCCCACCTGCGCGGCGATGAGGCACAGCCGCCCGATGCGCACGTTGTGCGCGACGTGCACGAGGTTGTCGATCTTGGTGCCGGCGCCGATCACCGTGTCGCCGATGCTGCCGCGATCGATCGCGGTCCCGGCGCCGATCTCCACGTCATCCTCCACCACGCATCGCCCCACGTGGGGGATCTTGGCGTGCTGCCCGTCGCGAAAGACATAGCCGTAGCCGTCCGACCCCAACACCGCGCCCGCATGCACGATCACGCGGCTCCCGATCTCCGTGTTCGCGTACAGCGTCACCCGGGGGTGCAGGTGGGTGTCCGCGCCGACGCGGCACCCCGGGCCAACCACCACCCCGGCGTCGAGCGTGACCCGGTCGCCGATCGCCGCACCGTCGCCGACCACGACGTTCGCGCCGATCTCGGCGCCCTCCCCGATAGTCGCGCCACGGCCGATCACCACCGACGGGTGCACGCCCGGACGTCGCTCGCGCGCGGGATACAGCTTCGGCAGGAGTGACAGCAGCGCGTCCTGTGGCCTGGCCACGACGATCACGGCCGCTGCGCTCGCGGAGGAATCGAGGTCCGGGGCAACGAGCACCACAGACGCGCGCGTTGTCGCCAGCTGCGCTTCGTAGCGAGCGGACCCGCAGAAGGTCAGCTGCCCAGCCTCCGCGCGATCCAGCGGTGCCACCGCCGTCACCGTCGCGTTGCCGTCCCCGCGGAGCGCCCCGCCCACCAGCTGCGCAATAGCAGAAGCGGTGAGAACGCGTCCGCCCTCACCGCCTGCTTCGTCGTACCGCGCCCCGCGTGGGGCCCGAGCGGTCACTCGTTCGGCGGCCTCGTGCCGGGTCGCGTGACGCCGGCCGGGGCCGTCGCCGGCGCGCCCGGCCGTGTGGTCGCCGGAGCTCCAGCCGGACGGGCGGCCGACAACGTTCGAAGCCGCGCGACCACGCGATCGGTGATGTCGAGATTCTTGTCGGCGGCGAGGATGGGCGACGAGCCGGGCTCGCTGCTGAGGATCATCGCGTATCCGTCCTCGGCCCGGATGTCCTCCAGCACCCTGCGCACCGATTCCATGATGGGCGCCATGAGCTCGTTCTGCCGCTGGCCGGCCTGTTCCTCGAGGTCCTGCTGGCGGTTGCGCAGCGTGTCCTGCTTCGCCACGATCGCGCGCTGGCGGCGCTCACGGTCCGCCGCGGTCAGGCGCGCCTCGTCCCGCTCGTACGCGCTGATCAGCGTGGTCAGCGCGTCGTTCATGCGCGCCAGCTCCACGCGGAACACTTCGGTTTCCTTCCGGAAGAGCGATTCGGCCGCGACGCGGCCCGGTGCGGCCGCGAAGAGCGCCTGCGGATTGACGTAGGCAATGCGCGCAGAGGCCTGCTGCGCGTCGGCGCTCCCGACGACGGTGAACGCGAATCCGATGCCCACGAGGGCGACGAGCGAAGAACGCATGAAGACTCCGATTAGAAGAACTGTCCGAACTTGAAGTGCACCTGCCACTTCGGGTCCTTGCGGCCCAGCAGGTCCACGCGATCGAAACCGTAGCCGAGGTCGAGGCCGAGGGGCCCGAGCGGGGTGATCAGCGCGGCGCCGATGCCGGCGCCGCGGAAGAGCCGCGTCGGGTTGAAGTCCCGGGCGCGCGCCCAGAGGTTGCCCGCGTCGAAGAAGCTCGAGAGATACAGCTGCGGGCTCACCCGCAACCCGAGCTCCGCCGACGTCGTGAAGAACGCGCTGCCGAAGGAGTTCACCGACGCCCGGAAGCTGTCCGCGTTGCCGAGATAGCCCAGCGGCGAGATGGAGAACTCCTCATACCCGCGCAGCTGCTCGCCGTACTGCACGCCGCCCAGCGAGAACTGCTGATACACGAAGAACGGGCCGGGGTTTCCGAACAAGCCGCCGAACTTGGCGCTGAGCCCCGTGATCACCTTGAGCGGCTGCGAGCCCGGCGTCGAGCCCCCGATGGTCGCGAGCGTGGCGTACCCGCGGAGCTCGCCGGTGTACCGCTGGTATGCGGCCGCGCCACCCAGCGGTCCGCCATTGAACTGCGCGGTGAGCGACTGGCGTGCACCGGCACTCGGGAACGGCAGGTCGATGCGCGTATCACGCTCGATGGTGGTGCCAACGCTCGACCGGAAGCACGCGCCGCCGTTGCAGTTGATCGTGGACGTGAAGCCTTCGTCGCCGTACGACACCTGCTCGGCGCCGTAATCCACGTACAGCCGGGTCCAGCGCGATCCCGGCACCGGGAACCCGAAGCGGATCTGGCCACCCGAGCGCGTGGTGCGCCCGAGCTCGCCCACGATGTAGCGGGAGCGCGTGTGATACGCGTTCACCGTCCCGGACACCCGCGACTGGGCGATGCGCGGGTCGGTGTACGAGAGGTTGAAATCGTTCAGGTAGCGGCCGAACTGCCACTGCAGCGATCCGCGCTTGCACAACCCGAAGAGGTTCGGCTGGTCGAAGCCGACGAACCCGCCGATCCCCGTGCCCTGCCCCACCGAGGCGCCGAAGCTGATCTGGCCGGTCTTCTTCTCCTTCACGCGGAACGTCACGTTCAGGTCGCCCTGCTCGTTCGCCACGGAGGTGGTCGGCTCCGGCATCGGCGACTCGAAGAACTGCATCTGCGAGATGCTCTGGTAGCTGCGGATGAACAGCTCGCGGTTGAACACATCCCCCGGCACCATGAGCACCTGGTCGCGGATGCAGGACTCGACGGTGAGGTCGTTCCCGACGATGTCCACCCGGTTCACGATCGCGGGCGTGCGCTCGACGATGTCCCACCGCAGGTTGACGGTCGGCACGGAATCGGGGCCCACGAAGTGCCGCTCCACCACCGGCTGGACCTCGGCGCGGATGTACCCCTCGTTCGCGTACGCCTCCTGCACCTGCTGCGTGGCCGTTTCCCAGCGCGACTGGTCGAAGACGTTGTCGGGGTCGCGCGGCCGGCGGCGGACGAGCCCCGCGACGCTGCCGATGGTCTCGCGCAGCGTGCGCCCGCGATCGGTGAACGGGAAGAACCGGCGGATGTCCACGTCGGAAAACCGCCGGTTGCCGTTAGGCTCGAAATCCCCGACCACGTACTGCGGCCCCTCGTCCACCGTGATCTCCACCAGCGCCTTGCCGCGCTCCCGGTCCACGATCACGGTATCCCGGAGCACCTGCGCGTCGATGAAGCCGTGCTTCCCGTACGCCTGCGGAATTCGCTCGGTGAGGTCCGACGCGTACCGGTCGTCGTCGAACTCGCCCTTCTTCCACCAGAAGAACCCTTCCGGGCGCGTCTGCATCTCGGTGACGATCGCGCGATCGCTGATCCGGCTGTTCCCGTTGATCCGGATCCCCGACACTGCCAGCCGGCGGCCCTCCTCCACCAGGAAGGCCAGCTTCAGCCCGGTGGCAACCGTCGTGCTCTCGGCGCGAATCTCGGCGAGGTAGTACCCCTTGGACGCGTAGAGCGAATCCATGCGCGCAATCGTGCGCGCCACCTGCGACGGGTCCACCGGCCGGCCGATGAGCAGATCCACCTGGTCGCGCACCGACCCCGATGAGACGCGATCGGTGCCCCGCACGTCGATCTCGCCCAGCAGCGGCCGCTCACGCACCTCGAAGGCCAGCAGCGTGCGGCCTCCGGTGATCTCGCAGTGGACCTGCACGTCGTCGAACTGCGTCGTGGCAAACAGGCTGCGGATGGCGCGCTGCAGGGTGCGGTAGCTGAGGCTCGACCCGGGGACGATGCCGACGTCGGCCCGCAGCGCAGACTCCGCCACGCGCGCATTGCCGCGGAATGCGACGGTGTCCGGCCGCGCGCACGCGCCGGCGACGGACTGGTCCTGCGCCGCGGCGACCGAGGCGACCCCCAGAAGAAGGGCCGAAAGGCCCGCAACTCGTAGCATCATATGAATATAAACGGCGCAGCCGGCGGGATTTGCTCCCGCCGGCTGGATGGTTGGACCACTTATGCGTTGTTCGGGGTTGCCGTGAGCACCCGGAAATCCAGCTTGGCCCCGTCGGGCGAGACGTCCACCTCGAGCTCGTCGCCGCGTGAGAACTCGCCGACGAGGATCTTCTCCGAGAGCGGGTCCTCGATCCAGCGCTGGATGGCGCGGCGCAGCGGCCGCGCGCCGTACGCCTCGTCGTACCCGTGCTTCACGAGGAAGTCCACGGCCGCGTCCGTGAGCGACAGCGTGAGCTCCTCCTCGGCCAGGCGCTTCCGAACGTCCTTGAGCAGGATCTGGACGATCGACGAGATGTGCTCGCGGCTGAGCGGGTGGAAGACGATGACGTCGTCGAGCCGGTTCAGGAACTCCGGGTTGAAGACGTTCTTCAGCTCTTCCTTGACCTTCTCCGACATCCGCTCGAAGGTCAGGCGGGTGTCGCCGGCCGTGAAGCCCAGCGTCTTGTTCTTCGTGATGTCCCGGGCGCCGACGTTGGAGGTCATGATGACGACCGTGTTCTTGAAGTCGATGACGCGGCCGTAGTTGTCGGTGAGGTGTCCCTCGTCGAGCACCTGAAGCAGGATGTTGAACACGTCCGGGTGCGCCTTCTCGATCTCGTCGAGGAGGATGACGCTGTACGGCTTGCGACGCACCGCCTTCGTGAGCGTGCCGGAATCCTCGTAGCCCACGTAGCCCGGGGGCGCGCCAATGAGCCGCGACACCGAGAACTTCTCCATGTACTCGCTCATGTCCACGCGGATGAGCGCGGACTCGTCGGCGAAGAGAAACCGGGCCAGGCCGCGGGCGAGCTCGGTCTTCCCCACGCCCGTGGGGCCGCAGAAGATGAACGATCCGATCGGGCGGCGCGGATCCTTGAGCCCCGCGCGGCTGCGCCGGATCGAGCGCGCGATCGCCTTGATCGCCTCTTCCTGACCGATGACGGAGTTGTGGATCTCGTCCTCCATCCGGAGCAGGCGCGAGGTCTCCGCTTCCTGCAGGCGGGTGACGGGGATCCCCGTCCATCGGCTGACGATGAACGCGATCTCCTCCTCGCCGAGCTCCGGCCGATGCGACTGCCGGCGCTTCTCCCACTCGTCCTGCTTCTTGCGGATGTCGCCCTGGAGCTCGCGCTCGTTGTCCCGCAGCGACGCCGCGCGCTCGAAGTTCTGGTCGCGCACCGCCGTTTCCTTCTCCGTGTTCACCTTCTCCAGCGCCTGCTTGAGCTCCGCCACCTCGGGCGGCGGCGCCTGCGCCGCGAGGCGCGCGCGCGCGCCGGCTTCATCGATGACGTCGATGGCCTTGTCGGGAAGGAACCGGTCCGTGATGTACCGCTCCGACAGCTTCGCCGCCGCCAGCAGCGTCTCGTCGGAGATCGTGACCTTGTGGTGGTCCTCGTACTTCTTCCGCAGTCCCTTGAGGATCTCCACCGTCTCGTCGATGGATGGCGGATCCACGACCACCGTCTGGAAGCGCCGCTCCAGCGCGCCGTCCTTCTCGATGTACTTGCGGTACTCGTTCAGCGTGGAGGCGCCGACGCACTGGAGCTCCCCGCGCGCCAGGGCGGGCTTCAGCATGTTGGACGCGTCGATCGCGCCTTCCGCCGCCCCGGCGCCCACGAGCGTGTGCAGCTCGTCGATGAACAGGATGATGTTCTTGTTCTGCGCGATCTCGTTCATCACGGCCTTGAGCCGCTCCTCGAACTGGCCGCGGTACTTCGTGCCCGCGATGACGGCCGCCATGTCCAGCGACAGCACCCGGTGGTCGCGCAGCGACTCGGGGCATTCGCCGTTCGCGATCAGCTGCGCCAGCCCTTCGACGATCGCCGTCTTGCCGACGCCAGGCTCGCCGATGAGCACCGGGTTGTTCTTCTTGCGGCGCGTCAACACCTCCATCACCCGCTCGATCTCCTTCGCGCGGCCGATGGTCGGATCGAGCTGGCCCTCGGCGGCGAGCTGCGTGAGGTCGCGGCAGAAATGATCGAGGGCGGGGGTCTTCGACTTCTTCTCCCCCTTCTGCGGCGTCGGCGCCGGCGCGCCTCCCGCCGGCGCGGCGGTGGCGCCTCCGCCTCCCTGCTGCGGCTGGTCGGTGCCGAGGATGCGGAGCGTCTCCGCCCGCGCGGCCTCGAGGTTCACCCCGGCGTCGGTCAGCACCTGCGCGGCGATCCCCTTCTCCTCACGAAGCAGCCCCAGCAGCAGGTGCTCGGTGCCGACGTAGCTGTGGCCCAGCTCGCGGGCCTCGCTCATCGCCAGCTCGAGGACCTTCTTGGCGCGCGAGGTATAGGGCAGGTCGGGTCCCGTGGCCTGCGCGGCTTTCCCCTTCTTGACCGTCTCCTCGATCTTCTGCTGGATCTCGTCCAGCTCGACGTTGAGGTTCTGCAGCACGGTGGCGGCAACGCCCTCACCCTCCCGGATGAGGCCGAGGAGTATGTGCTCCGTGCCGACGTATTCGTGATGGAGCCGGGCGGCTTCCTCCCGGGCCATCGCGAGGACTTTTCGGACTCGCTCGGTGAAGTTGTAGCCGTTCATGGTGCCCTCAAGTTCGGTTCGGCGGGGTTAGCCCACCGCGCCCGATTCCTGTTCGAGAGTGGTGCGCACGTAGCGTGCGCGCGCCAGGTTCGTTTCGCTCTCTGAAAGCGTGCGACCCTCAGCGTACGCGAGGTGCGCAGCCTGCGAGAAGATCAGGAGCTTGTTGAGGGTATATACACTCAGGCCGGAGATCAGTTTCAGCCCGACCGCCAGACGCACGCCGCTGAGGTAGTTCATCGCCTCGTCGAACGTCAGGCTCCGTGCATACCTGAGCGTTCCGTACGCGCGCCAGAGCTTGTCTTCAATAATATAGCCCGCGTCGCGCAGCAATACTTTTCTCGCCTGCGCCTCGCGCTCGATGACGTGCCCCACCACGCGCACCAGCTTGTCCAGCAGGTCCTCTTCGGCGTTGCCGAGCGTGGTCTGGTTCGAGATCTGGAAGAAGTTCCCCACCACCTCGCTCCCCTCCCCATAGAGGCCGCGGTAGGTCAGCCCCATCTGCTGCATCCCCGCGAGCACCTTGCCGATCTCCTTGGTGAGCACGAGCCCGGGCAGGTGGATCAGCACCGAGGCGCGGAGCCCCGTCCCGACGTTCGTCGGGCACGCGGTGAGGAACCCAAACTCCGGATGGAACGAGTACGGCAGCCGCTGGCCCAGGCCACGATCCAGGGCCCCGATCGCCTCGTACGCCTGCGTCAGCGCAAACCCGGATTGGAGCGCCTGGAGGCGGAGGTGGTCCTCCTCGTTCACCATGACGCCCAGCCTGTCCCCGAGGAACACCGCCGCACCCGAGCGCAGCGGATGCAAGGCATCCAGCCCGGCGAGCTCCTTGCTCACGAGGTGCCGCTCGTGCAGGAGGGCGCGGTCCAGCGGGGGCAGCTCATCCACCCGGAACTGGGCGCTGTCCGCCATGACCTCGAGGTGCTGCACCGCCTCGCGCACCTGCGCGAGCACGCGCAACCGCTCGCCATCGCGCGCGCGCGCGGTGAACGCGTAGCCCTCGATGTTCCGGGCCAGCCGCACGCGCGTGGACAGCACGATGTCTCCGTGCGGGCCACTCGCGTCAAGCCACCGAACGCCGCCGTCCGGTAACAGCGATAGGTCGATCATTCGAGGCCGCGGATGCGGTCCCGCAGGTCAGCCGCCATCTCGAACTGCTCGCTCTCGATGGCGCGGCGCAACCGGTCCTTCAGCTCGCCGAGGATGGTGGCGTTCTCGTCGAGAACCGGCGCGGGCGGCTCGTACGCGATGCCGGCGTGGCGCGAGTTGCCGTGCACCCGCCGCAGCAGCTCGCGCATGGCCGGCTCGAACGTGACGTAACACCGCGCGCACCCCCAGCGGGAGGTCGCCCGGAAGTCGTTCAGGGTCGAGCCGCAGAACGAGCACTTGCCCCCCTCCGGCGACGCGGGCAGCGACTGCTGCTGCACCGCCTGGAGAAAGTCGCCCAGCGGATGCTTCGGCGGCGCCACCGACGTCTCGAGGCCGCGCTCCGCCGCGCACTGCTCGCAGAAATGCTCGTGCTTCATCTCGTTGTTGACGATGCTGGTGAGATGGACGGACGCATCCCGCTCGCGGCAATTGTCGCACAGCATCAGGGCACCGCCTCGCCGACGTTCGACTCGACCAGCTTGCCATCCTCGAGCAGCATCACCCGGTCCGCGCGCGACGCGAGCGACCGGTTGTGCGTCACGATCACCATGGCAATCTCGAGGTCGCGCGACAGCTGCGCGAACAGCTCGTGCAGCCGCTCCGCGTTCGCATGGTCGAGGTTGCCCGAGGGCTCGTCGGCCAGGAGGATCGCGGGATCCACCACCAGCGCGCGCGCCACCGCCGTGCGCTGCTGCTCGCCACCGGAGAGCTCGGCCGGCCGGTGCGTCATCCGGGCGCCGAGCCCGACGCGCTCGAGGATCTCGCGGGCGCGGCGCTCGGCGTCCGCCGGCGCCAGGCCAGCGATCCGCAGGGGAATCGCCACGTTCTCCAGGGCGCTGAACTCGCGCAGCAGGTGGTGAAACTGGAAGACGAAGCCCACCTGGCTGTTCCGCAGGCGCGCCAGCGACGCCTCGTCGAGCAGCGACAGGTCCTGGCCGCCCACCACCACGCGCCCCGCCGTGGGGCGATCGAGCGCGCCGAGCATGTGCAGGAGCGTGCTCTTGCCCGCGCCGCTGGAGCCGACGACGGCCACCATCTCGCCGCGCCGCACCTGCAGCGACACCGCGTCGAGCACGGTGAGCAGCCCGCCATCACCGCCCACGAACGTCTTCGTGAGGTCGATCGCTTCCAGGACGGTCATTCGTGTCGAATCGCCTCGACGGGGTACAGCCGCGCTGCCTGCCGGGCCGGGTAAAGCGTGGCGAGCGCCGCGATGGCGAGGCTTGCGAGCACGATCCACACCACGTCCAGCAGCTGCGTCTCCACCGGCAGGTGGTCGATGAAATACACGGACGGGTCCAGCGGGATCAGGCGGTAGCGGTCCACCGCGACCGCGGTGACGAGCCCGATCGCCAGTCCCGCGAACGTGCCCACCGCGCCGATCACGATGCCCTGCGCGAAGAAGATCCGGCGGATGGCGCCCGACGACATCCCCATCGCCTTGAGGATCCCGATCTCGCGCGTCTTGTCCGTCACGACCATGGTGAGCGTGCTCACGATGTTGAACGCCGCCACGATCACGATCAGCAGCAGGATCACCGTCATGCCGAGCTTCTCCAGCTTGAGCGCCTGGAACAGCGACGAGTTCTGCTGCTGCCAGTCCTCCGTGCGATACGGAAAGCCGAGCGAATCGGCCAGCATGGCCGCCACCCCGGGCGCCTTCCATCGGTCAACCGTGCGGGCCTCGATTCCCGTCACCGCCGCGCCGAGCTGCGCCAGCTCCTGCGCCGACGGCAGCGCGGCGATGACGTAGGAGTTGTCGTACTCGTACATCCCCGTCTCGAACACCCCCGTCACCTCGAACTTGCGGATGTTGAGCGCGGGCAGCCCCGTGACCGGGCTGATCTGCGCGTCGCCCAGCGCGATCAGCGACACGCTGTCCACGCCGGCCTGCACGTTCAGCCGCGTGGCCAGCCGGTTGCCGAGCACCACGCCTTCGAGCGCCCCACTGGACGTGCGGAAGGTGAAGTCGCCGCCCCGGGCAGTCTGGCGGATCGAGGTGACCTCCACGAGCCCGGGGCGCGACGGCTCGATGCCGAGCACGAAGACCCCCTCCGAGTACTTCCCCCCCGCGTTGATGCCGGCCTGCGTGTGCACGAACGGCGCGGCGGCCACGACCCCGGGAATCGTGCGCACCACGGACAGGATGGTGTCCCACCCCGCCATGGAGAGATCCGCCCCGTAGGTGAGGACCCGGACGTCCGGGCTCCCAATGAGGATCTTCTCGCGCAGGTCCTTCTGCAGTCCGTTCATGACGCCGATGATCACGATCAGCGCGCTGACGCCGACGATCACCCCGCCGATGGCGATGGTGCTGATGAGCGACAGCAGCCGCGAACCGCGGCGGCTGCGCAGGTAGCGCCAGGCGATGTGCATCTCGAGGCGCGTCATCGGCCGCCTCCGTGATCGCCAGCCGGTGTCGCGGCGCCGGCGCCGTCGTCGCTCCTCGCTTCGGGACGCAGCACCGGGAAGAGGATCACGTCGCGGATGCTCGCCGACCCGGTGAGGTACATGAACAGCCGGTCGATCCCGATCCCGACGCCGCCCATCGGTGGCATGCCGTACTCCATGGCGCGGAGATAGTCCTCGTCCACCTCCACCGCTTCCTCGTCGCCGGCCGCCCGCAGCCGCGCCTGCGCCTCGAGCCGGCGGCGCTGGTCGAGCGGGTCGTTCAGCTCCGAGAACGCGTTCGCGAGCTCGCGCCCGTTGGCGAACAGCTCGAAGCGCTCCGTCAGCGCGGGATTCCCCCGCTTGGGCTTCGCCAGCGGCGACAGCTCCAGCGGATAGTCCATGACGAACGTCGGGTCCTGCAGCGTGCGCTCCACCATCGCCTGGAACAGCTCGTCGAGCAGCTTCGGCCGGCTGAGCGTGCCCGGCTCGCTCACGCCATGACGCGCGGCCGCGTTCCGCAGCCACGCGTCGTCCTGCGCCAGCACGTCGGCGCCCATCGCGGCGTTGAGCGACTCCACCCACAGCACGCGACGGAACGGGGTCGTCAGCGCCGGGACCCGCTCGCGCAGGGCCGGGTCCGCGGCGACCGCCGCGGCGGCGCCCGCGATCAGCGACTCGACGGCGTTCATCATGTCGCCATAATCGGCGTACGCCTGGTAGAACTCGAGCATCGTGAACTCGGGGTTGTGCGTCCGGTCGATCCCCTCGTTCCGGAAATCGTGCCCGATCTCGTACACCCGATCGAACCCGCCCACCACCAGGCGCTTGAGGTACAGCTCGTCGGCGATGCGGAGATACAGCCTCGTGTCGAGCGCGTTGTGGTGCGTGACGAACGGGCGCGCCGCGGCGCCGCCGTACTGCTGCTGGAGGATCGGCGTCTCGACCTCGAGGAACGCGGCCGCGTCGAGCATGTGGCGCAGCGCGGATACCATGCGCGAGCGCGCCTTGAACAGCGCGCGGATCTCGGGATGCACGGCAAGGTCCGCATACCGCTGGCGATAGCGCTGCTCCGGGTCGGCGAACCCGGAGTGCCGCACGGTCTTCCCGTCCACGACCTCTTCCTTGCCGAACGGCAGGGGGCGCAGCGACTTCGCGAGGAGCTCGACGCGATCCACCCGCACCGTGACCTCGCCCGTGCGCGTCCGGAACAGCGGCCCGTGCACGCCGATGATGTCACCGACATCGAGCAGCTCCACGAGCGCGAAC
>Ga0307505_10000918_pt1 | contig 27364 bp, 22 predicted proteins | sample 23_S_MG_FD_202183 | JGI IMG/M metagenome (GOLD analysis project Ga0307505, IMG submission 202183) | Soil microbial communities from Populus trichocarpa stands in riparian zone in the Pacific Northwest, United States - 23_S | ecosystem: Environmental > Terrestrial > Soil > Riparian zone > Trees... | reverse complement strand
TGCTGCGTCACGCTTTCGCGCATTGCGCAAGATTCCCCACTGCTGCCTCCCGTAGGAGTCTGGGCCGTGTCTCAGTCCCAGTGTGGCTGATCGTCCTCTCAGACCAGCTACCCATCGTTGCCTTGGTAGGCCATTACCCCACCAACAAGCTAATGGGCCGCGGGCCCATCCCGATGCGGAGGCCGAAGCTTCCTTTACTCGTCTCACTTATGTGAGGGAGCACATCCGGTATTAGCCCGAGTTTCCTCGGGTTGTCCCAGTCATCGGGGCAGGTTGCCCACGTGTTACTCACCCGTTCGCGGCTCTGCCCCAGGGCAAGCCCTGGTTCGTCGCTCCACTTGCATGTGTTAAGCACGCCGCCAGCGTTCGTCCTGAGCCAGGATCAAACTCTCCGTGAAGATGACTTGAGTTGCCCCGACCACTAGGGCCGGTCCAACTGTCAAATCAGGAAAGCTGTCGCATCCGAACTGCTTTGGCGCTCCGCGTACACATTGCGGCGCACCTCGGATTCGACGGGTTCTACTACTCAGTTAAGCCCTGCGCAGGGTTTGGCCGAAACCGAACCTCGCAGGGTCGAACCTGGACGCGACTGGATCCTTGCGGATCCGGTCGCACATGCTGTTGAGTTTTCAAAGACCGCCGCGCCCTGAGGCGGGGATTCCGCCTGTCAAACGCACCGCTCGCATGAGAAAGGCCTCCGTAGAGGCCCTAGCGCTGCCATTCCGTCTTGCGGCGGAAACTAGGCGCAGGGCTTCTCCGAGGTCTTGATCATCCGAAGGGAGACGGGAGTATAGCGATCCCGCCACGGGATGTCACGTCATCGAGCCCACGGAGATCCTAAGGCCCCGTGAGGCGAACGAACCGGCGCTTGCCGAGCTGCAGCACGGCGCCGGAAAGACGGCCGACGGGCAGATCGAGCGCCTCTGGGGCGAGGATCTCGCCGTCGAGCTTCACGCCACCCTGTGCCAGCAGTCGCCGGGCGTCCGAGCCCGAGACGCCGAAGACCTCGCGCAGCAGGCCCGGCAGGTGGATCTCCTCCTCGCCGGGGGCCAACGGATGGTCCGGGATCTCGTCTGGGAGCGCCCGCTCGACATGCAGGCGGTCGAAGTGGGCCTCGGCCGACTCGCCGGCACCTGGCCCATGAAGGCGGTCGACGAGTGCGCGGGCGAGAGCCCGCTTGGATTGGACCGCCGGCAGTGCGGGGTCGAGCGGGCCGTCGAGCAGGAGGTCGTAGTAGGTCGCCATCGCGGCGTCGGGGATGCGCATCAGCTTGCCGAAGACCTCCTGCGGCGGCTCGGTCACCCCGACGTAGTTGCCGGCGGACTTCGACATTCGTGCGACCCCGTCGGTGCCGGGCAGGATCGGCATCGTCAGAACCGACTGCTGGGAGACCCCGTAGGCCTGCTGGATCTGACGCGCGAGCAGGAGGTTGAACTTCTGGTCGGTTCCGCCGAGCTCGACGTCGGAGCGGATCGCGACCGAGTCGTAGCCCTGCAGCAGCGGATAGAGCAGCTCCAGCACCGAGATCGGCTCGTTGGCCGCATACCGCTTGGCGAAGTCGTCGCGCTCCAGCAGCTGGGCGACGGTGGCGTTGCGCGCGAGGCCGAACAGCTCCTCCATCGCCATGTCGAGCCACTCGCTGTTGCGCCGGACCTCGGTGCACTCGCGGTCGAGCACCTTGAAGGCCTGGGTCTGGAAGGTCTCGGCGTTGGCGTCGATCTCATCGCCGGAGAGGAGCGGGCGAGTCGACGAGCGGCCCGAGGGGTCGCCGACGCGCGCGGTGTAGTCGCCGATGATCAGCACGACCGTGTGGCCGCGGTCCTGGAACTCGCGCAGCTTCCGCAGGACGACCGTGTGGCCGAGGTGGATGTCGGGCGCGGTCGGGTCGATGCCCAACTTGACCCGCAGCGGCCGGCCTTCGGCGAGCTGGCGCGCCAGCATCCCCTCTGGGAGCGCCTCGACGGCGTTGCGAGTGAGCGCGCGCGCCTCCTCGGCCGCCGGATCCGTCATGGCGCCAATGCTAGACTGGCCCCGCCGCGCAGGCCGTCCGGGCTCCCTACCCTCCCCTCTGGAACCCTCTGCCAGGGAGCATCGGACGCCCGGCGCCACCGCCGAGCGGCAGGGCCCCCCAGCAGCCATCCCGATGCAGGAGCCGCCGACAACAGTCATGCCTCCGTCAGTCCCACCCGGAGGGGACGGGTCGAGCCCGACGCCGCCCAAGCGCAAGCCGCGCCTCAAGAAGCTGCGCCTGCTGCTGATCTTCGCGGGGCTCGGCGCCCTGGCGATCGTCTCGACCGTCTTCGGGATGATGATGGCCGTCGCCAGCGATCTGCCCCAGCTGGAGAACCGCGCGGAGTTCCAGCGCGCCCTGAACTCCCTCGTGCTCTCCGACGGCCCCGAGGAGAAGCGGCTGGCGCGCCTGACCGGCAACGAGAACCGAATCCTCCTCAAGGAGGAGCAGATCTCGCCGAACATCACCAACGCCCTGATCGCGATCGAGGACCGCCGCTTCTACGAGCACGAGGGCGTCGACTACCGCGGCATCGCCCGCGCGCTGTTCCAGGACGTGCTCGCGCGTCGAGCCGCCCAGGGCGGCTCGACGATCACCCAGCAGTTCGTCAAGAACGCCGTCGACGCCCAGTCGGAGCGGACCGTCTTCCAGAAGCTGCGCGAGGCGGCGCTCGCCTACCACCTCGAGCGCCAGTGGACCAAGCAGAAGATCCTGACTCAGTACCTCAACAGCGTCTACTTCGGCAACGGCGCCTACGGCGTCGAGGCCGCGGTGCGAACCTACTTCGGCGACGGCTCCGAGGTCACCGTCGACCCCTACACCGGCGAGCTGGTCGAGGTTCCCGAGGACCCCGCGACCTCGGGCGACGAGGCGGCCGCCCAGTCGGTCAGCCCAGCCGAGGCGGCGCTGCTCGCCGGGATGATCGCCTCGCCGAGCATGTACGACCCGGTCCAGAACCCCAAGACGTCGCGCGCGCGGCGCGACCTCGTCCTCCAGCGGATGTACGAGCAGGGGATGATCACCCGCGTCGACTACGAGCAGGGCCTGCGCGAGGAGATGCCCGGCCCCGACGACATCCAGCCGCCCCAGCCGCACTCCAACGAGCCGTACTTCACGACCTGGCTGACCCAGCAGCTGGTCGACCGCTTCGGCGCGGGCGCAGTCTTCGGCGGCGGTCTGGAGGTCAAGACGACGCTCAATCCGGAGCTCCAGGACGCGGCGGAGGCGGCCGTCTCGAGCCGGCTGGGATCGATCGGCCCGGCCGCTTCGCTGGTCGCGATCGAGAACCGCACCGGCGAGGTCAAGGCGATGGTCGGCGGTCCCGACTACTCCGAGCGGCCGTTCAACCTCGCCACCCAGGGCCACCGCCAGCCCGGCTCGGCGTTCAAGCCCTTCATCCTGGTCCGCGCGCTCGCCGACGGCGTCAGCCCCGACGCGACCTTCACCTCCCAGCCCAAGGAGTTCCCCGTCCCGGGCTCCCGGACCGAGAAGTTCGTCGTCAACAACTACGAGGACTCCTACTCGGGGATCGCCTCGCTGTGGAGCGCGACCGCCAACTCCGACAACGCCGTCTACGCCGAGCTGGGACTGAAGGTCGGCACCAAGCGGGTCGCCCGGCTCGCCGAGCGGATGGGCGTCAAGACCGAGGTCTCGACCAACCCGGCGATGACGCTCGGCGGCCTCAGCGAGGGACTCACCCCGCTCGAGCTGGCCTACGCCTACTCGACGATCGCCAACCGCGGCAAGCGGGTGTCGGGCACGCTGGCGTCGTCGGAGAACGGGCCGGTGGCGATCGAGAGCGTCAAGGGCGGCGGGCGCAACGTCGTCAACGAGAAGCGCGAGGAGCGGATCTACTCCGACGCGGTCGGCGACACCGTCCAGCGGATGCTGGAGATGGTCGTTACCTCGGGCACCGGCAAGTCCGCCCAGATCGGCGAGTTCGCGGCCGGCAAGACAGGCACGACCGAGAACTACGGCGACGCCTGGTTCGTCGGCTTCAACAGCGAGCTGACCGTCGCGGTCTGGGTCGGCTATCCCGACGAGCTGCGGCCGATGGAGACCGAGTACCTGGGCGGCCCGGTCGCCGGCGGAAGCTATCCGGCCGAGATCTGGCGCGACGTGCTGACCGCCTGGATCGGCATTCGCGACCGGATCCGCGCCGAGCGCGCGGCCGAGCGTGCCGCGCGGGAGAACCCCGGCGGGACGACCGACACCTATGCGCCGGCGACGCCGAGCGCGCCGACCGAGGGCGGCGACGTGCCCGTCCCGGAGGGCGACGACGGCGTGGCCGCCGATCCGGTGCCCAGCCCCGAGACCGGCGGAGGCGGCGGCACCGGAGACCCCAGCCAACCTGCCGAGCCGACGCCGGCGCCCACGCCGACGCCCGCTCCCACGCCGGCCCCCACCCCGGCTCCCGCGCCGGCGCCCACCCCTGCTCCCGCGCCCGGTGGTGGTGGCGGAGCCGCCGCGCCCGAGTAGGCCGGCGGCGCGCCGGGACGCGGCACGACCTCCGCGACGCTACCGGACCGGTCGCGACAGCCAGCGGCTGCCGGCGACGCAGAAGCGCCAGTCGAGATCGATCGCCTTGGTGATGCCGATCCGCGGGCCGGCCACGGCGATCGGCGCCTCGACGAGGTCGCGGGGCAGGATCTCGACAGCCCCGCCGAGCGGAGTGTCGTCCAGCTCCAAGCCGATCCCGAGCGCCTCGGTGAGCTTGCCGGGCCCCGAGCAGAGGTCGCGCACGGCCGTCCGACCACGGCGCGCGCGCATCAGCTCGAGTCCCTCGAGCGGCTCCAGCGCGCGGATCAGCACGGCCGCCCCGACCCCCTCCGGCTCACAGACCGCGTTGAGCAGCGAATGGATCCCATAGGAGCGGTAGACGTAGGCGCGGCCCGGCGGGCCGAACAGCACGCGCGTGCGGCGCGTCAGGCCGACGTAGGCGTGGCAGGCGGGCTCGGAGTGGTGGTAGGCCTCGGTCTCGACGATCCGGCCCGCGGTCTCCCCGTGGCGCACGACGCAGCCGAGCAGGTCGCGCGCGACGTCGACGACGGACTTCGAATAGTTGACCTGGGGGCTCACGCCCCCAGACCCCCGTGGCGCCTGCCGGCCGCTGCGGGCTCACGGCGAGCGGACCTTCCGGCCTCAGTCGCGCGCCTCGGCGAGCAGGTGGCGTGCTTGGGCGAGCTGCTCGCGCACGCGCGCCAGCGCCGTGCCGCCGTCGGAGACCTTCGACTCCAGCCACGCGCCGTCGCGCAGCAGGTCGTAGTACTCGCCGTCGAGCTCGGGCGCCAACGCCTCCAGCTCCTCAGCCGTCAGCTCCGACAGGCTGCGGCCGCTGTCGACCGCGGTCCGCACGACCCCGCCGACGATCCCGTGGGCGCGCCGAAACGGGACGCCGCGCTTGACCAAGAGGTCGGCGACATCGGTCGCGGCGAGCACCTCGTCGGTCGCGGCGGCGGCCATCCGCTCGCGGTCGAAGGAGATCGTGGCGAGCATCTCGCGCGCCACGCGCAGGCACAGCTCGACGGTGTCGATCGCATCGAAGAGCTGCTCCTTGTCCTCCTGGAGATCCTTGTTGTAGGTCAGCGGGAGGCCGTGCAGGACCCCGTGGAGGGTGGTGAGCCGGCCGACCACGCGTGGGGCCTTCGCGCGCAGGAGCTCCGCCGCGTCGGGGTTCTTCTTCTGCGGCATCAGGCTCGAGCCCGACGCGAACCGGTCGGCGACCTGGCAGAAGCCGAACTCCTCGCTCGACCACAGCACCAGCTCGGCGCCGAGCTGCGACAGGTGCGTCGCGCAGGTGGCGGCGGCCGACAGGTAGTCGAGCACGAAGTCGCGGTTGGAGACCGCGTCGAGGGAGTTCTCGGCGATCCCGCCGAAGCCGAGCTCCTGGGCGACGAACATCCGGTTGGTCTCGAAGTTGGTGCCCGCGAGCGCGCCAGCGCCGAGCGGCAGGTCGTCGGTGGCGTTCATGCAGAAGTTGAACCGCTGCAAATCGCGGCGGAACTTCCAGAAGTAGGCCAGCAGGTGGTGGGAGAGGTAGACCGGCTGGGCCCGCTGGAGGTGGGTGTAGCCGGGCATCGGCCAGTCGAGGTGGCGCTCGGCCAGCTCGACCAGGACGGCCATCAGGTCGCCGACCAGTCCCTTGGCGTCGAGGGTGTGAGCGCGCACCAGCATCGCGACGTCGGTGGCGACCTGGTCGTTGCGCGAGCGGGCGGTGTGCAGCCGGGCGCCGGCGTCCCCGGTCAGCTCGGTGACGCGCCGCTCGATCGCCATGTGGACGTCCTCGTCGTCGGGCCGGATCTCGAACCGGTCGGCCTCGATCTCCTGGCGCACCTGCTCGAGACCGGCGGCGATCCGCTCGCCGTCGTCCTCGGAGATGATGCCGCTCGTGGCGAGCATGCGCGCGTGGGCCTGCGACTGGGCGATGTCGTAGGGCCAGAGGCGGAAGTCGAACTCGATCGACGAGTTGAGGGCCTGGAAGAGGGGATCCTGGGGCTCGGAGAATCGCGACATGGCGGCGGCCAGTGTACGACCCAGCGGTGGGTCGGGTGGCCGCCGGCCCTCCCGGCAGGCCGCTGGTCGCCCTCCGGCGGTCAGGCCGCGACGACGGCGCGGACGGCCTCGACCACCCGCTCGACCGCGCCGTCACCCAGCTCCGGGAAGAACGGCAGCGCCAGCGACCGCGCCGAGATGTCCTCGCAGACGGGAAACTCGCCCTCGCGGTGGCCGAACCGCTCGCGGTAGAAGCTCATGAGGTGGATCGCCGGCAGGTAGGGCTTGGCCTGGACGCCGTGCTCGCGCAGCGCGCGGATCGCGCCGTCGCGGTCGATCTCGCGCGGGAGCTGGACGACGTAGACGAACCAGCTGCGCCGGTCGCCGCCGGCGTCGGCGCACGGCAACTCGAGGCCCTCGATCCCGCCCAGGCCCTCGCTATAGAGGGCGGCGATCCGGCCGCGGTCGGCGAGCATCTCGTCGAGCCGCTCGAGCTGGGCGACGCCGAGCGCGCAGGCGACATCGGAGAGGCGGTAGTTGAAGCCGAGCCGGTCGTGGTCGAGCCAGTCCATGTTCGGTGCGCGGCCCTGGTTGCGCTCGCTGTCGATCCGCTCCTTGCCGGCCCGCTCCGGGCTGACGACCGCCCCGCCCTCGCCGGTGGTCAGCTGCTTGTTGGGGTAGAAGCCGAAGACAGCCGGGTTGGCGCGCGCGCCGACGGCCGGCCCGTCGCCGTGGACGGCGCCGAGCGCCTCGCAGGCGTCCTCGACGATCCACAGCCCGCGCGTGGCCGCGGTCCGCTCCAGCTGCGCCATCGCCGCCGGGTAGCCGAAGATGTGAACGGGCAGCAGGCCCGCCGTCCGCTCGCCGACCGCCGCTGCGGCCGCGTCGGGATCGATGTTCAGCGTGCGCGGGTCGATGTCGCAGAAGACCGGCCGCGCGCCCTCGTAGAGGATCGAGTTGGCCGAGGCGACGAAGCTCAGTGGCGAGGTGACCACCTCGTCGCCGGCCTGCACGCCCGCCGCGCGCAGCGCCAGGTGCAGGCCAGCGGTGCCGCTCGACACCGCCGAGACGTGCTCGACGCCGAGCCAGTCGCCGAGCGCCCGCTCGAAGCGGCCGAGCAGCGGGCCCAGCGACAGCGCACGCGAGTCGAGCACCTCGAGGACCAGCTCCTTCTCCCGGTCGCCGACGACCGGCCGGGCGACCGGGATCTGCTCCGGCGGCGAGCCGTCGGTCAAGACGGCGCGACCTCGCGCTCGGAGCGTCGGCGGCGGTGGTGCAGCCGCCCCGGCAGCATGCCCGCCTCGAGCGAGTCGACGAGCGCGTCCCAGCTGGCCTCGATGATGTTCTCCGAGACGCCGATCGTCCCCCAGGTGTCGGTACCGTCGCTGGCGTCCAGCAGGACGCGCGTCACGGCACCGGTTCCCTTGTCCTCGTCGAGGATCCGGACCTTGTAGTTGACCAGCTCGATCTCGCTGAGATGTGGGTGACGCTCGCGGATCGCGCCCCGCAGCGCACTGTCGAGCGCGTTGACCGGCCCGTTGCCCTCGGCGGTGCGGATGTAGCGCTCACCGTCGACCCAGATCTTGATCGTGGCCTCGGTGCGGACGGCGCCGCCCTCGACCTTCTCGACGATCACCCGCCAGGACTCCAGGCGGAAGAGGGGCTCGTAGTCGCCGGCCTCCTTGCGGATCAGCAGGTCGAAGGAGCCGTCGGCGGCCTCGAGGTGGTAGCCGCGGTGCTCGAGCTCCTTGACGTGCTCGGCGACCCGGCCGGCTCCCTCGGCGCCCAGCTCGGCGCCGATCTCCTCCGCGCGGGCGACGACCGTGCCCTTGCCGCTCAGCTCGGAGATCAGCAGCCGCCGGTCGGCCCCGACGACCGCCGGATCGATGTGCTCGAAGGTGCGCGCGTCGGTGTTGACCCCGGCGACGTGCATCCCGCCCTTGTGCGCGAAGGCGTTGGCGCCGACGTAGGGCTGGTTGGGGTTCGGGCTGACGTTGCAGAGCTCGTCGATCAGGTGAGCGGTCTCACTGAGCCGGGCGAGCTGCTCTGCGGTGACGCAGTCGTAGCCGAGCTTGAGCTGGAGGTTCGCGACGATCGTCATCAGGTTCGCGTTGCCGCACCGCTCGCCGTAGCCGTTGACGGTCCCCTGAACGAGCCGCGCGCCCTGGGTCACGGCGGCGAGCGCCGTAGCGACGCCCAGCCCCGCGTCGTCGTGGGTGTGGATGCCGACCGAGACCCTGTCGCCGAGATCGGCGACCACGGCGGCGGTCGCCGCGCCGACAGCCGGCGGCAACGTCGCGCCGTTGGTGTCGCAGAGGGTCAGGTTCTCGGCTCCGGCCTCGGCGGCGGCGCGCAGGCAGCGCAGCGCATAGTCGGAGTCGTCGGCCCAGGCGTCGAAGAAGTGCTCGGCGTCGTAGATCACCCGCTTGCCCTCCGCGCGCAGGAAAGCCACCGAGTCGGCGATCATCCGCAGGTTCTCCTCCGGGTCGACGCGGGTGACCTTCTCGAGGTGCAGAGACCAAGTCTTGCCGACGAGGGTGCAGACCGGCGCGAAGCAGTCCGCGAGCAGCCGCAGCGCCGGATCGTCGGCTGCGGCGACGTCGCGGCGACGAGTCATGCCGAACGCGGCGACCTCGGCGTGCTCGAACCGCTCGCCGGCAAGCAGCTCGAACAGCGCCGCCTCCTTCGGGTTCGAAGCCGGAAAGCCGGCCTCGATCAGGTCGACGCCTAGCGCGTCCAGCGCGTGGGCCACGCGGATCTTCTCCGCGGCCGACAGCGACATCCCCTCCCCCTGCATGCCGTCGCGGAGGGTCGTGTCGTAGAGAGTGACCTGCTCTGCCATCTGGGTGAACGCCTTTCGGAACTCCTGCTGCGTGAACTGCGGACGTGCGCCTGCCGGTCGCAGGCGTGCGTCGGGGCGCCGGTCAGCGCTCCGACGCGTCCGTAATTCGCTCGCGGCGGGAGACGTTCACGCCTGTGATGGTACAGGCACCACGTCGAGCCACTCCGAATAGCGCTCGACGCGACCCCGGAGGGTGTCCTCGAAGACCTGCTGGACCTCGCGCGTGATCGGTCCCGGCGGGCCGACCTCGATGTCGTCGATCTCGCGCACCGGCGTCAGCTCGGCGGCGGTCCCGACCAGGAACACCTCATCGGCGAGCACCAGCTCGGCCCGGGCGATGTCACGCTCCTGCACGCTGTAGCCGAGATCCTCGGCGATCGTGATGATCGCCTTGCGGGTGATCCCGTCGAGGATGCTCGCCGTCTGGCCCGGAGTCGCGAGCACGCCGTCCTTGACGACGAAGATGTTCTCGCCGGTGCCCTCGCAGACGTGGCCCTTGTCGTCGAGCAGGATCGCCTCCTGGTAGCCCGCCCGCTTGGACTCGATCTTCGCCAGCACCGAGTTGAGGTACTGGCCGCCGGCCTTGGCGTGCGGGATCAGCGACTGCGGCGAGATCCGCCGCCAGGAGGAGACCTTCGCCCGCACCCCGTCGCGCTTGGCGTCCTCGCCGAGGTAGGCGCCCCACTCCCAGCAGGCGATCGAGACGTGGACCGGGTTGTCCTCCGGGTCGAGGCCCATCGGCCCGTAGCCGCGGAAGACGAGCGGCCGGATGTAGCAGGAGCGCAGCCCGTTGCGGGCGATCAGCTCGTGGGTGGCCGCGCGCAGCTGCTCCTTCGAGAAGGGCACGTCCATGTAGTAGAGCTTGGCCGAGGCCAGCAGCCGCTCGAGGTGGTCGTCGTGGCGGAAGATCGCCGGCCCGGCGGCGGTCTCGTAGGCGCGGACGCCCTCGAAGACGCTCGTGCCGTAGTGGAAGGCGTGTGACAGTACGTGGACCTTGGCGTCCTCCCAGGGGAGGAACTCGCCGTCCATCCAGATGAGGTCCGCTGTCTGCATCGCCTTCCTTGCGTCAGATGTTCGCCAGGACCGCGTCGGTGGCCGCCGCGGTTCCCGCTTCCCCGCCGAGGTCGGCGGTCCTGAGACCGTCCTCGAGCGCTCGGTCGATGGCCGATTCTACGGCAGCGGCCGAATCCTCCAACCCCAGTCCGTGACGGAGCATCAGCGCGACCGACCCGAACATCGCCAGCGGGTTGGCTCTGCCGGTGCCCGCGATGTCAGGCGCGGAGCCGTGCACGGGCTCGAACAGGCCCGGCCCGTCGCCCCCGATCGACGCGCTCGGAAGCATCCCGAGCGAGCCGGTGAGCATCGCCGCCTCGTCGCTGAGGATGTCGCCGAACAGGTTCTCGGTGACGATCGTGTCGAAGTCCGCGGGGCGTGAGACCAGCTGCATCGCGGCGTTGTCGACCAGCAGGTGCTCGAGCTCGACGTCGGCGAACTCCTCCGCATGGACGCGGGTGACCGTCTCGCGCCACAGCCGCGAGGTCTCGAGCACGTTGGCCTTGTCGACGCTGGTCACCTTGCCGCGCGCGCTCTCGAAGGCGACGCGGGCGATCCTCTCGACCTCGCCGACCGAGTAGGCGCAGTCGTCGTGGGCGGTGTCGCCGACGCGGCCGGACTCGCCGAAGTAGATGCCCCCGGTCAGCTCGCGCACGACGAGCAGGTCGGTGCCCTCGATCCGGTCGCGCTTGAGCGGGCTGGCGTCCAGCAGCGCCGGGCTCGGCCGCACCGGCCGGAGGTTGGCGAACAGGCCGAGGCCCTTGCGCAGGCCGAGCAGGCCCTGCTCAGGGCGGGGCGCGGACGGGTCGGCGGCGACTGCGGCATCCCACTTCGGTCCGCCGACGGCGGCCAGCAGCACCGCGTCGGCCGCCTGGCAGGCGGCGAGCGTCGCATCGGTCAGAGCCGTGCCGTGGGCGTCGATCGACGCGCCGCCGATCGGGCGCTCGTGAAGCTCGAAGTCGCCGACGGCGGCGAGCAGGCGCGCGGCGGCATCGGCGATCTCGGGGCCGATGCCGTCGCCGGGCAGGATCACGATCTTGGTCATTGGATGGGAACCCTTCCTGATTCGGTCAGCCCGCGCGCCGGGCTTCGATGTTGAGACGGACGTAGTCGAGCTCGAGCGGATCGCCGCAGCGGGCCGCGACCGCCTCCGTGTAAGGTCGGCGCAACTGCTCCGGAAGCGTCTCCAGGTGGTGGCCGAGGCAGACGGTGCGCAGGTACGCGGCGGGCTCCGGGGGCACCACGGGCCACGGCTCCAGCCAGGCGCGGACCGCCTCGAAGCCCGCCGTCTCGAGCCGGTAGGCGGTCTCTTCCGGAGTCGCGAAGTTCCACGGGCCCTCCCAGCCGGCCAAGTGCTCGGCGAACGGCGGCGCGGCCGCGACCTCGCGCGCCACCGCGTGGAAGCGCTCGACGTTGCCGACCCCGCCGCACTGAGCGACCAGCGCCCCGCCCGGGCGCAGCGCGGCCGCCAGCGCCGCGAACAGCCGCTCGTGGTCGGGGATCCAATGGAAGACGGCGTTGGAGAAGACGGCGTCGACCGGCTCGTCGAGCTCCAGCTCGGCGAGGTCGCAGACGACCGGGGTGACGCGGTCGCCGAGCGCTGCGACGGTCTCGGCGACCATCGCCGGCGAAGCGTCGGCGGCGACCACGTGCCCGCGCGGCAGCCGCTCGCACAGCAGCCGCGTCACCCGCCCCGAGCCGCAGCCCGCGTCGAGCACGCGCTCGTCTCCGGCCAGAGCAAGGCGGTCGAGCACCGGCCCTGCCATCGCCACCTGCGGATCGGAGACGCGGTCGTAGGTCGCCGCGTCCCAGTCGCGAACGGATGGGATCGGGGGGCTCGCGCCCCCCGCGCCCCCCGCTGGCGCCTGGCCGGTCGGTGGCAGGTCAGGCACGGAGGGAGGTCGTGACGGGGCCCTCGCGCTCGCGGTCGCGCTCGTAGGCGTGCAGCGCCTCGTCCAGCTGGAGGGTGACGCCGATGTCGTCGAGGCCGTGCAGCAGGCGGCGCTTGGTCTCCTGGTCGATCTCGAACGAGAACGTCCGGCCGCTGGCGGCGACCGTCTGGGCGTCGAGATCGATCGTCGCGCTCCCGGCCTCCATGACCGCCTTGACCTCGTCCTCGGCCAGCACGACCGGCAACAGCCCGATCTTGGTGCAGTTCGAGTAGAAGATGTCGGCGAAGCTCGAGGCGATCACGGCTCTGAACCCGTAGTCCTCCAGTCCCCACGGCGCGTGCTCGCGCGAGCTGCCGCAGCCGAAGTTGCGGCCGGTCGCGAGGATCGGATGCGGATGCAGCTCCCACCCCTCCTGCTGGGCCCAGTCGAAGAAGAGGAACTCGCCGAAGCCGCTGCGCTCGACCCTCTTGAGGAACTGCTTGGGCATGATCTGGTCGGTGTCGACATCGTCGCGGTCGAGCACCGCGACCTCACCCTCGATGACCTTGATCGGCTCCATGTTCAGCTCCACTCCCTGATGTCGACGAAACGGCCCTCGATGGCGGCGGCGGCGGCCATCTGGGGGCTGACGAGATGGGTCCGCCCGCCACGGCCCTGGCGTCCCTCGAAGTTGCGATTCGAGGTCGACGCGCAGCGCTCACCGGGGTCGAGGGTGTCGGGGTTCATGCCCAGGCACATCGAGCAGCCGGCCGAGCGCCAGTCGAAGCCAGCGGAGCGGAAGACCTCGTCGAGACCCTCGGCCTCCGCCTCGGCCTTCACCTGAGCCGAGCCGGGCACGACCATCGCGTCGACCGAGGATGCGACCCGGCGGCCCTTGACGACCTCGGCAGCGGCGCGCAGGTCGCCGATCCGGGAGTTCGTGCACGAGCCGATGAAGACGCGGTCGAGCGCGATCTCCTGAATCGGCGTGCCGGCCTCCAGGCCCATGTACTCCAGCGCGCGCTGATCGCCGTCGCTGCGCGGCTGCGGGACCTCCGCGGTGACGTCGGTGACCATCGCCGGGTTGGTGCCCCAGCTGACCTGCGGCGAGAGCTCGGAGGCGTCGATCTCTAGCTCGCGGTCGAAGGTCGCGCCGTCGTCGGTGCGCAGCTCGCGCCAGCTGGCGACGGCCGCCTCGAAGTCGGCCGGCGCGGCCTCGCGGCCCTCGACCCACTCGAAGGTGGTCTCGTCGGGGGCGATCATCCCGGCCCGGCCGCCGCCCTCGATCGTCATGTTGCAGACGGTCATGCGGCCCTCCATCGACAGCCGCCGGATCGGCTCGCCGGCGTACTCGATGACGTAGCCGACGCCGCCGTCGACGCCCATCCGGCCGATCGTGCCGAGGATCAGGTCCTTGGCGGTCACTCCCTCGCCGAGCTCGCCGACGTACCGGATCCGCAGCGACTTGGGCTTGCGCTGCTGCAGCGTCTGGGTGGCCAGCACGTGCTCGACCTCGCTGGTGCCGATGCCGAAGGCGAGCGCGCCGAAGGCGCCGTGGGTCGAGGTGTGGGAGTCACCGCAGACGATCGTCATGCCGGGCTGGGTGACGCCCATCTCCGGGCCGATCACGTGGACGATGCCCTGGCGCTCGGAGCCGATCGAGTAGACCGGCACGCCGAACTCGTGGCAGTTCTCCTCGAGCGTCGCGATCTGGGTGCGCGACAGCGGGTCACCGACCATCGGCAGCGACGTCGAGCCGTCGGTCGGCACGTTGTGGTCGGCGGTCGCCAGCGTACGGTCGGGCCGGCGGACCTTGCGACCGGCGAGGCGCAGGCTCTCGAACGCCTGCGGGCTGGTGACCTCGTGGACGAGATGGAGGTCGATGTAGAGGAGGCCGTCGGCGACCTCGTGGGCCTCCCAGATCTTGTCGAACAGCGTCGTGGGCATTCAGCTCCTCCTCAGGCCGGCGGCGATGACCGCGTAGAAGCGGGCATCGGCGCCGGAGTTGTTCTCGAAGTGGTGTGGCAGGTCGGCGTCGAAGGTGACCGCGTCGCCCTCGCCCAGCTGGTGGGCGACGCCGTCGCAGACGAGCGTCAGCGAGCCGGCGGCGACGACCGCAGTCTCGCGCGCGCCGGGCTCGTGGATCGGCGGGTCGCCGGCGCCGCCGGTCGCGGCGTCCGGCTCGAGTACGTGCAGGGACACCTCGGCGCGCTGGCCCGGCAGCGGCGGGGTCAAGACGTCATAGCGGTGCCCGCGCTCGGTCGCGCCGCCGCGCAGCCGCTCGGTGGCACGTACGACGGTGACCGCTCCTCCCTCGTCGAGGCGCAGCAGTTGCGAGAGCGTCAGCTCGAGGCCGGCGGCGATCCGGGCCGCGACGGCCAGGGTCGGGCTGGTCTCGCCGCGCTCGACCTGGCTGAGCATCTGCGCCGAGACCCCGCTGCGCTCGGCCAACCCGCGCAGCGAGAGGTCCATCGCCTCGCGCAGGGCGCGGACACGGTCGCCGACCTGGATGTCGGCCGGAGCATTCGGCTGTCGGGTGGCGATGGCCATGGACGTCTGTACGTTATCACGGACAGTCGTCCGGCGTCTGGGGCTGATGTGCCGGCCTGCGGGCGGCCTTCGATGCGACGGGGACTTCGACGACAAGATACGTCGGGAAAGTCCCCCTCGGCCGGGGCGGGGCTGAGCGCGTCCTCAGTTGCGTTGGCCGGTCGGGCGGACCAGCACCTCGTTCACGCTCACTCGCTGCGGCTGGTCGACCGCGTAGAGGATCGCCTCGGCGATGTCGGCGGCCTGGAGCGGATCGCCGATCTGCTCGCGCATCTTCTCGACGCCCTCCAGCACGACCGGGTTGGTGTTGTGGGCCTGCAGCTCGGTCTCGACGAAGCCCGGCTCGACGCAGGTGACCCGCACCCCGGAGTGCAGCGCCTCCTGGCGCAGCGCCTCCGAGAAGGCGGTGACGCCGAACTTGGTCAGGTTGTAGACCGCCGCCCCAGCCGCCGCCCGGCGGCCCGCGACCGACGAGACGTTGACGACGTGACCGCCGCCCCCCGCACGCATCAGCGGCAGCGCGGCGTGGGTGCAGTAGAGGAGGCCGAGCAGGTTGACCTCGACCATTCGCCGCCACTGGTCGGTGTCGGCCCCCTCCACCGGTCCGAGCAGCATCACGCCGGCGTTGTTGACCAGCACGTCGAGACCGCCGAGGCGCTCCTGCGCGCCGGTGACGAACGCGTTCGCCGACGCCTCGTCGGCGACGTCGACCTCGATCGCGACCGCGCGACCGCCCGCCGCCCCGATCCGCTCGGCGACGGCCTCGATCCGATCGCCGCGACGCGCCCCGAGCGCGACCGCGGCGCCCGCGCCGGCCAGCGCCAGCGCCGTCGCCTCGCCGATTCCCGACGACGCCCCCGTGATCGCCGCGACCTTGCCCTGCAGTTGCTCGCTCATCGTTCGATCCTAGCCCCCGTCCACAGGCGCGGAACGGAGCGCCAACTCCAGCTCGAAGCGGGCGTCCGGATCGTCGAGGCGGTCGCCGTAGAGCTCGCGCAGCCGGCCGAGCCGGTAGCGGACGGTCTGCGGATGGACGTGCAGGGCATCGGCGACGGCCTCGGTGCGGCCACGGTGGCGCAGCCAGGCGTCGAGCGTCGCGGCGAGGCGGTCCCGCGACGCCGGAGTCTCCTCGGCCAAGGGTGCGAGCGCCGCCGTGGCGATATCGGCGGCCAGCCGCCGATCGGCATCGAGCAGCAGCGCGACCGGATGCTCGTCGGCGACGATCAGGCCGGAGCCGTCGGCGGCGTTCGGCTCCGGCGAGGGGGACTTTCCCGACCCAGACCGTCGGCGATGTCCCCCTCGTGCGCCGGGGGCGCCGTCGCGGACGAGCGCGCCCGACTTGGCGAGCGCGAGCGCGGCGCGGGCGCGGGCGGCGCTCACCGCTGCCTCGCGCCACGGCACCGTCGGCCCGAGCGCCGCGCCGGCCCCGACCGCGGCGTCGATCTGGGCGCGGCGGCCGGGCCCGTCGGGGTCGGGCACCAGCGCGCAGGCGCCCGGCGCCAGCTCCGCCGCGATCACACCCTCGCCGAGGCGCGCGGAGAGCCAGTCAGGGTCGACTCCGGCGCCGCCTGCAGGGCCCTCGACGTAGACCGCCGCGAGCCGGGCCGGCAGCGGCCAGCCGGCGTCCTGGGCGGCCGCCTCGACGACCGCCGGCTCTGGAGCGCGGTCGGCGATCAGCAGCGCGGCGAGCTCGCGGCGGCGGCGCTGGCGGGCCCCCGCAGCGGCCGCCTGCTCCATCGCGTAGCCCTCGATCGACTCACCCGAGAGACCGTCGATGTAGGCGAAGATCGACTCCGCGAGCAGGTAGAGGGTGCGCGGCTGAAGCCCCGACCGCTCGCCGGCAGCCGCCATCCGCCGCCAGGCAACGCGCGCGCCGAGCCGGTAGGCGGCCAGCAGCGCGACCAGCGACCGGCCGGCGCGCTGCTCGCCGCGGCCGAGGTCGACGTAGACGGCGCGGGCCGGATCGGGGTCGGACTCCGCACCGGCGATCAGGTCGAGGAAGCGGCGCAGCGCCTGCTCGACCCCAGTCCTCAGGCCCTCGCCGAAACGCCCCTCGAGCGGAAGCGCGTACTCCGGGACGCCGGCGCTGATCGCGGCGATGATCTCCTCGGCGACCACCGGCAGCTCGGGGCGGAGCGAGTCCGCGACGCCCGCCGGCAGCGCGGTCCACGGCCGGTCGTCGAGCGAAACGAACTCTCCCTCCTCCACGCCGCCGCCGATCATTCGTAGGAATCTAACAACTTTCGACCTTCAGGTCGTTGCGCGAGCCTCGATATGACCGCGAATCTCGTACCTAACATCCAGTCCATGACCCGTCTCCAGCGCAATGCCAACATCGCCGCCGTGGCGATCCCGTTCGTCGCGGTGATCGTCGCGATCCCGCTGCTGTGGAACTCGCTGATCGACTGGACGTCGGTCGGGATCATGGTCGGCGTCTACCTGGCGACGGCGTTCGGCATCACGATCGGCTACCACCGGCTGCTCACCCACCGCGCCTTCGAGACCTACCGGCCGATCAAGTACCTGCTCGCGATCCTCGGGTCGATGGCGGTCCAGGGGGCCGTGATCGGATGGGTCGCAGACCACCGCAAGCACCACGCCCACACCGACGAGGAGGGCGATCCGCACAGCCCGCACGTCGGCGAGGGCAGCGGCCTGCGCGGCCTCTACCACGCCCACGTCGGCTGGCTGTTCGAGGAGCACGGGATCGCCGACGCCAAGCGCTACGCGCCGGATCTGCTCGAGGACGACGGGATGCGCTTCATCAGCCGCCACTTCATCTGGTGGGTCGGCCTCAGCCTGGCGCTGCCGTTCGCGCTCGGCTACGCGATCGGCGGCACGCTCACGGCCGCGCTGCTGGCGCTCTTCTGGGGCGGGTTCGTGCGGATCTTCTTCGTCCACCACATCACCTGGAGCATCAACTCGGTGTGCCACTTCTTCGGACGGCGGCGGTTCGTGACCGAGGACCAGTCGACCAACGTCGCCTGGCTGGCGATCCCCTCGCTCGGCGAGGCCTGGCACCACAACCACCATGCCTTCCCACGCGCCGCGGTGCAGGGCATGCGCTGGTGGGAGATCGACATCTCGGGCCTCACGATCCGCGCCATGGCGAAGGTCGGCCTCGCCTGGAACGTCGTGATCATCTCCCCGGAGCGCCAAGCCCAGCGCCTCGCCGAGGGACCCGCACGCCGCGTCCGCCAGCCGGCCTGACCCCGGCGCGCCGCGAACCGCGGCCAGGCGCGGCGCGACCACGCGCGCTCAGAGCGACGCAGTGAGGATCGCGGCGACGTCGGCCTCAGACGGCGGCCCGCCGGGAGTCGCGCCGAGCGCCGGGTGGGCCATGGCCGCCGCCGCGATCGTGGCGACCGCCTCGGCGCCCACGCCGAGCTGTGCCAGTCCCGCGACGCCGGTCTCGGCGCTCAGCGCGGCGATCCGCTCGGACGCCGCGGCGGGCACGCCGTCCGGGTCTCCCAGCGCCGCGGCGAAGCGGCCCACCGGACCGGGCGCGCGGCCGGCGGCGAACGCTGCGCTGTGCGGGAGCACGACGGCGTTGGTCTCGGCATGCGGCGCGCCAGCCGTGCGGACCACGGTCTGACAGATCGCGTGGTGGAGGGCCATCCCCGTCGAGCCGAGCGCATAGCCGCCGAGCAGCGCGCCGAGCGCTACGCGGGCGCGGTCGGGCCCGGGCCGGGGCAGCTCGCCGCCGATCAGCTCGGCCGCGCGCAGCGATGCCAGCTCGCAGACCGGGTTGGCAAGCGGCGTGTAGAGCGCCTCGAAGGCGTGCGCGAGCGCGTTGAGCGCGGTCGCCACGAGCTGGCGGGGCGGCAGGCTCACGTGCATGTCGGGATCCCAGACCACCAGCGCCGGCCGGACCGGCTCGACCCCCTCCACCCCAGCCGGCAGCCGGTGCGAGCGGGTCATCGGAGAGCCTGCGAGCGTCGTCGGCAGCGCCGCGCAGGCATAGCCGTCGGTCGCGGCGAGCGCCTTGGCGACGTCGATGACACGGCCGCCGCCGAGCGCGACCAGCGCGGCACCGCTCGCGCCTGGCGCGCCGCCGCGCGCGCCGAGCGCCGCGACGTCGGCCCGGATCTCAGCCGCGGCGTCGGGCACCGGGCCGTCACCGACCTCGACCACCGCCACCGCGCCGTCGACGACCGCCGGCGCGGCCGCCGCCGCGCGGGCGGTGGTCAGCAGCACATAGCGGCCCATGCCGCGCTGCGCGATCAGGCCGGGCGCTTCGGCGAGCGCCCCGGCGCCGAACCGGATCAGCCGCTCGCCGTCGACCCAGGTGAAAGCGGTCATCCGGCGATTCTCAACGATCGCGCGAAGGATCGTTGGGGGTATACCCCCAACGATCCTTCGCTGAGTGTTCGCGAGACACCGCTACGGGGTCGCGCTCTTGGCGGCGGCCTCGATGTGGTGCTCGGCCTCGGCGACCGGCGAGTTGGCCAGCGCGTTGGCGATCGCGCGCAGATAGGCGCGGCCGGAGGCCTCCATCGTGTCGGGCGAGACGCCCTGGCCCTGGGCGGTCGTGCCGTCCAGCTCCAGCAGCACCGTGACCTCGGCGAGCGCGTCGCGCCCCGCGGTGACCGCGGAGACGTGGTACTCCTTCAGCCGCGCCTCGCGGCCGGTGGCCACGTTCAGCGCGCTGAAGAACGCGTCGACCGGCCCGTCGCCGGTGAACTGGCCCTCGCTGACCTCGCCGCCCGGCATCCGCACCTGGACGCGCGCGAACGGCGTCCGCTCGGAGCCCGCCTCGATGTCGAAGCTCTCGAGCGCGAAGGCGCTCTCGGACTGGCGCATCTCGTCGGAGACGATCGCCTCCAGGTCGAGCGCGGTGACGACCTTCTTGCGGTCGGCGATCTCCTTGAACCGCTTGAACGCGGTGTTCAGCGCGGCACCGTCGACGGTGAAGCCGAGCTCCTCCAGCGCCTTGCGCAGCGCGTGGCGGCCGGAGTGCTTGCCCAGGACGATCGAGTTGGACTCGAGGCCGATCGTCTTGGCGTCCATGATCTCGTAGGTCGAGCGCTCCTTGAGCACCCCGTCCTGGTGGATCCCCGACTCGTGCGCGAAGGCGTTGCGGCCGACGACCGCCTTGTTCGGCTGCACCTGATAGCCGGTCAGACGCGAGACCAGGCGGCTGGTGCGGGCGATCTCGGTCGTCTCGATCCCGCACCACAGGCCGTGCTCGGCCTCACGGACCACCAGCAGCATCGCGATCTCCTCCAACGAGGCGTTGCCGGCCCGCTCGCCGAGGCCGTTGACCGCGCACTCGACCTGGCGGCAGCCGGCCTGGACGCCGGCGAACGAGTTGGCGACCGCCAGCCCCAGGTCGTCGTGGCAGTGGACGGAGGTGACGACGTTCGCCAGGTCTGGCACCAGCCGGTAGAGCTCACGCCACATCGCCGCGTACTCGTCGGGGATCGAGTAGCCGACGGTATCGGGCACGTTGATCGTCGTCGCACCCTCGTCGAGGGCGATCTGCAGCACCTCGGCGGTGAACTCCAGGTCGGAGCGGGTCGCGTCCATCGGCGAGAACTCGACGTCGTCGCAGAGCGCCCGCGCCTGGGCGACCGCCGCCCGCGCCTGGCCCTTGACGTCCTCGCGGGTGCTCTGGAGCTGGTGGACGATGTGGATGTCGCTGGTCGAGATGAAGGTGTGGATCCGCGGCCGCTCGGACTCCTTGACGGCGTTGTAGGCCGCGTCGACGTCCTGGGGATTGGCGCGCGCCAGACCGGCGATCACCGGGCCGTGGACCTCGCGGGCGATCGCCTGGACCGCCTCGAAGTCGCCCGGCGAGGCGATCGGAAAGCCGGCCTCGACGACGTCGACCCCGAGCCGCGCCAGCTGGTGGGCGATCTCCAGCTTCTCCTGGGTGTTCAGCGAGATGCCCGGCGACTGCTCGCCGTCGCGCAGCGTCGTGTCGAAGATCCGTACCCGGTTGACCTCGTCACGCCCTTGATCGGTTGCTGCCATGTCGTCCTGCTCCTTCGTGCTCGCGTCCTGGCTCTCCTGTGCTCGCGGCTTAGCGGCCGCCACGCATTAGTCCCCCCGAGGGGGGAGGAGCAGGAGAAGTCGCGTGTCGAGCGTGAACGACATTCGCTCTCCAGGGTACAGAACCGGGTTGTGCCGTCAAGGCCGGCGCGTCAGGTGACGGTCAGGACGACCTTGCCGATGTTGCGCCGCTCCGACAGCATCCGGTGGGCCTCGCCGCCGCGCTCGAGCGGGAACGTCGCCCCGACGAACGGCCGCAGCCGGCCCTCGTCGACCCACACGCGCAGCGGGTCGACGAACTCGTCGAGCGAGCCCTTGGAGTCCCACAGCCGCAGCATGTTCAGGCCGATGAACGCCTTCGAGTCGCTGATCAGCGGCAGGACGCTGCCCAGTGGCGTGGTGAGCACCGCCTTGAGCGCCCGCGGCACACTGCGCCGGTCGCCGTCGACCATCGCCGAGACTCCGAATCCGACCAGCCGACCGCCCGGCCGCAGCAGCGACCAGCCCTTCCACATGCCGCGCCCGGCGATCGCGTCCATGACCAGGTCGAGCGGCTGACGCTCGCCAGATATCGCGCGGACGGCCTTGGCGAAGTCGGTCGTGCGGTAGTCGATCGGGTGGTCGACGCCGAAGCCGCGGATCGCGTCGTGCTTGGACGCCGACGCGGTGCCGTAGATCTCGGCGCCGACGATCTTGGCGATCTGGGTGGCGGCGATCCCGACCCCGCCGGCCGCGGCGTGGATCAGCACGCGCTCGCCCTGGTGCAAGGCGCCGTAGCGCAGCAGCCCGGCGTAGGCGGTCGCGTAGTTGACCGGGAACGCGGCGCCCTCCTCGAAGCTCCACCCCTCCGGCAGCGGCAGAAGCGCGTGGGACGGGGTGGCGACCAGCTCGGCGTAGCCGCCGAAGCGAGTGCCACCGAACACGTGGTCGCCGACGGCGACGCCCTCGACCCCGGATCCGACCGCCTCGACGAGGCCGGCGATCTCGTAGCCGACCACGCACGGTGGCTTCGGCGCGTCCGGGTAGAGCCCGGCGCGAGCCATCAGGTCGGCGAAGTTGACACCCGCCGCCCGGACCCGCACGAGCGCCTCACCGGGCCCGGCGACCGGGTCCGCCAGCTCGCGCAGGACGAGCTTCTCCGGCCCCCCGTGACCGGTGATCTCCAGCGCCTTCACAGGCTGACCGTACGTCCCGCGACGAAGCCGTCGGAGGCGACGACCGCGTCGACGACCTCCTGGGGTACGGCGGCGTCGGCGGTGAGGATCATCACGGCCTCGTCGCCCTCGGCGTCGTCGGGTGGGCGGCCGACGGCTGCGGAGACGATGTTGACGCCCGCCTCGCCGAGCGCGGTGCCGACCCGGCCGATCATGCCCGGCCGATCGCCGTAGCGGAAGATCGCCAGGTGCGGCTCGAGCTGGACGTTGAACCGCGATCCCCAGGCCTCGAGCAGGTGCGGGCGGTCGCGGTTGCCGAGCACGGTGCCGACGACGCGCGCCCGCTGCTCCCCGCTGACCACGGTGACCCGGACGAGGTCGGTGAAGTCGCGCGCCCGCTCGGTCGTCGACGAGGTGATCGCGATCCCTCGCTCCTCGGCGAGCGCCGGGGCGTTGACGTCGTTGACGTCCTCCTCGGTGTGGCCGGCGAGGATGCCCTTGAGCACGTTGACGGTGACCAGGCGGGTGTCGCGCTCGGCGAGTCCGCCGAGCACCTCGACCTCGACGGCGTCGACCGACGTTCCCTCGGTGAGCGCCGTGGCGACCTTGCCGAGCTGCGCGGCGAGCGGCAGGAACGGACCGAGCAGCTCGAGGTCCTCGCCCGCGACGGCCGGCGCGTTGACGGCGCTGGTGACGGTGCCGCCGGTCAGCGCGGCGATCACCTGCTCGGCGGCCTGGTAGCCGGCGCGGTCGGTCGCCTCGGCGGTGGAGGCGCCGAGGTGCGGGGTCACGACGACGTTGGGGTAGCCGAACAGCGGATGCTCGGTGATCGGCTCGGTCTGGAAGACGTCGAGCGCGGCGCCGCCGACCTTCCCGGAGTCGAGCGCCGCCTGGAGGTCGGCGTCGACGACCAGCGGCCCGCGGGCGACGTTGAGGATCCGCACCCCGTCCTTGCACTTGGCGAAGACCTCGGCGTTGAGCCAGCCCTGGGTCTCCGGGGTCTTCGGCAGGTGGATCGTCAGGAAGTCGGCGGCCGCGTAGACCTCGTCGGCGGTCTCGGCCCGCTCGACGCCGAGCTCGCGGAAGCGCTCCTCGGCGATGAAGGTGTCGAAGGCGACCACACGCATCCCGAAGCCGCGCGCCCGCTGGGCGACGAGCTGACCGATGCGGCCGAAGCCGAGGATGCCGAGCGTCTTCTCGTACAGCTCGACGCCGCTGTACTTCGACCGATCCCACGCCCCGCCAATCAGCGACGCGTGCGCCTGGGGCACGTTGCGCGCGAGCGCGAGCAGCAGCGCCATCGTGTGCTCGGCGGCGGTGATGACGTTCGACTGCGGCGCGTTGGCGACGACGATGCCGCGCCGGGTGGCGGCGTCGACGTCGACGTTGTCGACCCCGACGCCGGCGCGGCCGACGGCCTTGAGGTTGTCCGCGCGCTCGATCAGGTCGGCGGTCAGCTTGGTCGCCGAGCGGATCAGGATGCCGTCGAACTCGCCGATCCGGCGCTCCAGCTCGCCTTCGGGCCAGTCGGCCCCCAGCTCGACGTCGAGGCCGGCCGCGCGCAGCAGCTCGACTCCCGAGTCGCCGATCTTCTCCTTGACGAGCACCTTCATCGGTTGACCTCCCCCACGTTGGCGACGATCCAGTCGACGCAGGCGGTCAGCGCCTCGACGTCGCCCGGCTCGACGGCCGGGAACATGCCGACCCGCAGCTGGTTGCGGCCCAGCTTGCGGTACGGCTCGGTGTCGACGATCCCGTTCGCACGCAGCGTCGCGGCGACCGCGGCGGCGTCGACGGACTCGTCGAAGTCGATCGTGCCGACGACCAGCGACCGCTTCGCCGCATCGGCGACGAACGGCTGGGCGAACTCCGACGCCTCGGCCCACGCGTAGAGGCGGCGCGACGACGCGGTCGTCCGCTCGACGCACCAGTCGAGCCCGCCGCTGGCGTTCATCCACTCGACCTGGTCGGCGAGCATCAGCAGCGTGGCGAGCGCCGGCGTGTTGTAGGTCTGGTCCTTGCGCGAGTTCTCCAGCGCGGTGGTCAGCGAGAGGAACTCGGGCCGCCAGCGGTCGGTCGCGGCGCCGAGCTCCTCGACGCGCTCGATCGCGGCCGGGCTGAGCAGGGCGAGCCAGAGCCCACCGTCAGACGCGAACCCCTTCTGCGGCGCGAAGTAGTAGGCGTCGGCCTCGCTGACGTCGACGGGCAGGCCGCCCGCGCCCGAGGTCGCGTCGATCAGGACGAGCGCGTCGCCGGCGTCAGCGGGGCGGCGAACGCCGACCATCACGCCGGTCGAGGTCTCGTTGTGGGCCCAGCCGATCACGTCGGCGTCGGGGTCGGCGGTCGGCTCGGGGGCGTCGCCGGGCTCGGCGACGACGACGATCGTCTCGTCGAGGAACGGCGCGCCGGCGGTCGCCTTGGCGAACTTCTGCGAGAACTCGCCGTAGGTGTGGGCGAGCGCGCGGCGACGGACCAGGCCGGCGGTCGCGGCGTCCCAGAAGGCGGTGGTGCCGCCGTTGCCGAGCACGACCTCGTAGCCGTCGGGCAGCGCGAAGAGGTCGGCGAGGCCGGAGCGGACCCGCGCCACCACGTCCTTGACGGGCTTCTGGCGGTGCGAGGTGCCGATCACCGCCGCGCCGACGTCGGTGAGGTGGCCGAGCTGCTCGGGCCGGACCTTCGAAGGACCGCAGCCGAAGCGACCGTCGTCGGGCTTCAGATCGTCGGGAATTCTGGGCGTCTCGGGCAAGGCTGGCCTCCGCGGCGGTCGAGTTTCAGCGGTTGCTGTGCCCAGGCGTACGGCTGTCCAACCCGCCGCTCCCCGGTGGTTACATCCACCTCGAAGACGCCAGTCGCGACGGACCAGCGAGTGTACAGACCGCCGATACCGAAGTTCTAGGCGTTCCTGGCAAGGAAGCAGGGGGCCGTGGCGGGCGCCAGCCCGTGAGGCTCCCGATGACGCCGCCAGGGGCGTCTAGAACTCGGTGTCGATCCAGCTCATCTTGTCGCGCAGCTTGCGCCCCTCGACCTCGATCTGGTGGCCGGCCTCCTGCTCGCGCATGCGCTGGAAGTTCTCCTGGCCGGCGTTGTTCTCGGCGATCCACTCGCGGGCGAACTCGCCTGACTGGATCTCGGCGAGGATCTGGCGCATCGCGGCGCGGGTCTCGTCGGTGACGATCCGCTTGCCGCGGGTGAGGTCGCCGTACTCGGCGGTGTTCGAGATCGAGTAGCGCATCCCGGTGATGCCCTTCTCGTACATCAGGTCGACGATCAGCTTCAGCTCGTGGAGGCACTCGAAGTAGGCCAGGCGCGGGTCGTAGCCGGCCTCGACGAGCGTCTCGTAGCCGGCGCGGACGAGCTCGGAGGCGCCGCCGCAGAGCACGGCCTGCTCGCCGAAGAGGTCGGTCTCCGTCTCGTCCTTGAAGGTGGTCTCGATGACACCGCCACGGGTGCAGCCGATGCCCTTGGCGTAGCCGAGCGCGAGCTCGCGCGCGTTGCCGGTCGCGTCCTGGTGGACGGCCATCAGCCCTGGGACGCCGGCGCCCTCGGCGAACTGGCGGCGGACGAGGTGGCCGGGGCCCTTCGGGGCGACCATCGCGACGTCGACCTCGGCGCCGGGGTCGATCACGTCGAAGTGGATCGAGAAGCCGTGGGCGAACATCAGGAGGTTGCCGGGGGCGATCCCGTCCTTGATCTCCTCCTCCCAGACCTTGCCCTGCTTCTCGTCGGGGAGCAGGACCATCACGACGTCGCCCTGGCTGGCGGCATCGGCGATCGAGGCGACCTCGAGTCCGTCGGCCTTGGCCTTCTCGACCGAGCTCGAGTCGGGCCGCAGACCCACTACGACCTTGACGCCGGACTCGTGCAGGTTGAGCGCGTGCGCGTGGCCCTGCGAGCCGTATCCGAGGATGGCGACGGTCTTGCCGTCGAGCTTGGAGAGGTCTGCGTCGTCGTCGTAGATCATCGGCCGCGCATCCTACCCCGCCGCGCGCGGCGCGTCCGCGAGCCGGCCGCGCAGCAGCTTGCCGCCGGCGTTGCGCGGCAGCTCGGCGACGCGCACCACGAGCTTCGGCGCCTGGTATCCGGCGAGCCGCTCGCGGCAGTAGGCGAGCAGCTCGTAGTCGGAGACGGGCCTGCGCTCGAGGACGTAGGCGGTGACCGCCTCGCCCCAGTCGGGGTCGGCGGTGGCGCCGACGCCGGCGTCGGCGATCGCCGGGTGGGAGCACAGCACCGCCTCGACGGCGGCGGGCGCGACCTTCTCCCCGCCGGTGACGATCAGCTCCTTGATCCGCCCGGCGACGCGCAGGCGTCCGCCGCGGTCGAGCGAGCCGGTGTCGCCGGTGGCCAGCCAGCCGTCGGGGCCAGCGGCGCCGGGGGCGACCATCGCCCCGCGGACGCGGATCTCACCGTCGGCGGCGATCGCGATCTCGGCGCCCGGGAGCACGGTCGCGGCAGTCTCGCCCGGGTCGGTGACCGCGACCTGGGAGGCGGTCTCGGTCATCCCGTAGGTGCAGCGGACCGGCAGGCCGGCGGACTGCGCCCAATCGATGAGGTCGGGCGGGATCGGCCCGCCGCCGAGCAGCAGCGCGCGCAGTCCGGGCGCCGCGGTGAGGCCGGCCTCGCGCAGGCGGCGCAGCTGGGCGGGAACGAGCGAGACGAGCGTCGCCTCGCCCCCCGCGAGCGCGGCGGCGACCGTGGCGGCGTCGAAGCGGTCGTGCAGGACGGCGGTGGTCGCGTTGCGCGCGCAGCGGACCAGCACGCCGATGCCGGCGACATGGAAGAGCGGCAGCGGGCACAGCCAGCGGTCGTCGTCGCGGACACCGAACGCCGTGGCCGAGGCGGCGGCGGAGGCGTCGTGGTTGGCGACGGTGAGCTCGACGGCCTTGGGGGCGCCCTCGGTGCCGGACGTGAAGAGGACGGTGTGGACCGCGCCGGGCGACGGGTCGCGGTCGAGCCGCACGGCGGCTTCGATGCCGTCCAACGGGGCGGTCACGACCGCGTCGGCGGCGACGGCGGCGGACTGGGCGCGCCGCTCGGGCTCGGGCAGACGGGTGTTCAGCGGGACCAGCGCGGCGCCGAGCCGCGGCGCGCCGTGGAGCAGCTCGCAGAAGGCCAGTGAGGGCCGGAGCGTGGTCGCCACGCGGCCGCCCTCCCCCACGCCGAGCGCCGCCAGCCGGGCGGCCGCCACGTCGGCGCGCTCGTCGAGCTGGGCATAGGTCGCGGCGCCGTCCGGGGCGACCACGGCGGGGTGGTCGGGACGGCGGCGGGCGGCGGCGGTCAGCCAGTCGGGCACGTCGGAAGGGTACGGCGGACTAACCTTCCGGCACCGATGACGGCTACCAAGGACACGCGCGCCGCCGACTGGGCCGCGCAGCACGCAGGGCGGATCATCGAGCGCGGC
>Ga0307505_10000917_pt1 | contig 27373 bp, 24 predicted proteins | sample 23_S_MG_FD_202183 | JGI IMG/M metagenome (GOLD analysis project Ga0307505, IMG submission 202183) | Soil microbial communities from Populus trichocarpa stands in riparian zone in the Pacific Northwest, United States - 23_S | ecosystem: Environmental > Terrestrial > Soil > Riparian zone > Trees... | reverse complement strand
AGGCTCCTTGTGGAAAGTCAGGCCTTGCGAAGGGCGGCCATGGCGCGCCGCTCTTCTCCATAGAGGTCGTTCACCATTCGGCACTCGCGGTCGAAGATCATCGTGGCCCGCGCCGATGGGGTGAAGGCGGGCCACGCCGGCAGGCCCGCGTGCGACGGGTTGCCGGTGCGCGCAAACGCCACCCACGCGCGGCTCATCCGATCGGCCAGCGCGTAGCGGTCCTCCCCCGCACCGGTCATGAAGCCGATGTCGTCGACGTGGTCGAACACGAAGGGCAGCTCCATGCCGTGCATCGACCGGAGCTTGCCGTTGCGCACGGGCGATTGCCACTTGAAGTAGTACATGTAGACCGGCGCGCGGCCCTGGGCCGCCTTCTGCTCCGCGATCGTGTAGGACGAGAGGCGCAACGGCGAGTTGTCGGCGGCCATGACGGCGGCCAGATCGCCCGGCGTGGCGCCGGGCCGATTCGTGCGGTAGAGCGCCACCAGTCGTGTGGCCTCGGCGTTCTCGATGCGAAGCGTGCGCGCGATCTGCGCGCCCACCGCGCCGTCGTTCGCGGGCTCGCTGCTCCAGTACACGTCGTCCGGGTTGGCGTAGGGCACGCCCTCGGTTTCGTTCGAGCCGCAGATGATCGGGACGTCGGCGGTCAGGGGTGAGGCCATCGGCTCGAACGGGTGCACCACCAGCGTGCGGTTGTCCTTCACGGGCACGAAGCGCAGCGAGATGTCGCCTTCGGGGGAGGGCGCTCCGGCCTGGCCACCGGCGCGCCCCGATCCGCCCGTCAAGGCGCCGAGAATTCTCTCGGCCGGCAGCTGCGCCAGCGCGTCAGCCTGCGTCGCGCGCAGGTCCAGACGGCGAAGCAGCAACTCGGCCGAGGCCTGCGCGGCGGGCCGCTCGAGTGCGGTGATGGCGGTGTCGGCCAGCGTGGCCATGATGATCGAGCGGTGAAAAAGCCCCTTGGCCGACGGCATACCCTGCAGGATTGCCGTCTTGCCCCCGCCGCCGGACTGGCCGAACACCGTGACGTTGCCGGCATCGCCACCGAATCGCGCGATGTGGTCGCGGACCCACTGCAGCGCCAGCACGATGTCCTGCATGCCCAGGTTGGCGGATCGCGCGAAGCGCTCCACGCCCATGTCGGCCAGGTGCAGGAACCCGAACGCGTTCAGCCGGTGGGTCAGGGACACCATCACCACGTCGTGCTTTCGCGCCAGCGCCTCGCCGTCGTAGAAGACCGAGTTGCCGGAACCCGTGCGAAAACCGCCCCCGTGCAGCCACACCATCACCGGCCGGCGTCCGGTGCCCACCGCCGGCGTCCACACGTTCAGGCGGAGGCAGTCCTCGCCCATCGGGCCCGTGCCCGTCAGCATGTCGCCGATCTCAGGAATCATCGCGCGGAAGGGCTGGGGCGCCCGAGGGCCGTAGTCCACGGCGTCCCTGGTGCCTGTCCATGGCTGCGGTGTCGACGGCGGGAGGAAGCGTGCGCTGCCACCGGTCGGGGCGCCGTAGGGAATGCCCTTGAAGACGACGCTGCCGGGCCGCGACGATCCGCGGATGCGGCCCGACGTGACCTCGACAACCGGGCCCGGGCCGACCGGTCCCTGCGCCCACGCCGGCACGGTCAGCCAGGTGGCCCCGAGGGTCGAGGCCGCGGTCCTCGTGACGAAGTCGCGTCTATTCATCGAGTCTCCGCGCAGAAGTTACCATTGGTGTCGGTGACTCCGACAACCCTTCTGACCCTCTGCGCGGTCCTTGTAGCGACCGGCGTGACCGCCCCGGCGCGGGCGCAGCAGGCGCCGCCGCCCGCCCCGGTGCCCAGCCCCCGTCAACTCTTCGACCAGACCTGCCAGACCTGCCACGGCAACGCCTCGGTGCCGCGCGCCGCCGATCCGGCCGTGCTGCGCCGGATGACGCCCGAACGCATCTACGAGGCGTTGACCACCGGCGTGATGCAGGCCCAGGCGCAAGCGCTGTCCGACCCGGCCAAGCGGGCGCTGGCCGAGTACCTGGGCGACCGCAAGCTGGGCGCGGGCGAGACCGGATCGGCCGATCGGATGCCCAATCGGTGCGATGTGGCATCCGCCGGAAGAAGGCGCACGACCGGCGGCGATTGGAACGGGTGGGGCGCCGACCTGGCGAACACGCGGTTCCAACCCACTCGGGCCGCCGGGCTCCCGGCCGTGCAGGTGCCGCGGCTGGCGCTGAAGTGGGCGTTCGCTGTCCCAGGTGCGACGGCCGTGTACGGACAGCCAACGGTCGTCGATGGGCGTGTGTTCGTCGGCGCAGACACCGGCTTCGTGTATGCGCTCGATCAGCGCACCGGGTGCGTGCACTGGGCGTATCAGGCGCACGCGGGCGTCCGCAGCGCCGTCACCGTTGGGCCTATCGCCGGTGCCCGGCGCGGCGCGTTCTTTGGGGACCTCAAGGGCAACGTCTACGCGGTGGATGTCGTCACCGGGGCGCTCGTGTGGACGATGCGCGCCGACGAACACGCGCTGACGCGCATCACGGCGGCACCGGTGCTCCACAGAGAGCGCCTGTACGTGTCGGTGGCCTCCTTCGAGGAAGGCGCCAGCACCAGTCCGCGCTATCCCTGCTGCACGTTCAGGGGGAGCGTGCTCGCGCTGCGCGCGGATACGGGCGCCGTGGCGTGGAAGACCTACACCATCGCCGACGAGCCCAAGCCCACGCGGCTCTCGCCCGCGGGCGTCCAGATGCACGGGCCGTCCGGCGCGGGCGTGTGGAACGCGCCCACGATCGACCCGCGCCGCAATGCGCTCTACGTGGGAACGGGCAACAACTACTCCCGGCCGACCACGGGGACCTCCGACGCCGTCATGGCGTTCGACCTCCAGACGGGCAAGGTGTTGTGGACGCAACAGGCGCTGGCCGACGACGCGTGGATCCCGGCGTGCGCGCCAGGAGCCGCACTTGCGGGCAACTGCCCCGAGGACCTCGGCCCCGACTACGACTTCGGCGCCTCGCCGATCCTGAAGTCGCTGCCTGGGGGCCGGCGCCTGCTCATCACGGTGGCCAAGAGCGGCATCGCGTGGGCCATGGACCCCGACAAGGAGGGCGCCGTGGTGTGGAAGACCCCCGAGCCGGCGCGTGCCGCGGGTCCGGAAGGGGAGATGGTGTGGGGGGCGGCGGCCGACGACCGGCACCTCTACGTGGGCCTGACGAGTGGCGGTGTGGCGGCGTATCGGCTGACGTCGGGCGCGATCGCGTGGACCACGCCGATTCCGCCCGCGGATCCCTCGCGGCGCTCGGGCCACAGCGGGGCCGTGACCGTCACGCCCGGGATGGTCTATTCGGGCGGCTGGGACGGTGTGCTGCGCGCGCTGGAGGCAGACTCGGGCCGCGTGGTGTGGCAGTACGACACGATGCGCGACTTCGACACGGTGAACAAGATGCCGGCTCGCGGTGGTTCGATGGGCGCGCCCGGCGCCACGGTGGCCGGTGGCATGGTGTTCGTCGGTTCGGGCTACATCGGCGTGCGGAACGGCACGCCGGGGAACGTGCTGTTGGCGTTCGGGCCGGCGGGGCAGTAGACGCGCATCATCCTCCCAGTCGTTCTGGCCATCATGTGGCTGGCCGCGGTTGAACCGTCCGCGCAACAGCCGCTGGACGGTCTCTCGTGGATATCCATTCCCGGCAACCAGCCGCCGGGTTCCTCCTGGCGCGCTCAGTTCCAGATGGGATGCGTGCCCGGGGACAGCACGTGCCAGGCTCACGAGAAGCCACGCCGTCAGGTGGCCCTGACGCGCGCCTACGCGTTGCTGACCACCGAAGTGACGCGGGCACAATTTCGAGCGTTCGCTGGCACGACCCGTTACCGCACGCTGGCCGGCGAGGGCTGGGGGTTTGCCTTTGATCGCAGCGGCTACATCCGGCAGGACGGTCTGTCCTGGAGCGCGCCCGGCTTCTTCCAGGACGACGACCATCCGGTCGTGCAGGTCTCGTGGCACGATGCCGAGGCCTATTGCGCGTGGGCAGGTGGACGACGGCCCACCGAGGCCGAGTGGGAGTACGCAGCCTGTGGTGGCGTCCAGGGCGCGCGTTTCGTCTGGGGGGATGCCGCCGACGGTGCCAACCGTCCCCCGGGGGCGAATGTCGCCGACGACTCGGTGCGGCCGCATTTTTCGTGGTGGGCCGTGTTCCCCGACTACCGCGATGGTTTCCCCTGGACAGCGCCAGTGGGGTCGTTTGCCGCCAACGCGTTCGGGTTGTTCGACATGGCGGGAAACGTGTGGGAATGGACCGCCGACTGGTACGCCCCGACGGCCTACGCCTCGTCTTCGAGCGTGGACCCGCTGGGGCCGGCGTCGGGTCGGACTCGCGCTGTGCGCGGCTCGTCCTGGGGCGATGAACCGCTGGTCTTGCGGGTCTCCGAACGTAGCTTTCTTACGCCGGAGCATCGAAGCTACTTCCACGGCTTTCGGTGCGCTCGGAACGAACCCTCGCGGGGCGGCGACACTCCTCGACCCTAGCCGAGGACTACTCGGCGAAGATTCGCGCGACCGGAATGTCGAGGCCTGGCAGGAGGGACGTGCCGAGCATGTCTCCGGCATCGGCGGAGAGCTCGGTGGGCCGCCCGAAACGGTCGCCGTCCCGACGATAGACGCGGACAACGTCGATTTCAGGGTCCACTATCCAGTATTCGTCCACGCCCGCGCGTTCGTACAGTCGGCGCTTGATCGTCTCGTCGCGACGCCGCGTGCTCGGCGAGCCTATCTCGATGACCAACTCCGGCACGCCACGCACGTGTTGCGCCGTGACGACTTGGGACGCCCGCTCGTTCGACAGGTAGAGCAGGTCAGGCTCCACGACATCGAACTCCGAGAACACCACGTCGAACGGGGCGTGGAAGAGCTGACCGACGGGGTGAGCCTCAAGCCAGCCGCCGATGAGCAGCACGAGGCGGATTGAAACGCGTTGATGCTTGGTGTTGGGCGACGGCGTCACGTAGTGCTCTCCATCGATCAGTTCGTGCCGCAGCCCGTCGTCGGGCAACTGCACGAAGTCGTCGTAGGTGAGCTTCACGCCGGGGGAGGTGGGCGTCATCGGGTCGCTCCCAGCCATCGGCTCATTCTAGACCTCAAAGCGAAGGGTGTGCCAGAACGGGCTGGCCGGAAATCGTGCGTCGAGACGGGCTGGATCAGTTGCGGATCGGACAGGCCCCTGAAGAGATGGCGGATCGTGCGCCATTCGCGGCCCGCGAGGCGGCAACTCTTGACGGCCGCGCGCAGGTTCCGGTGCTGGCGTAACGACTTGGTGATGACCTGCGTCGCGCGGAGCGCGAGAGCGACCCGCGCGATGTCAGGTCCATCGCCTGGTTAGGCAGCACCTTTCGAACGACCCACCCAGCGAACACTTGGCCGACGCTTCGATTCTGCACAGTCCCGGAGATACGAATTGATCAGAGTCTGGTACGCCATGCCCGTCTCTTCCGAGAGATCCTTGAAATAGGAGATCGTGGGTTCGTCCAGTCGAATCGTCACGGCTCGCTTCAGCCGGGCGGCATACGGATTCCGTCTCGCGTTGGTAAAGTCGTACTCTTTCCTCATCGTCGCTCGCCTCGCTCGTACTGCGCTCGTTCCCGGGGCGTCGCCTTCCGCGCCGAAATGATCCGAATCAGTCCTGGAGCCTCCCGGTAAGCATGGACCACAACCAGGACACGCAGCCGCGCACTCAACCCGAGTAGGATGAACCGCTCTTCGTCGGCTGAGTGCTCTGGATCGTCCACCAGGCGCGCATGATCATCCACGAACACGGTCTGCGCCTCGACGAACGATACGCCATGTTTCCTCTCATTGGCTCTCGCCTTCGCCGGATCCCAGGTGACAGCCAGGCTGGCCATGCAATGTTCTGAGTATGCACGACGTATTTACGTCAGGCAAGTGGTCCTGTCGTCTGCCTAAGGTGAAACTGTTCGGATCAGCCGGTTGGTCGAGATCATGCGGCCTTCACCTCCACGACGACGCCGAGGTCCCGAAGACGCTGAAGGAGCCGCTGGGTGACGCGATCCTTGTCGCGCTGGGCGAAGTACTGCCCCCCGAGGTCATGATATTCGACACCGTCCCGGAGCATGTAGGAGGCAGCGGTCAGCATCGAGCTGGCAACCGCGAGGATCGCTTTCTTCGCGCCGCGGCGACTCTTGAGTCGGAGAAACTGCGCCTGCAAGTACCCGTCCTTCTTGCGGGTGGCGGCCCACGCAGCATTGACCAGGGTGGGTTTGAGCCATTGGGCACTCTTCCGGGTGCGCGTCGAGCGCCGCTTACCAGCACTCTCATCGAGACGCGGGCACAGACCGGCCCACGAGATGAGATGGCCGACGGAGGGAAAGCGGGTCATGTCCGTGCCGATTTCCGCGATGAGCACGCGGGCGGTCGTGTCACTCAGGCCTGGCATCGTCGTCAGGAGACTGACGGCGGCGCGAAAGGGCCCCAGGGCGTCGCCGATGCGCGCTTCGATCGCCGTGATGGCCGCGGTCACCGATTCGATTTGCGCGAGATGAAGTTGGAGCAGGAACCGGTGATGGTCGGGGACATGGCCGTGGAGCGCCTCGACGAGTGTGCGCCGGGGCGCTTTGAGGCGTCCCCGTGTCAGGTCGGCCAGCGTCTCCGCATCCGTCTCGCCCGCAATGAGTGCCTCCAGGATCGCGCGCCCGCTCGTCCCGAGGATGTCGCTCATGACTTGCGTGAGCTTCAGGTTCGCGTCTTCGAGCGTCTTCTGAATGCGCAGGGTGTGGCGGGCCATTTCGCCGACCAGTTGTTTCCGCGTCCGGGTGAGGTCGCGGAGCGCCTGGATCGGCGCGGGCGGGACGAAGCTGCTGCGAATCAACCCGTGCGCCAGCAGATCGGCGATCCACGTCGCATCGTTCATGTCACTCTTCCGCCCAGGTACAGTGCGGATGTGCATCGCGTTCGCGAGCACCAACATGACGTGCTCTTCGAGCACATGCCAGACCGGCTTCCAGTAGACGCCGGTCGCCTCCATCGCCACGTGGGTACAGCGAGGGCGCGTCAGCCATTCGTCCCATTCGAGCAGGCCACGCGTGGTCGTCGAGACGGTGCGATGCTCGTAGGTGACCTCCGTACCCAATGCGATCCGGACGCACGCGGCTACACTGCCCGCGTGCACGTCCAGGCCCGCGCAGCGGGGATGCAGGACTTCCATGCCCCTTCTCCTGTGCGCCGGCTAAACCGGCGAGGTGTAGTGAATGAAAGAGTCATACGGTGAAGGAGTAGCGACCCACACCGACCCCGAGTCATGCGGAGCGGTCCGCAAGGACCGCGTCGAAGCGTTGACAGGGGCACGTGCGGGCCGGGTATTCAGCCGCGAAAGTGACTTCCTCCGGGACGCCGACGCTGTAGGAGAAAGCGGAAGGCACCATCGGGGGCATCGATATCGCGAGATGCTCTCGAGTCCCGCGCGGTCAGAGACCCCGAGCACGTACGAACACCCCTCGCGCGGGAGCCGGGAGATCCCGTGGTCGCCCGCGGCAGATGGTGTCGCGGGACGCGTCGGGAAGTCCAAGGACGTACGCCGACGATGAACGACCACGGGAAGTCGGACAGACCCGCAGTACCTGCGAAGTCTCCGAACCAGGCCGGGCCACCGGCCGCGGAGGGGATGGAGGGAAGGGGCCTGGCCAAAGGAAACCTGCGACAGCCAAACGCGTCCCGGACACCGAGCCGGACCGACGCGCCCAGTGCGCTGGAGCGGGTACGTCAAGCAGCAAGGCGGGAGAGAAAGTGCGGTTCACGGCGCTCCTGCACCACGTCTACGACCTGAATCGCCTGCGGGCGGCCTATCTCAGTTTGAAGAAGGAAGCCGCGCCGGGCGTGGACGGCGAAACGTGGCGGCACTACGGCGAGGCAGGGGAGGATAACCTCCACGACCTCGCTGAACGGCTGAAACGCGGGGCGTACCGAGCAAAGCCGGTTCGACGGGTGTAGATCGCGAAGACCGACGGGCGGCAGCGGCCGCTCGGCGTGCCTGTACTGGAGGACAAAATCGTCCAGCGGGCCACGGTCGACGTGCTGAACGCCATCTACGAAACCGACTTTCTCGGCTTCTCGTACGGGTTCCGGCCGGGACGCAGCCAGCACCATGCGCTGGACGCGCTCTACACGGGACTGCTGACGAAGAAGGTGAACTGGGTGCTCGACATCGACATCCGTGCGTTCTTCGATACCATCGACCACGGATGGCTCGTGCAATTTGTCGAGCACCGCATCGCGGACCAACGCGTCGTGCGCCTCATCCAGAAATGGCTGAACGCTGGCGTGTTGGAGGAGGGGAAGCGAACGCGAGTGGAGGAGGGGACGCCGCAAGGCGGCAGTGCATCGCCGCTGCTGGCGAACATCTATCTCCACTACGTGTTTGACCTGTGGGTCCAGGCATGGCGCCAGAAGCACGCCACCGGCGACGTCATCGTCGTCAGGTTTGCGGACGACATCGTGCTGGGATTCCAAGTCAAATCGGACGCCGAACGATTCTGGGCGGAGCTGGCCGAGCGCTTTCGGCGGTTCCGCTTGGAGTTGCATCCCGAGAAAACGCGTCTGCTGGAATTCGGTCCGTATGCGGCCGACAACCGGCGCCGACGCGGAGACGGGAAGCCGGAGACGTTCAACTTCCTCGGCTTCACGCACATTTGCGGGAAGAAGAGGAGCAACGGACGCTTCACGGTGCGCCGGCAGACGATTCGCAAGCGATTGCAGGCCAAGCTGAGTGCGGTGAAAACCGAACTCAGACGGCGCATGCACGACCCCATCCCGGCAGTCGGCACGTGGCTGCGCGCAGTGGTCGGTGGGCACATCCGCTACTACGGCGTGCCCACGAACAGTCACGCGCTGCACATCTTTCGGTTCCAAGTCGGTCACCTCTGGCATCGCTCGCTGTCGCGACGGAGCCAGAACGGCCGCATACGCTGGGACCGGAGGCGGCGGCTTATCGACCGCTGGTTGCCTCCTGCCCGCGTGTGTCATCCCTATCCCCTGCGGCGACTTGGCGTCATCACCTGAGGCAAGAGCCGGATGCGGGAAATCCGCTCGTCCGGATCTGTGGAGGGGGTGATCAGCGATGGTCATTCCTACTCCGACTCCAGGACGCTGGCGTGGAGTCCGCGTAGGCGAAGTCTAAGGTGCGCGCTCACCGGTTCCGCCGGGGTCGCAATACGGGGTGCTCGCGGGACTCCGGGTCCAACTAGACAACGGGCTCTCAGCACCAATGCAGGGCCGACCTCGGTGCCAGCGTCGCCACGCACTCTACCGTGTTTCATGACCACGCGGGTCGGTCACCGACCGGTGGGAAACTAGACCGAGGCAGGCGCCAGACGGACCTCAGTACGGTGGTACCCAACCCACGGATATCAGCAGGATCAATCGTCGGCAGTACTGGTCCCGTCCCGCCTCAGCTCCTGGATACCCTCGTTTCCGGGTTCGGCCGCCTGCGCGGACCGCTCCATGGGTGGGCGGTCTGCTCGGCGCGACGCGACACCCGTCGGCTCGCAATCATCGGCCCGATCGAGCTGGCAAAGAAGAACCGCGTCCTACTTGACTCGAGAAGTCATATCAACGTTGCAAATGAGCCGCGTCCGCCGGCACGCGCGAGCGGGCCAAGGACGTCGGCTCCATTTGATTGTTATGCCGCCCCTCGCTTCGGCTCGGTGTGCAGGGCCTGCACGACGGCCTTGGGATTGCGGGCTGCGATGCGCAGCAGGGCCAGCGCCGGCCCCTCCGGCGTCCGACGCCCTTGCTCCCAATTCCGCAAGGTGCCCACACTCACGCCGATCATCAGCGCGAACTCGGCCTGGGACACCCCCAACTTCGCTCGCACCGCCTGCACGTCTGTCGGATTGAATGCCGTCGTTCGCGACGCCCGGCGGGTGCCGCGACGAATCTGCCCAGCCTGCCGCACGCTCGTCAGGAGCGATTGAAACGCGTCGTCCTTCACTTGAATTCCTCCCGAACCAGTCGACCGAGTTGGCGCGTTTGGTCCGCCGTCAGGTCGCCTTGCTCCGACTTGGCGTATACGAACAACATGTAGACGACCTGCTCGGCTGGCGCCCAGTAGTAAATGACCCGGAGGCCGCCGCGCTTCCCACCCAGGTATCGCCCACCGCACCTTCCGAAGCCCGCCCGAGCCCTTGATGACCGTCCCCTGCTCGGGACGTAACATGAGCGCGATCTGCAATTGTCGATAATGCTCGTCGTCGAGATGCCGCCGAAGTGCAGCGGTGCACACCGGCGTTTCGACAAACCGCAGGGCTGCAATGATACGCCAATGGCGTATATGCCCTCAAGTCTGAATCATTGCGGCATAACGATTCAAATGAGCCGCGCCCGCGGGCACGAACTCCGCCGAGTGCGGGTACGGCGCGGGACGCGCGAGCGGCCCGCGACGCGCGTCGGCTCCAGCGGCCTGTTATGCCGTCCGTTTCGAGGCGTGCTGCTTTTCCGCGACTTCCAAGAGAAGACGCAAGGCCCGGTTCACCGAGGCTGAGTCCGGGAACGCCTTCGCGACATCCGCATCGAGAAGCACCACGTTCGTGCCTTCCTTGTAGGCGGCATGATGTTTGCCCCGGACACCACCCGAGAAGTCGTACTCCGGCCTGAGTTCGTCAGCGTTCTGATTGTCGGCCTGACTCATAAGCTTTGCGTTCAGCGGGCCCAGCGACCCGCGCATGAATGATTCGGATTCGACCCGCCCGTTCAGTGTACGCCACCACCAACAACCGCGTCTCGACCGAAAGCCCCAGGCTCAGAAACCGAGCTTCCTCTTCAGAATGAGCGGGTCTGCGATGGTCACCTCGAACGGGTCGCCCAAGATCGTGGACGCCTCGGAGAACGTCACGCCGTGTTTCGTGAGATTGGCGGCGGCCTTCGCCGGATCCCATTCGAACTCCACGAGTAGATCCTATCGTCGTCTTCCTGATCGGCCTAACGCGCGGCTTCAGCCGCGGCGGCTCATGATCGCGCCGGCCGCCGTCGGCTGCAAGCGGATGTTCGGCGGCCGTTATGGAACGGGGCGTAGGGCAACCACGAATGAGTCATGCGAACTGAATCGCTGGCCATGGCCGAAGGCACCGGCCGTCGGTAGAATTTGCCCTCCCGCCGAGGGGATTCGGCCGCCATGACTGCTGCCGATATCGCCAGCGACCACGATCCGATCGCCAAGCGCAACAAGCGCCTGCCCCTCCGCATACTGGTTGCGTGGCCACTCGTCCGACCCCAGGAGCACGATCGATCGCACGCCTCGACGTTCAACATCGATACGAGCGACAAACGCTTGGCGATAACCCACAAGCGCTCGTGCGTCGGCCGCCGTGGCTGGCTCCGCGAAATCTGGCGAGTTCGTCACGCCGGTGACCCACACACCTCCCCCGGCGTCGAGGGCGACTCCCCGAGCGGACTCGACTTCACGCCCACCAAAACAGAACTCCTGGAGGGGTACGCCCTGCGCGGACAGGATGACGACCCAGCCATCGTGCTTGCCGCGAGAACCGTGACAGTTCGCCGAACCAGATTCACCGACAGCGAGGACGCGACCGTCTTCACGCACGGTGACCGCATGCAACCGATCGTTCCCGGCACCACCGATCCGTCGCTGCCAGACGACGGACTCCGTGCGCGTGTCGAACAGCAGCACAAACGTGCCAGCACGGTGCTGCGGTGACGTGCCGGATGGTGAGGTGCTGTGTCCAATCAACACGAGGCGATCGGGACTGGCACGCGCCATGGCAGACACGACATCATCGCCAGTCCCGCCGAATCGCTTCAGGGTTACCAACCGACCATGCACATCGATGCGGGCGAGGAACGCATCCGATCCGCCGAGCGGGGAAGGCTGCGCCATCCCCGAGTCGCTGGCGAACCTTGGCGAGGTCGTGCTGCCGGCGACCCAGACACCCCCACTCGTATCCGCCACGAGCGCGGTGGCTTGCTCATCACCCGAGCCGCCCAGATAGGTCGCATAGCGAATCGCGCGCCCGTCAGCACTCCAGCGCAGCACGAATGCATCACCAGCGCCGTACGATGCGCCGGAGCCGCCAAAACGTCGCCGGGCGGCGTCGGGCGTGACGGGAAATCCAGGACCGTCGGTGCTGCCGGCCGCCCAGAGCTCGCCGGTACCCGAAACGGCCGCCGCCCGTCCCCACGTCATCCCTCGCCCACACGCGACTGACGCGTAGACGCGCGCGCCACGCGTCGCATCCAGCTTCGTGCCGTACAGGCACCAGTTGCCGTTTGGCGCTGGACCCGTCGTGACGGGAAAGTCCTTCGAGTACGTCGTGCCAACGACGAACACGCCATGCTGGCGATCCGTCACGATGCTCGACGGGGTGTCCTTGCTGATGCCTCCCCAACGGGCCACAAACGCCACAGCTGGCACCTGTGCGTCGACGGCGACGACGGTCAGAGCAAGAAGCGCGCAGAGCAGTCTCAGCATCGTCCGACATCTCCGAGCAGACCATTGACCGCCGAACGTCGTATAGCCGGAGCGCGGCTTTCTCTGGCTCCGCGTCCCCGACTGGGACGCCAATGGCGCTACCCTCCAGCCAGTGGGCGCCATTATCCGGGAAAAGTGGAGCGGGGCCAAGGCCCGGCTCGGTCGGGACTTAGGGGAACGACCGACCGCAACGAGGCCCGAAGGCCGCACGCCGTCAAACGCCAGGAACCCGAGGTTAGATGGTTGGCGGCATTTGTTGTCGAATCGCCCTTGGGAGCCAGACTTGGCCTGCGAGTTGCCTACGCAAGACGTCGGGGTGCGGATGCGCGAGATGGAATCATCGCTGCAGCAGTTCGCGGAGTTGCTGCTGAAGGGCCGATTGGTCCGGCCCAACACGGCGCCGTTCGTCGTGCGCTGGGTCCGCCAGTTTCTCGCCAGGCCGGCAACGGATGGATCGCTCGCCGATCAAGTACGCAGTTTCTGCGAGGACTTGGAGCGCGAGGGCCGGCAGGACTGGCAAGTTCGCCAGGCGGAACAGGCGCTGCGGATCTACTTCGTCAACTTTCTGAACCGCACGGACTGGCATCGGCAGACGCCAAGTGCGGTCACGGGGTCGGACGGGCGCACCGATCCACTCGCGGCCGTGCAGCAGCTGCGGGCGCGCATTCGTACCCGCCACTATTCCTATCGAACTGAGGCGAGCTATGCCGACTGGGTGCGTCGCTTCTTCGACTACCTGGCCCAGCAGGAGGGTCCGCGCCCGCAGGTCACGTCGGCTGCCGTGCGCAACTTTCTCACCTATCTGGCTGTACACCGGAGCGTCTCGGCCAGTACGCAGAACCAGGCGCAGTGTGCGCTGCTGTTCCTCGCGCGCGAGGTCCTGGGGCTCGACGTCGACGGGCTGAGCCAGGCTACGCGTGCGAAGCGGGGTGAACGACTGCCGGTCGTGTTGAGCGTGCCAGAAGCCGCGGCACTCCTGAACGCGATGCACGGCACTTGCCTCGTAATGGCGTCACTCATCTACGGCGGGGGCCTTCGCGTGTCCGAGTGTTGCCAGCTTCGTGTCAAGGATCTCGACTTTGCAAACGGCCTGATCCTTGTCCGCAGCGGCAAGGGTGACAAGGACCGGTCGACGCTGCTGCCCGAGACCGGCCGCGAGACTCTGCGGGCGCACCTTCGGGACGCCGAGGCGGTGCACGACGCCGACCGGCGATTGGGTCTGGCCGGTGTCTGGCTGCCTGAAGCCCTTGAGCGCAAGTATCCGAACGCCGGGCGTGAACTGGCCTGGTTCTGGGTGTTTCCCAGGCTCCGGCACAGCTTTGCGACGCACCTGCTGCTCGCCGGCGTAGACATCCGGCAGATCCAGGAATACCTCGGGCATTCCAATGTCGAAACCACAATGATCTACACCCACGTGGTGCGAGACCTGCGGACGCCGGCCCGTAGCCCCCTGGACGCCATGGGTCGGTAAGAGCGCGTGCGGTCCCGAGTCCTGCTCGCTACCCGAAGCAGTAGACGACGCCGTCCGTGGACGCCACGAGGACGCGACCGCCGGCGAGCGCGGCCGACGACGTGATGCCGGAACCGGTCTCGAACTCCCACTGTTTGGCGCCGGTGGCGGCGTCCAGCACGTAGAAGCGGCCGTCGCCCGATCCGATGTAGATGCGGCCGCCGGCCACGGCCGGCGATGCGTCGATGCGGGCGCGGGTCTCAAAGGTCCACGCCTTCTTGCCCGTCGCTGCGTCGATCGCGTGAACGATCTTGTCGCGGCCGCCCAGCACCACGCGCCCGCCCACGAGCGACGCCGAGGAATAGAACGGGAACTTGCGGTCCGGGTTGCTGTAGCGCCAGACCACCTTGCGCGCCTTCAGATCGAGCGCCAGGACCTCGTAGTCGAACGTGCCCACATAGGCCCGGTCGCCGTCGATGATGGCGGACGCGCCGGTGTAGGCGCCGGTCTGGATCTCGTACAGCTGCTTGCCATCGGCCACGCGAACCGCCCGAAACAGACCGTCGCATCCGGCGATGTAGACCGTGTCGCCGACAACGGTGGGCGTTGCGTGCACCTGGCCCTGCGTGGCCAGCTTCCATCGCAGCGCGCCCGTCTTGGCGTCCAACGCGTAGAGGTGCGTGTCGTAGGACCCGATGATGACGAGGCCCGAGGCCATCACGGGCGAGCCCTTGATCTCGGAGCCGGTCTTGAACGTCCACGCGCCCTTGCCGGTCGCGGTCGTCACGGCGTGGATCACGCCGTCCAGGTCCCCGAAGTAGGCCATGCCGGCGGCGACGGCCGGCGACGACTCGCCGCTCAAGTGGCCCGAGGCGTACTTCCACTGCGCCTTGCCGGACGCGACGTCGATGGCGTGCAGTTCGCCGTTGCCGCTGACCACGTAGGCCGCGCCACCGACCACCGCGGGCGACGAATCCACCATGTCGCCGGTTTCGTAGCTCCAGAGGAGCTTCAAGGTGGCCGGGGGCGCCACGGTGGCGGCGCCCGTGAGGCGCGGCGTGCCCCTGAACTGCGGCCAGTCGGCCGGGGGCGTGCCCTGCGCCGCCGTCGTCACGACGGCCAGGGCCACGAGCGCCGATGCCGCGAAGAGTGGCGGCCGCATGTGGCCTACTTCACCGCGAGCGAGAAGAGCTGGTTGCGATTGTTGATGATGATGGCGCCGTTGGCGGGGGTGATGGTGCCGTAGACGGCGCTGCCCATGTTCATCTCGGCCAGCACTTCCTTCTTCTTGCCGTGCACCAGCACGGCGATGTCGCCGTCCTCGTCGCCCAGGTAGACGCGGCCGTCCACCACGAACGGCGAGCCCCAGATGGCGGCCAGCATGTCGTGCACCCAGTACGGCTCCCCCGTGGCGGCATCCAGGCAATGCAGGTAGCCGCTGAAGTCCGAGATGTACACCAGGCCGTCGGCGACGGCGGCCGTCGAGATCGAGCGGCGCACCTTGTCGTAGGTCCACACGAGGCCCGACTGCGTGATGTCGCCGCGCTTGGTGGCGTCGATCACGTAGAAGTGGCCCACGCCCTCACCGTGCTCGGGGTCCTGGCCGTTGCCGATGTAGACGCGGTCGCCGACGATCACCGGCGTGGCGATCAGCTCGTTGCGTGTGCGTGGCCACGTGGAGTCCTTGGGGTTGGTGTCGAACTCCCAAAGCTTCTTGCCGGTCAGGGCTTCGTAGCCCCGCACCCAGCCGTCGCCCTGCGCCGACACCACCTGATCCACGCCGCCGATCCGGCCCACCGAGGGCGTGGACCACTGGCCGTGCAGGATCTTGTCGCCGACCGAGTTGTCTTCCCACGCCAGCTTCCCGGTGTCCTTGTTGACGGCGATGATCGACGGTGCCTTGGGCGAAGGGACGTTCACGTGGCTTTCGTCCTGTCCGTTCGACGTGCTGACGAAGATCAGGTCCCCGAACACTACCGGCGAGGAGTTGGACAGGTTGTGGGGATAGGACCCCACTTCCTCCATCATGTCGAACGCCCACACCACATCGGCGTCGCCCGGCCCTGTCAGCTTCTCGTCCTTGGTCCCGTCGTTCTCGTTGTCGCGGAAGCCCTGGACGTCCAGGCAGAACACCACGCCCCGGTTGCTGACGTAGTAGAGCCGATCCCCGATGATGAGGGGCGACGACGCCACCCCCTGAAAGGGCCAGTCGTTGGCGCGGCCCGATTCCAGCTTGGGATGGGCGTGTTGCCACACGAACTCGCCGGTGTCCTCCCGGAAGGCCATCAGCACGCCGCGGTCGCCGCCCTGGGTCTTGTCGCGCAGCAGCTCGTTGTTGGTGCCCACGAACACCAGGCCGCCGGCCACCACGGGGTTCCCGTAGCTCTGCGAGCCGAGGTCGGCCACCCACTTCACGTTCTTCTTCGACTTCACGTCCCAGTCGATCGGCAGCCCCTTCATCGACGACACCATGTTGCGGTCCGCCGTGCCGCCCCACATGGGCCAATCGCCGGTAGGGGGGTCGGACGCGTGAAGGGCCGCGCCGCCAACGAGGGCGAGCCCGCCCAGCATCGCCGCCAACAGCCGTGTCCGAAGGGATCTGGTGGTCACGTGCATCATGGTCGGTCCTCTAATTGGCGGTCAGCTTGAAGTTGTCGAGCATCGCGCCGAACTGCGCGTCGATGAAGAGCCCCGGGGCGCCCTCGCGGTTGCCGCCCGGCTCCACCTTCTCGATCGTCCAGGCGGCGGGCTCCGGCGTGCCGACGGCCCATGCCTTGCCCTGTGCGCGCACGGACCCGTCGGCCAGGTTCTCGACGCGAAGCTTCAGGCGGTACCACGTGTCGGGCTTCCATTCGAACGGCACCGTGACGGTGCGCGTCGTCTCGGGCTCCCAGGCCTCGATCTTCAGCTTCTGCGAGTTGCCGTAGAGCACCAGCGAGTAGCGCTGCGCCGTGATGCCGACGTCGCCCTGCTGCCGGCGCCGTGTGGCGGCGCGCACGTCGGCCTCGAACGAGTAGTTGAACCAGTTCGTGGGACCGATGAACGCGCGGACGCGCTTGAAGATGGTTTCGTCGGGGGCCTTCGCCAGCACCTTCTGGCCGTCGACTGTCGCCACGGCAATCTTGCCGGCCACCGCGTTCACCCAACCGGGGGGCGAGGCGCCATCGGCATAGGAATCGAAGGTCTCGGTCCACGGCAGCGGCCGCACCACGCGCGCCCGGGCCTGGCCCGTCAGCCCGCCGACCGTGGCCTTGATCAGGCCGGCCTGCTCGACCGGGTCGGCCGCCACGGTGAACGCCCCATCGGCCAGCGTGCCCTTCAGCCCGTCCAGCGTCCAGGTGGCCTTTTCCTCGCGCAGGAAGCGTCCCTGGTCGTCGAAGAGCCGCGCGCGCAGCCGGACCGTCTGCCCCGGCGTCAGCACCAGCTCGGTCGGCGCCACCTGCACGTGCGCGGGGCTTCCAGCACCCACCTCGGCCGGCGTGTTCACGGCCAGGCCCGTGGGGCTCGTGGCGCGTCGCGAGCCGATGGCATACACCGCGTCGCTGGACACGAAGAAGACCCGGCCGCGCGACACGGCCGCTCCCGCCAGCACCTGTTCCGCCGTGCCCTCCGAGCCGCAGCAGCTGGCGACGCTGTCGGGCAACGTGACGGCGCTCAGGATCTCGCCCTTGTCGGGCCCCGGCCGCACGATGAAGAACTTGCCACCGTCGGTGCCGACATAGATCTTGCCGTCGGCCATCACCGGCGGCGCCTTCTGCGCGGTGCTGAGCGCCAGCGTCCACAGCTCCTTGCCCGACGCCAGGTCGTAGGCGTGCATCGTAGAGCCGCCGTCGATCTGGTACACGCGCGGACCGTCGATGAGCGGGGAGGAGAAGGCGAACTCCGTGCCCTTCACGGCCCATTTCGTGGTCTTGATGTCGCCCGTGGCCGAGCCGTCGAGCGCCGCGATGAGGCCCAGCTCGTTGACGTCCAGGTTCTCGTCGCCGTGCGACACGATGACGGTGGAGTCCTTGACCACCACACCCGTGTTGATGGCGCGCTTGGCGGCCACGTAGCTCCACACGCGCTCCCCGGTCTGGGGCTTGATGGCGTGGATGGCCCCGTCCCCCAGGCCCGCGATCAGCAGTCGCAGTCCGTTAATGGTGGTGATGACCGGGGCCGCGTAGGCCGTGTCGTAGGGGCGGCCGCCGGGGTTGGCCACATACATCACCTCGCCGGTGCGCTTGTCCATCGCGATGAATCGGTGCGAGCGGTTGGAGCTGCCGCCCCAGTTGGACACCGCGGCGCTGACGATCACCAGGTCGCCGTCGACGATCGGGTTCATCGTGCGGCCGCCGTGTGTCGTGAAGGCGGCGAACTCTTCACCGAACGACCGCTGCCACAGGAGCTTCCCGTCGCGGCTGAGCGCGATCGCCTGGGCGCCTCCGCTCAGCGCATAGACGTTGCCGGTCTCGGGGTCGATGGCGGGCGACGCCCAGCCCACGCGGTGGGATGGCACGTCGCTTTGAAAGAGGTTGAAGCGGTACTCCCACACCGGCTTGCCGCTGTCGGCGTCCAGCGCCATCACGCGCTCGCGCAGGTCCACGCCGCGGCCCGCCGGGTTCTGGACGTAGACGCGGTTCCCGGCCACGACCGGGGCGGAGCGCCCGCCGTAGGGGGCCCGCCACAGCATCCCGTCGCCGTTGAGCGTCCACTTCTCGAGGAGGCCGGTCTCGGCCGACGTGCCGTCGCGCAGCGGACCCCGCGCCTCGGGCCACTCTCCCACCGGAACGCGTCGCGGGCCTTGCGCGGCCAGGGGCAGCACGAGACCGAGGGCCAAGGTCGACAGCAAGAGGATCTGCTTCAGCATCGATTACGTCTCTGTCAGGACACGCGTTGAGGGTCGGGTGTCGGCTACCAAGATGATAATGCGGCCGGCCGAGGCCCGGAGCATTTGGGTGGCGTGATCAGTAGGGCATAATTCCCGGATGCCGAACCGCGCAACCCTCGTGGATCTTGCCAAGCCCATCGGGAGGGCCGCCCTCCTTTTGACGCTCAACACCTACCCCGCGGCCGCCCAGGCGCCGCCGGCGATCACGTTGCCGCCCGTAACTGTGACAGCTCAGAAGGAGCCCGCCAACCCCTTGACGCTGCCGGTCAGCGTGACGGCCGTCCCGAAGGACACCTTGGTGAACGCCGGGGTCGGCATCGTGAGCGAGGCGGCGATGTACGCCCCCAACACGTTCTTCACGGAGTTCTCGGCGCGAAAGCTGAGCAACGCACGGTTTCGTGGCATCGGATCCAGCCCGGCCAATCCGGGCGTCACCACCTATTTCGACGGCGTCCCGCAGCTGAACGCCAACGCCGCCAACATCGACCTGCTGGACGTGCAGCAGGTGGAGTTCGTCCGCGGCCCGCAGGGCACCCTTTTCGGCCGCAACACCCTCGGGGGGCTGGTCAACGTCAGCACGGCACGGCCGTCTCTTTCAGGATGGAATGGCAGCTTTTCAGCACCGTTTGCCAACGTCGGTGCCCGAGAAGTGCGGGCCAGCGCGGGCGGCCCCGTCGTGGACGGGCAGGTGGGCGCCGGGTTCTCGTTGGCGTGGACCCAGCGTGACGGTTACACGACCAACACCGTAACCGGCAACGACCTGGACAGCCGGGAGGCGTTTTCGGCCAAGGGTCAGCTCCTCTGGACGCCTAGTGCCAAGTGGGAAACGCGACTCATCCTCAACGGCGAGCGTGCCCGCGACGGGGACTACGCATTGCAGGACTTGGGCGCGCTGCGCCAGACGCCTTTCACCGCGGCGCGCGACTTCGAGGGACACACGCGTCGGGATCTGTTCGGCACCACGATCCTGAATCGCTGGGAGGGGGGCCGGGTGTCGGTGTCCTCGACCACTGGCGTCGTGAAATGGAAGACCGAGGATCTGACCGATCTCGACTACACGCCCCTGCCGCTGCTTCGTCGCCAAAACAACGAGGAAGCGCTTCAGTTCACGCAGGAAGTGAGGCTCGCCTCCGCCGCCAACGCGCCGCTGCGCGTGTCCGACACCGTGGATCTTCGATGGCAGTCGGGGGTGTTCTTCTTCACGCAGAACTATGACCAGGAGGCCGTCAACAGCTTTGCGCCCTTCGTGCTGTCGCCGCTTGTGCCGTTCGCGGTCAGATCGACCTCGCCACAGGCGGCGCTTGATGACCGGGGGATTGGCCTGTACGGCCAGGCAACCGCCGTGGTCCGCGAGAAGCTGGACCTGACAGCGGGCGTGCGGTTCGACCACGAGAACAAGAAAGGGGTGCTCGACACGTTCTACTCGTTGGCGATCGCCCCCCCGACCCACGTGACCGCCGAAAAGGACTATTCCAACGTCTCGCCCCAGTTTTCGGTGGCCTATCGACCGGATGCCCGCGTGACGGTCTACGGCGCGACGTCCAGCGGCTACAAGGCTGGCGGGTTCAACCCCGCGTCGCCCGGCGGCCGCGAGACCTACGACGAGGAGCTGGCGTGGCACACCGAGGGCGGCGTGAAGACGTCGCTGGCCGGCGGACGCGTGTCGCTCAACGCCGCCGTGTTCAACATCGACTGGCAGGACCTGCAGCTGAACCTGCCCGATCCCGCCGTGCCCGGCCAGTTCTTCATCGCCAACGTGGGCGGCGCGTCAAGCCGAGGCGTTGAGCTGGACCTGCAGGCCCGCCTCCACCCGTCGGTGGACGTCTTCGGTGCCCTTGGCTACGCGCGCGCCCGGTTCGACGAGGGCAGCACGTCGAGCGGCGTGCCGGTGGGCGGCAACGAGATCCCGTACACCCCCAAGGCGACGGCTACCGTCGGTGCGCAAGTCACGCGGGCAGTTTCCAACCGCGTGAATCTATTTGGTCGAGCCGAGGTGGTGACCTACGGATCCTTCAAGTACGACGACTTGAACATGGCCGGTCAGGACACCTACGCCCTGACCAACCTGCGGATCGGCGGGCGAGGACGGTTCTTGTTCGCCGAGGCCTGGGTACGGAACGCCTTCGACAGGCGCTACATCCCGGTAGCGTTCGCCTACGGCCAGCTGGCGCCCTCGGGCTTCATCGGGGAGATGGGGCGCCCGCGGACGTTTGGCGTCAACGCGGGCGTTACGTTTTAGACCGGAGCCTGGCGGCCGTCCACTGTCGTGGACGGCTCGCCCGACTCCGTCTATAGTTCATGCCGCCTCTCGCTTACGCTCGAGGCGAGCATGTTCTAGCCGCTACTGGAGCGTCCAGAGCGTCAGCGACGTCACGTCCTTCACGAAGATGCGGTTCCCCGAGATGGCCGGCTGCGTCCACGTCTCGCTGTCGGCCACCTTGTAGCGCTTCACGGCCTCGAAGGCCGGGGCGTTCCCGCGCGTCACCAGCAACTCGCCGTCATCCTCCAGGAAGAACACCAGGCTGCCGGCCTTGGCCACCGCGGCGTTGGTGCCCTGACGGGGCTCGGAGAGCCACAGGGTTTTCCCGGTGGTGACGTCCACCCCGTAGTACTGGCCCGAGTTGCGCGTGGACATGCCGATGAGGGCGTTGCCGACCACCACGGGGTTGGTGAACCGCAGCTGGCTGTCGGTGTTCTCCCACAGCGTTTCGGTATTCCACTGGTTGTTGCGCTGCGCCACGGCGAACGCCACGGTGGGGCCACCGTTGCCGGACACGATCACCGACTGGCCGTTGACGATCGGGGTCATGCCGTTGGTGAAGTTGGGGCTCACGAACGCGCGCTCCCAGAGGAGCGCGCCGGTGGCGACGTTCACGCCGACGACTTTGCCCTGCGTGATCGTAATGAGCTGCCGCGTGCCGCCCAAGTCGGCGACCACCGGCGAGCCGTAACCGGGGCCATCGCCGTCCCACGTCCACCGGACGTTCCCGGTGGCGATGTCGAACGCCGTCAGCGCGCCTTTCATGTGGCCGCCGACGTGGAAGATCACCGTGTTGTCCTCGATGATGGGCGAGAACGAATGGGTCGTGAACATGGGCACCAGGTCCGACCCCGGCTTCTGCCAGATCTGCTTGCCGCTGGCGGCATCCCACGCCGTGACAATGCCCGTCATGCCGATGCTGTAGAGCCGGCCGTTCGAGAAGACGGGCGTGGACTTGGGGCCGGGCCCGTGTCGCACAGTAGCCGACTGCATCGTGAAGTTGGCCGGGTAGCCCGTCCGCCACAGCACCTTGCCGCTGGCGGCGTCGAGCGCCTGCATCGTTTCCTGGTCGTTGAGTCGCCCGAACTGGTAGACGCGGTCGCCGACCAGGATCGGAGTGGCGTAGCCGGTGCCGACCTCCACCTTCCACCGCTGCGTCAACTGGTCGGGCCAGGCCCGCGGTTCCGTGAAGCTGGCCACGGAGCCGTCGCGATTCGGGCCGCGCCACTGCGTGTAGTCGGCGCCCTGTCCCTGGCCCTGCGCCGCCACCCCAGCCATCACCACCGCGACCGCCACGCTTCCGATTACTGCCAGCTTCATAGCGTTGTCTCCCCAGCGTTGGCCTGTATCCTACAACGGGCGAGCCCCCAGCGCTGTCTCGTGGGCCACGAGGCGCGGGCTGCCTGGGCGGCAAGTGCCGATAGGGGGATGCGATGCGTGCGGTTCGACTGAGCAGAGGACGAAGCCCGTGGATTTCGGCGGTCGTCGTGGCCGTGTCGGCGACGCTCGGCGGGCAAGGTGCGCCCAGCACCGACTGGCCACAGTGGCGAGGTCCTGACCGCACGGGCGTCTCCCAGGAAACGGGACTGCTGAAGCAGTGGCCGCCGTCCGGCCCGGCCACGCAGTGGTCGGCGGCCGGTCTCGGCGCCGGCTACGGATCCATGGCCGTGAAGGGCAACCAGCTCTTCGTGCAGGGCATGAAGGGGCGCGACAGCGTCGTGACCAGCCTGGGACGCGCCGACGGCAAGGTGCTGTGGACGCGCATCGTGGGCCCGGCCCGCGAGAACGACCGGGGGTCGGGACCGCGCAGCACGCCGACGGTGGACGGCGACCGCGTCTTCGTGCTGACGGAGAACGGAGACCTGGCGGCCCTGCGCGCGCAGGACGGCGGCGTGGTGTGGCAGCGCAACATCCTGAAAGACTTCAGCGGGCAGAACATCTCGTGGCTCCTCAGCGAATCGCCGCTCGTCGACGGCGACAAGGTGATCGTCACGCCGGGCGGCCGCGGCGCCGGCATGGTGGCGCTGGACAAGGCAACGGGCAAGACCATCTGGGCCGCCAAGGAGCTGAGCGACGAGGCCGGCTATTCGTCCCCGATCGTGGCCGACGTGCAGGGGGTGCGCACCGTGATGACGCTCACGTCGTCGGCCGGTGTCGGGGTGCGGCTCGCCGACGGCAAGCTGATGTGGCGCAGCCGCTCGGCCGCCAACGGCACGGCGAATGCCGCGACGCCGGTCTTCTCGAACAACACGGTCTTCTACACCTCGAGTTACGGCACCGGCGGCGCGCTCCTGTCGCTGACCGCCCAGGCCGGCGAGGTCCGCGCCCAGGAGGTCTACTTCACGCGCGACATGCAGAATCACCACGGCGGCGTGATCGTCCTGGGCGGGACGCTGTACGGATTCCACAACTCGATCATGGCCGCGCTGGATTTGCCCACGGGGAAGACACTGTGGCGCAATCGCAGCGTGGGGAAGGGGGCCATCACCTACGCGGATGGCTTGTTCTACATCCTGGGCGAGGACCACGTGATGGGGCTGGCCGAGGCCACGCCGGCCGGGTATCGCGAGCGCGGGCGTTTCAACATCTCCGATCAGGGCTGGCCGTCGTGGGCGCATCCGGTGGTCAGCGGCGGTCGTTTGTACATCCGCAACCAGGGGACGATCGCCGCCTACGACATCCGCGCGCGATGACCACCCTCGCCACGGCCGACGCGACCCTACTGCGGTATCGGCTCGACCGTCCAGGAGGACGCTACGCGGGCCGATGCGCCTTGAGGAAGGAGTGAATCTGGCGTACTGCCAGAGGGATGCGCTCCTTGGGTTGCTTCCACGGGAACATGCTCACTTCGGCCTGTGGCGCGAGCATCGCGCAGTCCATTGCCACGGCGTAGGGGTGCGCAGGGACCTCGTCCGGCAGCACCAGGATTGGGTTCTGGCAGGTCCGCATGAAATCGCGGGACACGGTGAACAGGAAGTCGGGGTCCGTTTCGAACATCTTCGTCACGAACTGATCGGTCGTCTGCATCGTGATCTCGGGCCGCTTCGCAATCAGCGCCGGCCCCCAGCTTTTCCAAAACGTGCCCGGGTACTTCGGGTCGCGCATCTCCGGGCGCCAACCCACGGGCTGTGCCAACACGGCTGCGACTACCCGGTCGGGTGCGCGTCTCAGGAGACTGCCGATGAAGGGGCCGCCGATGCAGAAGCCCATCACCATGAACTTGTCGATCTCGAGATGGTCCATCAGGCCGAGGTGGTCGTCCGCATAGGAGTCCCACGGGCGGTCGACCTCGATCGGGCCGGTGGATTGGCCGGCGGGGGCGTTGCGGAGGTCGGCCGTGATGCAGCGATACTGGCCCTTGAACTCGTCGATCGCGTTGAAGGGCGAGTTGCCGGTGAAGAAGCCGATCGTGGAGTTCAGCCCGCCGCCCGGCAGCAGCAATAGCGGGAAGCCGGAGCCGGCTTCCTCGTAGTGGATCCGAACAGGGCCTCGTTCATAGAACGTTCCCGTCGCCGCTGTGCTCGATTGCTGCGCAAGCAGACGGGGCACGGCGGCCGTTGCCGCTGCCGCCGCTCCCGCTGCCAATATGCTGCGTCTGGTCAAACTCATGATCAGCGTCCTTCCATCGTTGTTTTAGCCGCCAGCGGGCCATCCTACCACCCGTTGGACACGCGAGTGCCGTCCCCCCGCGAAGGCTGATACGCTATCGTCGCTTTCAAGCAGACCTTGCGATCTGTCGCGCCATACGGAGGTCGAATGCCTGTCGCCGTTCAGAATCAGAAGGCTTCCGATACTTCACGCACCTGGCTGATCGTGTCCAAGGTGGCCGCCGCGGTTCTGGGCGGCTATGTCGTGACATATTGGGCCGGCGCAGCCGTGGCCAAGATGGCCATGGAGTGGGGCCTGTTGAGCCGGGCGGATGCCGGGATGTTTTCAGGGCTCGTACAGCTCGTCGTCTATGTCGCTCTCATCATCTGGGTGTGCGCAATGGCGTCGATGAGAAAGGCGTGGTTGGTCTTGGCGATGTTGGCCGCGCTGCTCGTCGGTGTGACCGAGCTCACGCCGGGGCCACGAGTGACGGACAGCGCGGATCGGCGATGACGTAGGAGCCGTCTGTACGAGACGCGGCGCGTTCAGGAGACAGAATCATGGAGAAGAGCTTTACGCAGCGGATGGATTGGCTGCACACCTGGTTTGGTCTGGTCCTCGGCTGGGTGGCATTCGCGCTCTTTCTCACCGGAACCATCGCTGTCTTCTGGTTCGAGATTCAGCATTGGGCGCAGCCAGAGCTGCACGGGGCCAAGATGTTGTCGCCTGAGGCAACCGTGCAGTACAGCGTCGACTATCTCCAGAAGGTCGCGCCGGACTCACGGCGCTGGTCCGTCACCCTGCCGGACCTCGAACGCCATCCGCTCCTGGTGCTGAACTGGCTCGACGAGAACAACGCGCAGCAGTTCGCGCGGCTCGTTCCCGACGGCTCGGGGCGCAAGGTCACCACCGTGACCAATGGCGGACGTTTCTTCGTCGACTTCCATTGGACGTTCAACCGTGAGGTGCCGGATCTGCAGGGGCGGACGTTCCGATGGACCTACATGCTGTCGGGCTTCGTCGGCATGGCGTTTCTGATCTGCACGATCACGGGACTCGTCGTTCACAAGAAGATCTTCCGAAATTTCTTCACTTTCCGGCGAAATGCGAAGTCGGCACAGACACGCTGGCTCGACGCGCACAACGTGCTCGGCGTCATCTCATGGCCATTCCAGTTCATGATCGTGCTGAGCGGGCTGGTCTTCTACTGCTATCTCTATATTCCGACCGGCATGCAGATGGCCGCGCGCTATCCGGCGCCACCCCGTGTCGCCGTGGTCGGCGGCGGCGGTCCCGGGATGTTATGGGGTCGCTTCGCCAGCGACGCCGTCGGTAGCGTCCCGGGAAACATCGTCGAGCCCGGCAACCCCGCGTCCAACGTGCCGATCGCCAGTCTCTTTGCGCAGGCGCAGGCGCAGATGGGCATCCTCTCCAGCTTCACGGTCAACAATCCCAACCGTGATAACGCGACCGTGAGATTCGGTGGCACACGCGCGCGACCCGATGCGATCACCTTCACGTCCAACAGCATGACGTTCGATGGGGCCACCGGCCGCGTCATCAGTCCCCCCGGGAACACCGTCAACGCGGTGCAGAAGCTCACCAACATCTTCGGCGGCATTCACTTCGCGTTCTACGGCGGCACCGCGATGCGGCTCCTGTATTTTCTGTGCGGCGCGGCCGGCACGATCATGATCGGGTGCGGCCTGGTGATGTTCACGGCGAAGCGCCGCGCGCAGACGCATTCAGCTGCCGCGGGGCGCTTCTACGGGTTCGTCGATCGCATGAACGTCGCTTCCATCGGCGGATCGATGTTCGCCTGCGCGGGCTATCTCTGGGCGCTCCGGCTGTTGCCGCAGTCCCTGTCAGACCCTAGTGGCGGCTTTTCCGGCGGCGTCTATGCGTCGATCCGTGCCGTGCCGCTCGATCAGGCGATGCGCTCGGATCTCGAGCTGTATATGTTCTGGCTGGCGTGGGGTGTCGCGGCGGTGCATGCGTTGGCGCGGGCGCCGCACAAAGCCTGGTCCGAGCAATTCGCGGCGGTCGCGGCGCTCTGCATCGGGCTTCCCGCTATCGGCTATCTGGTGCCCAATTGCGATATCGGCTCGATGATCGCGGCGGGGGATTGGAAGATGGTGGCCGTCGATCTTGGAGGAATGAGCATCGGCTTCATGCTGGCGTGGGCGGCGTGGAAAATGAGCAGCAAGCGCGTCGACGTGCGCGTTGGCAACGTGGTTGGGGCGCCCGTTCTGTCGCCGGCCAAATAATGTACCTCCTCTCCGCCTTTCTCTGCGCCTATGCCGGTTTTGCCGCACTCTGCGCGATCACGAAGCGCAATGTGCCGCTCGTCTGGACGACGCCGCCAACGCACGGCGTCGTCACGGCGCTTCGCGTGGCCGGCTATCTCCTGCTCGCGCTGTCGTGGATCCCCTGTTACCTGAACTGGGACGTGCCGATCGGCACGTCGGCGTGGGTGATGAATCTCGCCGCGAGTGGGTTCGCGCTCGTGTTTCCCTTTGCCTACGCGCCGAAGCGCACGGTGCAGGCGGGCGGCGTCGCGGCGCTGCTGGCAGGTCTCGTGTTGCTCGTGAGCTGAGAGACGGCTGCTCCTGCCGACGGGCCACCAACGGATCGATCCGCACCGCGCGCCACACGTCCCCAGACACGGCATCTTGACGATCTCTTGCTGTCTGCCCACGTGGCGGCGTTCCCCTGAGCGCCAGGGCGAAGTGCACTCGAACGACATGGACTT
>Ga0307505_10000916_pt1 | contig 27377 bp, 19 predicted proteins | sample 23_S_MG_FD_202183 | JGI IMG/M metagenome (GOLD analysis project Ga0307505, IMG submission 202183) | Soil microbial communities from Populus trichocarpa stands in riparian zone in the Pacific Northwest, United States - 23_S | ecosystem: Environmental > Terrestrial > Soil > Riparian zone > Trees... | reverse complement strand
GATCGCGGTTCGTGGGCGCCTATATGGGATCGAGGGGCGATACGCTGTTCTTCGGCGACGCGGGCGAGCCGCCCATGGCGTTCCGGTTCAATGCTGTGGACACGATCTGGCGGGCGCGCCGTGGCACGCGGACAGGCCTGACTATCGGGGCGGTCACAGGCGCCGTCGTCGGCGGCGCCCTGGTGAACGGCACTGCGAAGACGCGAGTCACTGGAGCTCTTGGAGGCTCGGTAGCCGGGGGTATCCTGGGAGCGCTGATCGGCAGAGCGGCGCGACACTGGCAGCGCGTCTATCCCTAGCGCCGCACCTCCGAAACCGGTCCGTCTCGCCTCACGTACTGACCGCACATGCACTCGCTCACCATTGCGCTTCGCTCCCTCCGCCGGGCGCCGGTGTTCACGGCCGTGGCCATCGCCACCCTCGCCCTGGGCATCGCCGCCACCACCACGATTTTCGCCGTGGTCAATGGCGTCCTCCTCAGCCCCCTTCCGTACGGCAACCCGGACCGGCTCGTCGCCGCCTGGTATGCCCTTCCCGGCGTGAACCTCGCCCGGGCGCAGCAGACCGCGGCCACGTTTTTCACCAACCGCAAGCTCGCGCAGTCCATCGAGGGGATCGGGGTCTATCAGGACGGCTCCGCAAACGTCGCCGATGCGGCGCGCAGCACCGAGCCGCAGCGGCTCGAGGCCGCGTGGGTCTCGAGCGGCGTCATCCCGGTGCTCCAGGTGCAACCCCTTCTCGGCCGCGGGTTCACGGATGCCGAGGACCTGCCGAAAGCACAGCCGGTGGTGCTGATCAGCGAGGGGCTGTGGCGCTCGCGCTTTGGCGCCGACCGCGCCGTCGTCGGCCGGTCACTCGACGTCAACGGACGCTCGCACGAGATCGTCGGCGTCATGCCCGAGCGGTTTCGCTTCCCCGAGGCGCAGACGAAGCTCTGGCTTCCCCTCGCCCTCGACCCCGCCAATCAGTTCCCGGGCGGCTTCAACTACAACGCGGTGGTGCGCCTCAAGCCGGGCGTCACCGCGGTGGACGCGCAACGTGAGTTCGACGCGCTCCTTCCCCGGGCGGCCGAGCTGTACCCGATGCTCGCGCCGAACGTCCCGTGGACGTTGATCATGGAGCAGGCGAAGCCCTCCGCCCTCATCGTCCCGCTGCGCGCCGACCTGACGCAGGACATCGCGCGCACCCTGTGGATGGTGTTCGCGGCCGCGGGTCTCGTGCTGCTCGTGGCGTGCGCCAACGTGTCGAACCTCATGCTCGTGCGCGCCGATGGACGCCAGCGCGAGGTGGCGGTGCGCGAGGCGCTCGGCGCCGGTGCGTCACGCATCATGGGGCATTTCCTCGTCGAGAGCGCGGTAGTCGCGGCAGCCGCGGGGGCTGTGGGGCTTTTCCTGGCCTGGGTGGCGGTGCGCGCGCTCGTGGCCGGCGCCCCGGTGGAAATTCCGCGCCTCGCTGAAGTGGGGATCGGACCGGCCAGCATTGGCTTCGCTCTGCTGATCGTCGTCCTGGTCGCCATCGTATGCGCCATCATCCCCGCGCTGCGTGTGGGACGGCTGAAGCTGGCACAGGCGCTGCGCGAAGGCGGACGCAGTGGCACGACCGGCAGGGCGCAGCAGCGGGTGCGCGGCGTGCTCGTCGCGGCCCAGATCGCCCTCGCGCTCGTGGTGCTCGCGGGCTCCGGCCTGTTGCTGCGCACCTTCCAGCGGCTGCACGCGGTGCAGCCCGGCTTCGACGCGCGCAATGTGCTCACGCTGTGGGTGTCGCTCCCGCGCGCGACGTACGCGTCGGATACCGCCGTCGTGCAGTTCTACGGCCAGCTCACCGATCGCGTCGCGCAGCTGCCCGGCGTGCAGCGCGTCGGGCTCGCGTCGCGGCTGCCGCTCATAGACCGCAACATGAACTCGAGCCCGATCTTCCCCGAGGGAGACGCGAGCTACGAGAAGAAGATTCCGCCCCTCCAGCTGTTCACCACGGTGGACAGCGGCTACTTCGCCACCATGGGCATTCCGCTCGTGGCGGGGCGCAACTTCGCGGACCTGCGCGTGCAGTCAGGAACCGACGCCATCGTCAGCCGACGCACCGCCCAGCAGTTCTGGGGCGACTCCAGCGGGGCTGCCGCCGTCGGCAAGCGCTTCCAGCAGCTGCCGGGCGGGCAGTTCTACACGGTGATCGGCGTCGCCGGTGACGTCCGTGACACCGCGCTCGCCGCGCCGGCCACTCAGGTCGTCTACTACTCCCAGGCCGTGAGCGCGGTGGAGCGTGAGAGCCACGTCTACCGCACCACGGGCGTGGTCGTGCGCTCGAGCGGGGAGGCGCGCGCACAGGTGGCCGCGGTGCAACGCGTGCTGCGCGATCTCGACCCGACGCTGCCGACCTTTGCGGTGAGCTCCATGGCCGACGTCACCCGCCGCTCCATCGCCCGGCTCTCCTTCATCATCCTCATCCTCGGCGCGGCCGCGGCCGTCACCCTTGTCCTTGGCGCCATCGGGCTCTACGGCGTGATGGCGTATGTGGTCACCCTGCGCACGAAGGAGCTCGGTGTCCGCATCGCGCTCGGCGCGCAGCCGAGGAGCGTAGCGGCGATGATGACGCGCCAGGGACTGCTGCTCACCGGCGCCGGCGTGGTTGCCGGCCTCGTCGCGTTCGCGGCCGTGTCGCGCTTCCTCCAGTCGTTCCTGTATGGGACGACCCCGCTCGATCCGGTGGCGCTCCTCGGCGCGGCGGGGCTGCTGCTGGTGGTTGCGGCGCTGGCGAGCTTCGTTCCGGCGATTCGGGCCTCGCGCGTTGATCCGGCGGAGGCGTTGCGGGCAGAGTAGGGCTTACCTGCTGCCGGGCGCGGGTGCGGGGCAGGCTGGAATGCACGTCACCACCGGCTCTCCTTCCCACTTCCTGAGTTCAGCGGTGGCGTCGGGAGCGGTCGGGAACCTCGCGCAAGCTGCGCCCGCCAGGGCAACGAGAAGAAGCGCGGCGCGCCGCGCGCCCGTCGCCAGCCATTCGTTCAGTCCGTTTCGTCTCGTCGCCATCGTGCGCTCTGGTTGGGGTCCGCCGCCGAAAATGCAAGCGGCACACCAGCGGTGGCGCGAGCGGCCGATTCTCAGCTCTCGCCGGCTTTCCGCCGCGCTCTCGGGTCACTCAGCCTTCATCCGGTATTCCTCAACCCTTGCGCCACCCCACTCAAGGTGGTCGCCAGAACCGCTTCGACCGCTTCCGATTCGGCGTCCCCTTCCCGTCGATCCCGTTTCCGCTTGAGCAGCGACAGCTGGATCAGCGACAGCGGATCCACATACGGATTCCGCAACGCGATCGCCGACTGGAGCACCTGCTGGTCGCTCAGCAGCGCGTCTGACTTCCTGATCGCCAGGATCGCCCGCACCGCCTGCTCGTAGTCCTCCTCCAGACGCTCGAGCAGCTTCGCCTCGTCCACCCCACCGAGGGCGCTCACGTACAGCCGGGCGACGCCGAGGTCGGTCTTCGCGCATACCATCTCGATCTTCCCCAGCAGGTCGTCGAAGAACGGCCAGCGCTTCGCCATGTCCCGGAGCGTCTTCAGGCCGTCGGTCGTTCCGGCCAGCTCGCCGAGCGCGGCACCGGCGCCGAGCCAGCCCGTGAGCATCAGGCGGATCTGCGTCCAGCCGAAGGTCCAGGGGATGGCCCGGATGCCGTCTATCCCTCGCTTCGCCCCTGGGCGAAAGCTCGGCCGCGAGCCGAACCGCGCGTTGGCCAGCTCCTGCACCGGCGTCACCGCCTCGAACATCGCGAACAGCGCCGCGTTCTCATGCACCATCTCCCGGTACAGCGCGGTGCTCCGCGCCGAGAGCTGCTCCATGATGCTCACGAACCCGGGCTCGACGGCAGCGTCGTGCGGGAACTCCTGCATCAGCACGCCGGCCAGTGTCACTTCCAGCGTCCGCTCGGCCACCGGCAACAGCCCGAACTGCTGGCTCACGATCTCTCCCTGCTCGGTGATCTTGATGCGCCCGTCCACGGTGCCCGGGGGCAGCGCCGCGAGCGCGCGCGCCACCGGCGAGCCGCCTCCCCGACCCACGCTCCCTCCCCTGCCATGGAACAGCGTGAGCGTGACCCCGGCCTCGTCGCACACGTGTGCGAGGGTTTCCTGCGCCTGGTACAACGCCCACGAGCTCCCCAGCACCCCGGCGTCCTTCCCCGAGTCGGAGTAGCCGATCATGATCTCCTGCCGCTGCCCGCGCGCCGCGAGCTGGCGGAGGTACACGGGATCCTCGAACAGCGCCCGCATGATCGCCGGCGCGCGCTGGAGGTCGTCGAGCGTCTCGAACAGCGGCACGACGTCCAGCCGCGACACCGGCGGGTGGGCCGTGAGGTCGCAGAGGCCGGCCTCGGTGGCGAAGAGCAGCACCCGCAGCAGGTCGTCAGGTTCCGTGGTCATCGAGACGATGTACGTCCCTGCCGCAGCCGGACCGAGCTCCTCCTGAATCGACCGCATGACGCCGAATGTTGCCGCGACGTTCTTCGCGCCGGTCCGCAATGAGTCGGCGTGGTCGCGAATGTCCATCTGGAAACCGTGGAAGCCGAAGGCGCGCACCAGCGCAAGGAGCGGCTCCACGAAGGTCTCGCGCGCCATGCGCGCGCCCGCGTGCTCGAGCTCCTCGCTGACCAGGGCGAGGTCGCGCTCCAGCTCTCCCGCACCGGTGTAGGCGGCGGCGTCCGCGTCCAGTCGCCCGGCGTCGCGCGCGGCGGTGAGCCGGCGTGTGCGGCGTACGCGCGCCGCCATGTAACTCAGCTTGAGCCGCAGCGGCTCATCCGCGTTCCGCTCGCGGTTCGCCTCATACGTGTCCGGCAGGAGCACGCGGTCACCCTCGAGGGAGGCCAGCAGCCCGCGCCCGGGATTCGCGATGGACGCCGAGAGCGACGCGCGCTCGATGAGGTCGCGCAGCCGCGCCTCGTAGACGCCGAGGATGGCGTGGCTGGCGCGTCGCGCGGTGGCGAGGGTGACCTGTGGGGTGACGTACGGATTGCCGTCCCGATCGCCTCCCACCCAGTTCCCCATGGCGAGCGGCACCGCGCTCCGAACCCGCGCGTCACCCTCCGCCGCGAACGCCTCCACGTACGCGCGAATCAGCGCTTCGCGCGCGGCGGCCGCGGCGTCCACGAGGCGCGTCTCGAGATACCAGATCACGGTGGACACCTCGTCCTTCACGGTCGGACGGTCCTGCCGCACCTCGCTCGTGAGCCAGAGGAGCTCGACCTCGGCTTCCAGCATGTCGTCAATGGCGGCGCATTCGGCGACGGGTGCGTCGTCGCGGGCGAGGAGCAGGTCGGCGACGCGCGCCTGGAGGCCGAGGAGTGTGCGCCGGGTGCTCTCGGTGGGATGGGCGGTGAGCACGGGACGGACGTCGAGGCGCCCGATCGCGTCCGCCACCGCTTGCGCCGTGTGACCGCGTTCGCGCAGCTGCTGCATGGCCCAGCGCGCGGAGCCGGGCTGCGGTTCCACGGTGGCCGCGGTGCGATACGCGCGGGTGCGTCGCACACGGTGCACCTGCTCGGCGGTGTTGATGAGGAGGAAGAAGAGTGTGAAGGCGCGCGCCGTCGTCGCACAGTCGGCGAGGGGGAGCGCGTCCACGCGGGCGAGGAGCTCGTCGAGGGTTGCGGCGCCTTCCTCTTCCCTGCGACGAGCCCGACAGGAGACGCGCAGCGACTCCACGACCTCGAACGCGTGCTCGCCCTCCAGGCGCCTGATCACCCGGCCGAGTGCGTCGGCGAGTCGTCGTACGTCCTCATGGAGCGGCTCGTCCTGCGGGCGCGTCTTCATGCAAGGAAGATGGCGACGCTCGCCGCCGACAGCCGCGGCAAGAACCAGCGGTCAGCTAGCCTCGCCCCACCTCAAGGGCACTGAGCCGGCGACGCGTCGTCAGCCAGCCGTTCTGGAGCTGCGCGCTGGCGCGCGCGCCCTGGATCGCCGCGTCCACGCGGCGAGCGCCGTTGAGCAGCGCGCGTCCGGCCAGCACCACGGCGTCCCGGTTCCCTCCGTTGATCACCACCTGCTCGTAGACGCCCGCATTGTCCGCGAATGCGGAGAGGGCGAACCACAGCTCGAGCTCGGCCTCGGTGTATCCACGGCTCGCGTTCATCCCCCCGACGGCCGTGGCGCCGAGCTCCGAGCGCTGGCGCGCGAGCAGCGTCTGCGCGTCGCGACGCAGCGCGGTCGCTTCGGTGTTGGCGAGCACCGCGCCGGACAACCCACCCGTGCCGCTCACGCCGAGCGCCTCCATGGTCTGCACGTCGAGGTTTCCGGTGCCGCGCAGCCTGCGGTCCACCTGGAACTCGAACAGGGCGCGACGCGTGGCGTCGTCCAGCGTGCCCGTTGCCGCGCCGCGATAGTAACCCGCGCGCGCAAGCGCCTGCTGGGCCGCGCGCACACGCTCCGGCGCGGTGTAGATGATGTTGCGCCCCTCCATGCGGCCGCGGGCGCGCAGCGAGACCGCCCGGTCGAGCTCCACGGCCAGCGCGGTGCCGGCGGGGACGTTGACGTCGCGCCCTTCGGAGAGCATCTGACCGAGTGCGGCCAGGATGCTGTTCGACCGCGAGCTGCTGCCGGCGCCGGCGACTGCCGCGCCGATGCCGCCGCGGCCGCCCACGAGCACGACGCGCGCGTTTGCGCTCTGCTTGATCTGGCGCCGTTCCGCCGAATCGGTGCTGGTGAGCCGGCCGGCGATCGTGTAGCTCGTTCCATCCGGCAGCATCAATCGGTCGAACACGACGTCGATGACGCCCGACTGCTCGCGCGTGGCGGGCGTGACCATGGTCATGACGCCGCGGATACGGCTCCCCGTGGGGATGATCGTGAATTCGTCAATGCCGACGCTTTCCTCGATCGTCGTCTCGAACGTGTCGCCCTGCTTCGCGGTGCTGGACTGGAGCGGCGCAGTGGTGCGGACAATGATGACGCTGCCGGCAGGCAGCACCCGAGCCTGCGCGGGCAGGGTGGCGGCCGCGCCGAGCGCGAGGACCGCCACCAGGGCAGCCGGATTAACGAGTCGTGACGAGCGCATCTGTGTCTCCATGTGGGGTGTCGAGCTCGACATGGAGACCATTCAAGACCTGTTCCCTTGTCTACGCAGAGCGGCTTGTACGCGATGCAGTGCGGCTGATCCGCGCCCACGCCCGTCCTCCCGTTGAGGCCGTCGCGGCCGGACTCGTGGTTCCCGGCTGTCCTTCATGAAGTTCACGGTCTTCCACGGCGCGCGATGAACTTCGCGATCGTGGGCGCCGCCGCCACGAGCAGCAGCACGACGGTGACCGAGCCTGCCACAACCAGCGCTCCCGTCGCGGACGGACCGCCCTCCAGCGCGCCCGCGAGCTGCCGCCCGGCGAATACATACGCGGTCTTCGTCGGCAGGATGGCCACGCTGCTGGCAAGGAGCAGTTTCCGGAACGGGATGGCCGACATGCCCGACAGGTAGTCCAGCACCCCGAACGGCGCCACCGGCAGCACGCGGAGCCGCATGAGATCAGGCACGGATGCGTCGTCGCGCAGGCGCCTGAGCAGCGCATGATTCCCCAGGAAACGGCGCACGAACCCGCGCCCGGTGTAGCGCCCCAATGAGTACGCGCAGACCGAGCCTGTCATCGCACCGATCCAGGTGAGCAGCAACCCCGGCATGCCGAAGAGGGCGCCGCCCATGAGGGACAGCGCGGTGGTGGGGAGCAGCAGCACCACCGCGAGCGCGTACGCGACGACATACAGCGCCGGCGCGAAGGGAAGCTCGCGCGTCTCACGGATCACCGCGCGCATGGTGCTGAGCTTCGTGGCGTCGAAGTATCCTGTGCGCCATGCCACGACCACCGCCACGATGATGAGGACGGGAACGAGGATCGCGGTCGCGCGCCGCAGCGTTGACATGGCGCTTCATAGTACTTCAGGCGTTCCGGTGGTGGCGCACCGCGCCTTCGGCGATCGCCGACTAAGTTGGCGGCATGAGCACCCTGCCACGAGCGATTGCCCTGGCCGCCTCAGCGCACGCCGCCCAGATGGACAGGAACGGCGGCGTCTACCTGCTCCACCCCGTGCGTGTCATGCTCCAGCAATCCGACGACGACGCGCGGATCGTGGCAGTGCTGCACGACGTCGTCGAGGATACCACGGTCACCCTCCAGCAGCTGCGCGAGGAGGGCTTCAGCGAGGAGGTCATCGCCGCGGTGGATTCCGTCACGCAACGCCAGGGCGAGGAGTACTTCACCTTCGTGCGTCGCGCAGCCGGCAACCGGATCGGCAGGCTGGTGAAGATCGCGGACCTCTGGGACAACCTGGACCCGTCGCGCCTGGCGTCGTTCACGGAGAGGGACGCCGAGCGGTTCGCGCGATACCGGAAGGCGCTGGAGATGCTCGGTGTACGCGCGGCATTCGAGGGTGCTCCGGCGGTATGGCTCCAGGGACCGGTGGAAGGCGTGCCACCGCTGCTCCAGCCCGTGGCCCACGCAATCCTCGAGGCGCGCGAGGACGTCCGCGCGCTGACGGCGTGGCTTCCGGAGGGCATGCTCTGGAGGAAGCCCCCGGGGGGAGCATCGGTGGGTTTCCACGTAGTGCACGCGGCGGGAAGCCTGGACCGCCTGTTCACCTACGCGCGCGGGGAGATGCTGGACGCGCCGCAGCTGGCCACCCTCGCCGGCGAGAAGACACTCGGGGCATCCTTCGGCGACGGCGCCGCGGTACTCGGGTACTTCTCCGCGTCAGTGGAGAGTGCGCTGCACCAGCTGCGGGGAACGGCGGAACCGTCGCTCACGGAGAAGCGCGACGTCGGCCGGGGCATGCTGCCGTCCACAGTGATCGGGTTGCTCGTGCACGCGGGTGATCACACGTACCGCCACATCGGGCAGGCAATCACTACCGGCAAACTGCTGGTGGCAAGGTAGGGACACGGCGGGGTCCGTGCCCGCGCACGGCGGCACGGTTCTGGCCGCGCTTTTCGGCCTCACAGCCACCGGAGACCGACATGGCAAAGTGCGATGTGTGCGGCAATGACTACCCCAGAAGCTTCCAGGTCATCACGCACGACGGCAGGAAGATGACGTTCGACAGCTTCGAGTGCGCGATCCACAAGGCGGCCCCGACGTGCGCGCACTGCGCCTGCACCGTGATCGGGCATGGCATCCAGGACGGCGAGCGCGTCTTCTGCTGCGCCCATTGCGCGCGACATGCCGGGGCGACCGCGGCTGTGGACAACACGGCCAACGCCTGAGCCGCGTCAGTCCTCCTTCGCGTCGAGGAAGGCCACCCAGAACAGCTCGTTGTCGTCGGTGAAGAGCTCGCGCACGGAGAAGCCGCCGTCCGCCACCAGCGCCGCGAGGCGGGGGCCGTCGTACTTGTAGGAACACTCGGTCCAGATGGTCTCACCTCGGGCGAAATGGACCTCCTCGCCGGCGACCGTGACCGTCTGTGTCGCGCGCGACTCGAGGTGCATCTCCACGCGGCTCTCCTGCTCGTTGAAGAGGGCCCTGTGGCGGAACGTCGCACGGTCGAAGGTGGCGCCGACCTCACGGTTCAGCCGCTCGAGGATGTTGAGGTTGAACTGCGCGGTCACGCCTGCCGCATCGTTGTAGGCGGGCTCGATGACCGCGCGATCCTTGCGACGATCCACGCCGAGGACCATGGCGCCGCGGGCGCCCACGATGTGACGGACGCGCCCGAGGAACGCGGCGGCTTCGTCGGGATGGAAGTTGCCGATGGTGGAGCCCGGGAAGTACGCGAGCCGGCGCGCATGTGGCGGGAGCGCCGGAAGCTCGAAGTCCCTCGTGTAGTCCGCGTTCACCGGGTGCATCGGGACCTGCGGGTACTGCGACTGGAGGCGCTTCGTCACTCCCTCCAGCTGGCGCGCCGAGATCTCGACGGCGGTGTACGACGCGGGAGACTCCAGGGCGTCCAGGAGCAGCTTCGTCTTGATCCCCTGCCCGCTTCCGTACTCGATCACGGCACAGCGCGGTCCGGCGATCGCCGCGATGTCGTGCACGTGCGCCTCGAGGATCGCGAGCTCGGTGCGCGTCGGGTAGTACTCGGGAAGCCGGCAGATCTGCTCGAACAGGCGCGCTCCCCGATCGTCGTAGAAGAGCTTGGGCGGGAGCGTCTTCGGCGTTGCGCGCAGCCCGGCGAGCACCTCCGCGGCCATGTCGTCCGTTGCGTGCGTTGCGTCGTCGCCAGCGGGCGCCCGATGGAGCATCGCCTCCGTCACTGCGCCAGCCGGATGCCGGTGAACTGCCAGCGCGTGTCCGACGCGAAGAAGTTGCGGTAGGTGAGCCGCGCGTGGCCGGGCGGGGTGGCGATGGACGAGCCGCGCAGCACCCATTGGTCCGCCATCCACTTCCCGTTGTACTCTCCCACCGCGCCCTGGGGTGGCGCGTAGCCCGGGTAGGCGACGTACGCGCTCTGCGTCCACTGCCACCGCTCTCCGAACAGCTGCGGAAGCTCCGGATGGTGCGCCGCGACGATTTCCCACTCGGCTTCCGTGGGCAGTCGCTTTCCGGCCCAGCGCGCGAACGCATCCGCCTCGAAGTAGCTCACGTGGCACACCGGCTCACCGCGATCGAGCGGCTGGATTCCCCCGTGGAGCGTGAACTCCGTCCAGCCGTTGGAGGTGTGCTCCCAGTACAGCGGCGCCTCCCGCTGCCCCTGCACCAGCGCCCATCCGGCGGCAAGCCAGAGGTCGGGGCGACGATACCCTCCACCCTCCACGAACTCGAGATACTCGCCGTTCGTGACGAGTCGGTCGGCGATGCCGAACGACTCGGCGAACACGCGGTGCCGCGGACACTCGTTGTCGAAGGCAAACGTGTCTCCCTGGTGCCCGATCGAGTACACGCCCGCTTCCACCGGCATGAAGCCCATGTGTCGCGCCGGCGCCGGCCGCGTCGCCATTCGTCCCGGGATCGCTCCGTACGCGGGCCGCAGCGGGTTCATCCAGAAGACATGCGTGATGTCGGTGAGCAGCAGCTCCTGGTGCTGCTGCTCGTGCTGCACCCCCAGCGTCACGAGCCGGGCGAGTTCGTCGGCCTGGTCGCCCTCGATCAGCGCGAGCATCGCATCGTCCACGTGGCGTCGGTACGCCATGACCTCCTCGACGGTGGGCCGCGTCACCAGCCCGCGCTGTGCCCGGCAGTGCCGCTCCCCCGCCTGGACGTAGTACGAGTTGAACAGGAAGGCGTACTTCGGGTTGGGACTTACATATGAAGGGACTCGCGGGGCCAGCACGAACGTCTCGAAGAACCAGCTCGTGTGCGCCAGGTGCCACTTGGTGGGGCTCACGTCCGGCATGCTGCTCACCACCATGTCCTCCGTCTCGAGCCGATCCGTGAGGCGCACGGTATGAGCGCGGACTTCGCGATACTGCTGAGACAGCGAGACGTGGGCGGTGGTGGCCATGCCCACACGTGAATGCAAACATCGAACTACCGCGGCTTCGATGGCAGGCTCATTCGCTGGCCGTTGGCTCGGCATCGGCGCATAGCGGGGTGAGTGCCTTTCGCGGAACACGCTGTGCTCCTCGTCGGTCGCTCAGTCGCGTTCGCTCCTGTCGCTCCGCTCCTGTGGTGCTCGCTGTCTTCGGCCCTCGCAAGGTGTTGCTCGGGCCTCAGGCGTTCCGCTGCAGGCACCCACCCCGCCCTGCTCAATACCGGGCAGCCCGCGACGAGGTAGCGGCCCGATCGCGCGCAGCGCGCGTTCCTGGTCGTGCGGACGGAACGCGGGGACAAAGGCGCCGGTCCATCGCCTCTCGCCTCCGCAATCCCAGCGACTGGCGAACGGAGAATTGCGCGCGTAACGTGGCCGCATGACCAGACGACGCGATTTCCTGAAATCCAGCGCCGTGGCGGCGGGCGCGATCGCCGCCAGCCGGATCCTCTCCCCTGCCGAGCTCTGGGCCGCGCGTTTGAGCTCCGCGCAAGAATCCGATGACGCGCTCGCTCACCTTCGGTTCGCCGAGCTGGCGCCGAGCGACATCGAGGCCCTCCTGCTCCAGGCGGTGGACGCCGCCCGCAGCGCCGGCGCCACGTTCGCCGACGCGCGCATCGGCCGCTACAAGCGCCAGCAGATTGCGACCCGCGAGCGCCAGATCACCGGCGTCCAGGACACCGAAACGGTCGGCCTCGGCGTACGCGTCCTGCGCCTGGGGACGTGGGGGTTCGCGGCCACCCGCGACCTGTCGCCCGATGGCGTGCGCCGCGCGGTTCGTGAGGCGGTCGGGATCGCCAACGCGAACCGGCTTCCGGGCGTGCCCCCGGTGGTGCTCGCCCCGGGCGAGAAGCACGGGCGCCAGACGTGGAAGAGCTCCTATGCCATTGACCCCTGGGACGTGCCCATCGAGCAGAAAGCCGGGCTGCTCTTTGCCGCCAACGCGGAAGCGCTCAAGGTGCCGGGCGTGCGTTTCGTGAACGGCGGCATGGCGTTCGTGAAGGAGGAGAAGCACTACGCGAACACCGACGGCTCGATCATCTCGCAGACCATCATCCGGAGCGACCTGCCGTACGTCGTCACCGCGGTGGCCAGCGACAACTCGGACTTCCAGGCGCGCGGCAACGCGGTGCAGCCCATGGGACGCGGCTACGAGTACATCGTCGCCCAGGACCTCACCAGCAGCGCGCGGCTCTGGGCCGAGCAGGCGGCGGAAAAGCTGACGGCGAAGAGCGTCGAGATCGGCAAGTGGGACATCATCGCCACCCCATCGAACCTCTTCCTCACGATCCACGAGTCCATCGGCCACAGCACGGAGCTGGACCGCGCCCTGGGACACGAGGCGAACATGGCGGGCACGTCGTTCCTCGCGCCGCCACAGCAGAAGCTCGGCGAGACGCGGATCGGCTCGGAGCTCATGCACGTGAAGGGCGACCGCTCCCAGGAAGGCTCCTGCGCCGCCATGGGCTTCGACGACGACGGCATCAAGCCGAAGGAGTTCGACATCATTCGCAACGGCATGTTCGTGGACTACCAGACGACGCGCGAGCTCGCCCCGTCGCTCGACTGGTGGTACCGGAAGCAGGGGAAGCCGACGCAGTCCAACGGCTGCTGTCACGCGGACTCGTGGAACAGCGTGCAGTTCCAGCGCATGCCGAACGTCTCGCTCATGCCCGGCGAGAAGGACATCACCCTCGACGACATCATCGCGGCCACCGACAAGGGCATCGTCATGTACAGCCGCGGCACCTACTCCATCGACCAGCAGCGCTACAACGGCCAGTTCGGCGCGCAGCTCTGCTACGAGGTGCGCGGCGGGAAGATCGTCGGCCAGCTGAAGGACGTCGCCTACCAGATGCGCACCACCGACTTCTGGCAGAGCATGGACATGCTCGGCGGGCGGCGCTCGTACGAGCTCGGCTCCACCTTCAACGACGGCAAGGGCGAGCCGGGCCAGGTCTCGGCGGTATCCCATGGCTGCGTGCCGGCACGGTTCCGCAACCAGAACGTCCTCAACACAGGGCGCACAGGATGACGTCGATGCCGCTGCTCACTCGCGACCAGGCCCAGTCGCTCATCGAGCGCACGATCAGGCTCTCGAGAGCAGACGAGCTCCAGGTCTCCATCAACGCGGGCGACGAGACGAACATCCGCTTCGCCGACAACCGGATCACCACTTCCGGCACCGCCGATGACCTCTCCGTGCGGGTCGCAAGTGCGTTCGGCGCGCGGGCCGCGGTGACCACCACCAACGACGTCAGCGACGAAGGGCTCGAGCGCGCGGTGCGCCTCTCGGAGTCGCTCGCCCGGCTCGCCCCGGAGAATCCCGAGCGTATGCCCCTCCTCGGCACACAGGCGTACCGCGACGTCGAGTCGTATGTCCAGGGAACCGCCACCGCGACTCCCGCCGACCGGGCCCGCGTCGCGCTCACCGCGATCGAGTCCGCGAAGCGCGCCGGCGCTGTCGTCGCGGGGTTCCTCACGACGACGGCCGGCTCCACCGCGATCGGCAACAGCAAGGGACTCTTCGCGTACCGCTCCTCCACCGGCGTGGACTACTCGCAGACGGTCCGTACCCCTGATGGCACCGGATCAGGCTGGGCGGGCGCCAACCATCCCGACTGGCGGCAGATCGATTTCGCCGCGGTCAGCGCGCGAGCCACGCAGAAGGCGCTGGCCTCGCGCAATCCCACGGCGGTGGAGCCCGGGCGCTACACGGTGATCCTCGAGGCGCAGGCCGCCGGCGACCTCGTGCAGCTGCTGGCCGGCTCGCTCGACGCCCGCAGCGCCGCCGAGGGACGCAGCGCATGGTCGAAGCAGGGGGGCGGCACGAGGCTCGGCGAGAAGGTGGTGGACGATCGCGTGACGCTGCTGTCGGACCCATGGGACCCGCAACTCCTGTCGTCGCCCTTCGACAACGAGGGGCTCCCGCTCCAGCGGCAGGTATGGATCGAGAACGGCGTGCTCAAGACACTGCCCGCGTCGCGCTACTGGTCGCAACGGCAGAACCTCACCCCCACCGGGCAGCCCAACTCGCTCAAGATGTCGGGCACCGACCAGACGCTCGAGCAGATCATCGCGGGCACGGACCGCGGTATCCTCGTCACGCGGTTGTGGTACATCCGCCCCGTGAACGCGCGCACCCTGCTCTACACCGGGCTCACGCGCGATGGCACCTTCCTCGTGGAGAACGGGAACGTCACGCGCCCCGTGATGAACATGCGATTCAACGAGAGCCCGCTGTTCATGCTCGGCAAGCTCGATGCGATCGGCGCGCCGGCGCGCCTCTCGGGAGATTCAAACGGGCTCGTGGTTCCGCCGCTCCGGGTCCGGGACTTTGCCTTCACGTCGCTCTCGGAGGCTGTCTAGACGTTGTGCTCCGGACGTCGCTAGCATTACCCAATGCCTCACCGGGTCGCCGTCATTCGTGATGCTGCGGAGCGGGCGGACCAGTCCCGCGCCGTGATCGGCACCGACCTCTCGGGCACCGTGGTGTACTGGAACGCCGAGGCCGAGCGGCTTTATGGCTGGCCCTCGGCCGAAGCCATGGGACGCGACATCCTCGAGCTCACGCCGACCATGATGAGCAAGAACGAGGCGGGTGACATCATGCGCACCCTGCTCGAGGGCAAACCCTGGACGGGCCCCTTCATGGTGCGCGACCGTTCCGGTCACCCGATGATCGTGCACGTGGAAGACCTGCCCGTCATCGATGACGACATCGTCATCGGCATCGTGGGAATCTCGCGCCTGACGTCGGTGGTCTGAGACCCGAGGTTGACGCCGGAAAGCCCCAAGGTTCAGCTTCACGTATGATGAATCGTTGCAGGCACTTGCGTCTCCTTCCGGCCGCTGCCGTGCTGGCGCTTTTCGTTCCAGTCGGCGCGGAGGCGCAGTGCCCCGACGGCAGTCCCCCGCCCTGCAGCGCTGCGCCGCGACGGGTGGCGCGGGCGGCCGTGACTCCTCCGTCGGTGGACGCGCGCCGCAAGTCGTTTCTCGTTCTCCCCTTCCGCAATCTCACGCGCTCGCCGGACCACGACTGGCTGGTGGAGGGCTCGCCAGTGCTCATCGCGGACGCCCTGAGCCGGGCCGACTCCGTGCGCGTCGTCCCCGACGAGCGTCTGTACCCGGCGCTGGAGCGTGCCGGGCTCACGGCAGGTGGCGTCATGGATCTCGGCCGCGTGCGGCGGGTGGCCGAGGAGACGGGTGGATGGACCGCGGTGACCGGCGAGATCATGGCGATCGGCAACCGGCTGCGCGTGAGCGCGCGCGCCTTCGACGTCGTGTCCAACGCGGAGGTCATGCGGGCGGTGGAGGAAGCGCCGACCGGCGACGACGTGCGGGCCATCTATGAGCGCCTCGGCACTCGCCTCGTACGCGCCACCGGCTCCACCGGCGAAGCCGCGAGCCTCGCCACTACCACCACGAAGTCAGTGGACGCCTATCGCGCGTACGTGCGCGGCGTATCACACCAGAACCGCTCCGAGGCGCGTCGCGCCCGTGATGCCTTCCTCGAGGCGGTGCGTCTCGACAGCACCTACGCGCAGGCGTATGCGCGGCTCGCGGAGACCGAGATCAACCTCGAGCCGCGCCAGGTCAGCAACCTCCAGTCCCCCCTGTACCGCTACGCCAACCGCGCCGCGGCGCTGGCCGACAACCTCGGTCCTCGCGATCGCGAGGTCGTGCTGGCCATGCACGACTGGCTCTCGGGGCGCTTTGCGTCGTCACGCGAACGCGTGACGCGGCTGCTCGCCGAGGACTCGCTGCGCGTGGACGCACTCGAGCGCCTCACGGCCCTCGAGATGTTCGATCCGGTCCTCGTGGATCAGGGCGGGGTGCGACGGCCGCGCGGGTCGTACAACCGCGCGCTCGCGCTGGCGAAGCGGGTGCTGGAGCTCGATCCGGCGCGCCACACCTTCTACGGCTCGCTCGTGCAGACGTACCTGCTGTTCTCGGGGCTCGCGCCCGGGTACGTGCTGGGGTACGAACGTGAGGCGTCGTCCCTGCCGGCCATGTTCGCCACGGTGCCGGCGGCGACGTTCTTCCCCCTGCTCCGGGACACCGTGGAGCTCGTGCCCACGGACGCGATCCACACGGTGCACCCGGACACGATCCGCGCGGCGCGCGCCCGCGCGGTGGACGCGGCGCGACAGTGGGTGAACCGGTGGCTCGCGGTCGGCAAGGGTCAGGCGGAACCGCATCTCTGGGCGTCGCGCGTGCACTCGCAGGCGGGCGACTTCGAGGCTGCGCTGCGCGAGCTGAACACGGCGGACTCCATCGGCGTCGAAAGCGGCCTGGAAAACGTCCCGGCGCGCCGCATGTCGCTCCTGGCGCGACTCGGTCGCTACGCGCAGGGCCGCGCCATTGCCGATTCCCTGTTCGCCAGCGGCGTGCTGAACGTCGCGACGGGCAATGCCTACCTCTTCGAGGGCGCAGGCTGGGCGTACATGCTGTTCCTGCTGGATGGCGAATACGAGCGCGCGGAAATGATTCACCAGCAGTTCGCCGCGGCCTTCGCCGCCAACGCGGCGCAGAATCCCGACCTCACCCCGGAGGGGCTTGCGATGCTCATCCTCACGGGGGCGGTGCCGCAGTTCTTCTCCGCGCCGTCCGCGGTGCGGCTGACCGTGCTGGAGCGGGTGCTCGCGGATGCGCTCGTGCGACCCCCGTCCTCCTCGTCGGTGCGGCTGCTTCCGTTCCACGCGATGATGGTCTCGCGCGACACGGGCGTGGCGCGCGCGCCGCTCGGCCAGGCGATCCTGGCCGCGGCAGGCGCGCTGGCGTCCGCCGGCAGGACCGACCTGGCACAGGGACTGTCGGTGGTGGCAGGCCGCGACACCGCCCTGCGACGCACGATGGCCAACCTGCCCTGGCATGTGTCGTTGCGCGAGAACACTCGCGCCGCCGAGACGGCACTCGTCCGCCGCTTCCGCGCCACGCGCGCCGTCGTCACGGACAGCGCCGCCACCTTCCACTGGACGGTGGAGCCGGGGCCGTTCACCTGGAACCGACCGGAGAACCTCGGTGCGTACGACTTCATCTGGGAGGCCACGGTGAATGTCGCCGGTGGTGAGTGGGAGATCCTCGCTGACGTCACGGCCCGTCCGGCCCTCGCGCCCGAGACGGGCGACCTCGCGGCGCTGCTGCGGCGATCCGTCCCGTCGCTGCACGAGATCGTGAGCCCCGACACCACGGTGCCGCACCGGGTGGCGTCGCGGACCGCGGTGCGGATCGAAGGGGAGCCTGGTGGGTTCCGACTCGCGCTGCGCGACCCGCGACTCGTGGCCGCGCTGCGTCGGGAGCGTCCCGCTACCGCGCGCATGGAGATGCGCCCCTGCGGCAGCGCGTGCCGCATCGAGACGATCCGGATCACCTACCCGTGATGCCATGATCCGTCGCCGCGGGTGCCTGTCCTGAGCGGGCGCGCCCGCCGGACGCCTATTTTCCCTCCATGCAGGTTCTCCGGGACGTCCTCACGCGGGCTCGCGCCCGTGCGCGCCAGCTCGGCCGCCCGGTGCTGGCCAGCTCGTCCGACCCGGTGCTCCCGCTCGATCCGCTCGACGCGCTCGCCAGTCATCCGGATGAGCCCCGCCTGTACTGGGCGAGCGCCGACCGCGCGCTGGTGCTGGCGGGGATTGGCGCGGCGGCGGTCGTAGCCCCATCAGGGGGGCGCCGCTTCGCCGAGGCGGGGCGCGCCGCCTTCCAGCTGTTTGGCGACGCCATCGCGGAGCCCGCGGCCTGCGGCCCCCTGCTCCTCGGCGGCTTTGCCTTCCATCCGGATGTGAGACCCGGTAGTGCATGGGGAGCGTTCGGCGCTTCGAGTCTCGTGGTGCCGCGCGCGCTGGTGCGACGCCGGGGCGACGACTGCATCGTCACGCTGTCCGCGCTCGTCAGCTTCGACACCGACGTGACCGAGGCGGCCGCGGCACTCGAGGCGCTCCGCGACAGGATCCTGTCGGCGCCCCGCAGCGACGCCGCGACTCCCGGCATCCGCACCACCGTCACCGACGTCGAGCCGACCACCGAGTGGCGCGCGCTCGTGCAGCGGGCGGTGGATGAGATCCGGGCGCAGCGGCTGGAGAAGGTGGTGCTCGCCCGCGAGGAGCGCGCGCCACTTCCGGAGATGGACGTGGTCGCGGCAGTGCGGCATCTCCGCGACGCGAACCCCGGCGCGTGCGTGTTTGCCGTGTGGCGCGGCGACGGCGTCTTCCTCGGCGCGACGCCCGAGCTGCTCGCGCGCGTGCACGGGCGCGACGTCGCGACGAGCGTGCTCGCCGGATCCACGCGCCGCGGCGAATCGGCCGGCGAGGACGCCGCGCTCGGCCAGGCGCTGGCGGCCAGCGCCAAGGACCGCGAGGAGCACGCCATCGTGCGCCGCGAGCTCGAGGCCGCGCTCGGCGCCGTGTGCGAGGGCGTGCAGGTGAGCGCGCGCCCGGACCTGGTCACCCTCTCGCACGTCCAGCACCTGCACACGCCGGTGCGCGCGCGCCTGCGTGAGGGGTACAGCGTGTTCGACGTGCTCGAGCGGTTGCATCCCACCCCCGCCGTTGGAGGCGCGCCGCGGGACGCCGCGCTCGCCTTCATCCGCGCGCACGAGGGGATCGACCGCGGCTGGTACGCGGGCCCGGTGGGGTGGAGTGATGGCACGCGCGCCGAGTTCGCGGTAGCGCTGCGATGCGCCCTCGTGCGGGAGCGCACGGCGCACCTGTTCGCCGGGTGCGGGATCGTGGCGCAGTCCGATCCCGCCGCGGAGTGGGACGAGTCGCAGCTCAAGCTCCGAACGGCCATCGAGGCGCTGTCCGCAGGCGTCGTCGAGGCCCAGGGCGCCGCCGCGGGCGAGTCGCGATGACGGATCCGGCGCGGCAGGCATTCGCCTTCGTCGGCGCCTTCGTGGAGGAGCTCGCCCGCGCCGGCGTCCGGCACGTCTGCGCCGCGCCCGGATCACGCTCCACACCCCTGGCGCTGATGGTGGCCGAGCATCCCCGGCTGAAGCTCTGGATGCACCTCGACGAGCGGAGCGCGGCGTTCTTCGCGCTGGGAATCGCGCGGGCCAGCGGCATGCCCGCGGCCGTTCTCTGCACCTCGGGCACGGCGGCCGCGAACTTCTTCCCGGCCGTGGTGGAAGCGCAGGCGGCGGGAGTTCCGCTCCTCGTGCTCACCGCGGATCGCCCCCCGGAGCTGCGCGAGGTGGGAGCGGCGCAGACCATCGACCAGAACCGGCTGTACGGCGCGCACGCCAAGTGGTTCGTGGAGGTGTCGATGCCAGAGGAGTCGCCGCCGATGCTGCGGCATGCTCGCTCGCTCGCGCACCGTGCCGTCGCGACCTCGCTGTCGTCGCCACCGGGCCCGGTGCACCTGAACTTTCCCTTCCGCGAGCCGCTGGTCCCGGTGCGCGGAGAGGTAACCGCAAGCGAGGCGCGCGCGGCCGACGAACCATTCGTCGCGGTGGCGCAGCCGGCGCTCGCGCTTCATCCGGACGCCCTCGCCCAGCTTGCGTCCATGGCGCGCGACGCGACGCGTCCACTCATCGTCTGCGGCCCGCAGTACGACGCCGAGCTGCCGGAAGCGGCGGCGCGGCTGGCCGCGATCATCGGCGCGCCGATCCTCGCCGACCCCCTCTCGCAGCTCCGCTGGGGCGCGCACGACCGGGACGCGGTGATCGAGGCGTATGACGCAACCCTGCGCTTTCCTGCTCACCGTGATGCGCTGACGCCGGACCTGGTGCTGCGGTTCGGTGCCGTGCCCACGTCCCGCGCGCTCCTCGACTTTCTCGGCGGCCTTGGCTCCGTGCCGCAGGTGGTGGTCGCCGATGCCCGCTGGCCCGACCCGATGCTCGTGGCGTCGCGCGTGCTGCGCGGCGACCCGGCGGCCACGTGCAAGGCGCTCGCTGGTTCCCTCACCGGCCATCGTGCGGATGACGGCTGGCGCCGGCAGTGGATCTCCCTCGACGCGGCCGCGAGCCGCGCGCTACGTTCCTTCTTCGACGGACTCGACGAGCCCTTCGAGGGTCGGGCGCTGGCCGAGATCGCGGATGCGGTGCCGGACGGCGGTACGCTGTGGGTGAGCAGCTCCATGCCGATACGCGACCTCGACACGTTCGGGCGCGGCGGGTCGCGACGGGTTCGCGTGCTCGCCAACCGCGGCGCGAATGGGATCGATGGCGTCGTGTCGTCGGCGCTCGGCGCCGCCGCGGTGGGCGATGGGCCGCTCGTCCTCGCGATCGGCGACATCGCGCTCTACCATGACATGAACGGGCTGCTCGCCGCGAAGCAGCACGGGCTGAGCGCGACCATCGTGCTCGTCAACAACGACGGCGGCGGGATCTTTTCCTTCCTGCCACAGGCATCGCACCCGAAGCACTTCGAGCGGCTGTTCGGCACGCCGCACGGCCTCGACTTCGCGCATGCGGCACGACTCTATGGCGCCGAGTATCGCCACGCCGAGACGTGGGACGCGTTCCGGAGCGCCGTCCGCGCCGGCATTGGCCGGCCGGGTCTCACCCTCGTGGAGCTGCGCACCGAACGGGCGCGTAACGTCGAGCTGCACCGGCTCGCGCGCGAGGCGGTGGGGCGCGCGCTGAGCACGCCATCGCGAGCGTGACCGCGCTCGACCTTCACGTCGACCGGAGCGGCCGCCACGACGCACCCCCGGTGGTGCTGCTGCACGGATTCACCGGAAGCACGAGGTCGTGGGACGCCGTGCGCGAACATCTCTCCCTTACCTGTCGCGTCCTGGCGATCGACCTTCCCGGACACGGGCAGTCTCCATCACCGGCCGACATCGAGCCCTACCGCCTGCGGAACGTGGCCGACTCGATCGCCCTTGCGCTGGATCGCGCGGGGATCTCGCGCGCAGCGGTCATGGGGTACTCCATGGGAGGGCGAACCGCCCTGCGCTTCGCGCTCACGCATCCCGAACGGTGCCGTGGTCTCGTGCTCGAGAGTACATCGCCCGGGCTCGCCTCCGACGCCGAGCGCGCCCAGCGGCGCGCCGAGGACGAGGCGCGCGCGCAGCTCCTCGAGCGCGAAGGGATCGATGCGTTCGTCCGCGGCTGGGAGCAGCTGCCGCTGTGGCAGAGCCAGTCGCGGCTGGATCCAGCCGTCATCGCCCGGCAGCGCGAGCTTCGCCTGGCGAATTCGGCACTCGGGCTGGCGCGCTCGCTGCGGGGCGCCGGCGTCGCCGAAGCGACGTCGGTGCTGGAGGTTCTCGGATCGCTCGCGATGCCCGTCCTGCTCCTGGCAGGCGCGCTTGACCCGGCGTACGTCGCGCACGCGAAGGCGATGGCCGCCCGACTCCCCCGAGCCACGGTGCACATCCAACCCGATGCCGGACATGCGCTTCATCTCGAGCGGCCGCTCGCGATCGCGTCGCTCGTGAAGCAGTTCGTTGCAACGCTAAGTTTGTAGCCGAGAGCCGAGAGCCGAGAGCCGAGAGCCGAGAGCCGAGAGCCGAGAGCCGAGAGCCATGTGGACCGCCATCACGAAGTACGACGACATCAGGTACGAGAAGACCGAGGACGGGATCGCGAAGATCACGATCAACCGTCCCGAGGTCCGCAACGCCTTCCGTCCCGAGACCGTGAAGGAGCTCATCGACGCGTTCAACCATGCGCGCGATGACATGAGCACCGGGGTCGTGCTGCTCACCGGCGAGGGCGACAAGGCGTTCTGCTCCGGCGGCGACCAGCGTGTGCGCGGCAAGGGGGGCTACGTCGGAAAGAAGGACACCCTGCCCCGGCTCAACATCCTCGACGTCCAGAAGCAGATCCGCTACCTGCCCAAGCCGGTCATCGCCGTCGTGGCCGGATACGCGATCGGCGGGGGCCACGTCCTGCATCTCGTGTGCGACCTCACCGTCGCCGCGGACAACGCGCGCTTCGGCCAGACCGGCCCGATGGTCGGCAGCTTCGACGCCGGCTACGGCGCGAGTTACCTGGCGCGCGTGGTCGGGCACAAGAAGGCGCGCGAGATCTGGTACCTCTGCCGGCAGTACGACGCGCAGGAAGCGCTCCAGATGGGACTCGTGAACACCGTGGTGCCGCTGAAGGAGCTGCACGCCGAGGCGGTGAAGTGGGCGCGCGAGATCCTCGAGAAGAGCCCCACCGCGATCCGCTTCCTCAAGGCGGCGTTCAACGCCGACACCGACGGACTCGCGGGGCTCCAGCAGCTCGCGGGCGACGCCACCCTGCTCTACTACCTCACCGAGGAGGCGCACGAGGGGAAGCAGGCGTTCCTCGAGAAGCGGAAACCCGACTGGAAGAAGTTCCCGCGCTTTCCATGACCGCGGAGGCGCGTCCCTCGGCGGCACGCGCCTGGGTGCTTGCGGCGCGCCCGAAGACCCTGCCCGCCGCCGCCGTGCCCGTGCTCGTCGGCACCGCGGTGGCCGCGCACCAGGCGCGACTCGATCCGCTGGTGTTCGGCGCGACGCTCCTGGCCGCGCTGTTGATCCAGGTGGGGACGAACTTCGCCAACGACTATTCGGATTTCGTGAGCGGAGCGGACCACGCCGGCCGACTCGGACCGGTGCGCGCCAGCCAGAGCGGACTGATTCCCGCGCGCGCGGTGAAGCGCGCCACGTATGCGACGTTCGCGATCGCGCTGCTCATCGGACTCTACCTCGCGTGGGTGGGCGGGTGGCCGATCGTCGCCATCGGGTCCCTCTCGATCATCTGCGGGCTTCTGTATACCGGCGGGCCATGGCCCTTCGGCTATCACGGGCTTGGCGACCTGTTCGTATTCGTGTTCTTCGGGCTCGTCGCCGTGACCGGCACCGCATACCTCCAGACCGCCGCGTGGCCGACGCTGGCCCTCGCCGCCGCGGTGCCGGTGGGGCTGCTCTGCACGAACATCCTGGTGGTCAACAACCTCCGCGACCTGCCCACCGATCGTGCTGCCGGCAAGCGCACGCTGGCGGTTCGTATTGGCGACCGCGCGACGCGCCGGCAGTACGCCGCGTTCATCGTGCTCGCGTACCTCACGCCGTTGGCAATGGCGTGGGGACGGTCCGGCGCGGCCTGGTACCTCCTGCCGTGGCTGAGCGCGCCGATGGCCGGCAGGCTCACGCGCACGGTGCTCGGCTCCACCGCTGGACGGGAGCTCAACACGGTCCTCGAACGCAGCGGTCAGCTCCTGCTCCTGTACGGCATCCTGCTCGCGGCGGGCCTTGTACTCGCCCGCTGACTGGATCGCCGAGGCTGCGCGCCGGTTTCCCGAGCGCACGGCGCTCGTCGTCGGTGAACGGGCATGGACCTTCGCCGATCTCGACAGGGACGTCGAGTCACTGGCGGCGCGGCTGCATGCGCGAGGGCTGAAGGCGGGCGATCGCCTCGCCACCGTGCTCCCGAACGGCACGCTTGCGGCAACGCTTCCGTTCGCCGCGCTCCGAATCGGCGCCACGCTTGTGCCGCTCAACGCGCGCCTCTCGGCAACGGAAGTGCAGTGGCAGCTTCGGCACTGTTACCCGCGCATCGTGGTGAGAGACGCATCCGACCTCGCCGAGAGCCGAGAGCCGGAAGCCGAGAGCCGAGAGCCGAGAGCCGAGAGCCGACAGCCGACAGCCAACACTCAACTCGCCATCATCTACACCTCGGGCACGACCGGACGTCCGAAAGGCGCGATGCTCACCGTCGGCAACTTCGCCGCGAGCGCCGCGGCCAGTGCCGCGGTGCTCGGCGTGCGGGACGACGATCGCTGGCTCGCCGTGCTCCCGCTCTTCCATGTGGGCGGGCTCTCGATTCTCCTCCGCTCCGCGATGCAGGGCACCTGCGCCGTGGTGCACGACCGCTTCGACGCGGCAGCCGTGAATCGCGCGATCGACCACGAGGGCATCACGATCGCCTCGTTCGTTCCGGTCATGGTCGAGCGGCTGCTCGATGCACGCGGAGACCGCCCGTTCCCGAAGCGCTTCCGCTTCGCGCTGACAGGCGGCGGTCCGATGCCGCGCTCCCTGCTCGAGCGCTGCCTGCGCGCGGGGATTCCCATCGCCACGACGTATGGGCTCACCGAGGCGACGTCGCAGGTGGCGACGCTCGTCCCCGGCGAGGTGGCGCGGAAGCCCGGCGCGGCCGGACACCCGCTACCGGGCATCGAGCTGCGCATCGAGGGCGGCAACGAGGGTGAGATCCTCGTGCGTGGCCCGACCGTCATGGCCGGCTACCTCGACGACCCGGAGGCGACGGCAGCCGCCATTCGCGATGGCTGGCTTCATACCGGGGACATCGGCTTCGTGGACGACGACGGATTCCTGTTCGTCCTCGATCGCCGCGACGACCTCATCGTCACCGGGGGCGAGAACGTCTATCCCGCCGAGATCGAGGCGGTGCTCGCGGCGCATCCTGCCATCGCCGAAGCGGTGGTCATCGGCGAGCCGGACGCGCGATGGGGCAAGCGCGTCGTGGCTGTCGTCCGATTGCGCGAGGATGCACCTCCTCTGGCAGCCGAGGCGATGATTGCGTTCTGTCGCGACCGGCTCGCCGGCTACAAGGTGCCGCGCGAGATCCGCGTCGTCGGCGAGGCGCTCCCCCGCACCGCGAGCGGCAAGCTCCAGCGCTCACGACTGCGTGGCGGCCAGTAGGCGGTCCACGAACACCCGCTGCGCGTCGAGCAGCTTGCGGCGCGCGTCGTCGGGAGCAAACCACCCGGCACGATCCACTTCCGGGAATGGCTGCTGCCGTCCCGACCGCGGCGGCCATTCCATCATGAAGGTGTTGCTGCGAATCGCGCTGGCGTCGCAGTCCCCCTCGATCGCCCAGAGGTGCACGATCTTCCCGGCCTTCTGTTGCACCTCGCCAAGGGGAATGGGGACGCCCTCCGCGCGACAGCCGGTTTCCTCCTCGAGCTCGCGCAGCGCGCACGCCAGCGGATCCTCTCCGTCGGTGAATTCACCCTTGGGGAACGACCAGGCGCCGTCGTCCTTCTTCGCCCAGAATGGCCCGCCGGGATGAACGAGCAGCACCTCGAGACCGGCGGGCCGGCGTCGGAAGAGGGCGATCCCCGCGCTCGTTCTCGGCATGATGCGTCGAACCATAGCGCGACGCCCCGCTAACATTCCACGGTGACGCTCGCGCAGTTCCTCCTCGTCGCGGTCCTCCAGGCACAGGACAGCGCCACGGTCCGCATGCAGGTCCTGCACGCCGACCTTGCCGTCGCGGGGGCGGTGGTGCGTTCGGGGCGCGTGGCGGCGCAGACCGACGACCGGGGTGGCGCGCGGCTCCGCCTCCCCGCCGGCCCGCACACGATCGTCGTCTCGCGACTCGGCTTCGCCACGGACTCCTCGCGCCTCACGCTCGCGGCCGGCCAGGACACGGTGCTGGTCGTCACCCTGCGTGAGGCCGCCGCCGAGGTGGAAGCCATCGTCGTTGCCGCCACGCGCTCCGAGCGCCGGCTGGAAGACACCCCGCTTCGCGTGGAGGTCGTGGACGAGGAGGAAGTCGAGGAAAAGACGATGATGACCCCGGGCGACATCACGATGATGCTGAACGAGACATCCGGGCTTCGCGTCGTCACCACGGCCCCGTCGCTCGGCGGCGCCACGGTGCGCATCCAGGGAATGCGCGGGCGGTATACCCTCGTGCTCACCGACGGGCTGCCGCTCGCAGGCGCGCCCGGGAGCTTCGGGCTGCTCCAGATACCACCGGTGGACCTCGCGCGCATGGAGGTCATCAAGGGCTCCGCGTCGGCGCTGTACGGGCCGTCGGCGCTGGCCGGGGTCATCAACCTGATCTCCCGCCGCCCGGTGGAGTCGGCCCAGCACAACCTGCTGCTGAACCGCACCTCGTATCTCGGCTACGATGCCGCGTATCAAGGCGGCTCACGCATCGGGGCATCGCCCCTCGGTGTGACGGTGCTCGCGTCGGCCCACCGCCAGGTCATGGAGGATGCCAACGACGATGGCTGGTCGGACCTGCCGGATTATGTGCGCCATACCATCCGCCCGCGCCTGTTCTACGACGCCCCCGGCCGCTCGATCCTCCTCACCACGGGCTATCTGTACGAGGATCGCACTGGCGGCACCATGGGGAACACCGTGGCGCCGAACGGACTTCCCCATGAGGATCAGGTGAACACGGCCCGCAACGACGTCGGCGCCGTTGCGCGCTGGACGTTCCGCGAGGGGAACTTGCTCACCGTGCGGGCGTCGGCCACTCGCCTGCGCCACGATCACCGGTACGCGTTGATCGAGCGCGATCATCACCGGAATGCGTTCGCGGAGGCCAGCGCCGCCTTTCCGCGCGGGATCGCCACCTGGGTGGCGGGCGCCGCGGCGGACGCTTCGTGGTACGCCAACGAGCGCTTCCCCGGATTCGACTACGACCACCGCGTTGTCTCAGCCTTCGGCCAGCTCGACGTGGACCCGGCGCCCTGGGTGGCGCTGTCCGCGAGCGCGCGCGCCGACGACCACAGCGCCTATGGCGCGACCGTGAACCCGCGTGTGTCCGCGCTGCTGCGACGCGGGTCGAGCTCCGCGCGCCTTTCCGCGGGCACGGGCACGTTCGCCCCCACGCCCCTCACCGAGGAAACCGAGGCGGTGGGCCTCGCGTTCCACGTCGTGCCGCGCGCGCTGCGCGCCGAGCGCGCCGTCACCGGCTCGCTGGATCTCACACACCTCGTGGGCAGCGTCGAGCTGAACGTCACCGCATTCGGATCCCGGCTGCGCGATCCGCTCGCCTTCGTGGACACCGGTTCGGCGGTGGAGCTCGTGAATGCGCCGGCGCCGGCGCGTACGTGGGGACTGGAGGGACTCGCGCGGTGGTCGCCGTTCGACGGCCTGCGCGTCACCGGCGCGGCCACGCACACCCGGGCCACCGAGTGGGATCCGGGACCCGACTCGGCGGCGCGACGCGAGTCGCCGCTCACGCCGCGCAACACCGCGAGCCTCGAGGCCAGCTTCGAGGGCGACTGGGGACGGGTAGGCGGTGAGCTGTACTACACCGGACTCCAGACCTTGGAGGACAACCCGTTCC
>Ga0307505_10000915_pt1 | contig 27399 bp, 39 predicted proteins | sample 23_S_MG_FD_202183 | JGI IMG/M metagenome (GOLD analysis project Ga0307505, IMG submission 202183) | Soil microbial communities from Populus trichocarpa stands in riparian zone in the Pacific Northwest, United States - 23_S | ecosystem: Environmental > Terrestrial > Soil > Riparian zone > Trees... | reverse complement strand
GACCAGGCCGAGGCTGTTGAAGTAGGCGGCGCGGTACTCCTTCGCCCGCGCCGCGTAGTTGCGCGCGCGGCTCTCGGTGTTGGAGCCGTCCGCGCCGATGCTGCTTTCGCGCTCGCCGCTGAAGTAGGTGGCCAGCTCGCGGCACAGCAGATGCGCGGCCCACGAGCCGAGCGCATCACGATGCTCGGCGGGCACGGTGTCGGTCTCGGCATCGAGCACGTGCGCCGCCGTGAACTCCACCCGCATCACGTCGCCGGCGGCCAGGCTGTCCGTGCACAGCAGCGACAGCTCCTCGGGCGGCTCCACGGCGATCGCCACGATGCGCAGGTGGCGCGGCACGCTGCCGATCGGGCTCTCCGCCTCCAGCACGCGGCTCGACGCGTCCATGTCGGCCGGCAGCGGACCGTAGTGCCCGGCCTGCGCCCACGTGGTGTCGCGCACCAGCGTGCGCGGCCGGTCCAGGCTGTACTGCCGCACCGCCGACGCGATCACGCGTGCGATGTCCGGCGTCGTGATCAGGTCGGCCGGCGCGCGCACGAGGCGCGCGACGAGCGATTGGTAGTCGGTCAGGGCCATGGGGATGATGGCAAGCAAAGTGGCCGGTGCGGGCTTCGATCCGTCCCGCTTGCGGCCTGTCGCTTCGTCGGTTGTGGGGTCAGGCCACGACGGCCTTGGTGGTCGCCTTCTCGCCCTCGGGCAGCACGTTGCCGCCGTAGATGTGGCGGATCTTGTAGGTGATCTGGTCGTTGCTGAAGAGCGAGCCGACGTTGGGCATGTCCTGCAGGAACAGCTCGGGCTCTTCCTTGCCGTCCAGGAAGCCGATCTCCAGCACCGGCATCACGCTCGGGTCTGCCGTCGTCACCCAGTCGTTCGCGTCGGTCCAGTACGGCACCGGGATCACTTCCGGGTTGATGCTCTGGACGAAGGTCTTGTCCAGGTTCTGGTTTCGCACGAACAGGTTGTAGGCCGTCTCCTGCAGGTCGAACGGCACCATGATGCGCATCGGCGTGATGCCGCGGCGCTTGTTGGAGCTCAGCCGCGTCATCTTCGCCATCGCCAGGCGGTGCACCGCGAACTCGGGCCCGGACAGCGCCACGGTGAACAGGTTGCCCCGGCCCACCGTGTACAGCGCCGCCGAGTCGTAGATCGTCGGGTTCGTGCGATAGAAGTCCATCACGAACTCGTACAGCGTGTTCGACGCCGCCAGCGCCAGCTCCTGCGGGATGCGGCGGATCGCGCGCACGTCGTCGTTCTTGATCGCCTCCAGCGACACCGTCTCCAGGCCGCCGCGCTTGCTGACCGCGTAGGTGGACTTCAGGTCGCCCGGCGTGGTCAGCGCGGTGTAGCCCGCGTTCTGGGCCACCGCCGGCAGGTTGCCGTAGCCGCCGATCTGCGTGCGTTCCTGGCTGCGGAAGTCCTGCACCGGCGTCACGGTGGCCACCTTGCGCCAGGCCTGCAGGTCGGTCATCTGGCCGTACAGGTCCAGCAGCCGGCGCGTGATGCTGTCGCCCAGCACGTTGGCGAAGGTGCCCGTGCTCACCGCCTCGCGGAAGTCACCCACCTCGCCCAGCGATTCCGCCAGGCGCGAGCGGTCGCAGTTGGCCAGCTGACCGGTCACCCGCTTGTCGCCGGTGATCTCGACGTAGCACTCCTTGAAGGACTGCACCTTGCGGTGGTCCTTGTGGGCCGGGTCGAAGAACGCGTCGAGCATGTCTTTCATGACCACCGAGCGGTCCTGCACCTCGATCTGGCCGGCGCCGCCCACGCGCACCGCACCGCTTTCGGTGAAGTGCGCCAGGTACTCACGCTCGCCCTTGATCGCCGTCTCCACGTCGGCCTCGGTGAAGCGCTCGCGCGCATCGAACGCCGCCTGCAGGCGCGCGATGGCCGGCTTCGGCAGCTTGCACTCGGCGATGCGCTGAGCCGCAGCCTGGCGCACGCGCCACTGCAGCATCTCGGCGCGCGTCACCGGCGCGTCGTCGACGGCCTCGCTCAGCCGCTGGGTGTTGCCCTGGGGCTGCGCCTTGGCCGCTTCCACCAGGCGCGTCACGGCCGGTGCCACGGCGTCGTCGGATTCGGCCTTCTCGGCCGCCTCCAGCACCTTGACCAGGTCGACCTTGGCGCCGGCGCAGGCCTCGGTCAGCTTGCTCATCACCAGCACCGGGCTGGCATCCGCGGGCACGGCCGCAGCCGCCACGGCAGAGACGGCCGCAAGGGCCAGCAGAAAACGGTTCTTCATCGGGTCCTCTTCGGATGATTGACGGTGCTCGGTGGCTTCGGTGAGTCGGTCCAGGCCGCCACCAGCGCCCGGCTCCACGATCAGGTCCACGCTGTTCACGCGGACGAACTTCTGCGCGACGCGCACGCTCTTGCCGCCGCGCTGCTCGCGCTTCGTGCGCGCATGCGCGTCGATCGACAGGCCCATCAGGCCCTGCATGCCGCGCCTCACGGCCTCGACCATCTTGGTGACCACGGCGTCGGTCGGATCGATGGGCCTGAGCGTGCCCACGATCGAGCCGGCATCGGGCTCGGCGCCGGCGACGAAGCGCGCGCCGTAGATGCCGCCAATCAGGTTGCGAACGTCCTTGCCGCTGCCCTGCGAATGCTCGGCGTCGCTCTTCACGAATACCCGCACACCCTCGAACAGCGGCACCGCGTCCTGCAGCGCCGCGTCGGTGTAGACGTTGCCGTTCAGGCTCACGCCTGCGCGGATCAGCGTCACCTCGATCGAGCCGTCCGCCGCCTCGCGGAACACGGCACCGGCGGGCGGCGTTGCCGCCGCCTCGCGCGCGGCGCTGTACGCCAGCACCACCTCGGCGCCGTCGCTGACGATCACCGTGTTGTCGGCCTGCACCGTGTACGGGTAGCTGTAAAGCCGGCCGTTCAGGTGCGCCACCACGCGGTCGGGCCAGATGCCCTGCACGTCGATGTAGTAGTCGCCTTGGCCGGGCGACATGCGCACCTTGTCGCGCAGCGCCTGGCGCACCAGCTCCAGCAGCGCGCCGAACTCCGAGGCCACCGCTTCGGTGATGGCCTCGTAGCCCGCGCCGGCGGGGATGCGCTTCATCAGGCCGCCTCGGCCTCGGCCGAGCTGAACTTCTGGCCGTCCGTGGTGACCACCACCACGTGCGTGCCGTAGTCGCGGAAGGAGAGCACCTCCTTCGCGGCGATCGGCAGCACCTTCGCGCGCTCGGCATCGCCGTCCTTGACGACGACGGTACGCTTCACCAGCTTGGCGGCCTCGGCCGCGCTGAGTCGCTTGGCCTCGGGCTTCGGATCTTCGGGCTTCTGCACGCTGCGCTCCTGCATTGACATGGAGCGGCATGCTGCCCACGCGGCATCGAATACAGAAGGGCGGCGCGCGCCGCCCTGCCTGTTGATGGGGGGGATGCCAGATTATCGGCCTGCCTCATCACACCGGCAAGAACCCCATGAACCGGACGCGCGTCGCTGTCGCCATCCTCACGCTGTCCGCCTCCGGGCTGCTGGCGCTCGTCGGCTCCGAGTCCTACACCGAGCGCGCCATCGTGCCCACCGCGGGCGACAAGCCGACCATCGGATTCGGCAGCACGGTCTACGAGAGCGGCAAGCCCGTGCAGATGGGCGACAGGATCACGCCGGTGCGCGCGCTCGTCGTCGCAGCCGCGCACATCCGCACCGACGAAGACCGCTTCCGCGCATCGCTGCCCGGCGTCGCGCTCACGCAGGGCGAGTTCGACCTGTACGTGGATTTCGTCTATCAGTACGGCATCGCCAACTGGGTCGGCAGCAGCATGCGCCGCCACCTGCTGGCCGGCGAACACAGGCAGGCCTGCGACGCGCTGCTGCTGTGGCGCCGGCAGGCCGGCCGCGACTGCAGCCAGCCGCAGCACTGGGGACCCACCGGCTGCAAGGGCGTCTGGACGCGGCAGCTGGAGCGGCATGCGCGCTGCATCGCCGAGCAGGGCTGATGGTGGGCCCGCTCGCCAGCTCGATGCTGTGGCGCGCCGCCCTGCTGGGCGTCGCCTTCGCTGCCGGATGGGTCAGCCAGGGCTGGCGCGCCGAGGCGCAGCTGCAGCGCATCGCCGCCCAGCAGGCGCAGCTGCGTGCGCAAGCGGGCATGGCCACCGCCGCCGCCGAGCAGGCCGCCAGGGCCGAGGAATCGCAGCGCCATGCCGCCCTACAGGAGACCACCCATGCGGCCGAAGAAGCCATGCGCGCTGCGCGCGCTGACGCTGCCGATGCTCGCCGCGCTGCTGACCGGCTGCGCCAGCGTCTCGCCGCAGCCATCGCCGCCGATCCTGGTCGCGGCGCCGCGAGTGCCGGCGCTGCCGCAGGCGGCGCGCCAGCCACCGACGCCGCAGGAATGTGCGCCGAGCTGCTCGGCCGCGCTGTCGATCGAGCTCGAATCCTGGCTGAGCACGCCGACCGCGCCGCCGCCGCCGGCACCGCCTGCGAGCGCAGCTATGACGCGCTGAGCGAGCCGAGCCGATGAAGATCACCGTGAGCGATGGCGCTGACGTGGTGAAGCTCAAAGCCGAGCGGCGCGAACCGCCCGACGGCAAGCTGATGCTGGTGCCGCCGCCCTTCGGGCGTTGCCAGCACTTCAACACGAGCTTCGAGGTCGACGAACGCGCAAGCGAGTGCACGTGCCTCGGTTGCGGCGAGAAGGTATCGCCGATGTTCGTGCTGCGCACGCTCATGCGCCACGAGAGCCAATGGATGCGCACGCGAGAGGCATACCAGGACGAGATGAAGCGGCTGCACGAACGCGAGCGCACGAAGTGCCAGCACTGCGGCCACATCACCAGGATCAGCCACCGGTAGCCCATGGCCAAGAAGCTCAGCCAGGACTTCCTCGACAGCATCGCCTCGCTGGCCACCAGCCTGCGCCAGCAGATCGACGCTGCGGCCGGCGGCTGGGACTTAAGCCCCGAAGCGATCGCCGAGCGCCGCCGCCTGGTGGCCGACCCGGTGAGGGGCTTCGAGTTCTTCGACCGCACCTACTTCCCCCACTACGGCACGGCCGAGCCGTCGCTGTTGCACCTGTACCTGTACGAGCGGCTTCCCGCCATCGCAGACAGCCCGGCCGGCCAGCGCGACGCGATCGCCGCACCGCGCGGCGAGGCCAAGAGCACCAAGGTCAGCATGAGCTTCGTGCTGTGGTGCGTGATGCTGAAGCTCAAGCGCTACCCGCTGCTGTTCATGGACGCCTTCGAGCAGGCGGCCGAGATGCTGGAAGCGGTGAAGGTCGAGCTCGACAGCAACCCGCGCCTGGCCAGCGACTTCCCCGAGGCCACCGGGCGCGGCCGCGTCTGGCGCGTGGGCGTCATCCTGACGGCCAACGACATCAAGATCGAGGCCTTCGGCATCGGCAAGCGCGTGCGCGGCCGGCGCCACGGCCCCTTCCGGCCCGACCTGGCGCTGCTCGACGACATCGAGAACGACGAGAACGCCGCCACGCCGGCGCAGCGCGACAAGCTGCAGAAGTTCGTCACCAAGGCGGTGCTCAGCCTGGGCCCCGTCGACGACAGCATGGATGCGGTGATCGTCGGCACGGTGCTGGGCTTCGACAGCGTGCTCAGCCGCTTCATCAAGCACCCCATGTGGCACAGCCGCGTCTTCAAGGCCATCGTGCAGTGGCCCGACCGCATGGACCTGTGGGAGCGGTTCGAGCATCTGCTGCTGGGCGCCGACACGCCCGACGAGGGCGATCGGGCTGCGATGGCCTTCTACGGCAAGCACGCGAGCGACATGGACGCCGGCGCGGTGGTCAGCTGGCCGGCCGTGCGCCCGCTGGTCAAGCTGATGATCAAGCGCGCCCGCGAAGGCCACGAGGCCTTCGACAGCGAGCAGCAGAACGACCCCAGCGCCGGCGACGACGCGCCCTTCGCCAACAGCCTGCACTTCTGGGTCGACCGCATCGCCGAATGGATCTTCTACGGCACTTGCGACCCCAGCATGGGCCGCACCGGCGCATCGCGCGACCCCAGCGCGATCATCGTCGGCGGCTACCAGCGCGTGAAGGGCCTGCTCGATGTCGTGCACGCCAGCATCCGCAAGCGCGTGCCCGACCGCATCATCAGCGACATCATCGAAGCGCAGCGCGAGTTCTGCTGCCTGGTGTGGGGCTTCGAGGCCGTCGTGTTCGCCGAATTCATCCGCACCGAGCTGGTCAAGCGCTCGGCCGCCGCCGGCGTGCCGGTGCCGGCGCGGGCACTGATCCCCATCGCCGACAAGGACCTGCGCATCCTGAGCCTGCAGCCGCACATGGCCAACGGCCTGCTGCGCCTGCACCGCAGCCAGACCACGCTGATCGACCAGTTCCGCCACTACCCCAAGGCCGACCACGACGACGGCCCCGATGCAGTGCAGATGCTGTGGATGCTGGCCATCAGCGGCGGTGTCGCCGCCGGCGCGCAGGTCAACGACAAGCAGGCGCGATCGCGCGCCGACGACTCCCACCACCAACGCGCGGTGCGCCAGGCGCTGCGCATGTTTGCCAGGACCCGCCCATGAGCCTGATCGACACCCTGTGGCAGCGCATGCGCGCCGCCTTCGCGCCCGCCGAGCCCGCGCGCGTGGCCGAGGCCGCCGGCGCCAGCAGCGAAGACGAGGAAGGCTGGACGCGCCTGTCGGCCAGCGGCGCCACGGCCGCCGGCCGCGACCTCACGCCGATGAGCCAGGACCGCATGCAGCGCCTGGCCGAATACCTGTGGCAGAGCAACCTGCTGGCCAACCGGCTGATCGAGATCCCGCTGGCCTACCTGCTGGCCGAGGGCGTGCGCCTGGAATGCGGCGACGAGGATCACCAGGCCGTGCTGGACACCTGGTGGAACGACCCGATCAACGACTGGGACGAAAAGCTCTACCCCCGCGCCCGCAGCCTGGGCCTGCACGGCGAGCTGTGCTTCACCGTGCACGTGAACGAGATCTCCGGCTTCGTGCGCCTGGGCTACCTGGCGCCGCAGCGCATCGGCCAGGTCGTGACGGACCCCGACAACCCAGAGCAGCCCATCGGCGTGATCACCAAGCGCGACGCCAAGGGCCGCTACGAGCGCTATCGCGTGGTGGTGCTGGGCGAGGACGAACAGCTGTTCACGCGGCGCACCGTCGAGATCCGCGCCGGCTTCGCCGATGGCGAGGTGTTCCTGTTCCAGGTCAACCTGCTCAGCGGCGGCAGCCGCGGGCGCAGCGACCTGCTGGCGCAGATGGACTGGATCGATGCCTACGACGAGTTCCTGTTCGGCGAGTTGGACCGCGCGCGCTATCTGCGCGCCTTCGTCTGGGACCTGAACGTCAAGAACGCCACGCCCGAGGCGATCATCGAGCGCTCCAAGACCTTCCACCCGCCGGCGCCGAACAGCGTGTACGTGCACAACGACGGCGAGGAGCTCGCGGCAAAGGCCCCCGAACTGCAGGCGACCGACAGCTCGGAGGCAGCGCGGCTGTTCCGCAACCACGTGCTGGCCGGCGCCACGGTGCCCGAGCACTGGTTCGGCGGTGGTGGCGACGTCAACCGTGCCGCGGCCGCGGAGATGGGCGACCCCACGTTCAAGCTCTTCACCGCGCGGCAGACCGTGCTCAAGCACATGCTGGAGAAGCTCGGACGCTACGTGCTGATGAAGCAGCCGGACGCCAAGCCCGACTGGGGCAAGCCTGAATGGAAGGTCACCGCCCGCTTCCCCGAGCTGGTGAGCGCGGACGTGACGAAGTTCGCATCGGCCATGCGCGAAGTCACCAGCGCGGCGCTGATGCTGGTCGACCGCGGCCTGCTCAGCGAAGAGCGCGCATTGAGCCTGGTGGCCGACATCGCCAGCCGCTTCGGCCAGGACATCGACGCCAAGGCCGAGCTCGAAGCCGCGCGCAAGGAACGCGCCGAGCGCGAGGCCGATGACCCGGCCGACGCCTTCACGCTGCCGGGCGACCCGCAGCCTGGCGCGCAGCCGCAGCCCAAGGCCAAGCTCGATGGCCAAGCTGACGCCTGAGGAAGAGGCTGCGCGGCGTGCCTTCCTGGCGGCGCAGCGGCAGAACCTGCGCCAGCGCGCTGGCCTGCTGGCGGCAACCGATGTGGCGGTGCGCAAGCGGCTGCAGGAAGCGTCGCTCGCCATCGCCGGCATGCTGGCGCAGCAGCCGGCCGATTGGCGGGTTTGGCAACTGGGCGCGATCCAGCCCCAGGTCAAGCAGCTGATCGACGCGCTCAACGGCGACCTGGCCACCGCCGCCGAAGACGCGCTGGACGGCGCCTGGAACGTGGGCGTAGCCGCCGTCGATGCGCCGCTGGCCAGCGCCGGCATCCATGTCGACTGGCGGCTGCCGATGCTGGACACCAGCGTGCTCGCGGCGCTGAAGAGCTTCACGGCCGGGCGCATCCAGGACTTGAGCAGCGCGGCGCTGGGCCGCATCGACCGCGCCATCGGGCTGACGGTGCTGGGCGCGCAGACGCACACCGAGGCCGTGCGCGCGGTGCGCGCCGAGCTGGGCGAGAAGAACGCCGCCACGCTGCGCCGTGCGCGCACCATCGTGCACACCAGCCTGGGCGAGGCCTATGCGCTGGCGCAGCAGCAGCGGCTGGAGCAAAGCGCCGAGCTGCTGCCGGACCTGAAAAAGCAGTGGCGCAGATCCGGCAAGGTCCATTCCCGGTGGAACCACGATGCCGCGGACGGCCAGGTGGTCGACCTGGACAAGCCCTTCGAGCTGCCGGCCATTCGCGGCAATGGCACGGTGAAGCTGATGCACCCGCACGACCCCAAGGCGCCGGCGGCCGAGATCATCAACTGCGGCTGCACCGCCAGGCCGTGGATGGACCGATGGGGTCTGCCGCCTGGTGGCACGCCGTTCACCGACCGCGAGATCCAGCTCAACCCGATGAAGAAGCTGGCGCAGGCCTGGATGGCCGGAAGAGCCCAATCCTGAAAATCGGCCCTACGGGCGATTTTTTGAGGGGGGGTGCGGCCGTTGTAGCGGCACCGACCCGATCGCGGCCCGTAGGGGGCTTAAACAGGGCTTAAACAGGTATCGACGTTTCCGACCGACCCCCGCGTTTCGGGTCCTGGGCGGTTCGGGCGGGGTTTAAGGGCTCTAGCCGTACGCCTTCGCCAGCTCCTGACCGAACGGCTCCAGCAGCTCCACCAGCACGCCCACGTGCTGCGGATAGCGCTGCTGCGTGAAGCTGGCCAGGCGCTGCAGCGCATCAAGCGCCACCGCGTGCCGGCTCATCTCCGGCATCAGGCGCTTGAAGCTCGACATCGTCTTGTGGAACGAATCGCCCAGCATCGCGAGCAGCTGCGCGCGGTCGGCCGCGGGCGTGTCGGGCTTGTCGCGCAGCATGTCGATCGTCGCCTGGTGCTGCACCAGGTAGTCCTCGAGCAGCTGCCGCGACAGCTGCATGAAGTTCTCGTCGCCCAGCGCCACTGCGGTGCGCGCCGAGTCCCAGTCGTCGCCGGCGGCCTTGGCCTCGGACTTCCACCTGTTGCCGGTGCTGCGCGGCAGGCCCATGGCTGCGCACGAGGCCTCCATCGGCAGGCGCTTGAAGACGAACAAGCCGCGCAGCTGCCGCCGGCGTTCGGCGCCGTGCGCCATGTCAAGGCGCCTTGCCGGTGCCACGCAGCCAGGTGCGCACGCTTTCGACGATCAGCGCCATGCCCACGCCCATCACGCCGCCGCTGATGGCGCCGCTGACGGCGGCGCGCTGCTCGACGGAGCGCAGCCGCTCGTCCATCGAGTCGAGCCGGTTGTTCATCAAGTCCTGGCCGGACTTGAGCGACTGGACGATGCCCTTGATCTCGCCCAGCATCAGGAGCTGTTGGTCGCGTGCAGGTTCAGTCATAAAAGGTCTTTCGAGTTCTGGAAATCATGAATGCACCCCAGGCGTCACGCACATCAGAACGCGGCCGTCCCAGGCGGGGATCGACATCGCACCGGTGATGGTGGCGCCGGTGTTCACCGCCGGGTCCTGCGTGCCCACGAGGTGTTTGTAGAGCCCGGCAGGGGGCGTGTAGTTTTCTGCCGAGCCTGGACCGTAGTTGCCCGGTCCCGCCGGGGTGATGGAGTTCACGTTGAATGCCACCATGCCGTTCTGGTATCGCCGCAGCCAGATGTTCCCAACGGCCGCTGCGGTCGGGACTGCATCGATGGGTGTGCCTAGCTCAGACTCGTATTCGTCGAACCACTTGGGGTGGTTCGCGGACGGGCTAGACGACGTGGTGTGAACCGGGGTCACGCCCAACGCCCGGGCCACCGCGTAGCCGAATCGCATTGCCCGGTAGTCAGTCGTGCCATCACCCTCGCTGCGCATCACCGCGTACAAGGGGTTGGAGCTGGCGGCGACAAGGTCCACGGCACGCTTCAGGATCGCGCCAGCGTTCGGGCCGTTGAAGCCGTTCACAACGATCAGGCTGGGGTGGAACGTGGACAGCGCGTTCTCGGCGAAGTAGTTCGCCTGCCCGACGATGTTGGTCGCGTCGTCATAGAACTCATCCACGTTCCGGTTGCCCGATATCTCCGAGTTGGCAACCAGGATCACGGACGGATCGTGGTGCTTCAAGCGGTCGAACAGCGCCTTGTGGCCCTGCCTCATTGCCAGTCGCGTCGCGGAATCGGTGTAGTTGGTGTCAACTGACCCGCTGACATCCCAGTCGGCCGACACCCAGCCGTAGTGCATGGTCACATCGATGAAGTACCCATCGGGCACCCGCCCGCCGCGCCGCGACATGTCGGTGATGTAGTCGCCGTACCACTGCGGATACCGTTGGCCGTTGGCGTCCGGCGACACCCACGCGGTGTAGTTCATATCGTAGGCGGCGGTGCCTGGGGCGAACGTCTGAACCTTGTCCCCATTGACCTTTGTCAACCACCAGCCTTCCGCCGTGGCTTTGATATGCGGGTTGTCCCACGTCTGCGTTGCACCAACGCGAGTGTCGTTACCGGACATCGATGCCTCGCCCTGGGCGATGTACCCAAAGACCTTGACAGCAGGATTACGGGCCTTCAACCCCGTGACCAGCGCCGCGTTCCCGGCACCGCTGCTGGCCGGGCCGAGAGACATGATCACGAAGTCGAACTTCGCGGCCACGTCCAAGAACGCGCTGTTCGTGTTCGCGCCCAGGTAGATGCAGCCCACCGGAGGCCTGGCATAAACCCCCGGCGGCTCCGCGGGCACCCCTGACTGCAGTTCCGAAGCGGCCATTCGCCAGCGGGTTCTCATCATCCCACCTGCGTGAACACGAGGTTGGCGATCTCGACCGTGAACGGCGCAGTCGCCGCTATGCAAGTCGCCTGCACGCTCAGCACAGCCGCTGTGTGACTGCCGCCCGCGGGGTTCGGTATTTGGATCTCAGGCGACGTGTACGTGAACTCGGAATCCTGGTCGCAGGGCACGACATTCCCGACGCTGTCCACGTTCAAATAGACGTCGTGGCTCACAGAGTCCACGGTGGTCTGGAACACGAGCGACCATGAGCCAAATCCGTTCGGAGCGTTCACGGTCTTCAGGTCGCACGTGAACCGCCACCGTGAGCCCTTCGGCATGTACGGCGCCAGACCAGTGAAATTGCAGCGCACGGACTCGAAACCACTGCCCGCTGCAGTGATCACGATCCGCTGTGCGTAGTACCCGTCCGACCGCTGCACCAACGATCCGACGAACGTCGGAGAACCGGACTGCCGCTGAACGTCAACGCCCACAGCCTCTGTGCCGCTACCGCCGGCGTGACCGATGGAATCCCCGGAATTGGTCCTGAACGCCAGATGGATCTGGCCCCCGCCTTCAACTCGCCCGGGGGTCCACCGCCGACCCAGGACACCGCGCTGCACCCAGGAGTTGTAAAGGACGCGCCCCAGCACAAAGGCAGCGTTGCTGCGCATGTGCACGCCGTCCGTCCCCATCAGGTTCGAGGACATGCCCATTTCGCCGCCGCCGATGTCGCTGACCACCGGGGTGTAGAGATCGACGTAGTGGCAATGGTCGGGGTACTGAGCCGCCAAGTTCGCAAGGTGCGCGTTGTACAGAGGGCAGCGGGCGTTCCAAGCCGCGTGATCCGCATACCCTGATCCAAGCGGCCACAAGGCGCACAGGTCGATCTGCACGCCGAGCGCGACCAACTGCTCGACCAGCTTCGGCATGTCGGCGAACGCGGCTGCTGCGTCGTCAGCGGGAGTACCGCCCACATTTGCGGAGAGGTCGTTACTCCCGGCCATGACCACAACCCTGGCCGGATTCACCGCACCAACATCGGCCAGGACACGGAACCGAACTTGCGACGTAATAGCTCCGGGCAGCCCACGGTTCGCCAGGTTTTGCGCCCGGCCGCTGGAAAGCTGGATTGCCCACCAATAGGGGGATGTGCGGGGTTCGTTTGACAGCACACGAAACCGTCGCTGTGGCCCGGCCGCAATGTCACCGTTCGCAAGATCAGGTCCAACGGAGTTCACGGTGAACGTGTTGGTCCCGACCGAGGCCTTTTCATACACACCCGGAAGATCGTCTGGGCGCATGCCGAACAGGCGAACCTTCTGCCCGATGTAGTTCCCGCCAAGCGGCGTAGTGCCGTTGACGGTCAGCACGTTGCCCGTGCGTGACATGGTGGTCACGCTGCCGACCGCGACGTTGCCCTCCATCGAGCTGCTGCCGAGGCCGACTACAGTCATCACCGGCGCGTTGGGGTCAATCGGCAGACCAGGCCTCCAGCTGGAGATTTCGTCGGCCGGCAATGCGTCGAGGTAGTAGTTCGTGTGGGGGGCAACGTCTGTGCGCAGGAACCAGGCGCCGACGACGACTGCGGCGCCCTCGACGGCCAGCATCTCCGCAAGGCCGCCACTGCCGAGGTAGCCGCCACCGCCACCCTCACCCCGCACCCCGAACTGCAGCATCAGCCGCACATCCACCAGCTGCCCCGCGCTGGCCGCAGCGATCGCCCGCCCGCAAGCGTCGGTCTCGCTGCCCACCACCGCCCGCCCCGTGCCGTCACCAGCGGGCTTGACCCAGTCGCCTTCGGCGACGGCCTCGGCCGCAAGCACCGGCCACGAATAGCCGGTGACGCAACTGCACGCACGGTCGGCCGCTGCCGCGATCTCGGACACGCCGAGCACGTCGTTGCTGCTGGTGGCGTAGGCGCCTGCGTGCGAGATGAACCGGTTCACCGCAAGCGCGGTGGCGGCGATGACGGTGACGCTGTGGGTTTTGCTGGCCATGCCCGGCATCGTGCCGGGCGGGGTGTGGCGCCATCAGGGCGGCGCTCGCCGCCCCGCGGGGTGCGCGGGTGGGTGAGAAGCCTAGTCGACCGCCGCCGCGCGGTCAATGCTGGCGCGGTTTACAGGCGGCCCCGTCCACGCGGCCTTCTGTCCAGCAGCAGGTGGCCCACCACGTGGCCCAGAGTGGCCGCCGCCTTCAGGCCCGCCATGACGGCGCTGCCGGCATGCCACAGCCACAGGTCGAGCATGCAGTGCACGCAGTGCCGGCTGTGCCGCCAGGTGCGCTGTCCGCACTGCGGGCAGATCATCACCAGGCTGGCATCGTCGGGCGGGGCTGCAGCGGCGCCGCCGTAGTGGATGTTGATGTCGCGGCCAGCCAGGTGCCGGACTCGGCTGTGGACGTTCTTGATCGTCGGCATGCACCCCATTCTGGGATGGCGGCTGCGCGCGCCGCGTAGCGATGAACCCGACGCGCGATTGAGGGGGCGCACCTCCTCACGCGCCTGTGTCTGCGGCCTTCTTCTTGTCGTTGCGCCGCTTGCGCTTCTCGACGCCTTCCAGCTCCTTGGCCAGATCGGCATCGTCGATGTAGCCGATTTCGTGGGCGCGCCGCCAGACCGCGCGAGCCTTGTCGTATTTCTCGTCTTCGCAGTAGGCGCGGACCAAGAGAAGAAACGTCGGCACCGAATAGCTGCGAGAGGTGGCCGATTCGTCGCTGACGGCTCGCGGGGGATCTGATGGGGTGGAGTACTTGGCCATCAGCGCGTCATGTGCATCGGCGTTCATCGCGTCGTCGCGGTACAGCGCCGGCAGCAGCTCGGCCAGTTCCGCGAGATGGAGGTCACCGATCTTCAGGAGCTTCGAGCGAACACGGGGATCATCGCGATCCTTGTACAGCGCCCGCACCAGCGACAGCAGCAGGAAGTGCCGCTCCACCGGATTGGTGTCGTGGCTCAGCACCTTGAGCATCTGTTTCACGTCGCCGCTTGTCCACGCGTCGTGGACTGCATCGACCGGGACGCTCTGTCCGAACCGAAGCATCGACCGCTCCCTCTTCGCCCATTGGTCGGACGAGACGCCGTGCGCGGCCAACGTGTCAGCGAACGCCTGCTGCTGGTGTGCGGCCCATTGCTTGTCGGCCACGTCTGCCTGGGCCTTTGTCATCACGCGCCGCTCCGGGTTGTCCGGCGTGTACTTCACGCGCACGACGCCCCCGCAGTGCGGGCACTTGATCCTGCCCTGCGGGTTTCGCGGCAGCGGTTCGCCGCAGTACGGGCACGGCGGGTATTGACTGAGGTCCATTGCGTCAGCGCTTCGGCTTGTTGTTAAGGGTGTCGGTTGAATCGACACCCTCGATCGATCGGTCGGCGCGCTCAGTACCGGTCGAAGACCTCGTGTTGCTCACGTCGTTCACCTACCACCTCGAATGCATCCGCATCAAAGAAGGGGCAAACGTCGTAGTCCTGCGCGGCGGCGGCCGCCTGAATCTGATTTCGCAGCGTGGCCGGATGGTCTGGCTGGAACCGAAAGCGCGACTGCAGCCGAACGCACGGAAACGCGTAGCGGGCGATGACCACCTCCTTGATGAGCGGCGGGTTGGCCCGGCTCATGGCGATCGTAATTCCGCCGTAGTAAGCGGGTGCCCTCGGAATCATCGGATCATCGATCACCGCGTGGCAATGGGCTCGCCTGTCCACGCACCGCGTTGCCGCTACATAGCAATCCAGGACCTCAAGCAAGCGATGGGCATCAACCGGGCGGCCACGAGAGTAGCAGAGCACCCCCTTCCAACCCACGGTCAGCTTGAGCAATGACACGGCGTTCATTGCTTCGGCGACGGTCGGGCCGAAGACGCTGAAGTGCACGGCGCGCCCCTCGATGTACGCAAAACGATAGCCGGGGGAACGCTGCGCCACTGCGACGGCCATAGGCATGCTCGCCGACGAGCTCTTCTGAAACGCGACAGCTGCAAGCGCGCTTTCCGACTCTGCGTGCGGATCAACAACCTCCTGCGGACCGGGTCCGTCCTTCTTGCTGGCCATCTCAACGCCCCTTCTTCTTAGGCGGCGCGTTGATCGTCACGTCGCGGCCGGCGACGTTGCCGACCTTGTTGGCCTTTCCCTTGATCGACACCTGCGCCACAGCCTCGTCTTCTTCGTGATAGCGCTTTCGATCGCTGTACGCCAGATGACTCAGCAGCAGGGCCTGGTCGACGAAGGTCCGGAGCTTCGCGGGAAGGGAGTCGTACCGCTGCAGCAGTTCCTTCTCTGCAGCACTCAGCTGGGCTGGCAGATCGCGCTCACCCGTAAGCACATAGAGCACGTCCACCTTCGCCTGCAACTGCATGCGAGCAAGTACCAGAGCGTCCGGCACCCGAGCGCCAGCTAGGTAGTTGAACGCGGTGGACCTATGCACCCCTGACTTGTCGGCTAGGTCTTCGGGCTGGAGGTCCAGGCGACTGCATTCCCGCTTGAGCCGATCCGCAAGTGCGCGGCGGGCCGCGGTGTCCTCTTCATCCATGTCTGACCTTTCGTGGGTGCACGTGCCAACGATCGCTTGACACAATCGCCGACTGAAACAACAATCGAAGAACTTCGACAAGATTTGGCAGTTGATCTTAAGGGCCGCGCCGCATGAAGCACTCCCCCCAACCGAGCGTCGCCACGTTTTTGGCGGACCTCTCTCGCCGCGATATGACCTTGGCGCAGTGGGCGCGCCAGAAAAAGCTGCCGATGAGCGTCGTTTATCAGGTCGCAGCAGGTCGATCGGTAGGCGCGCGTGGCGCTGCTCGCCAAGTCATGAAGGCAATGGGCGTACCTGTGCCGGTCATGCACGCACAGGCCGCGACCTCCGCGCGGGAGGCTGCGTGAAGAAGCCGCGTTATCGCCTCCGCGCGGACGGTCGCGCTTCGATCATGGACTCGTGGCACAGCAAAAACTGCGGCGCTCGACTACGCGAGGAGCGAGAGGCCGCAGGGCTGAGCCAGGCCGATGCCGCTGCACTCGTCGGTGTGACTGTTGCAATGTACGGGCGATACGAGCGCGGCGTCTCAGAGCCGAGCGCCACTGTGCTGCTCCGCCTCTTCGTTGCAAAGCTCGACCTGATCTACCTTCTTGGCGATCATCGCTCCGGCGGTGGAAGCGCAGCGCACGCCGAAAAAGCGGTGGCTACGCCAGCGCCAGCGCCTGATCCTGAAGCGTCGGATGGCTGCAACTGGAAGGCGAGATTCCTGGCCCAGCTGGAAGCGCAGGACAAATCAATCCTTGCCTGGTGCCATGAACAGGGCTTCGAACAGAGCACGGTCTATCGCGTCCTGAGAGGCAGGACTTCGTGTCGTGCGGGCACATCGCGCGGCGTGCTGATCGCCATGGGAGGAGTGCCCCCGTCGCGCTACGGCGCAACTGAGGTAGTCGCGTGACATCCCGCTGGTTCAGCGCGAACGAATTGACTGGTCTCGACGGCATGCCGAGCAGCGAATTCGGTGTGCGCCGGAAACTCCAGCAGCTGGGCGTGCCCTCGCGGCCACGCGGTGGCCGTGGTGGTGGGCGGGAATACGACCCTGCCCACCTTCCGCCCGCCACGCGCCGCGCGCTACTCATCGAGCAGCTGCGCCGCGCCCCCGACGCGCTGCCCACCGAGCAGCCTGCCGCGCCGCCGGTGCCTGCACCCGTTGCCGAGCGCCGCCCGCCCAGCCGCGCCGATGCGGCCTGCGCCGATGCGCGCGTGCAGCTGGTCAAGCGCATCGAGTCGATGATGGCCGCCGCCGGCGGCATGACGCGCGCGGCCGAACTGCTCAGCGCGCAGCTGCTGGCTGCCGCGGTGCCCGGCGAACTGCTGCGCGTCGCCGCCACGGCGAACCAGAAGCCCCGGCGCGACGGCGACGGCAAGGGCGTGCGCATCGGCGTGCGTACGCTGTTCCGCTGGGCGTCTGCGCACCGCAGCGGCGGCTGGCAGGCGTTGATCCCCGCGCCGACCCCGGCGGGCACGCTGTCGCAGCTGCCCGAAGACGTGTCGGCCGTGCTGGCGCGCTACCACTCGGCCACGGGCGCGGCCCGGAACCTGACCGAGGTCGCGCAGGCCGTGAACCTGGCGCTGGGACGCCCCTTCGACGACTGGCGCCGCCTGTACGACCAGGCGCGCCGGGCGCTGGGCAAGCTGGACCACCGGGCCAACATCGCGCTGCTCAAGGCGCGGCACACCGGCGCCGAGCGCGCGGCGCAGCTGCCCTTCAAGAAGCGCGACACGTCGACGCTGAAGCCGCTGGACGTGGCTGTGGTCGACGGCCACACCTTCAAGGCCAAGGCCCGCCACCCGATCCACGGGCAGCCCTTCGCGCCCGAGGTCACCGTGGTGCTGGACGCGGCCACTCGGCTGATCACCGGCTGGTCGGCGTCGCTGTCCGAAAACACCATCGCCGTGGGCGACGCCATCCGCCGCGCGGTGGGCACGCACGGCCAGATGGCGCTGGTCTACAGCGACAACGGCGCCGGCGAAACCGCCAAGGCGCTGGACTGCCCCATTGCCGGCCTGTTCGCGCGTCTGGGCACCGAGCACCGCACCGGCATCCCCGGCCATCCGCAAGGCCACGGCCTGATCGAGCGCAGCTGGAAGACCCACATGATCCGCTGCGCGCGGCAGTTCGGCAGCTACCAGGGCAGCGATGCCGACAGTGGGCATGTGCGCAACGCGCGGCTGGAGTTCGCCCGCGAACAGACCGCGCTGCGGCAGGCAGAGAAGACCGGCGAGGTGGTGCGCCTGAGCGCCAAGGCGCCGAGCTGGCAGCAGTTCATGCAGGCGGTGGGCAAGGCGGTGCATGCCTACAACACGCAGCACCGTCACAGCAGCCTGCCCAAGCACGCCAGCGGCCCGCATGCCGGCAAGCACATGACGCCGGCCGAGGCCTGGGCGGCGATGCTGGTACCGGAAGACCAGCACATCCCCGACGCGCCCACGCTGCGCCACCTGTTCATGCCCGCCGTCGTGCGCACCGCGAAGCGCGGCTGGCTGGAGTTCATGAGCGGCAGCTACTTCAGCGAAGAGCTGATGCACCGTGAGGTGGACGGTTCCCCGATCAGGTTGCACTACGACTTGTTCGATTCATCACGCGTGTGGATCTGGACGCTGGACGGCCGCTTCGTCTGCGAGGCATCGGCCACGGCGAACAAGATGGGCTACTTCCCCGAAGCCGCGATCGAGCGCGCCCGGCGCACGCGCGTCGAGGGCATCGTCAAGCGGCGCGAGGCGCAGATCGACACCGCGCTGCGCGAGCTGAAGCCGGTGCTCGACGTGCCGCAGGCGCCCGTGGTGCTGGACCTGCCGGCCGCGCCCGACGCCAAGCTGCTGCCGGTGGCCGCCGACGCGCGCCCGGCCTTCTTCGACAGCGCGTCCGACCGCTACGAATGGCTGATGCAGCACCGCCAGGCCTGGACCGACGAGGACGGCGCGTGGATCCGTGCCTGGGCCGAGGGCCACGACTACGACCGCCTGCGCGAGTACTTCACCGGCCGTGGCCTGGCCTGGCCGGATGACGACGACGCTTTTAAGACCGCCGTGTAGGCCCACCCAGCCCGCACGGCCCGCACCACCAACGTCCTACCCCGAGGAGTCCCCATGAAGCGAGGTTTCGTCATCACATCGAACTACCGGCGCCTGCACGAAGCGCAGCTCGCCGTCGAGAAGCGCGGCGCGCGCGAGGCCGGCCTGGTCATCGTGCGCGGCCCCTTCGGCGTCGGCAAGAGCGAGCTGGTCGAGCGCTGGGCCGTCGACAACGGCGCGGTGTTCGTGCGCTGCAAGGAGACGTGGACCAAGCGCGCGCTGCTCGACGAGCTGGCCAACAAGATGGGCCTGGACACGCGCGGGCGCAACAGCGAGGTGCAGGCCCGCATCATCGGCCGCCTGGCGGTCGAGATGGCGCCGATGGTGTTCGACGAGGCGGACTTCCTGATCCGCAGCACGCCGGGCCTGCTGGAGGTGATCCGCGACATCACCGACATGTGCGGCAGCACCTGCTTCCTGGTGGGCATGGAGCGCTTCGGCGACACGCTGGCGCGCTACGGGCACATCGCCAGCCGCGTCAACCGCGTGGTCGAGCTGCTGCCGCTGAGCGTCGAGGACGTGAAGGCGTCGTGCGAGCGGCTGGCCGAGGTGCAGATCGCCGCCGACCTGGTGGCGCAGATCCACGCCGAATCGCACGGCCGCATGCGCCTGGTGCTCAACGCCATCGCCAACATCGAGCAGTGGGCCGGCGCCAACGGCTGGAAGACGGTCGACGCCGCCAAGGTGAAGGGCAAGGCGCTGGTGGTCGAGTTCAAGGCCCGCCCGCTGGGCCGCCGCCCGGAGGCGCTGGCATGAGGGCACTGCTGTTTTCTGCGTGCGTGGTGTTCTGGGCGGCGCTGGCGGTGATCCTGCTGGCCGGCTGCGGCATCGGCGCGGAGCTGCTGCCATGAGCGAGCCGACCCGCTGGGTCACCGCGGCCGTGTTGCAGGCGCTGGCCACGCAGCAGCTGGTGCAGGGCGACGTGTTCAGCGTTCGGCAGCTCGATGACTGGCTGGCCGGGGCCATCACTGCCGAACAGCGGGTGCATGCCACCACGCGGCTGTGCGCGCTGGGCTTCCTGCGCCATCGCACGCGCATCGTCGACGGCGCGCGCGTGGATGGCTACACGCTGAACGCGGAAGGCGCAGCCGCGGTGCGCGAGGCCGCTGCCGGCAAGGTGCGCAAGAGCGGCCCGAAGGCGCCGCACGGCAAGCGCCATGCGCTGGATCCGCAGTCGCTCAGCGCCCGGCTGTGGGCCCTGCTGCGCATGCGCCGCATGCTCGACGCCGACAGCGCGGCCAGCACGCTGTGCGACGCCGGCGACGACTTCGAACGCACGCGCGCGTCCATCCGGCGCTACCTGCGCCGCTGGGCCGATGCCGGCGCGGTGCAGGAAAGCGCGCGCCGCATCAACGCGCAGGGCACCAGCAACGGGCTCAAGCGCTTCGTGCTGGTGGCCGACGCGCCGCAGCCGCCGAGCCTGTACGCCCGCAAGGGGGGCCAGGCCTGATGCCGCAGCTTCCCTACATGGACGAGCCCTGGTTCGCGCTGCTGCGCGCTGCCTGCGGGCGATCGTCGCGCACCGACCTGGCCAACCGGCTGGGCGTGTCGCAGCCGATGGTGTGCCAGGTGCTCAACGGCTCGGGCCTGTACGGCACCGGCCAGGCCAGCACGGCGCGCATTGCCGACAAGGTGGTGCACCTGCTGGGCCAGTACGAATGCCCGCACCTGGGCGAGCAGCTCGGCGCGGTGCGCGTCATCAGCGCCGACGAATGCCGCGCCTACGCCCACCGCAACCCGCCCATCGGCAGCCCGCGCGACCTGGCGCACTGGCAGGCGTGCCGGCGCTGCCCGCACTTCGGCTTGAGCGCGCCGCCGCAGCCGCGCGAGGTGAAGCCGCGCAAGAAGGCGCAGCCCGATCAACCCCCACCGACAGAGGAGAGCCCCCAATGAAATCCCGCATGCTGTTCCGCGAACACGGCACCGTCATCCAGACACGCCGCCGCTGGCGCGACGCGGTGCACGTCACGCTGCTGGCGCTGCTGATCGCCGCCTTCATCGTGCTGCTGCCTGGGCTGCTGGGCGCCCCGGACATCGACGCCGACTCCGGCGACGGCCACGCGCAGCACCTGGCCGAGGTCGAGGCGGCCTTCGAGGCCGGCCTGCGCGCCGGCCTGGATGCGCAGCAGTGCCGGCGGGAGAAGTTGCTGTGAGCGGGCCGCGCACAGGCCGGCGCATGCCGCTCTCCGAGACGAGCCGGCGCGTCTGGCGTGCCGTGGCGGCGCGTGGCCGCACGGGCGTGGGCTCGGCACAGGTGCACGACCACTTCAAGAGCCAGATCGACAGCCTGCCGCTGAGCGCCACGCTGTCGTCGCTGCAGCGCAGCGGCTACCTGCGATCGAACGACAACGGCAAGTTCTCCACCTGGTGGGCCACCGACCGGGTGCCGCTGGGCGAGGACCGGCCCGTGTGGCTGGACGAGCTGGAGGCCGACCATGAGGCACAGGTCGACACCGCCGCGCAGGCCGACGCCGTGGTGGCCGCAGCCAAGGCCAGCGGCACGCCGGCGTGGCCCTTCGGCAGCTTGCCCGCCACAAAGGCTGCCGACGTGCAGACGGCTTCGGCTGCCGCCCGCCAAGCCGGTGTGAACATCGATCGCGCGCATGCGCCGGCGCAGCCGTCCGCGCCGCCCAAGGCGATCAGCCCGAGCCCCTGGTTCGCGATCGACAGCAATGGCCAGCTGTCGCTGCGCGCGGACGGCATCGAGGGCCGGCTGAGCGCGGAGTCGACACGCGCGCTGTTCGCGTGGCTGGATCGCCTGGCGCTTTCCGCCCTGGCGCAGACGGTCGAGGCCCAGTCATGAGCGCCTACGCCCTGCGCGCATGCGTGCTCATCCGCCTGCAGGCCCGCAAGGGCGAGTGGGTCGACCTGGCCGACCTGGTCAGCCACCTGGGCGTGCGCGAGGAGCGCGTGCGCAACGTGTGCGCACAGCTGGTCGACGACGGGGCTGCGCTGCACGCGCAGCAGGCCGCGCGCGAGCTGTACGGCATCGGCGTCGAAGGCGTCAGCCCGTGAGCGCGCCCACCGCCCAGTGCTCCGTCTGCGCCAAGGCCGTGCCGCGCGGCCGGCTGATGTGCGTTGCGCACTGGCGAGCGGTGCCGCTGCAGATGCAGCGCGACGTGTGGCGCACCTGGGGCGCCTTCCAGAACCGGCAGGGGCCGCACCACGCGCTGCGCCTGCTGAATGAGTACCGCCAGGCGGCCGACGCGGCTACCGGCTGCGTGCGAGCCCTTTCCAACCCTGAAGCACAGGAGATTCCATCTTGAGTACGACCACGAAGACCCGCATCAAGAGCAAGGCCAAGGACGCGCCGCAAAGCCGCGACGACTGCGCGCGCGACATCGGCGCGCTGGGTGCGCTGCAGCGCGAGCACCTGCGCCGCACCACGGAAATGAACGATGCGATCGCCGGCATCACCGCACTGCACCAGCCCGAGCTGGACGCGCTGGCAGAGCGGGCCAAGCTGCTGCAGCAGGGCATCCAGACCTGGTGCGAGGCCAACCGCGAGACGCTGACCGACAGCGGGCGCGTGAAGACGGCCAACCTGGTGACCGGCGAAGTGAGCTGGCGGCAGCGGCCGCCGAGCGTGGCGATCCGCGGCGCCGACACGGTCATCGAAACCCTTAAGCGCCTGGGCCTGGGCCAGTTCGTGCGCACCAAGGAGGAGGTCAACAAGGAAGCCATCCTCAACGAACCGAAGGCCGTGGCCGGCGTGGCCGGCATCAACGTCGTCACCGGCGTCGAGGACTTCGTGGTGGCGCCCTTCGAGCAGCAGGCGGACTGACATGGACAAGGCCGAATCCCTGCGGCACGTGCCCGTCGTCATCAAGCCGGCCGGACCCAAGATCCAGTCGGACATCTTCCTCGTGGCCACGATCGAGTGCCCGCAGATGGGCGTGCCGCAGGCACACCTGCTGTTCGCACCGCGCGAGAACGAGGTGATGCTCGTCGCGCCCTGCGGCTGCCGCGTGGGCGTTCGGCTCACCGAGCTGATCGTGAAGCTGAGCCACGCCACGGCAGACCCTGCCGACCACCCCCACGGCGCCGGAGGCCTGCACTGATGGCACTTCTGCAACAGGACACGCTGGTGCGCGACGCCGGCGGCACCTACACCACCAGCACCGTGAAGGGCTGCCGCGCAAGCTGTACCGCTGGGCCCCAGCAGGCGGCGGATGCCCTGGGCAAGAAGCTCTACGGGTCTGACTTCCACTCGGCCGAGCGCGTCGCCCAGGTGGCGCTGTTGGGCGTGGAGCACTGGCGCCTGTACTACCGCGGGCCGGCGAGGGGCACGCGATGAGCCCGACCATCCTGACGGCCGCGGGCAGGTATTTCGACCTGCTGCGCCCCTGGCGCTCAGAGATCGGCGTGATGGAGATCGCGCACGCGCTGGCGCACATCTGCCGCTTTACAGGCCACACGCAGCGCTTCTATTCGGTGGCGCAGCACTCGGTGCTGGTGTCGCACATCGTGCCGCCGCAGGACGCGCTGGCCGGCCTGATGCACGATGCCGCGGAGGCCTTCGTCGGCGACGTGTCCAGCCCGCTGAAGCGGCTGCTGCCCGAATACAAGCTGATCGAGCGGCGCGTGGAAGCCATCGTGCTGACGCGCTTCGGCCTGGCGCCCAGCCTGCCGGAAAGCGTGAAGCGCGCCGACCTGGTGGCGCTGCGCACCGAGCAGCGCGACCTGATGCTCAACGTCGACGGCTGGGCCGTCACCCAAGGCATCGAGCCGCTGCCGCAGCCGATCGACCCGCTGCTGCCCGAGGCGGCGCGTGCGCTGTTCCTGGCGCGGTTTCACGAACTGGCGCCGACGTGATGCGCACGCAGCCCGACGATCGCGCCCGCGAGATCGCGGCCATCCACATCATGGCCACGCAGCTCGGCCTGGACACGGCCGACAAGAGCGAGGCCAGCGCCTACCGCACCATGCTGCGCGAGCGCGGCGGTGCGGCGTCGGCGTCGAAGCTGAGCCCGCAGGGCCGCAAGCGCGTGCTGGCGCACCTGCGCAGCTGCGTCGGCCCGGCGCAGCAGCGCCCGCCCGGCGGCTGGCAGGCCGCGAAGATCCGCAAGCTGTGGAAGCTGCTGGGCGATGCCGGCGTGCTGCGCGACCCCAGCGAACGCGGCCTGGGCGAATTCGTGCAGGCACAGGCCGGCATGTCCTCGCCCAACTTCCTGCCGGCCAAGGACGCGAACCGCGTGGTCGAGGCATTGAAGGCCTGGTGCGCGCGCAAAGGGCTGTCGGCGTGAGCGACAGCCCCGACGACATGGACATGCAGCTGCTGCCGCCGCTGCTGCGCCAGTTCGTTGCCGCGGTCGGGCTGGAGAAGACGATGCGCGTGGTGGAGCGCTGCCAGGGCCAGCGCGTCTATTTCCCGCGCGAGCCGGGCCCCGATCACTGGCTTTCGCATCTGATCGGCACGTCCGACGCCCGCAAGCTGGGCGAGATCTGCCACTCCGATGCCGTCGTCGTGCCCAAGGCCACGGCGGCGCTGCGCGAACTGCGCGACCGGCGCTTCGTTGCCATGCGCAACGACACGTCGCTGCGCGAGGCAGCCACCGAATTCGGCCTGACGCGGCGCGCTGCGCAGCGGCTGCAGGCCCGACAGCGCCGGCGTCATGGGGACGCCGGCGATCAACCCGCCGGGCAGCAGCCCCGGCTATTCGAGTAGGACGGCGTCATGACTCTCGACGAGATCCAGCGCGTGCTGCGCCTGGTGCACTTTCCGCTGTACGTGTTCCACGTGGCACAGGCGGGCGATCGCTTCTGGCTGCAGGCCACCTTCTTCAGCGAGTGTGCCGAGACCAGCGAGGTCAAGCGGCAGCACACGCGCAAGTGGTACATCAGCCACGAGGCCACGCGCAGCGAGGTGGTGCAGACCGCTTTCAAGTGCGTGCTGACCAGCGTCGAGCACGAGGCGCGCGAGGCGTTCCGGTACCGCGGCATGCCGATCTTCGGCCCGCACTACGACTGCGACCTGCTCGCCGCGCTGTTCGCCCAGGGCGATCCGCTGTCGCGGCGTGCGCCGGCGGCGGCGGAGGCCAGCACATGAAGCCGTACTACGCCTTCTGCTGGGCCACCGGCCTGATCCAGTTCGGCGACCAGGTGCCCGATGGCGCGATCGCGCTATGCCACGGTGCCCGCACGACAGTGGTCCGGGAAGTCACCGTCGCGGCGCGTCGTGGGTACAAGGGCGGGCTGCTCGTGCCCGGGGTCGTTGAGGCTAGCTCGCAGAAGCTGAAGGGCGATGCGCTGGGCGTCTGGCTCGCGTGGTGCGGTGGTGGTCGCAGCTCACGGCACCTGACGTGGGCCAACATCGACAACGCCGGCAAGTATCGCGATCCGGCGGAGATCGATCGCGTCGTGAAGGCGCTGCACAAAGACATGCTGCGCCAGCTGCGTGGAAAGCAAGCAGCGAGGGCGGCGGCATGAACGAACAGCAGCTGTCCATCCTTCGGCACAGCCTCGGCTTGGACGCGAATGGGCGCGGCAGGCCGTACCGCAACCACTTCGTCACTGGGTATGGAAGCGACGATTTCTCGGCGTGCCGCGCGCTTGTCGCCGAAGGTCTGATGACCCATCGCCGAGGCAATGAGCTGACTGGTGGCGATGACCTGTTCATCGTCACCGAGGCGGGGCGCGCCGCAGCAGTTGAAAGGAGATAGTCATGGACGCAAAGCTGATCGCAGCCCGTGCGGAGATCGAGGCCATCCTGCAGCGGCACGACATCGCCGCGCACGTCGTGCTGCACAACGCACCAGGCAACAGCGAGGTGTTCATGCGCCTGACGCCGGGCTACTCGAAGCTGGTGAAGATCGGCACCGAGCGCGAGGGCATCGCATTCCGGCTGCGCTCCAAGCTGGCCGACTACGGCGGCGACGCCAACGCGCAGGCCCGCGACCTGGCCGCCACCGCGAACATGGTGCACAGCCTTGCGATGGCCCTCGGTGTGGGCGCGATGCCGATGCTGAGATTGGCTGAGCAGGTCAATGCAGCCACTGGTGCCGAGCACTCCGATGGGGTGCGCGCGGAGGGCACGCCGCAATGACCAGCCGCTCAACGCGGGACCGGCAGCGCCCTGTCGACGTCTGCGCCGACCCGCAGCCGCTCGATGTCGTCGTCGCCAAGGCCGAAGGAGGCATGGCATGAAAGTCACGCCCTACGAAACCGAGCTGGACCGCCTTCGAGGCGAACGCGTCGTGCTGCGCGGCATGCTGCAGGACGCGCTGTGCTACCTGGACCGCGTTGCGGAGGCCGACATCGGGTTCGAGCCAGGCACAAGCAGTCGGACCCTGCACTGGCTGCGCGATGACCTGCGCAACGCGATTACGACCATCGAGCGGGACCGGGCCAAGTCCATTGCCGCGCCGCCGCAGCCAGACACGGGCAACAAATGCCTGTGGGATGTTCCGTGCCGGCAGCGCAGCGTGATGCTGCGGCGGCATGTGGCCAAGCACCCGGGTGACCACATCGAGCCAGCCGTCTTCGAGCGCCTGGAGGCGCTGCTGCCCAAGCGGCTGGATACCTACCACCCCGAGCGCTTTGCGCTGGTCCTGAATGCCGTGCTCACCGCCGGCATGGATGCGATCCACACCGGTCGGGCGCGCCCGGAATACACGTACCGCGGCGTGACGCTGCTCCTTGAATGGAGAAACGTCGATGAGAAAGCCTGATGCCGCCACGGCCGAGACGATCGGCTTTCGCAAGGCGGTACCGCCGGAGCCTGCACGCTATGCGCAGTGCAGGAACTGCAAGCACGTGGTCTACGACGTCAGCGAGTTCATGAACTTCCGCACCAACAAGGAAAGCTGGCGCAGGAAGAACAACCGCTGCGGCTTGCACCGCATTCTGGTGCTCGCGAGTTCCGTGTGCGATGCCCACGAATTCGCCTACAAAGATCGGGGTGACCGTTGATGGACCGCGAAGACGCCATCCGCAAGATCAAGCGTTGCCTGGCGCTGAGCAAGAGCGCCAATCCGACCGAAGCCGCCTCGGCGCTGCGCCAGGCGCAGAAGCTCACCGAGGCCCTCGGCATCGAGCAGATCGACCTGCAGCTGTCCGACGTCGCCGAAGGGCGCGCCCGCGCCTCGTCGACGAAGGTGCAGTACTGGGAGGGCGCACTCGCTGGCCACGTCGGCGATGCCTTCGGCTGCGAGCTGATCCTGTCTCACGGCTTCGAGCGCGCCGAATTCGTGTTCATCGGCCTGGCGCCGGCGCACGAGCTGGCCGCCTACGCCTACGAGGTGCTACATCGCCAGTGCAAGAGCGCGCGCCGCGCCTACGTCAAGAGCCAGTCGAAGAACTGCAAGGACAGCACCAAGCGGGCCCGCGGCGATGCCTTCGCGCTGGGCTGGGTGCGCGAGGCGGTGCAGCTGCTCGGCCAGATGTCGACGGTGGAGCGCAACAAGCCGCTGCTCGACGCGTACATGCAGCGCAAGCACCCGAACCTGAGCTCGGCAAAGCTGCAGCGCCGTGACGCCGGCCGCAAAGCGCGGTACGACGACTTCCGCCACGGTGCTGCTGCCGGCCGCAATGCCGAGCTGCATGGCGGCGTTGGCCAGCGCCAGCCCATCGCGCTTCTGAAGTGAGGGAGGTACGCCATGAAGAAGCCCGTGCGCCTGGAGCTGAACAACAGCG
>Ga0307505_10000914_pt1 | contig 27402 bp, 23 predicted proteins | sample 23_S_MG_FD_202183 | JGI IMG/M metagenome (GOLD analysis project Ga0307505, IMG submission 202183) | Soil microbial communities from Populus trichocarpa stands in riparian zone in the Pacific Northwest, United States - 23_S | ecosystem: Environmental > Terrestrial > Soil > Riparian zone > Trees... | reverse complement strand
CGCCCGCGAATTCGGGATTCGGAAGCAATGTGGAACTGCGCGGCGACTGGTTGCTTGCGGGAAAACTCATGTACCGGCGCGAAGGGGGTGCCGACTATCAATACGTGGCTGCGCTCGAACTTCCAGCGGGTTCGGTGTGGCACAGCGCGATCGCCCTCGCCGCCGACGATGGACGTGTGGTCGTCGCGACGGTCGACATCACGGACTTCGTTGGTCTCGTTTACAGGTTTGATGCTGCGAAGGGATGGGGGTTGACGGGGCGCATCCACAACGGTGGATTCGTCATCCCGGGTCGTTGTCGCCAAGTGGCAATCGGTGATCCGGGTATTGTTTGCCTGGCGACGAATTCCGTCATCGCGGATCTGTATCTGGCGCTTCCTGACCCCAGCGGTCCGGACTGGCAGCTGGTCGGTGCGGGGCAGGTGAGTGGACTTCGTTCTGTTGCCTCGCCAGGCACACGTATCGCGATGTCGGGACCCCACGTCGTCGTCGGGTGGCCGAACTCACAGACCACTGCGGAGGGGGTCGACACGGGGCGCGTCATCGTGATGACGCTGGACGAAGGCATTTTCGCATCCGGATTCGAAGCGTCATCCGGGAAGCTGGACAGGTGACCTGATTGCGCGATCTGCTACGCTTCCTCGCCTCGTTTTCCGCCTGTCCCGAACCATGACCGTACGTACCCGCTTCGCCCCGAGCCCCACCGGGTATCTGCATATCGGTGGGGCGCGCACCGCCTTGTATTGCTGGCTCGAAGCACGCCAGCGTGGCGGCGAGTTCATCCTGCGCATCGAGGACACCGATCGCGAGCGCTCCACCCAGGAGGCTGTCCAGGCGATCCTCGATGGCATGAGCTGGCTCGGGCTCGATCACGACGAAGGTCCGTACTACCAGACCCTGCGCATGGAGCGCTACAAGCAGGTTGCCGAGGATCTGCTGCGTGCGGGCAAGGCCTACTACGCCTACGAGACGCGCGAGGAGATCGACGCGATGCGCGCCGAGGCGATGGCGCAGGGCCTCAAGCCGCGCTACAACGGCCACTACCGCGACCGCAACGAGGCGTATCGCGATGACCCCAACCGGGTCATCCGCTTCAAGAATCCTGCCTCGGGTTCGGTGGTGTTCGACGACAAGGTCAAGGGACGCATCGAGTGGAGCAATGAGGAGCTCGATGATCTGGTCCTGTTCCGTTCCGATGGATTTCCGACCTACAACTTCGCGGTCGTCGTCGACGACATCGACATGCGCATCAACGAGGTCATCCGCGGCGACGACCATGTCAACAACACGCCGCGCCAGATCAACGTCTATCACGCGCTCGGCGCCGACGTGCCGGTGTTCGCCCACCTGCCGATGATCCTCGGTCCGGATGGACAGAAGCTCAGCAAGCGGCACGGCGCCGTCAGCGTCATGCAGTACCGCGACGATGGTTTCCTGCCGCATGCGTTGCTCAATTACGTCGTTCGCCTGGGCTGGTCGCATGGCGATCAGGAAATCTTCTCGCGCGAGCAGATGATCGAGCTGTTCGACATCGCCGATGTCAATCGCGCCGCGTCGCGTTTCGATCTGGAAAAGCTTTCGTGGCTCAACCAGCAGTATCTGAAGTCCGATGATCCACTCGAAATCGTGCCGCATTTCGTCTGGCACCTGGGCGCGGCCGGCATCGATCCCGACAGCGGCCCGGAGCCGGCCGATGTGATCGTCGCGTTGCGCGAGCGGGTGCAGACACTCAAGGAAATGGCCGAGAAGGCGCGCATCTGGTATGCGCCATTGGAAACCTACGATGACGCCGCGGTGAGCAAGCATCTGAAGTCCGCCACCGCCGTTCCCGCCCTGCAGTCGGTCCATCGCGAACTCGGCGAGATTGCGAAATGGAGCGTCGAGAACGTGCACGCGGCAATCCAGGCCGCGGCGGCATCGATCAACGAAGGCATGGGCAAGGTGGCACAGCCTTTGCGCGTGGCGATCACCGGCACCCAGGTGTCACCGTCGATCGATCACACGGTATTCCTCGCCGGGCGTGAAGAAGCCCTGCGACGAATCGATGCGGCGATCGCCAAAGCAGCAGGCTGACCGCAGTCATGCCGATGCGCTGCCTGAAATCGATGATCAACTTCGATCCGGGCAATCCCGATACCGGACAGGAAGTGCTCGAGTCCTGCATCGCGATGCTGCTCAATCCGAGGGTGTGGCTGTGGGCTACCGCGATCACGCTGGCCTGTTCCGGCATCGGCATGCTCATCGGCTGGTTCAAGGGGCGCTGGATGCCTGGACTCGTCTGGGGTACCGCACTCGGTCCGATCGGCTGGGTCGTCGTGGCGATGCAGAAATCCAGTCTCAACCGATGTCCCGGTTGCGCCACGCCGAACCGCAACGGTGGTTACGCTTGCCGCGAATGCGGCATGAATCTAACGGGTTTGCAAAAACAGCGCGTCGGGTGACCGGTCGGCTGCAGTGTATGATTCGCAACAGTCCACACTCCGATCCCTCGCATGCCCCATGTCGCAACCCGGCAACACGGAACACACACGCATCGGCACGATGCGCAAGGTTTCGTGCGCAGTGTGGCGCAGGCCTGCGAAGCGCGCGGCCTGCGTCTGACGCCGCTGCGCCTGCGCGTGCTCGAACTGGTGGCTGCTTCGGAGAAGCCGGTAAAGGCCTATGACCTGCTCGATCAGCTCAAGGACGGGCAGGGCATCGCCGCACCGCCGACGGTCTATCGGACCCTCGACTTCCTGCTCGAGAACGGTTTCATCCACAAGCTCGAGTCGATCAATGCGTTCGTCGGCTGCCACCATCCCGGCGAAGATCACCAAGTCCCGTTCCTGATCTGCGACGTCTGCTCCAGCGCCATCGAGGTTTGCGACCCGCGCGTCGCCAGGCTGCTCAATGCGCAGGCGCGCGAACACGGCTTCAAGCCGGCCGGGCAGACCCTCGAAGTGCACGGCATGTGTGCGAGGTGCGGCGAAACAGCGGCGTGAATTGCGCGGTTTCGGCTGCGATCCGGCAACCCCACCCCGCACGAGCGTTGCAGGTATCCTGCAGCGTTCAGCTCGCTCCGCTGCGCTCGCAACACTTGGCGTGTTACTCAGAAGAACGTGCGCACGCCGACCACGATCGAGCGTCCCGGCAGTGGCGCGATGTCCTTGATGTAGGAGGTCGACAGACGCGCGGTGCGATCGGTCAGGTTGTTCGCATTGGCAAAGATCTCCAGGCCGCCGCGGTCGGTGCCGGGAAGCATCCAGGCTGCGTGCGCGTTGACCAGGGTGAATCCCGCGGTAGCCGATTCCAGCTCGGCGTTGTTGTCCTGCTCGAAGTAGCGCACTGCGCCGATGCTGGCGCGCACGACGTCGTTCTTCCACAGCAGCGAGGTGCCGAATCGCGCCGCAGGAATGCGCGGCAGGTTGCCGCCCTCGGACAGGCGGGCGCGTACCGTGTCACCCCAGACACGCAGGTCCCAATGCATGTTTTCCCGACGTGAGAGATGAAAGATCGCCTCGCCCTCGAAACCGTGAAAGCGCGCGTCGGCCTGGGTCCACTGGCGCACGGGCAAGTCATCCTCTTCCAGGCCGGTGTCGGCGAGATAGATGTAGTCGTTGAAGCGATTGACGAAGGCCGCGAATTTGGCTTCGACGCGATCGCTGTGGAAATGCACGCCAAGTTCGGCCTGGTTCGCCGTTTCCTTGCCGAGATGGTCGTCGCCGACTTCGAATGAGGCCGTGGCGATGTGCGGGCCATCGGCGAACAGTTCCTCCTCGACCGGGGCGCGCTGGGCGCGGTCGAGATTGAGATTCAGATGCCACGCGTCGTCGAGGCGCCAGCGCGCACCGAGCGAGAAGCTCGTGGACGTGAACGAGCGTGGTTCAAGATCATGAACGTGATCGTCGCCCTCGTCGTGGTCGTCATGGTCGTGACCTGCAAAGTCGCCAGGCCGCAGGCGGGTACGGTCGGCGCGCGCGCCGAATTCCAGCACAAGGCGATCCCACTCACGTTGTTCGGTCAGGAACAGGCCGAGATTGCGCGTGCGCGTGGGCGGAACGAACGCCTCCTCTCCGATCGCCTCGAAGTCGCGGTCGGATGCCTGCACGCCGATCACGCCGCGCCAGCCCGCCAGCGGTGCGTGCACGAGTTCGGTGCGAAATTCGTTGGTGTCGGCGAAGAACCGGGTACCGACTTCGTGACCTTCGAATTCCGTGTGCGAATAGTCGGTGTGCGACCAGGCGAAACGCAGGGTCTGCACGCCCGGGAATGGATCGTTCAAGCCGGCCTTGATGTCATGCCGCGTCTGGCGCATGCCGATGCGGACGAATTCCTCATCGTCATGGTCGTCATCGTCATGGTCACCCTCTCCAGCATGATCGTCGTGGTCATCATGATCATGCGCATGTGCGCCGATCGGCAGGCCATAGTCGGTGAGGAACCGCGAAATCGATGCGCCGACGAAACCCCAGTCGCCGAACACCGACGCACCGATCGCTCCGGCCCGCGTTTCGATCGCCGAATTCTCGAGCAGACCGACCGGCGTCTCGAAATCGTCCGTCCGTCGATGAAGTCCATCGACATGTACTGCAAAGTTGTCGGACCCGGCGTCCAGACGCGCCATTCCCGTGCGCCCATCGGATACCGAATCCAGATTCAGCTCGGCACGCCCACTGAAGCCGTTGGCGGGTGCGGATTCCGGAATGCGGCCGTCAGCCACATTGACGATTCCGCCAATCGCGCCGGGTCCGTAGAGCAGCGTGCGCGGCCCCTTGAGCACCTCGATCTGGTTGGCGAGGAACGGCTCGATGCTGACCGCATGATCCTGGCTCACATTGGAAACATCGGCAGCACCCATGCCGTCGCTGAGAATGCTCACGCGCGGTCCGTCCATACCGCGGATCACTGGTCGTCCGACGCCGGGGCCGAACGAGGTCGTCTGCACGCCAGGCAGGCCCGAGGTGCTGCCGCCGAGTGTCACTGCCTTGGCCGCGTCGAGTTCCGCGCCGGACAGGATCGCGACTGGCGCAATGACCTGATCGCTGGTCTGGCGCAGCGGCGTTGCGCGCACGACGATGGCCTCGAGCACGGCGTCGTGGTGCGACTCAGGATCGACACCGGGTCTGGAAATTGCGCTCGATACGGACGGTTCCGCAACTTCCTCTGCGGCGACGGTGATCTGGGTTTGTGCGGAGAGTGCCAGGGCAATGCAAAAAGCCAGTTGTGTCGGACGGGTCACGGGCGTATTCCCTCGAAGGTCAGGATCTGGTCAGTTATGTTATAGTATAACCATCAGTCCCGTCTGCCCGATGCCGAAAGTCATGCTCTCGCCTCGCCCGGAAGCGGGCAGTCCCTGCGCTATCCTCCGCTGAACCATGCGTACCGAACTCCCATCCCGTCGCTCGTTCCGACACTTGCTCGACCGTATTGGCGCGGGCGCCTCGATCGTGTGCGCGATCCACTGCGCGCTGCTGCCGCTGATCTTCGGCGTACTGCCGGCACTCGGTCTGGCGTTCCTGTCCGATCACCGCTTCGAGCGCCTGTTCGTCGGTTTCGCGATCGTGCTGGCAACGTTCAGTCTCGGCTTCGGATGGCGTCAGCACGGAAGCTATCGTGCGTTCTGGCTGCTCTTGCCCGGAATCGGGCTGTTGATCGTCGGCCTGCTCATGGATGCCGATCATGGCTCCCGCCTGCATGCCGCCCTGGTCAGCATCGGGGGGACGCTGGTCGCGCTCGCACATGTCATCAATTTGCGTCTGACCAGGGCTCACGTCCACGGTCCGGCATGCAATCACTGACTTCCATCGGCCCGGCCAGCCAAAGTCGGACAGGCTGCTAACATCGCCGCACCACACGACTGCCGCAGCGTCCATGCATCATCACGATCACCACGACCATGCACACGTCCCGGCACCGCGCCGGGAACGCAAACTGCTATGGGCGTTCGCGCTGACCTCGGTAACGATGGTCGCCGAGGCGATCGGTGGAATCGTCTCCGGATCGCTCGCGCTGCTCGCCGACGCGGCCCATATGCTGGTCGATGCGTCGGCGCTGCTGTTCGCCTGGCTGGCCGTGTACTTTGCGCGGCGTCCCGCAGATATGCGGCGAAGTTTCGGCTACGTGCGCCTCGAAGTCCTGGTCGGCTATACCAATGCATTGACCCAGATGTTGCTCGTGGCGTGGATCGCGGTCGAGGCGGTGACGCGCTTCCTGAATCCCGCGCCGATCCTGTCGGGCACGATGCTGCTCGTCGCGCTTGGCGGACTGCTCGTGAATGTCATCGTCCTCAATGTACTGGGCGGGCACGATCACGATGACGTCAATACGGCCGGTGCGCGCCTGCACGTCATCGGTGATCTGCTCGGTTCGGTCGGTGCCGTGGGCGCCGCGCTCCTCGTGCGCTATTTCGACTGGCTCTGGGCCGACCCGGCGATTTCGATCTTCGTCTCGCTGCTGATCCTGAACAGCGCGGTGCGACTGTTGCGCCGCTGCGCGCATATCCTGCTCGAAGGCGTGCCTGACGGTATCGAGGTCGCAGTCGTGTCGGCGACCGTGGAGCGCGAGGCCGAAGGAGTTCTGGGCGTCCACCATGTGCATGTCTGGCAGCTTGCAGGCGGCCACCGGATCGCCACCTTGCATGCGCGTCTCGCCGACGGTGTGGCCGCCGATCCGGCAATCGCTGCGATCCAGGGCGTGCTGCGCGGTAGATTCGGCATCCGGCATGCGACCGTGCAGATCGAGACCGGCGACTGCGCCGACGCGGGATGCGGGCCAATGACGCATGCGCATAGCTGAGTTTCGACTTGCGCTTTGGCGCCGCACTGCTATCCTGCGCGACCTTCGCATAGCGTACGAGACTGGAGACAACCATGGGCAGTGGTGACCGCAAGACCCGCAAGGGCAAGATCGCAATCCGCAGCTACGGCAACGTGCGCCCGCACGCGGCGAAGAAGACCGGCGGGGTCAAACCTGCGGTTGCCGCTTCGGCCAAGCCCGCTGCAGCCAAACCTGCCGCAGCCAAACCTGCCGCAGCCAAGAAAGCGGCACCGGCAAAGAAGGCGGCAGCCAAGAAGTCCGCCTGAGCCAGGGTGTGACGTGGCGCAGGAAACCCCGCCCTGGCGGGGTTTTTCGTTTTCGGCGCCCGGTATTCGCGGCCGCTACGCCACGCTGATCGCCATCGCGGCGGCCGTCTCACTCCACCGGCGCGTCGGTGAACAACGCCGGATCACGCACGACATGCGCATCGGAATCCTCGATCCATGCCTGCGCCGCCTCGCGGCCGCAATCGCGAAGTTCAAGCAGGAATGCCAGGCGCGTGTCGAGTCGCGACTTGGCATGGACGTCGTCGAGTGACTCGCCTGGTTCGATCAGGTGCACATTCAGGCGCTTGATGCGCCGGCCTAGCCAACTCAGGGTCAGGCTTCCCTCCAGGGAAGCCTTGGCCATCGCCAGCGTGCGCAGTTCGCGCATGAACGCGGTCGAGAACCCGAGCTCACTCATGCGCGCGGCGATTCCGGCCGCATCATCGGGCAGGTTGGGTCGCGATGGCGATTGGACGAGGACACAGAGGATGTTTTCGGCGCGACCTTGATAGACCAGCGGCTCGAGCACGGGATTCCCGGCCCAGCCACCATCCCAGTAGACCTCGCCATCGATCGTGACCGGAGCAAAGACCTGCGGCAGGCAGGTCGAGGCGAGCAGGGCCTCGACGCTCAGGCGATCGGGTCCGAACATCACGAGTGCGCCGTCGCGCACGCGCGTGGCGGCCAGGTGGACCGGAAACGGCGAACGCGCATGCAGGCGTTCGAAGTCGAACAGCCCTTCGGCAATCCTGCGCACCGGGTTGTAGCCGAGCGGGTTCATCTGCCGCGGGGTGAAGTAGCGGTTCAGGCTGAGCAGGGTTTCGCGGCCGCCTGGAATCGCCGTGTCGAATATCCAGCGCGCCGCGCTGGCCTGTTCGGCGACGCGCTTCCAGAGTTCATCCAGGCACGCGCGCGCGCCATCCCGGCCATCGTCCATCCAGCCCTGGGCCAGGGCCAATGCGTTCATCGCACCGCTGCTGGTGCCACTGACCGCCTCGAACGCGAGCTTTCCTTCTTCGAGCAGTCGATCGAGCACGCCCCAGGTGAATGCGCCGTGCGCACCGCCACCCTGTAGCGCAAGTCCGACGGTGGACGGGGTGTTCACGGCAGCCATTGGCGACTACTCCGGTTTCCGGATCAGCGGGCGAGTTCGATCCCCGCGGCGAAACTTCGGCGCGCCAGGGTGCCGCCGATCCAGTAGCTCAGATCGGCCGGACTGCCGATATCCCAGATCGTGAAATCCGCGCGAAGTCCGGCGACCAGTTTGCCGCGATCGGCAAGCCCGAGCGCCTGCGCCGCATGCACCGTGGTGCCGCGCAGCGTCTCCAGCGGAGTCAGCCGGAACAACGTGCAGGCCATGTTCATCGCCAGGCGCAGCGACAGCAGCGGCGAGGTGCCAGGATTGAGATCGCTGGCAACCGCCATCGGCACGCCGGACGCGCGCAACGCATCGATCGGCGGAAGCGTGGTGTCGCGCAGTGCGTAGAACGCACCGGGCAACAGCACGGCGACGGTGCCGGCACGCGCCATCGCCTGCACGCCAGCCGGGCTGGTGTGCTCGATGTGGTCGGCCGAGAGACCCCCGAATTCCGCGCTGAGGGCGCCGCCACCGAGGTCGGACAACTGATCTGCATGCAGCTTGACCGGAAGGTTCAGCGCGCGCGCGGCGGTGAATACGCGCCGGGTCTGTTCCGGCGTGAAGGCGATGTGCTCGCAGAACGCATCGACCGCGTCGGCAAGACCACTGGCGGCGATGGCTGGAAGCATCACGGTACACAGGTGTTCGATGTAGTCGTCCGCACGATCGGCGAATTCGGGCGGCAGCGCATGCGCGCCGAGGAACGTCGTGCGCACACCAATGCCGAGCTCGTCGCCGATGCGACGAGCCACGCGCAGCATCTTCAGTTCGCTGGTCAGATCCAGGCCGTAGCCCGACTTGATCTCGATCGTGGTCACCCCATCGAGAACGAGCGCGCGTGCGCGTGGCAGCGACTGCGCGAGCAGGGCGTCGTCATCGAGTTTCCGCGTCGCGCGCACACTCGACGCGATGCCGCCGCCGGAACGCGCGATCGCCTCGTAGCTCGCACCATTCAGACGCAGATCGAATTCATGCGCGCGATCTCCGCCGAACACGAGATGGGTGTGGCAATCGATCAGGCCCGGCGTGATCCATGCGCCGTCCAGGGTCGCGACCGACGCAGCAAGGGCATCGGCGGGAGCGGGCAGGGCGGCTGCGCTGCCGGCAAACGTCAGCTTGCCGTCTTTCCAGCCGAGTGCGGCGTCCTCGATCACGCCGAATCCATCGTCGTCGGCCATGGTCGCAAGGCGGCAGCCCAGCAGCAGGCCGTCCCAGCGGGGTGCATGCGTCGTCATGCGGCCGATTATTGCAGAAGTGCGGGCTATCGCCGTTGCGTGCGGCAAGCGGATAATCGCGCACCGTCCCACGGAGCGCCGCGATGAGCCACCCGGTAGTGCATGCCGACCATGTCTGGTTGCCGCAAGGCTGGGCCGATGATGTCCGCATCGAAGTCGATACCGGCAGGTATCTGCGTGGCGCCCTGTTGGAGCTGGCGCCCGGCGGCGCGGGTGGCGAGCGGATCGGTCGCTGGGTCGTGCCTGGGGTGCCCAACCTGCACTCGCATGCGTTTCAGCGCGCGATGGCCGGACTCGCGGAACGGCGTGGCAATCCCGAGGACAGTTTCTGGACATGGCGCGAGGTCATGTACGCGTTTGCCAGCAAGGTAGGTCCCGATGACGTGCGTGCGATCGCGAGCCAGGTCTACGTGGAGATGCTCAAGTCAGGCTACACCCATGTGTGCGAATTCCACTACCTCCATCACCAGCCCGACGGCACGCCCTATGCCGATCCGGCGGCGATGTCGCTCGCCCTCATCGATGCGGCACAGGAAGCAGGCATCGGCCTGACCTTGTTGCCGACCCTGTACATGACCGGCGGGTTCGACGGTCGCGCGCTCGGCGAGCGTCAGCGGCGCTTCGCCCACGATGTCGATGGGTTCCTTCGCCTCGTCGAACGCCTGCGCCTGGCCGAACATTCGCGCTTGCGCATCGGCATCGCGCTGCACTCGCTGCGGGCGGTTCCCGCGGATGCGATGCGCGCCGTGCTCGCCGGCATCGCCACCCTCGGCGAGTCGCGCAGCGGTTTTCCGTCATCGCGGATGCCGATCCACATCCATGTCGCCGAACAGATCGGTGAAGTGCAGGATTGCCTTGCCGTACGCAATGCGCGTCCCGTGCAATGGCTGCTCGACAACGCGCCGGTCGATGCGCGCTGGTGCCTGGTCCACGCCACCCACATCGACGAGTCCGAATCGAAACTCCTTGCCGCCAGTGGAGCGGTGGCCGGCCTTTGTCCGACGACCGAGGCGAACCTTGGTGACGGGCTGTTCCCGCTCAAGGCGTACATGGACGCCGGCGGCATGATCGGAATCGGCTCCGACAGCCATGTTTCAGTGTCGCCGGTCGAGGACCTGCGCTGGCTCGAATACGGCCAGCGCCTGAGCACGCGGCATCGCAATGTGAGTGCGGGTGAACAGCGTGCGAGCACCGGAGAAACCCTGCTCATGGCCGCGCTGGCGGGTGGTGCACAGGCCGCAGGCATGCCGATCGGCCGCCTGCAGGGCGGTGATCCGGCGCTGCCATCGGTGGGCCACCGAGCCGACTGGCTCGTGCTCGATGATCGTGCACCGCTGTTCGCCGGACGCGGGTGCGAACACCTCGTGGATACCTGGTTGTTCGCCGGCAACGCGAATCTCGTTCGCGATGTCGTCGTGGACGGTGAGTGTGTGGTGCGCGATTTTCGTCATCGCGACGAGGAACGGATTGCCAGGCGCTATCGCGCGGTCGTGGAACGCCTGCTCGCGTGAGCCTGGCGGCCGGCACTGCGCGAGCCGGTAATCAATCGCGAGGCAAGCCACTGCGCAGCGATGCGGCGACGTTGCGCAGATTGCCGTCGTGCGGTTCGGCCTCTACGCCGAGCACGTGGGCGAGCAGCGGATACACATCGACGTTGTCGAACGCCGGAATGACCCGGCCGCGTGCGAACGCCGGTCCGCTGGCAATGAACAGCGCGCGCATCTCCGGATGGTCGATGTCGTAACCATGTTCGCCGAGCGAGAAATGCGACCTGCGCGCGATGCCCTCGCGGCTGGCGATGATCCAGGCGTGACGCGCAACGCACACGATCGCCGGTATGCGCGGATGGTTGCCATAGTGCAGTCGCGCCGGCAGCTCGGACTTGCGCCGGCACTCCATGTTCTCGTGCGCGGCAAGCAGGCGGGCTTCTATCGCCGCCTGCTTGCCGGGCAAGGGGTCGATACCAGCCATGACCCCCCAACTTGCAACGCGCACGTCCTGGAGCGCGATCACATCGTCGAGATGGACGACGCGCTCTGGCGAGGTCGCGGTCATGCCATGGTCGGACACGACGACAAGGTTGACCCGGTCGCGCAGGCCACGCTGGCCCAACCCTTCGAGCAGTTGCGCCAGAGCGGCATCGACCCTCTCCAGTTCGCGGTCGAGGGTCGGCGCGTCCGGACCATCATGGTGACCGACCTTGTCGACCGAGTTGAAGTACAGCGTGATCAGTTGTGGACGCTCGCCGGCGGGCAGGTCGATCCACTCGAGCACACGCTCGACCCGCGCGACGGCCGGCAGGTTGGCATCGAACCGCTGCCAGACTTCCGGATGCGCGCCATGCACGGGGGCTTCCGACCCGGGCCAGAACATCGTCGCGCTGCGCATTCCGGCGCGGCGCAGCGTGGTCCACAGAGGGACTGCACCTGACCACCAGGCCGGATTCTCGATCGCCTCGCGATTGGACGCGCTGAAGCGCTGACCCGGAATCGCTTCGTCATGCATCGTGTTGGCGATGATGCCGTGGCGATCCGGACGCAAGCCGGTTATCAGTGTGTAGTGGTTGGGAAACGTCAGCGACGGAAACGACGGCCGCATGTACTGCGCACGCACACCGTGGTCCGCGAGCCCGGTCAGGGCAGGGGTGAGGTCGCGCTCGAGGTAGTCCGCGCGAAATCCGTCGATCGAGATCAGGATCAGCGTCGGTGCCGGCGCGACGGGGCGACGGAGCGAGGCGCAAGCGCCGACCAGGATGACGAAGAGCAGCACGAGCAACCGGTGGCGCGAGCAGGTCATGGGAGATCGCGGTGACAGTGGGAGCCCTGGATTCTCGCCCATGCCGCATTGCAGCCGCCACCGCACCGGGCATCGTTGCCTGGCAGCCTGTCGGACTTTGGCTGGCCGGGCTGCAAATCCGTCTGCGCGGTCCATTTCGACCAGCTTCGCTGTTGTGAAGCGCTTCTGCCGATTCTTGATCAATAGAGCCCACTATTGACCTGCGAATCGTCAAAAAAAACTGTCCTCGCGCAGTCGAATTTTCGCCTCGACCTCCAAAGCCCGACAGGCTGCTAGCGCGGGCGCCACCGATTCGCCGCGCCCACCTATAATCGCCGCTTCGTTCAACGAGACCCGCCATGAATGCTTCGAACCGCATCGACACGAGCCGCATGATCCGCGCGCCACGCGGCAACCAGTTGAGCTGTCGAAGCTGGCTGACCGAGGCGCCGTTCCGCATGCTGCAGAACAATCTCGATCCGGAGGTCGCCGAGAATCCGGCTGAACTCGTGGTCTACGGTGGCATCGGCCGGGCGGCGCGCGACTGGGACTGCTACGACGCGATCCTGCACGCCTTGCGCGATCTCGGCGATGACGAGACGCTGCTCGTCCAGTCGGGAAAACCGGTCGGCGTGTTTCCGACCCACGCCGACGCGCCACGCGTGCTCATTGCGAACTCCAATCTCGTGCCGCATTGGGCCACCTGGGAACACTTCAACGAACTGGACCGCAAGGGCCTGATGATGTACGGCCAGATGACCGCCGGTTCCTGGATCTACATCGGTTCGCAAGGGATCGTGCAGGGCACCTACGAGACGTTCGTCGAAATGGGCCGCCAGCATTTCGGCGGCAGCCTGAAAGGACGCTGGATCCTGACAGCCGGACTCGGCGGCATGGGCGGCGCCCAGCCGCTGGCCGCATCGCTCGCAGGCGCGTGCTCGCTCACGATCGAATGCCAGCAAAGCCGCATCGATTTCCGCTTGCGCACGCGCTACGTCGATGAACAAGCCAACGACCTCGACGACGCGCTCGCACGGATCACGGCATACACCGCGTCGGGTGAGGCGAAGTCGATCGCCTTGCTCGGCAATGCGGCGCAGATCCTGCCCGAACTCGTACGCCGCGGGGTCAGGCCGGATGCGGTGACCGACCAGACCAGCGCGCACGACCCGGTCCACGGCTATCTGCCGATCGGCTGGAGCGTCGAGCGCTGGTTCGCCGAACAGAAGACCGATCCGCAGGCCGTGCGCGATGCAGCCAAGTCCTCGATGCGCGTGCATGTCGAGGCCATGCTGGCGTTCCACGCCCAGGGCATTCCGACCGTGGACTACGGCAACAATATCCGCCAGATGGCCCACGACGAGGGCTGCGCGAACGCATTCGATTTTCCCGGCTTCGTGCCAGCCTACGTGCGACCGCTGTTCTGCCGTGGCATCGGTCCGTTCCGCTGGGTCGCGCTGTCGGGCGATCCGGAGGATATCTACCGGACCGATGCGAAGGTCAAGCAGCTGATTCCCGATGACGTGCACCTGCATCACTGGCTGGACATGGCGCGCGAACGCATCGCGTTCCAGGGCCTGCCGGCACGCATCTGCTGGGTCGGCCTGGGCCTGCGCCACAAGCTCGGACTCGCATTCAACGCGATGGTCCGCAGCGGCGAACTCAAGGCGCCGATCGTGATCGGTCGCGATCATCTGGATTCCGGATCAGTCGCCAGCCCGAACCGCGAAACCGAGGCGATGCGCGATGGCAGCGACGCGGTGTCGGACTGGCCTCTGCTCAACGCGATGCTCAATGTCGCTGGTGGAGCAACCTGGGTGTCGCTGCATCATGGTGGCGGGGTCGGCATGGGCTATTCCCAGCACAGCGGCGTCGTGATCGTCTGCGACGGCAGCGAAGCCGCCGACCGGCGTCTGGCCCGCGTACTCTGGAATGACCCCGGCTCGGGCGTCATGCGGCATGCGGATGCTGGCTACCCGATAGCCCGGGACTGCGCCCTAGAACTAGGCCTGAAATTGCCGATGATCTGAGCGGCATCCGCGTTTTCTGCTGGCGAATTACCGAATTTCTGCAACATTGGCGCCGTCTTCGACGCTATGCTCGTTCGCTCGCCCGGGCAACATGATCCGCCTGGGCGCGTGGTTTTCTCAACATTCGCCTTGCCCAGGTCGCGACCCCGAGGTCGCGGTCGATCCGGAGTTCCTCATGACGTTATCGAGCCGGTTCTGCGTCTGCATCGTTGCCACCGCCATGTGGTTTGCCCCGGCGACCGATGTTCGCGCCCAGGATCTTTACGACACCACGGTGCTGCGCACGTTCAACCTCACGTTCCACGACGCCAACTGGCTGACCTTGCTGCGCAACAACTATGTCTCGGAGACCAGCATCCTGGCCGACCTCCAGGTCGATGGTGTGACCTACCCCAGCGTCGGCGTGCGGATCCGCGGCAACACGTCCTACACCGCGCTGCCGGCAGGGTCGGAGAAGTTCTCGCTCAAGATCGACATGGATTTCGTCGACCCGAACCAGGAAATCATGGGTTACGACAATCTCAACCTCAACAACGGATTCCGCGATCCGACCTTCACCCGCGAGGTCGTCTACAACAACTACGTCGCACAATTCATCCCGAATCCGCGTGCCAACCACGTGCTGGTCACCTTGAACGGCCAGAACTGGGGTGTGTACATCAACGTGCAGCAGCCCGACAAGCGCATGCTGCGCGACTACTTCACGAATGCGGACGGTCTGCGCATCCGCTGCGCGAACAATCCGAACGGCCCCGGCCTCGCCTACAACGGGCCGAATGCGTCCGGCTACACGGCCTACGACATCCAGGCCGATGGCGGACTCGCCAATCCGCTCGCCTCGCTCATCGCGGTCACGTTTTCGCTGAGCAACGAACCGCTCGTGAGCTGGCCGAACATCGATACGCTGTTCGCGATTGATCCCTCGATCTGGTCGGTGGCCCTGGAAAACATGCTGACCGACGATGACAGCTACATCAACAAGGGTTGCGACTTCATGACGTATCGCGATCCGATCGACGGGCGCATGCACCTCTTCCAGCGCGATGCGAACGAGACGTTCACTCAGACCAGTTGGGCGATCACGCGCAATTTCACCGCGACCAACAAGCCGGTGCTCAGTCGTGTGCTCGCCGTGCCCGAGCTGCGCCAGCGCTACATGGCGCACTACCGCACGATCAAGCGCGGTCTGAACTGGACGGAACTGGAGCCGACGTTCCTTGCCGCACGCAATCTCATCGAGACCGCGGTGCAGGCGGATCCGAAGAAGATCTATACCTACGCGCATTTTCAGAACAATTTCGCCAGTACCGTAAACCTCGGATCGGGTTTCGCAGGAGGCACCATTATCGGCCTGCAGCAGTTCGTCACCCAGCGCGCGACGTTCCTCAATACGAGTACCGAACTCGTTGCCAGCGGTCCGGTCATCGCCGCAGCACAGGCATCGAGCGCCGCGCCGGATCCTGCGGACCCGGTCTTCATCACTGCATCGGTCTCCGCCTCAGGCAGCCCGATCTCGAAGGTTGAACTGTTCTACAGGTTGTCGCCTGCAGCCACCTACCAGCGCGCGCAGATGTTCGATGACGGCGCCTCGGGCGATGGCAGTGCCGGCGATGGAACCTACGGTGTGCTGTTGCCGATCACGGCAACCTCCGGACAGCGGATTGCGTGGTACGTGGCGGCGACATCGGGCAATGCATTCCTGTCGATGTCATTCCTGCCCGAACTGGCCGAACGTGGCCCGAACACGCTCGAGTACGCGATCGGATCGGAAGACGCGATGCGCATCACCGAATGGATGTACGCCGGAGCGGGCGGCGAGTTCATCGAGTTCACGAACCTCGGAACCACGCCGGTCGACATGTCCGGCTGGAGCATGGACGATGACCATGCAGTTCCCGGTGCGTTTGCTCTCGGTGGATTCGGCGTGGTCCAGCCCGGAGAGTCCGTGATCGTGACCGAAGTCGTGGCCGAGGCGTTCCGTACCGACTGGGGTTTGGGCAGCGAGGTCGGGATCATCGGCCAACTCGGTGCGACCAGCGGCAACAATTTCGGCCGCAGCGACCAGATCCATCTGTTCAACGCAACCGGTGCCCTCGTTGACCGCCTTTTCTATGGCGACCAGACGTATCCAGGAACAATCCGCACGCAGAACCGCAGCGGTCAGGCGCCATGCAGCGCGATCGGTCAGAACGACATCAGCGCATGGGAGTTGTCGACGGTCGGCGATGACTACGGATCCTTCGCGGCGACATCGGCCGATGTCGGCACGCCCGGAACGTTCGATTCCAGCGACTGTGCGTTCGACAGGATCTTTGCCGACGGTTTCGAGTTGCCCTGATCGCGCCGGGTCGCCGCATGCCGGTCGGCACGGCGACCGGGTGAGCGGATGCTGCACGCGGCGGGAGCGGGAGCCCGATCAACACCGCGTCGTTCAGGCGAATGCGGCAGGCACGACGGCACCCGAAGCAAGGCATCCGGTCGAGCCGGAATGCTGTCCATCGTGCAGGCGCGGAGACGAACCGGCGGGTGCGATTCACGCATCGCGACGCGCTGGCGCGGTCGACGGCAGTTTCTCGATTGCACGCGCATTGCGCTTGCGCTGCCGCTGCAAGGTCGATTGCACGAGCTTCGCAGCCTCGGGGCATTCGCCCATGAGGGCCTTGTTGGCGAGCCAGAGGTCGCGTTCCTTGCCCAGCGCGCGAGCAAGGCGCGCACGTGCGGCTGTCGTGGCGCATGCCGGTTCTGCCCGCAGTTCGGCATTGAGCAGTTGCAGGCTGTTGGCCGCGCGAAGGCGCTGGCGCAAGCGGTGACGGATCTTCTGCGACCGCGCGTCGCCGGCATGCTTCAGCGCCCGCCGGAGCTTTTGCTCTGCCAGGCGCTGGGCGCTTTCCAGGTGCGTTCTGCGAAGCTGCGCGAATGGCCATTGCAGGGTTCGTTCGCAAAGTTGCTCGAGTGAGCGACTGCTGCGCTGCCATATTGCGGCGGCGGGTCCGTGTTCCGACCATGCGTGCCGACGTGCGCAATCCAGCGATTCGCGCGCACGCGAGAGCGTGTCAGCCTGCATCTGCATGCGCCGCGACGCGCTCATGCCCACGACGACGTCGAGCCGTATCTGGGCATCGCGCAGATCCGAGAACTGCCGCCTGAGCCTGCGCAGCTTGCGGTTTTCCTGGGCTGCCCATTCCCGATCACATGGCGCGAGCAGGCGCACGCAGGTGCGCATTCGCTGCAATCCCTTGCGCAAACGATGGACCGCAGCGGCATCACCCGCGCGTGCGCGCGACCATTCCGTGCACAGATGCACGCATTGCGCGTCGACGCGTTCGCGCAGCGCTGCGCCGATGTCGCGTCGGCTGCGCGTGCTAACGGGTCCGGGAGGGCGGATTCTCGTCGCCATCTCAGTGCGTGGTGTAACCCCGGTCGATCACGAGTTCGGACCCGATGACGAACGCCGAGTCGTCCGCCGCCAGATGCACGACCCCCCAAGCGATGTCGTCGGGTACGCCCACGCTGCCCAGCGGCCGCAGGGAGGCAGGATTGGCGTTGGCGGCGTCCAGATCATCCAAGCCGCCATGTGCTCGGTCATCGCCCGACCCAACACCAGCGCGGCACCGGTGACAATGGTGACCTTTCCCCTGCAGACGATTCATGACAATTCCTCCCGGCCGGAACGATTCGCCAGACCGTCAGCATGCATGGCGCACGATGCACTCGAGCTGACCTCGATCAACTGCCGCTGCAGTCGCGCTGGCACTGCGCTCAGCGTGAGCCCGTGCCGGTTCGCGAGTCCATGCGGTGGGGCTGCCCGCGCGCGCGCTTTTTGCCCGATACTTTGCCCACCCTGTATTCGTGTCGTGCACGTGCCGGGATCCGGGAGCGTGGAGAGCGATGAGGATGATAAGAAAAATCTTCGTGTCGATCGGGATCATCGCGCTCGCAGCGATCGTCCTGTTCCTGGGCAACATCGGCTACCACCGGCTGCGCGGACCGTCGGCGGAACAGCGTGCTGCCATGGACGCCTTGCAGCGCGCGCTGGATGCGCCGGCGCGGGGGCGCAACGCGTTCGCCCTGATGTGGCTTGGACGTCTCGACGTGGCCGACGACGAAATCGAGGCTCACGCGGAGCGCGACGTGCAGGCGGCCGCTGCCCAGGTCGCCTCGACCGGAGATGTGGGTGCGTTGCCTTCGACGTCCCTGCCGCGTCTTGCAGAACCCAGGAATAATGAGCCCGGCTTGTGCCAGGCGCGCGATTCGAAATGCATAGCGCGTGTACGCGCCGATCGGCAGGCAACCCTGGACGTACTGGCGCAGCACCCGGGCTGGCTGCGACGGGCCGCGATGCTCGAGACGATGGACAGCTATCGCAACGAATTTCCAGTCACCCTGAGCGCGCCGATGTGGCGGCCGGGTCCGACCCAGCGTCTGCGCCTGAGCGAGCTCGCCCTGCAATTCGCCGATGGCGCGCATGCCGACGCGCTCGCCAGTGTCTGCCGCAACATCGACGCGTGGCGACGCCAGCGTCATGACACGAACTCGCTGCTGTTTTCGATGGCTGCGCTCGCACACGTCGACGATGGCTTGCGCCTGTTCGCGGAAATGTGGGCCGAGTCTGCGAGCCTTGTTACGGTTCCGGATGCGTGTCGGCAGGCGCTGGCGCCGATCGAACCAGCCGACGTCGTGCTCTGTCCGGCGCTCGCTGGCGAATGGGAACTGGCCCGCAGTACGATCGCCCGGATCGCTGCGACGCGCGGCGCATCCACGGACGAGGCGGATTCCGAAGCGGTGCTGTTCCCGCTGTTCTTCTCCACGGAGCAGGCAACCGCCTGGCAGGCGCAGCAACTGGCGGCGGACTGCACGGATGCGGCGGGCCGCGATGCACTTGCCGATCGGATCGCTGCGACCCCGGCGCGCATCAGCCGGGTCGAGTGTGCCGCAAGCGTGACCGGCTGCATTCTTGCCGGGGTTGCCGCGCCGGCCTATGACACTTACCGGATGCGCGCGCTGGATGGCGCCGCGCATCTGCGCCTGGCCGCGACCCTGATCTGGTTGCGCGAACACGCAGACGGTGTGCGGCTGTCGGGCGACCGGCTCGCACAGCTCCCAGCCGAGTTGCGCAGCGGAAACCGCGCCATCGGCATCGACGATGACACACGAACGATCCACGTAGAGAATCTCGATTCCAGCCGTGAGGCGCGCTTCGAATTGCCAATGCCGGAGCTTCACACCGGTGGTTGAGATTCAGGCCGGCCGGTCACGCGCCCCTGTGCGAGGACAGCCGTGAAAACGCAGGCGGCAGATGTACTGGTGCTCGGTGGCGGCGTGATCGGGCTCGCCTGTGCGTTGCGCATGCTTGATGCCGGACGCAGCGTGACCGTGATCGAGCAGTCGCTCGCCGGCAGCGGCAGCTCACATGGCAACTGCGGCACCCTGACCCCCAGTCATGCGACGCCTCTGGGCATGCCCGGCGTGATCGGCAATGCATTGCGGCAACTGATGCGCGCGGATGCGCCGTTCCGCATCGTTGCGCGCTTTGATCCGGCCCTGCTGCGCTGGCTGCTGCGCTTCGCAAGGCACTGCACCTGGCGGGAATTCGCCCGCATCACTGCGATCAAGGCGCCGTTCCTCACGCAGTCGCGCACGATGACCGCCGAACTCGTCGCTCGCGAGCGGCTTGACTGCGACTATGTGCATGACGGCAGCTTGTACGTTTACCGCGATGAGGCCGCGTTCGCCGCGTCGCAATGGCTGCCGCGTGCGCTGGGAGAGGTCGGAATCCGGATCGACACGCTTGATGGCGCGCGCATCCAGGCAATGGAACCGGCGCTCAGGCCCGGCGTTGCCGGCGGTTATTTCAATCCCGGCGACGCGCGGCTGCGCCCGGACCGGTTCGTCGCCGAACTCGCGCGACTCGTGCGGGCGCGTGGCGGCACGATCGAGGAGGGCGCGCGGATCGAGCTGATCGAACGCGAGAACGGGCGCATCGCCCGCGTGCGCACGACGCGTGGCGATTTCGGCGGGCGCGACATCGTGTTCGCACTTGGCGCGTGGTCGCCGGCGCTGGCGCGGCAGCTCGGTTTGCGCGTGCCGATCCAGCCGGGCAAGGGTTACTCGATCACCTACTCAAGACCTGTGCTGTGTCCCCGCATTCCGCTCGTGCTCAAGGAAGCCAGCGTCTGCGTCACGAGCTGGGAATCGGGTTATCGGCTCGGCAGCACGATGGAATTCGCCGGCTACGACAGCACACTCAATCGCACGCGACTGGATGCATTGCGGCGCGGTGCGGCGCGCTACCTGCACGAACCGGAGGGCGGGCAGATGTTCGAGGAATGGTGGGGCTGGCGGCCAATGACGCCGGACGACCTGCCGGTGATCGGTGCGGTACCCGGAGTCGCCAATCTGTGGATGGCGACCGGGCACGGCATGCTTGGCGTAAGCATGGCAGTGATGACCGCGCAGTTGATCTGCGAGCTGGTGTGCGAATTCCCGTCATCGCTCGATCTGTCGCCGTACAGCGTCACCCGGTTCAAATGAGCGAATGAGCGCATCCGGATTCGATCTTGTCGTTCTCGGCGCCGGTTCGGGAGGGATCGGCACGGCATTGCGTGCCGCGCGCCATGGCGCATCGGTGGCCTTGCTCGACCCCGGACTGATCGGTGGAACCTGCGTCAATGTTGGCTGCGTGCCCAAGAAATCCATGTGGCTTGCCGCGCGCATGGCCGTTTGGCAGCGCATCGCGCGCAATGCCGGGTTTGCAACGATTCCAGGTGCGCTGGATTGGCCTGCCTTCGTCGCCCGGCGCCAGGCCTACATCGACAGGATCCACGCCAGCTATCGTGCGCAGTTTGCGCAGGCCGGCGTCGAACTGATCGCGCAGAGCGGAAGATTCACCGAGGCATTGCGCATTGCCACACCGACACGCGAACTGCGCGCCGGCCGGGTCGTCATTGCGACCGGCTCGCGGCCGCGCGCGGCTGACGTGCGCGGAGCCGGGTACGCGATGGATTCCGACGGCTTCTTCGCGCTGAAGGCTGCGCCGCAGCGCGTCGCGATCATCGGGGGCGGTTACGTCGCCGCGGAGCTGGCCGGCATCCTGCACGCGCTCGGCAGCGAGGTGGAAATTTTCGTGCGCGCTTCGCGCATGCTCGATTCATTCGATTCCGAAACCGTCGATGCCTTCGTCGCTCTGATGCGCGCGCGCGGAATCGACGGGCATTTCGAGCGGACGATCGCGTCGATCACGCGCAGCGACCGCAGTGGGCTCGTTCTGGGGTTTGAGCATGGCGTCGCCGCGGCGGCCGGTTTCGATGCGGTGATCTGGGCGGCAGGGCGGCAGCCGAACACCGAGACGCTCGATCTGGCGCGTGCCGGCGTGCTGTGCACGGGCACCGGGCACGTGCAGGTCGACGACTGGCAGGATACGAACGTATCCGGCGTACATGCGGTTGGCGATGTGACGGGCCGCGTGCCGCTGACCCCGGTTGCGGTGGCTGCCGGACGTCGACTGGCCGATCGACTGTTCGGCGGCGATGCCCACGCCCGCGTCGACTATGCCAATGTGCCGACCGTGCTGTTTGGCGCAGTGCCGCTTGCGGCCGTGGGTCTGACCGAGGCGCAGGCGCGTGAGCGCCATGGCGGGGACACGCACGTCCATCGCAGCGCGTTCCGGCCGATGCTCAATGCGCTGGTCGATTGCAGCGAGCAGGTGTTCATGAAACTCGTCTGCGTGGGCAGCGACGAGCGGATCGTCGGTATCCACGCGGTCGGTGATGGCGTCGACGAGATCCTGCAGGGTTTTGCCGTTGCGCTCAGGCTGGGTGCGCGCAAGGCGGACTTCGAAGCGACCGTGGCGATCCATCCGACGGCGGCCGAGGAACTCGTGCTGATGCGCTGAGCGTCGTTGTGGTCACGCGTCGGGCGTGCCCAGTTTGAGGCCGACGATGCCGCAGACGATCAGCAGCACGCACAGGACGCGCGTCAGCGAGGCGATCTCGTCGAACAGCACGATGCCGAGCACGACGGTGCCCACCGCGCCGATGCCGGTCCACACCGCGTAGGCCGTGCCAAGCGGCAGCGTGCGCAGCGCAAGGCCGAGCAGGAGCAGGCTCGCGACGATTGCAACGAGGGTGCCGATGCTTGGCCAGAATCGCGTGAATCCCGCGGTATGGCGCAGTCCGACCGCCCAGACGATTTCGAGCACTCCAGCGAGTGCGAGATAGACCCATGCCATGGAGAAACCTCCGGCAGGGCCGTCCCTGTACTGCTAGGGTCGCGGGGACGTCCCCGCGCCGCCAGCGCGATGCGATGGCGGCCGCAGGATAGCAAAAAACGTTGTGTGGCGACGCGTGGGGCGAGTGCAGCCAGCGACCGTGCCGATCAGCTCTCGTCGCTGGTCTGCGCACGCGCGAGCATCTGCTTCGCGTGGGCGAGCGTTTCGCGCGTGATCTCGATGCCACCGAGCATGCGCGCGATCTCGTTGCGGCGCGTGGCGGGATCGAGCGCCGTGATCCGGGTGTGGGTGTCGCCGTCGCTGCTGGACTTGCTGACCTGCAGGTGCGCATGTCCTTGCGCGGCGACCTGGGCGAGATGGGTCACGCACAGCACCTGGCGCTGACTGCCGAGCCGGCGCAGTTTCTGGCCGACGACTTCCGCGACTGCACCGCCGATTCCCGAATCCACTTCGTCAAAGACCATCGTGCCGACGTCGTCCAGGCCTAGCGCGGCGACTTCGATGGCCAGGCTGATGCGCGACAACTCGCCGCCCGAAGCCACCTTGCGCAGTGGGCGCGCAGGCTGGCCTGGATTCGCGCTGACCAGGAATTCGCAGCGTTCAGCGCCTTGCACATCGGGGGTGTCGCTGCCCGAGGGCTCGATCTGGACCTCGAAACTTCCGCCACCCATGCCCAGATCAGCGAGCATTTCGGCGACTGCATCGGCAAATCGGGTTGCAGCCCGGGCGCGTGCGCCAGAGAGCGCCAGTGCGGCGTCGCGGTAGTGCGCCGCGAGCCGTTCACGCTCGCGTTGCAGTTCGACGAGTTCCGATCCGGCCGTGCGCAACGCGTCGAGTTCGCTTTGCAGGGTGCGCGCGTGAGCGCGCAGTTCGGCCATCGGCACGCGATGTTTGCGCGCGAGTTCATGGAGTTTGCCGAACTGGGTATCGATCTCCGCAAGGCGTTCGGGGTCAAGGTCGAGCGCGCTCTGGTAGCGGGTAAGGGCATCGCCGGCTTCGTCGACCTGGATGCGCGCGGCATCGAGCAACTCGACCAGGTCGGCCAGCTTCGGATCCAGTTCACCCAGGCGGGTCGCTTCCGCGTGCGCGCGTGCGGTCATGCGGGCGACGGTGAATTCGCCATCGCCGTCGATCAAGTCGACCAGGCCCGCACACCCTTGCACGAGCTGGCCGGCGTTCGCCAGGCGTCGATGGGTCTCTTCCAGTGCCGTGAGTTCTCCGGCATCCAGGGCATGGCGATCGAGTTCGTCGAGCTGGTGGCGCAGCCAGTCGATGCGCTCCACATGGTCCTCGCCATGTGGCAGCGCAGCGATGCGGGTATGGGTTTCGCGCCAGGCTCGGGCGATCCTGCCGACCTGGTCCAGTTCGTCGAGATGGCCACCGAACGCGTCAAGCATCGCGAGCTGCTGACGGCGATCGAGAAGGGCTTGATGCTCGTGCTGGCCGTGGATCTCGATCAGGCGCTCGCCGAGCGCCTTCATCTGCGCGAGCGAAACCGGGCGGCCATTGATCCATGCTCGCGAACTGCCTTCGGCGCGGATCACGCGGCGCAACTGGCAGGCGTCGTCGTCATCGAGTTCCTCGTTGCGCAGCCAGTCGCGCAGGTCATCGCGCGCGGCAATCGCGAATTCGGCCGACAACTCGGCACGTTCACAGCCATGACGGACAACGGCCGCATCGGCACGATTGCCAGCGAGCAGAAGCAGGGCATCGACAAGCAGCGACTTTCCAGCCCCGGTCTCGCCGGTGACCACCGTGAGACCGGCGCCGAATGCGATCTCGGCCTGGCCGACGACTGCGAAATCCTTTACATAGAGCGAGCGAAGCATGCGTTTTCCCGTGTCGGCCCCGGCGAAGTTTCCGGGCCTGCGTCGTTTGCCGCAAGCGGCAGGATCGGCTGATCGCCCGAGTCGGTCCAACCGAGCCGGTCGGCGATGCCCGCCAGCGACCTTGGGAAGACGACGGTTCGAGCGTGCCAAGCTGCCGGAATCGGTGCACCATTCGTGTTGCGGTCCGTCGCATCATCCCCAGACCAGGAGTGAGCCCATGAACAATGCGTTGATCAGATGCCGCCGTGCGATTGCACTCGCCGCGGCAGTTGCGGTGTTGTTCGTGGCGATGCCGGCGTTGGCCCTCGACGCCGGAAAGGCCATCGAGCAGGCATTGGCTGCGGCCAAGGAGACCAAGCGCGGGATCACGTTGCATGTCAATGGCCAACAGGTGTCGGGTGCGGTTGTTTCGATCGAGCCCGGTCAATGGGTCGAATTGCGCAGTCAGCAATATGATCGAATCATCGTGCGCATCGATCGCATCGACGCCTACGCGCAGCCCTGAGTCGGCCACGCCCAGGATCGTGCCCGCATCGGCAGGTGCGGGCGCCACTGCGTGACCGGAATCCAGGTGCGCAATCCCGAGCAGCCTGTCGTACTTTGGCTGGCCGGGCTGCTAGACCCGCTGCAAGACGAGTTCAAGGACGAACTTGCTGCCGAAGAACGCGAGCAGCAGGACCGCCATGCCGACAAGCGTCAGATGCACGGCGCGTCGACCGCGCCATCCCCAGCGCCAGCGGCCGAACAGCAATACGCCGAACACGAGCCACGAGGCAATCGACAATACCGTCTTGTGCACGAGGTGCTGGGCGAACAGGTCGTCGACGAACAGCACGCCGCTGACCAGGGTCAGGGTCAGAAACACGAAACCCGCGCCGATCAGCCGGAACAGCAGGGTTTCGGTCAGGGTAAGTGGCGGCAGCGCGCGGATCAGGCCGGAGTCGGTCCTCCGCAGGCGCAGCGTGCGCTCGAGCAGGGCCAGAAGGATCGCGAGCAGGGCAGCGATGCTGAGCAGGCTGTAGCCGAGCAGGGCGAATGCCGCATGCATCGTGATCTGCCACTCGCGTGGCTGCGGCAGCGTCGGTGCCGCAATGAAGACGTCTACGGCGAGCAGCAGTGCGGCGAGTGGAAACACGAGCACACCGAGCCCGGCGACCGGTCGAAACAGATTGACCAGCAGGGTCAGTGCGGCAACGCCGAGTCCGGTCAGCGACAAGGCAGCGAAGAAGTGCAGATCCAGACCGCCGCGGTGCATGCCGAAAATCAAGGTCGCGTGGACGACCGCGGCAAGGGTCGCCAGTGCAAGCGCGATACCGCGCGCCGGGGCGGGCAGGCGCGCGATCGGCAGTGCGAGCAGGACGGCGGCGATCAGGTAGTCGGCAATCGCGAACGCCGCGAGTAGGGAAATCGGCATGGCGATGAGTGTGGCACAGCGGCCCGCGCGCGGAAACGCGGATCTGCGCTGTCGGGATCAGGACGTTGCCAGCGCATGCCGCTGTCAGTACTGACGCAATCCGACCTTTGGTGCAGCCGATGCCGCAGGCGCCCGCTGATATACTCGCGTGCTGTCTGCCCCTGCCTTTGGCCATTTCATGTTCGAGTCCCTCAGCCAGCGCCTTTCGTCCACTGTCGAGCGTCTGCGCGGTCGCGGTCGCCTGACCGAGGCCAACATCCGCGAGTCGATGCGCGAGGTGCGCGTCGCATTGCTCGAAGCCGATGTTGCTCTGCCCGTTGTCCAGGCGCTGATCCAGCGCGTGCAGGTCCGCGCGATCGGACAGGAGGTCATGAAGAGCCTCACGCCCGGGCAGGCCCTGATCAAGGTCGTGCGCGACGAACTTACCGCGGTCATGGGCACGACCAATACCGATCTGAATCTCGCCGCGGCACCGCCGGCGATCGTGCTCATGGCCGGGTTGCAGGGTGCGGGCAAGACCACCACGGTCGCCAAGCTTGCGCGCTTCCTGCGCGAGCGCAAGAAAAAGAAGGTCATGGTCGTCAGTTGCGACGTCTATCGGCCGGCGGCAATCGAGCAGTTGCGCCTGCTCGCCGAGCAGGTCGAGGTGCTGTTTCATCCGTCCACCGGCGAACAGGATCCGGTCGCTATTGCGCGAGCGGCACTGGATGCCGCCAAACGCAATTTTGCCGACGTGCTGATCGTCGATACAGCCGGACGTCTCGCCGTCGACGCAGCCATGATGGACGAGATCAAGGCCTTGCATGCCTTCCTCAATCCGGTCGAGACCTTGTTCGTCGTCGACGCGATGACCGGTCAGGACGCGGCCAATACGGCCAAGGCGTTCGCCGAAGCCTTGCCGCTGACCGGTGTCGTCCTGACCAAGACCGATGGCGACGCGCGCGGCGGTGCGGCGCTGTCGGTGCGCTACGTGACCGGTCGGCCGATCAAGTTCATCGGTGCCGGGGAAAAACCCGATGCGCTCGAACCGTTCCACCCCGACCGTATCGCGCAGCGCATTCTCGGCATGGGCGATGTGCTTTCGCTGGTCGAGGAAGTCGAACGCAAGGTCGACCAGGAGAAGGTCCAGAAGCTCGCCGAAAAGGTCATCAAGGGCAAGCGTTTCGACCTCAACGACATGAAGACCCAGCTCGAGCAGATGGTCAACATGGGTGGCATGGCCTCGCTGATCGACAAGCTGCCGGGAATGGGCGGAATGTCCGAGCAGGTGAAGTCCCGAGTGAACGACAAGGACGTGACCCGCATGATCGCGCTGATCAACTCGATGACGAAGAAGGAGCGCCGCCATCCGGATCTGCTCAACGGTTCGCGGCGTGCGCGGGTCGCACGCGGTTCCGGGCAGCAACCTGCCGATGTCAATCGCCTGCTCAAGCAGTATCAGCAGATGGAAAAAATGATGTCCAAGCTCGGCAGCGGCGGCGTCAAGGGCCTCATGCGCCAGATGAAGGGCGCTATGGGCGGCTTGGGCGGCATGGGTGGTGGGGGTTTCAGGCCTCAATGAAGCAGGCTAGCAAGAGCAGGGGCTAGGAGCCTGCGCGGCAGAAGGAAAGCTGGGCCGATGACCTGAGTCGACAGGCCTCGTTGCGAGGCGAGCGTGATGCTGTGGGTCGAGAGAGCGCCTCCGGCATGCACA